>Ga0209048_10002286_pt1 | contig 19145 bp, 13 predicted proteins | sample FrelakmetCRP12CR_FD_187146 | JGI IMG/M metagenome (GOLD analysis project Ga0209048, IMG submission 187146) | Freshwater lake sediment microbial communities from the University of Notre Dame, USA, for methane emissions studies - CRP12 CR (SPAdes)... | ecosystem: Environmental > Aquatic >... | reverse complement strand
GCAGCGCGTGACGATCCCCTCGAGCGCCGGGGGGATGTTCCTGACCGTGCCCGCAAGCGGGGCAGGGTCCTCGTGCAGGATCGCGCTCGCGGTGTCCGCCGCCGTGTCCCCTGTGAACGGTCGCCTCCCCGACAGCATCTCGTACAGCACACAGCCGAAGGAGAAGATGTCCGTCCGGTGGTCGACGCTCTGGCCACGGACCTGCTCGGGCGACATGTAGCCGAGAGTGCCGAGCACCGTGCCGGCCTCAGTCGCCTCGACGACTGTTGTCTGTTTGGCGAGTTCCTCCACGCCCTTTGGCGCCGCCAGCTTGGCGATCCCGAAGTCCAGGATCTTGACCTGGCCGTCCCTGGTGACGAAGACGTTGCCCGGCTTGAGGTCGCGATGGACGATGCCTTTCTCATGGGCGGCTGCGAGGCCCTGGGCGATCTGGACTGCCGTCTCGACCGCTTTGCGGACCGGCATCGCGCCGCCGCTCAAGCGCTCGCGCAGGCTCTCGCCCTCCAACAGCTGGGTGACGATGTAGGGCGAGCCCTCATGGGTGCCGACGTCGTACAGGGCGAGAATGTTGGGATGATCTAGGGCAGCGACTGCCCGCGCTTCCTGCTCGAATCGTCTCAGGCGCTCGGGATCTTCGGCGAACTCGGGCGGGAGGACCTTGATCGCGACGTCACGCCCGAGGCGCGTGTCGCGCGCCCGGTAGACCTCGCCCATCCCCCCTGTGCCGACAAGGGAGAGAATCTCGTGCGGGCCCAGGCGAGCGCCCGGTTGCATTGACCTGGTCCTTCTTGAGTTTGATTCTAGCGCTATTGCCTCGTGCTGAGGGTCAAGAGGTCCTTTTCGACGCTCAGACGCTAGAAGGGGCCTGAGCCGGCCACGATCACGGCGACGATCTCGTACGGGCCGACGCGTTCGCCGGGCTTCATCGCACTCACCCCTTCGGGCGCATGAACTCCTTGAACTCCGGCTCGCCCCACAGCGGCTCGAGGCCCCAGTCGTTGTCGAAGATGTTTCCGAAGGCATACCCGCGCGCCACTGCGTCCTTCAGCAGCGCCATCGCCTCGCGCTTGTCCCCGAGCTGGGCCGCGATCTTGGCCCGCTCGTACGTGGCGTAGGCATCATCGCAGTCGGACTTGCGGTCACGCAGCTTTGCCGCGATCTGCCGCGCCTGCGCGGTGTCGCCGAGGCGCGCCGCGAGCGAGCCGACCACACACAGCAGCACAATGTCATCCGGGCTCTTGGCGAGCAGCACGTCCGCGATCGGCTTCGCCTCCTCCCAGCGATCGGCCCGTATCAGGGCCGCCACAAGGTGACGCTGATGCCCCGACCTCGCCGCCTCCGCTGCCGGCCGCGTCTGCAAGTAGGCTATCTCTCGCTCCGCCATCCGGATCCCGGCCTCCCGGTGGCCGTGGGAACGCAGCTCGACGGCGGCCATCTCCATAAGACCTTCGATGGTCCGGAACCGAAACTTGACCGTGACCGCCTCGTCCACCACGCGGTTGACCTCATCCACCCGCCCGAGCGCCGCCAGCGCCACGGCCTTGTGCATGTAGAACCTCTGATCGTCCGGGAACTCGCGCAGACTCTCCACCGCGACCTTGAGTTGCGTCTCGTACTCCCCCAGCATGTGGTAGGACCAGAGGAGAAGATAGCGCGCCAACCAACGATAACCCCACGTCGCCGGCATCCACGACGTCGGGATCCCGGCGAGGGTGGCCGCCGCCTGACGGGGCAGGTTCAGGTTTAATTCGAAGAGTCCGCGGTTGTACCGGAGCTGGTAGCTCACCCGGCCCCCGGTCGCGCGCGCGATCAGCTCCTCCATCGCCCGGACCGCCTGCAGCTCCTGCGCGTATCGATGCTCGTAATCGGCTCGATCCATCGTCACCCAGAGGCGCTCCAGCTCCGTGAATTTCTCCTGCCGGCTCTCGAGGTCGGCGAGCACCTTTGCTTGGCCCTCACACTGCTCCACCTCGTACTGCCAAGCTCGGGCGAACATGAAGTCGGGGTCCAGCTCGAACGCACGGGTGAGGTGCGCGAGGACCTTTGGATGGTCGGCTTCCTCCAACGCAAAGCCGTGCATGAACTCCAGGTAGGCATCGAGCGTCGGGATGTGGATGAGCCGGACGTCGAGCATCGCGTCCCAACCCTGGCAGGCCACTGCCCCCAGCACCCGCTGCCGCAATGGCTCCAGCAGGGACGAGGCGGCGCGGCGGCTCCCGGTGACCGGCTCGAGGGTGACGAGCACACTCCCCTTGACCGGGTCGAAGAGCTGCGCCTGGATGCGGAGGTCGTCCCCGGCCGCATAGGTCGCCCCCGAGACCACCAGGCCCGCGTTGCTCTCCCGCGCCAGCGCCCGCAACGCCGCCACGCTCGCGCGGTCGCTACCCTTTGCGGTAAAGGCCGTGGAGGCCGTGGCCGGTACGACGGCCGTGTCGCCGCCGAGCGCGGCCTCCCGCGTCACCGCCTCCGCGATGAGCGTGCCGAAGCTGTCGAGACTAGGGTCGCCGGTGCGGTTCTCAAACGGCGCCACCACGACTCTCTTCGGGTCCAGGGCAGGGCCAGTCTCCTTCCACGGTGCCCAGACAAGAAGACCTGCGGCCGCCCCAAGAAGGACCGCAACGGCCGCAGCAATCAGGCACGGCATGGGCAACCGCAAAACACGAGTGGGCGCTGGCGTCCGGGCCGGAACCGGGGTCTCTGTTCCCCCTGAGGTCGCTCGCAGCGCGAGCGCCAGGTCGTGCGCCGAGGAGAAGCGATCCGCTTGTCGCTTCTCCAGACACCGGCTCACGATCTCCTGCAACGCCGGCGCAATCGCCCGACCAGTCCCAGACAACGGCGCCGGGTCCTCACTCATGATCGCCGTCACCGTCTCCGCTCCAGTGGCTTTCAGAAACGGTGACTTACCCGCCAACATCTCGTATAGCACGCACCCGAACGCGAAGATGTCGCTGCGCGCGTCCGCCCGCTCCCCGCGCAACTGCTCCGGCGACGTGTACCCCATCGTGCCCAGCACCGCCCCGCTCTCCGTCGCGGGCTCTCCCGGCAGCGTCGTCGCGTGTGGGTCGGACGGGATCTCCGGCTGCGCAAGTCGTGCGAGGCCGAAGTCCAAGATCTTGACCTGGCCGTCCCTGGTGACGAAGACGTTGCCGGGTTTGAGATCTCGATGGACGATGCCTTTCTCATGGGCGGCAGCAAGACCTTGTGCGATCTGGACTCCCGTCTCCACGGCCTTGCGGACGGTGAGGCCTCCGGCCTTGAGCCGGTCGCGCAGGCTCTCGCCTTCGAGCAGCTCGGTGACGAGGTAGGGGATAGCCTCGTGGGTGCCGACATCGTGGATGGCGAGGACGTTGGGATGGGAGAGCGCGGCAACGGCGCGTGCTTCCTGCTCGAATCGTCTCAGGCGCTCGGGATCGTCGGCGAACTCAGGCGGGAGGACCTTGATCGCGACGTCACGGCCCAAGCGTGTGTCCCGCGCCCGATAGACCTCGCCCATGCCGCCTGAGCCGATCTGGGCGACGATCTCGTAGGGGCCGAGGCGAGAGCCCGGCTGCACTTGTTAGGTCTCCTTGGTGAGATTGTACTGCGAGTCCTACAAGCGGAGCGCAAGAACTGCCGAATCCTTTGGTTGGCTCGCGCATCCTCACCAGGCCAGCACGGGCTACGAGATTGCATCATCGCTGCGCTCCTCGCAGTGACTCTGCCTACCGCTGCGAGCGAAGCGAAACAACCCCGAGGTGCGTTTGGCCGCCCGACCTCAAACGAGCACTCGCTGCGACCCATCGCGGAGCAAGCGCATGAACGAGCGCCGCAGATCAGCCGCCGCTCAGGTGCTGCCGTGACCAGGTCAATGAAAAGGCTGGCAGACCTGTTCGGGGTAGGTATTGAGGAACACCTTGACCGACTTGGCTCTCCTTGAGAGCTGACTGTACTTCGAGAGGTCTGGGAAACGACCGCTCACGCCCCCGGCGTTCGCTCCGCGGAACACAAAGCAGTCGTCCCGATAATTGAACCAGACGAACATCACGACCACCGCGTCGGTACCGACCTTGAGCGACTTGATTCGCTCGGCCCAACCGCCGAAGCGCGTCTTGTCCAGGTTCGGCACCTCGTCGCCGGCCTGAAGGGTCATCGAGCTGCCCTTGAAATCCCAGCCGTCGAAGAAGATGACCTGGTTCGCCGCAGGATTCGGCGCCGGCGCTGGCACGGGGGTGGCTTCAGCCAAGGCGCCGGCACGGGCTTCCAGGGAAAGGGACAGGGTGACTCCTGCGGTCACCAACCCCACCACGAGCGACGCGGTTCTGCCCATGACGACCTCCTTATTGGGATGCCTGGTCGCACTCCCGGCCTCGGCGGTACGAGAAGTAGCCTCCGGCCTCCGCAGGACACGACAAAAGCGCTGCGAGCGAACCACCGCCCGGCGAACATGTGGCTACGACTAGGATGTAATCCCCCACTGTTACCTATAGCGTAGGCCCCACCCCATGGGCCGTCAAGATCGAGCGATTTGATGTCACAATTGCCTGCCTTCTCGAACCGCACTAGGCGATCAGCATGGAGGGGGCATCGCGGGCGCGACGCCTTGGCGGCAACCCGCACCGATCGGGGCGACGATCTCGTAGGGGCCGAGGCGGGTACCCGGCTGGATGGTCGTCGCGCTCGTCGCCTGCATCGCCTCTCCTTCCCGCTTCACTTCAGCGGCAGGTTCATGCGACGAAGGAGGGACTGGAAGCGCGGGTCGGAGCGCAAGGGCGCATACGCGCGGTTGTCGTTGATCCAGGGCATGAAACTGTGGCGCTCTCGATAGGCCGCTTCCAGCCAGCGGAACGGCTCGTCGTTGTCCCCGAGGGCAGCATAGTCTTCGGCCAGGAACCAGCCCGCCCAACCACCCGTGGCCTTGGGTTCCTCTGCCAAGAACTTGGCTAGCAGCTTTCGCGCTTCATCCTTGCGGCCGGCCTGCGCGTAGGTTCTGGGCAGGGACCATCTCCAATCGGGGTCGACCGCAGCCAGCTTTTGGTGAGCGGCAATGGCCTCGGCGAACATCCCCTTCTCGGCGCAGGCCGCTCCCAGGACATGCAGCCCCTCGTTGAAATTGGGGTCCAGCTCGAGCGACTTGCGGGCTTCCTCGATTGCCTTGTCGGGCTGGCCTGCCCACCAGTACTGCCATCCCCGGTCCGCCGCGAAGAGCGGTGTCAGCGGCTCCACTGACTGTGCGCGCTTCATTTCTGCGAGGGCCTCGTCCCGCCGTCCTATCAGGAAGAGGTACCACGAGTACCAGCGATGAGCCTCGCCGATGCTGGGGTTGAGCTCCATCGCTCGCAGGAAGTCTTTCTTGGCGCCGTCATAGTCCCAGTCCGAACAGAGCTCGATCATTCCGAACGCTAGGTACATCTCTGCCAACGGCTCGCCGCCCAGCTCTTCCGCCTTGCGTGCTGCCGCTCTTGCCTGGGCGAAGGCGTCCGGGGACCTTTCGTGACCGATGAGGCTGAGGCCAAGTGCCAGAGCGGCATAGGCCTGGGGGTTCTTTGGGTCCTTTTCGACTGCCCTTTTCAGATGCGCCAGACCTTTCTCATATCCTTCCGGTGTCATCTTGTTCAGGTAGAACCTACCCTTGAGGTACTCTTCGTGCGCCTCGGGGTTGACGGGGCGGGCGCTGGCCAGCCGGGCCTTTTCCTGCGGCGTGAGTGCGGCCCTGACCTCGCCGGTGATCGCCCGCGCCACGTCGCCCTGCAGGGCCAGCACGTCGCGCATGTCGCGCTCGTAGCTCTCCGCCCACAGGTGCGTGTCGGTGTCCGCGCTGATCAACTGCGCCGTGATGCGCACCCGGTCACCGGCACGCAGCACCGAACCCTCGACGATCCCATCCACGCCGAGCGCCTGCGCGATCTCCCTAATTGACTTCTTGGTGCCCTTGAACTGCATCACCGAGGTCCGCGAGATGACCTTCAGCGCCGAGATCTTCGAGAGTGTGGCGATCAGCTCCTCGGTCATGCCGTCGGAGAAGTACTCCTGCCCCGGATCACCGGAGAGGTTTGTCAGCGGCAGCACCGCGATCGAGCGGATCAAGCGCGCTGCGGTGGGCGCGCCTGCGTGACCACGCACCGTCAGGAAATGAAGCGCGACACCTGCGGCTGCAATCACGCCGAGTGCAGCCACGCCTGCCCACAGCCACCGCCGCGGTCCCACGTGACGCACGGCAGCGGACGTGACGAGCGCTGGTGATTCGGCCCGCAGCGCGAGCGCGAGGTCGTGCGCCGAGGAGAACCGGTCCTCCGTGCGCTTCTCCAGGCACTGGCTCACGATCTCCTGCAACGCCGGTGGGATCTCCTGGCCAGGGGCGGCGAGCGGAGGGGGGTCCCCGTGCAAGATCGCACTCACCGTGTCCGCCCCCGTGTCCTTGAGGAACGGCGCGCGACCCGAGAGCATCTCGTACAGCACACACCCCAACGAGAAAATGTCCGTGCGGTGATCCACCGCCAGCCCCCGCACCTGCTCGGGTGACATGTATCCGACCGTACCGATGGCGGCACCCGGCCCGGTCGCCTCGGCGACGGTCGACACCACCGCTGCGCTCTTATCACCGCGCCGGGGTTGGCTCAGCTTGGCGACACCGAAGTCCAGGATCTTGACCTGACCGTCCTTCGTGATGAACACGTTCGCCGGCTTGAGGTCGCGGTGGACGATGCCGCGCTCGTGGGCTGCCGAGAGGCCCTGGACAATCTGGATGCCGTACTCGATCGCTTTTTGTGGTGGCAACGAGCCGGCCTTCAACCGCTTGCGCAGTGTCTCACCCTCGAGCAGTTCGGTGACGAGGAAGGGGATGGCGTCGTGGGTGCCGACGTCGTAGACAGCGAGGACGTTGGGGTGGGAGAGCGCGGCGACCGCCCGGGCCTCCTGCTCGAAGCGCCGCAGGCGATCAGGGTCGGAAGCGAACTCTGCCGGCAGCACTTTGATCGCCACATCGCGCCCGAGGCGCGTGTCGCGGGCACGGTACACCTCGCCCATGCCGCCCGCCCCGATCGGGGCGACGATCTCGTAGGGGCCAAGGCGGGTGCCGGGTTGCATTGGGATGCGCCTACTGTAGCCCAATCATAACGCTGCTGGCCGACAGCAGCCGATCGGGCCCGCTCACTTTGTTGGCAGGTTCAGGCGGCGCAGCAGGGCCTTGAAGCGGGGGTCGGAGCGAATAGGATCATACAGTGGGAAGCAGTTGATGTAAGGCATGCTCGGATCGCGGTCGTCGCAGGCCTTCTCGAGCCAGTCGAGGGCACGCGTCGTGTCTCCTGCGTACAGAGCGCCTTGTGCGATGTCGAATGCAGCGCCGGGCTCCTTGCCGTGCCTCGCCGCCTCGACCTCGGCCGCGCGGCGCCACGCGCCGGCGTAGTCCCGCCCCGCGTAGCCCCGCTCGAGCGCCTGCCCCACGTCAGGGAAAAAGAAGGGATAGTACTTCTTGGCGGCGGCAATCATCTCGTCGTGCTGCTTCGTCTCGTGCAGGGCTAACATGAGCAAGCTTAGGGCCACCGGGGCGTCCGGCTGCAGGGCCAGCGCCTTGCGGGCCTGCGCGATGGCCTCGTCGTAACGGCGCACGCAGTAGAGATCGACCGCGTAGAAGCTCACGGTCATGGCGTTGAAGGGATCCAGCTCCAGTGCACGCCTGGCCTGCGGCATGGCTTCATTGGGCCGGCCTATGTTCATCAGGAAGTGGGAGTAGTCGATCAGGGCTTCCGTGAAGCTCGGGTTCAGCTCGATGGCGCGCTTGAACTCCCGCTCCGCAACGACCCAATCCCAATCCGTCCATGTCGCCAGCGCCGCCAACGTGAAATGGGTTTCCGCGGCCGTGTCGTCGAGCTCGATCGCTTTCCGGGCCGCCTCCTTGGCCTTCGGAGCGGCCTCGGCGGGCTTCGCGTACCCCATCTGCTGGCGGCAGGCCCATACCATCGCGATGCCTGTGTAGGCGAGCGCGTAGTCCGGGTCCTTCGCCAGCGCCACCTCGAAGTAGCTCTGCGCGGTGTCGAAGTCGCCGGGCGTGAGCCTGTAAAGGTGATGGATGCCCTTGAGGTACGCCTGGTAGGCGTCCGGATTGACGGAGCGGGCGCCCGCCAGCCGCGCATTCTCGGTGGGCAGGAGCTTAAGCGCGAGTGCCTCGGCCACCTTGTGTGCCACGTCGCACTGCAGCACCAGGATGTCCGACAGCTCCCGCTCGTAGCTCTCCGACCAGAGCTGCGTCTGGTCCTGCACCTTGACGAGCTCGGCGGTGATCCGAACCCGCCCGCCCTGGCGCTGCTCGCTGCCCTCCAGCACGTAGTCCACCCCGAGCTCGCGCCCGATCTGATCAATCGGCGTGTCGCTCTTCTTGTAGCGCATGACCGACGTCCGCGCGATCACGCTCAGACTCTCGGGGTGCAGGCGGCCGAGCTGCGCGATCATCTCTTGCGTCACGCCGTCACTCACGTACTCCTGCTGCGGATCGCCGCTCAGGTTCGCGAACGGGAGCACCGCCATCCGGACCACGCGCGCGTGCGAGCCGCCCAGACCGACGAGCACTCTCCGTACGCCGCCTACGTCGAGCGCCGCCAGCACCGCGACAAGGATCGCCAGTGCGGCGGCTGTGGCGAGCCAGCCTCGGCGCGACAGCGCAGAGGGCAGGGGACGCCGGAGAGGAATCGCGCCCCCCGTCTGCAAGATCTCGAGGGCCGCTCGCACCTCGCTCGCTCGCTGGTAGCGCTGCTCCGGCTCCTTCGCCAGGCAGCGCTCGATCACCGCCCGCAGCGGTGGAGGCACCGCCACCGACAGCGGAGGTGGCGCCTCGCTCAGGATCGCCGAGCTCAGCTCGAAACCAGTTCGCCCCGCAAACGGCCGACGCCCCCCAGCCATCTCGTACAGCACCACCCCCAACGCCCAGATGTCGCTGCGCGCGTCCGCCGGCCGGCCACGCAGTTGCTCGGGCGCCATGTACGCGAGCGTGCCCGCCACGGCGCCTGGCTCAGTCAGCGACGGCTGCGAAACCGTGGCCGCGGCCGCCAGGTCCTCCCCAATGAGCCGCTTCGCCAGACCGAAGTCCAGCACCTTCACCCGCTCCTCCGGCGTGATGGCCACGTTCGCGCTCTTGAAATCCCGGTGCACCACGCCGCGCTCGTGGGCGTGCGCGAGCGCATCCGCCACCTGACCTCCGAACCGGAGGACGTCCTCGACCGGCAGCGCCCCTGTCGCGAGCAGGGTGGAGAGCGGCTGCCCCTCGACCAGCTCCATTGCGATGTAGGCCTGACCGTCGGCCTCGCCGACCTCGAAGACTGTGCAGATGTGCGGGTGGTTGAGCTTGGAGGCCATGCGCGCCTCGCGCAGCAAGCGCGCCCGCGCGGTGTCGTCGGCAAGCGCGTCGGCCGGCAGGACCTTGAGCGCCACATCGCGCTCGAGGCGTGTGTCCCGCGCCCGGTACACCTCGCCCATGCCGCCTGCGCCGATTGGGGCGACAATCTCATACGGGCCGAGGTGCGTGCCGGGGCTTAGCACGGGGTCCTTCGCTTCGCTCTTGCCTCGTCGCAATGGCAGCAGGGGGCGTCGGGATTGCTTCGTCGCTGCGCTCCTCGCAATGACAATATTTCCGTCTGTGTTTGCGAGCACAGCGGACCGATCCTGAGGCGGGTGCCCGGCTGCACTTGTCGGGTCTCCTGGTTGGGATTGTACTGCGAGTCAGAAGAGGGAGCGTGGATCTCAGAGGGGACGATGCCTGACCCCAATGCAACCAGGCACCGGTACGAACGAGCCTTGTGGGGGCGGGCTTCAGGCACCGGTCCGGTCGTGGCCGCACGCCCCGGCCTCCGAATCCGCGTGTAGACTCCTCTCGGATGCGAGATCTGGTAAGGGTTGCCATCAGCCTCGTGCCGGTTTTCCTGTTCCTCGTGGCCCTGTTTGCGCTCGACTCATTCAAGCTCGTTCGGCCCGCAAGCCTGCTCCGCGCGCTCGCAGCCGGCGTCGCCGCCGCAGTGGGGTGTCTTTTGTTTGCCCGGTGGCTCATGGGCTCGGGGCTTCTCGCAGCGGCAACGTACTCCCAGTGCCTGGCCCCCGTGGTCGAGGAGGGCGCCAAGGCCCTGTTCGTCGTTTTCCTGATCAGGAGGAAGCGCGTGGGCTTCATGGTAGACGCCGCGATCGTCGGGTTCGCAATCGGCGCGGGGTTCGCGACCGTCGAGAACCTGTATTACCTGCTCGCGGTGAACGATGCTAACCTGCTGCTGTGGGCTGTGCGCGGTTTCGGCACAGCCGTGATGCACGGCGGCACGACCGCCATCCTAGGAATCGTGGCGAAAGTTTTCGCGGACGTATATGGGCACGAGAGGGCCCTGATCTTCCTGCCCGGCTTTGGCGTTGCTGTCGTGTCGCACGTCTTCTTCAACAACGTCGTCCTGTGGTTCCCGCCGGTCACCTTCACCCTTGCGATCCTGGTGTCGTTCCCAATTCTCATCCTGGTCGTCTTTTCGCGGAGCGAAAGGATCCTCCGCGCATGGCTCGAGGTCGGGTTCGGCTCCGACGTCGAACTCCTCGAGATGCTGCGCTCGGGCGAGGTCAAGGACACCCGCATCGGCCTCTACCTGCGGGGTCTTCGCGATCGCTTCCCGGGTGAGGTTCTCGGCGACATGCTGTGCTACCTCGAGATGTGGGTCGAACTGTCGATCAAGGCGAAGGGCCGCCTCCTGCTCAGGGAGGCGGGGCTCCCGCAGCCTACGGATCCGGTCATTACCGACCGCCTCCGCGAGCTGGCATTTCTCGAGAAGAGCATCGGCGTGACGGGCCGCCTGGCCCTCGCCCCGTTCCTCCACGGGGGCAGCCGCGGGGAGTGGGAGGTCGAGATGCTCAGGCAGGGCGCCGGCCATTGACGATCGGCGTCCTTGCTAACGCGCTCGTCGCGCGGAATAATCGTGCCGTGGGCGCGACGGACGCTTGCTTGGAAGGGTGGCAGCCGGGTGGGCTCGGGAGCTTTGCGAGGCGCGATTCCCCGACGACCCGCTGAACACGGCACGGTCTGGGGGAATAGGTGCTGGAACTGAGCGAACGGGAAGAGCAGGGTTGGTCGGTCCTGGCCGTCAACGGCCGGCTTGACAGCATGACTGTTGAGAAGTTTTCGGCAAAGTGCGCAACATGGATCGACGCCAGCCGGGCCAACGTCGTCCTCGATCTGTCCGGACTCCAGTACATTTCGAGTGCGGGCCTCAGCAGCATCCTGGCCGCCGCCAAGCGGGTCCAGGCGCGCAAAGGGCGCCTCGCAGTCGCAGGGCTCAAGGGCCTCGTCAAAGAGGTCTTCGCCATCACCGGCTTTGAGACCGTCTTGCCGACCTACCCCGACGTTGAAACCGCCATCAAGACCTCGTAGCGCAGCCGCTGAGCTGACGCGGTGCAGATTCCCCGCCAAGCCGGGGGAGGTCCCGCGTATCGTCACGTTCGTGGCCGGTCTCGTTGGCAGGGCAGGGCTTGCCGCCGAACAGGCGAGTCGACTCGAGCTCGCCGTCGAGGAGTGGGTGGTGAACCTGTGCACCCATGCCTATGCAGGACGCGATGGGGAGATCGAGGTCGCGGTGCGGAAGGGGAACGAGGAGCTTCTGATCGAGATCATCGACGACGGACCGCCGTTCGACCCCACCGCATTGGCGGAGCCGGACGTGGGTCTGCCCCTCGACCGGAGCCAGCCTGGAGGTCTCGGTCTCTTGCTGATCCGCCGCCTTACGGACAGGGTCGGCTACGCGAGGGACCGCGGGCGCAACATCGTCACGCTCGCAGTTGCCATGCGTCAGTCGTAGAACGGGATTCGCAGCGACCCCATGAACTCGTTGGAGCGCTTCCCGCCGGGTAGGAACGCCGTCGCGTACCCAAATGAGATTGTGAACTGGTGCAGCGAGAGCCCGACGAGGCGGACATCGAGCTGCGCGCCGATGTTCTCGTACTCGTGACGCGACGCGGCCCTGTCGACGTCGGTCGCGATCCCGCCCACGAACAACGCTAGGCTGGCCCAGTTCGCGAAGAGAGACGTCGTGCCGAGGTGCTTGAAGACGACCGGTGGGAGGTTGAGCTCGACGAGCGCTTTGGCGTAGTTGTGGCCGCTGATCTCGTCGATGTCGACACCCGGGAAGCTGGCGGGTTCGTGGTATCGCCTGTGCGCCTTGTCATCGACCCAGTTGTTTCCGAAACCCCCGAAGTAGAAGTTGCCGTAGGGCTGGCTGCGGTCGCCCGAGGCCGCGCCGGCGGAGGTGTAGAGCCAGACAGACCCGTGGGAGACCGGAAGGGGCAGGCCGAGGTTCATGTCGAGGCGCAGCTTCGGGAAGTTCTGCGTGAGCGCGTAGTTGTCGTTGAGAGTGGCACGCCAGGAGACGCCTTTTTCCGGCTCGACCGACCCGAGCGAGCTGCGTTCGTTCTTATAGCCGATGCTTACGTTGGCGATTCCGAGGCCGGTGGCCGTGACGGGGACGTTCTGGAAGCCGGGCAGGGTGTCGAGGTTGCCGAATCCGGTCACGTCGAACGTCCAGTCGAGAGTGCGGTTCGGCTGGTCGTAAATCAGATAGCGCTGGTAGGCCACCCCGATCGAGTAGCCCCTGAAGCTCTTCTTGGTCGGGCCGAAGAGATCATAGAAGTCCGCATAGTTGTAGGCCCCCGTGATCTTCCAGCCGAGGTACGAGTACTTTGCCTTGAGGTGCAGCCTCTCGTCACTGGGGAGGGTGTTGCTGGGCGAGTAAGAGGCGGTCAGGGCGAGTCGGTTGTATCCGATCGAGTCCGCCAGGTTGAGTCGGAAGCCGACCCCAGGGTAGCTTTTGTAGCCCTCGACGACGGGGAAGAACGACTGTTCGCGAAGACTGGCGAACGCGCTGTAGGTGCCCTCGTGCTTGGTGATCGAGGCCAGGTCCACGGCCGAGGGTGGCGGGACCTTCCACTTCTTAACGATGGGATAGGCCTCGACGATCTTTTGACCGAGGAAGTTGATCGCGTTGACCTTCTCCACCGGTTGCGGGGAGAGGATCACAGGCAGGAAGCCGCTCCCCGTGTACCGGAACGTGAGCACCTCGCCCTGTGCCAGCGGCACAGGGCGGAAGTAGCCGGTGTCGGCGTTGGTGACCACCTGGACGTCCTTTGTCTGGAGGTCGACGCGATACACGTTGGACGCCCCGGAGTAGAAGGAGGTGCCGTAAAGGTAGCGCCCGTCCGGCGAGAAGACGAAGTTCGCTGGGGATGAGTTCTCGAAATCGGAGAGCACCTGGTAACTCGCGTCGCCGGCGAGGAGCGATGCGATGCTCATCACTGCGAGCGACTGGTTTCCGCTGGGCTTCGTGAGCGCAGCGACCATCTGCTTCCCGTCAGGCGAGACGTCGATGTCGTAGATGTCTGTGCCGTAGTCGAAGGAGTGGACCTGCTGCCACTCCGTGTAGGGTGGCGGGATGCGCACAAGCGTCGAGATCCCGTTGTATGTGCGCACACCCCAGAGCGAGTCGTCGGCCGAGTTGAAAGCGAGGTCGCCGGTGCGAGCTGATTTGATGTACGTCCTCGAACGGCCCGTGTCCACGTTGATGCCGCGGAGGTCGCGCCAGTCGTTGTTGTTCGTGGTGTAGAAGAGCGTCCGGGTCTTCGGGTCGAACGCCAGCGAGGTCACCGCAAAGAGAGTCGGCCCCTTCACCTCGCAGAGCTTCTTCATCGTGCCTTTTGCGAGGTCCATCGAGGCCAGGCGCGAGACCTGCCCCGGGAAGTAGACGCCGAAGTAGGCCGTGTTCGTGTTCCGGTCCACCACCGCCCGTGACACGGACCCGAGCGGCCTTTCGGTCACACGGCGGTAGGCCGTGATCGGGTTCTGGCCCAGGCGTGCAAGGTTTTCCTTTTGGTACGAGCGCTCCCAGGTGATCCAGCGCGACCAGACCTTTGGCAGTGGCCCGCCGAAGACGGCCTCGAACTGCGCGGCGAACCCGGTCTTGCTGTCCTCGCTCCGTTTGACCCACCGGATCACTTTGTCCGGACCGTACGTGAGGGCGAGGTAGCTCATGAACCTGGTGCCATAGAGGTAGGCGTTGGCACCTGTCTGAAAGTCCAGCTTGGTGGCAGCCGAAGCGAGCCCGACGAGGTCGTAGATCTCGGCGTTGTCCGCGACCTTGGTCCGGAAGACCATCTCGTCATAGGCACTCATGGCCCGCCCGAAACCTCCCGTCGTCCAGGTTTCCATGAAGACGGCGATCCCCTCGTGGTACCAGCGCGGCGCGTAGAGACGCGGCGTCGTGAGGTAGGAGTAGATCATTGACAGAGGGTCCTCGGAAGTCGGAGCAACCTTGCCGCCGAAGATCTTTCTGTACGTGCGCTCCCTGGCTGCGGCCTTGTCGGAGGCCAGGATGTGAATCAACTCGTGGTTGGCCGTCGAGTTCATGCGCTCGTTGGCTAGCATGATCTCGAACACGTAGCGAGACGGTGCGATCGTTATGTTGATGTAGTTGGTCGGAACCGCCGTCGCGCCGGCGTTGCCTGTGTCTCCGAAGTCGTGGAGGAAAAGCACGACCCTTTCGGATGGTGTCCAATCGAAAAGCTTCCGGTCGAACCGGATGGCGTTTTCGAAGCACCGGGCCACATGCGACGCCAGATAGGCTTCGATGGGGAAGTAGACGACGTCGAAGTTCTCCGTTTCCAGCGATTTCTGCTGGGCGGAGGCGGTCGCTGCCACGGCCAGCAACAGTGTGGCGCTCAGGCGGGTCTTCATGGCCGTCGTACCCCCTCGTGATTGTTATCGGGATTCTACGCCAGACGGCCTTTCTGGCGCGACCGGCCGGTGACGCGAAAGGGTTGCGGCGCCGCGGACACAAGACCGACCCGGGGCCGGCTTCACCGCTCCCGACCCCGGGCCGTCGACACAATGCGCCGCGTGCGTCACTGCTGCGAGTGTGCCTCGCGGTTGAGCGCGCCGGTCGCGAGCGCTTGACAGAACGCTTGGCTCGCCAGCGCCTGTTGCCACGCCCCGGAGTCGATCGCGGCCTGGTACTGCCTGCTGGCCATCAGCCCTTGGAACGACTTGTCGGCCATCAGCCCTTGGAACGACTTGTCGGCCGCCAGCGCCTGGTACGACTTGTCGGCCATCAACGCCTGGTACGCCTTGTCGGCCATCAGCGCCTGGTACGACTTGTCGGCCATCAACGCCTGGTACGACTTGTCGGCCATCAGCGCCTGGTACGACTTGTCGGCCATCAACGCCTGGTACGACTTGTCGGCCATCAACGCCTGATACGACTTGTCGGCCATCAACGCCTGGCACGACTTGTCGGCCGACAGCGCCTGGTACGCCTTGTCGGCCATCAGCGCCTGGAACGACTTGTCAGCCATCAACGCCTGGTACGACTTGTCGGCCATCAACGCCTGGTACGACTTGTCGGCCATCAACGCCTGGTACGCCTTGTCGGCCGCCAGCGCCTGGTACGACTTGTCGGCCATCAACGCCTGGTACGACTTGTCGGCCGCCAGCGCCTGGTACGACTTGTCGGCCGCCAGCGCCTGGTACGACTTGTCGGCCATCAGCGCCTGGTACGACTTGTCGGCCATCAACGCCTGGTACGACTTGTCGGCCATCAACGCCTGGTACGACTTGTCGGCCATCAGCGCCTGGCACGACTTGTCGGCCATCAGCGCCTGGTACGACTTGTCGGCCATCAACGCCTGGTACGACTTGTCGGCCATCAGCGCCTGATACGACTTGTCGGCCATCAGCGCCTGGTACGACTTGTCGGCCATCAACGCCTGGTACGACTTGTCGGCCGCCAGCGCCTGATACGACTTGTCGGCCGACAACGCCTGGTACGACTTGTCGGCCATCAACGCCTGGTACGCTTTGTTGGCCACCAGCGCCTGGTATGCCTTGTTGGCCACCAGCGCCTGGTATGCCTTGTTGGCCACCAGCGCCTGATACGACTTGTCGGCCGACAACGCCTGGAACTCCTTGCTCTTGAGGAGCTTCTGGATCTTGTCGTTCTGCAGCAGGGCCTGGACCTCGGGGTGGTGCAGGATCACGTCCTTGTCCGCGACCTGCTCAACCCGGTACCTCTCCGCCTTCTGCACTCCTCCGATGGTGCCGGCGGCGTTCGTACCGGTCGAGCGCGGGTAGAAGAGCCCAAGCACCGCGACGATCGCGATGACAACCAGGGCTCCCGCGATCACCCACAACGTGCTCTGCGACTTCGACGAGTTTCCGTTCATTGCATCCTCCCTTTCTTGGTGTCCACAGCTTGCGACGCGCGTCGCGCGCTCCAGACGAAGGAGCGCCGCGTCAGGTTGCCGGACGGACCCGGAGCAACGGTGCTGCCGGGGCCGAGCGGCGAACGGGCCAAACCGAAGTTCCTGCGCTCCTGGATCTCGCAGGAGTGGTCCTTGAGCCTCGGCCTACGCGACGGAGTGACCGGTATCATGGCAAGTCCTCTGGGTATCATTCTGGTTCCGACCACCTCGGAAGTCCTGACCATTTCCCGTTGGGGGCACGGTCTTTTCACTGGTTTTTCCCGTGGACCGCCGCAGCCGCCTGATCCGGGCCGCGTCGAGAATGTCTGAGTAGTGAACGAGTTGCTATAATTCGCCGACAGTACGGACTGCCAAGGCATGGCCTCAGCAGAGGACTTTCGCCTCGGCGACTGGCTGGTACAGCCGAGCCTGAATCGGGTGTCGCGCGGCCCCGAGTCGGCGGCGCTGCAGCCGCGCTTCATGGACCTGCTCGTGTACCTCGCGCAGCACGGTGCCAAGGTCGTGTCGAAGGACGAGATCCTCGATGCCGTGTGGGGGAAGGAATTCGTCTCCGAGGGTACCCTCACACACGCGGTTGCGGTGATCCGCCAGACTCTCGGCGACGACGTGCGAAGCCCGACCTACATCGAGACAATCCCGACCCGGGGCTACCGCTTGATCGCGCAGGTCTCGCCGCTCTCCGGCCCGGCTGCGGCGGTCCAGCCCCCACACGAGAGGCACATAAGGCCAGGTTGGGTGATCGCGTTGGCCGGAGCACTAGCGGTCCTCGTTGTTGTGGCATGGGCGGCGATCCGGTGGCTTCAGAGCTCGTACCTCAGGCCCGACGGGAGCAAGGGAGTGAGGGTCGTCGTGATGCCGTTCCAAAATCTCGGACCGGCCGCGAGGGAGTATGTGGCGCTGGGCATCACAGACGACACTACGACCAGGCTCGCCTCGGTCCACGGTGTCGTGGTCAGCTCGCGCACGAGCGCCGCCTACTGTGCCAAAGCGGGGCGGTCCGCCCGTCAGATCGCCGACGAGCTCGGGGTCAGCTTCATCCTGGAGGGCTCGGTCCAGTGGGAGACGGACCAGTCGAACGGCGAGTCGCTACGGGTGAACGCTCAGCTCATCCGAGCGACCGACGACACGCTCCTGTGGGGCCAGAGCTACCGGACCGACCTCGCGAACGTGGTCGAGGTCGGCGCAGTGATCGCGCGAGAGGCGATCCAGGCGCTCGGTGTCCCGGTTCGCGGAGCCGAGCAGAGTCGGCTGGCAGCAAGGCCGACCGAGAATCCGGATGCATACCAGGCGTATCTCTGCGGAATGCGCTACCACGACCTGGATGGCCGGGAGCAGATGGGGCTCGCGCTTTCGATGTTCGACCGTGCCATCAAGCTCGACCCGACTTTTGCCGAGGCGTACGCGGAGCTCTCGGTCACGCATTCCCGCATCTACCACCGCGGCATCGACGCCACACCCGAGCGCCTCGCGAAAGCCGAGCAGGCCGCGCTGCGTGCGCTGGAGCTCGGTCCGGATCTGCCCGAAGCTCACCTAGCGCTCGGGGCGATCCAGCATCTTGGGCATCGCGACTTTGCCGGGGCCCTTGCGGAGTACACGATCGCCGCGCGCAACCTTCCCAACGACAGCGAGCTGTTCGCACTCATCGCCGACGTCCATCGGCGGCAGGGCAGGTGGGCCGACGCGCGCCGCGAGATCGAACGGGTGGTGGACCTCGACCCAAGCAACTACACGGCCTTGCTGGCCCTGGGTGACACGCTGGTTCGAATGCGCGCGTATGCCGAGGGGGACCGAGCCTTCCAGCGGGCGACCAATCTCTCGCCTGACCGAAACGACCCGTACCTGCGGCGGTTCTGGAACTATCTGCAGTGGGACGGCGGCGTCGACCGTGCGGAGCGCGTGCTTGCCGACGCGCCGCTTCACGACGACTCCGACGCGGTCCTGTGCCGTTCGTACCTCAAGTACCTGCGGCGGGACTTCAGGGGAGCCATCGAGGCTCTCCCGAGAACCGGACCGGACGCACAACTGAGGCCGTTCCTGGTCGGCTGCAGAGAGCTCCTCGAGTGTCTGTACTTCGACGCCGCCGGTGACCGGCCGGGCGCTGCGCAGGCGTGCGCCGGCGCGCTTTCCAGACTCGAACACGACACGGCCGTTGAGCTAAACGAGCCGTGGGTCCAACTCGGCACGGCGCGCGCCAACGCAGCCCTCGGACGCAAGGAGGAGGCGGTCCGCCTGGCGCAACGTGCGGCTTCTCTGTTTCCGATCTCGAGCGATGCATACGACGGTGCAAGCTGCATGATCCAACATGCCGAGGTCCTGGCGCGGGTCGGTGACGTCGAACGCGCGACCGCAATGGTCGAGCAGCTCCTCTTGATCCCGAGCACAGTGTCCGCGCCGTGGCTGCGGCTCGACCCGGCCTGGGACCCGCTGCGCAGCTACGGGCGTTTCCAGGCCCTCCTTCGAGCGCAGGACTCGCAACACCGTTGAGCTCGCTACAATGAGGTTGGGAGGACACGCGATGACGCGCTTCACGGTCACGTGCCCGCACTGCCGGGCGCTGCTCGAGCTCGACGGTGGCAAGGAGGTGGTGGTGGCGTGCACGCCGGCGGCGAAGCCACGCTCCACGACCTCGTTCGACGATCGTCTCCAGGCCCTGAGCCAGGAGAAGCAGGACGCACAGGCAAAGCTCGAGGAGGCGATGCGCGCAGAGAAGGCCGGCGCCCAGATCCGCGAGGAGAAGTTCCGCAAGGCGCTTGCGACCGCCAACAGCGAGCCGGTCAGCAAGCCGGTCCGCGATATGGACTTGGACTAGGAGTCTGTCCGAGTAATGGGGCGAGTCGCGCGCAGGGGGCATGCGAGGCGCAGGCAAGGCGCGAGGAGGAAGTCGATGCAAGAGCATCGTCGACGACGAGCAA
>Ga0209048_10002285_pt1 | contig 19154 bp, 23 predicted proteins | sample FrelakmetCRP12CR_FD_187146 | JGI IMG/M metagenome (GOLD analysis project Ga0209048, IMG submission 187146) | Freshwater lake sediment microbial communities from the University of Notre Dame, USA, for methane emissions studies - CRP12 CR (SPAdes)... | ecosystem: Environmental > Aquatic >... | reverse complement strand
GTGGTCTCAGAGCACCAAGTCGTGCCACGGCAAATGACCCTCGTATACTTCGTCAAGAAGCTGACAAGTTACCACCAGAAGACATACTATCAAAATACAGTATTGTTGATTCACCCAAAGCATATATTGATCTGTATACACCACTGGTTAACGAGCTGACGGCAGATATAATAGGCATACAAACTACATCAGCTCACGATCCGGCAGATCTCATAGCAATGATCGGACATGATGTTTTACCTACTCTTCGTGCCTTATCAAAGTGATACATTAATACGTAAAGAGGAGCTAAGATTATGAAAATAGGATTACAGATTAATCGTTTTGACTGGGAGGGCAGTCCTAAAAATATTGGGTCTCACTTACAAGACATTGTCATGGCAGCTGAAGAGGCAGGGTTTGATAGTATTTGGGTTATGGACCATTTTTTTCAACTTGATCCTATGCTTGGTAAAGCACAAGATCCTATGCTTGAAGCCTATACAACTCTGGGTTTTATTGCCGCTTCAACAAAAACCGTAAAACTTGGAACCCTCGTCAGTGGTGTTATATACCGGGAACCGGCTCTGCTCATAAAAGCTGTTACAACGCTTGATGTACTATCCGGTGGCCGAGCATACTTTGGGATAGGTGCTGGATGGTATGAGCAAGAGGCAATTGCTCTGGGTTTTTTGAACCCCTTAACCAGTAAAAGGTTTGATCGTCTTGAAGAGGCCTTACAAATTACCCATAAAATGTTTAATGACGATACCTCCTCGTATGATAGTCATTTCTATAAGCTTAAAAAACCTATGAACCATCCGCTTCCACTGACTCAACCTCATCCGCCAATATTAATTGGTGGTGGTGGAGAGCAGCGTACACTAAAACTTGTCGCTCAGTACGGTGATGCTTGTAACGTATTCGGGGTCGGTTCAGTTACAAACGCAGAGCATAAATTTAATGTTCTCAAAAAACACTGTAAAGATCTTGGACGGAATTATGATGAAATAGAAAAAACAGTGAGCATCGGACGTTCTATTGAAATGGTCGTACATGATGCTGAAGATACCATATCATTTGCAAAAGCTTTACATGATATTGACGCCACACACATCATGATAAGTATTGGTAATGGTTCACTAAAACCTTTTGCGAACCTTAAACAAATACTAACCGAGATTAGAGCTATCTAATTTAGAAAGCGTATATTATTAGTTAATTTGTTGTGGTTGGTGCCGTTGAGGTGGGATTAGTTGGTAAACCTGTCGTGAGACTAATGGAATTAGCCGTTACACTACCATCACTATTAGCGGTACCGTTTACCAGCACAGTTTGGCCGGTGTTAACGTCTGAACCTGATGCAGTAACTTGTTTTGAGTAGGTTGTCGTGCCGCTCGTATAGACAGTTTTAGTACTGCCATTTACTAATTTTACGGTGATGCTGGTCGCGTCCTTACTGATAACAGTTCCGGCAATACGACCTCCACCTCCTAAGCCGCCGAATCGTCTACCGGTCGCTCCTCCGGGAAATTGACCATTAATGGCAAAGCCCCCAGCGGTCATTGCCTTCGTTTGTTGTTTCGACTTTACCACCCATCCGCAGGCAAATCCACCAGCGCCAAATAGTATTGCTACTAATACAAAATATAATTTGTAATTTTCTTTCATAATATTATCTCCTTATTCTTACTTTACTCATATTTTAGTGCATCAATCGGTCTTAGTTTTGCCGCACTCATCGCAGGATAGTATCCAAAAACAACACCTATGACCATTGATACACCAAAAGCTAAAATGACTGACCACCACGTCAACTGCACTACAACCGCATTAAAGTGAGACAACAAAACTGCCGTGAGTAGTCCTAATGTAATGCCACAAATGCCACCAATTAAAGTCAGTGCAACAGCTTCTGTTAAAAATTGACGACCTATATCACGACGTTTAGCGCCAACTGCTTTCCTTAGACCAATTTCTCGAGTTCGTTCAGTCACGGTAGTCAGCATCATGTTCATAATACCGATACCGCCGACTAACAAGCTTATACCAGCAATTGAACCAAGCAGTATGGTAAGCGTTTTGCTGGAAGACGATAAACTTGAAACAATATCCGATTGATTAACAATTTGAAAATCTGATTGGCTTGGATTACTGATATTATGAAGTCCAAGCATAATCTGATTGGCTTGGCTTTCCACCGAATTAATATCATTTGCTGTACTTGCAGAAATACTAATACTACTTATAGAAGCTGCGCCACCAATTAAATAACGCTGGGTTGTGGTCAGTGGCACGTAGACATTATTATCAGGAGATGTTATGCCGCTGCCTCCTTTGATGTCAGCTATGCCAATAACCGTAAATAACACATTGCCAACTTTAACGCTTTGACCAACTCCCGACGTAGCATCGCCAAACAGCGTTTGGGCAACGGTAGGTCCTAGTACTATGACTCTTTGAGCAGTGGTATTTTGTTGTTGATCATAAAATGTCCCATTGGTAACTGATACGTTATGTACGGTTGCATAAACCGGATTTGCTCCGTAAACAGTGGTATTCGTATTGTTTCCGCCGGCACTCAGTTGAAATCTTCGCGACACTTCTGGTGATACACCACTCGTGGATTGCAATTGATTTTGTAACGTGGTTGCATCACTTAATTTAAGGGTTTGGGCGCTACCAATACCCTGATTAACCACACCTCTGGTAGAGCCTGGTACAATGACAATTAAATTTGAGCCGAGTGCTGTTATATTTTTGGTTACAGTCACGGTGGCTCCTTGACCAACAGCAACGAGCGTAATAACCGATCCAATACCTATAATAATACCCAACATCGTTAAAGCTGACCTGGCTTTATTCATGAGGAGCGAGAAACTGGTTTCGCTGGCTAGATCACGAAGGTGCATTATTTGTAATCCTCCATGGTAGTAGATACCATTTTTAGATTTTGGTTAGCTCTATCTGACATTATTAGACCATCTTCAATCTGTATAATCCGGGAAGCATACTGGGCAACGTTAACATCGTGAGTTATGACAACTATTGTTCTTCCCTCTTTGTGCAGACGCTGAAAAGTATCCATAACAATTCGTCCTGTTGCTTGGTCAAGATTCCCTGTTGGTTCATCGGCTAAAATGATACTTGGGTTATTTACTAAAGCTCGTGCGATTGCGACTCGTTGCATTTGCCCGCCCGATAGCTGATTTGATTTGTTCTCAACTTTATTGAGATCAAATCCCGCAGCTTGCAGTGATTTCGTAACTTGAGCATCCCTATCTTTATTAGGAAAGTCATCATTATAGATCAGTGGAAGACGTACATTACGAATCGCCGTAGCCCTTGGTAAGAGATTAAAGGACTGAAAGACAAAGCCAATATTCTTATTGCGAATGTTGGCGAGTTCATCATCCCTTAATGAAGATACTAATTTACCATTCAGTTGATATGAGCCGTCGGTAGGTGTATCAAGCGCGCCAAGTATATGCATTAACGTTGATTTACCTGATCCTGATGGACCAACCACAGCCACGAATTCGCCGACGTGTACATCTAGTGATATATGCTTCAGCACCGTTACTGCATTATCATCACTTCCATAGGTTTTGGAAATATTATGACATGATATTATCGGCTGAGTCTTGATGGACTCAATCGTGGATCTGAAGGTTTTTTGTGGCATTTATTGCCCGCCTCCACTCGTCGACCGAATTGATCCACCACCGAATCCACCACTACGTCCGCCACCGCCACCGCTTAGTTGAAATAGACTATTCGTGGAAGATGCCGCAGCTTTAGCAACTTGTGGCGTAATCGTTTGGGTTATGACTGATTGTCCAGCAGAGACACCACTTGTAATCTCTGTTTGTGAACTAGTTATGAACCCCGTTTGGACAGTAATGTTAGATGGCACACCATTTTTCAAAGTCTGTACATAGGTTGTCCCACCGCTTAACGATTTAACGGCACTATTGGGTACATATAACACGTTTTGTTTTACTTGGGTTGTAATAATTGCATTTGCACTCATACCTCCCTTAAGCCGAGCATCCGTCGTATCGAGACTTATTATGGCGTTGTAACTGACCACACCAGAGCTATTAGTAGCTGTCGTGTCGACACTTGCAACTTTTCCGGTAATATCTAAGCCACTAATAGCGGTAAAGGTAATATCGGCTTTTTGTCCGGTTATCACTTTGACAGCATCTACCTCATTTAACGATACCGTGGCTTCAAGGCTATTGGGGTCGACAATCGTTACCGTACCGGTTGCCGCAGACGTTGTAGCTACACCACCCGAACCACTGACCTGATTACCAACCGTGACATTCATAGCAGAAATTACGCCAGCGATAGGTGCTACGATAGTTGTTTGAGACGCATTTGTCAGTTGGTTCTGATAATCAGACCATGCTGCCGTCACGTTATATTGAGCGGTCGTATATGCCATTTCAGCAACACCAAGCTGTTGGTTTGCAAGATTTAACTGAGATGCCGTCGTGTTTGGATTAGTTTCAAGTGTCGTAATATTATTTTGGTTCTGAGTAATGGTAGCCTGAGCAGATGCCACACTTTGCTTCGCTTGCAGGTAAGACGCATACGATTTACTGGCGGTGGTTGTGAGAGAAGGATTACTAATAGTATACAGTGCTTGACCTTGTGTCACACTTTGTCCAGTATGAATATTGACAGTCTGAACAACACCGGATTGTTGTGAGCTGACGATCACCGTCGAACCATACAATAAGTTGCCAGCGCCTGAAACACCATCTACTAAGGTTCCTTGAGAAACAGCTTGCGTAACATAACGCGTTTTAGCGGGTTTTGAACGAAATATAAAATACCCAGCAATTGCAACTAGGATAACTATTACTAGCACGATTATCCCTTTATGTTTCAATAGTGAACCATAAAAGCCTGTCTTTGCTTTTTCCGACATTGTTATTCCTACCTTATTTGTGCTTATTATGAATGTTCATAGTGAACTGTATAGCGCATAGCTGTTTATTCACTGAACATACAAGAAATTACCTTAAAGAATATAATCTATTAAATATGTAATCACTTCAGATTTTTCAGAGTACCAGCTCGATACAAACGCATCATAACCATACCCAACAAGAAGATCCCTAATGCTAACCAAGCATATCGGAATAGACCATATGCTAGGTCAGAACCCAAATACAAGGCATGGAAAAAAATGAACAGCATAACTGCATAACTTACATAATGAAGTTTTTTCCATATTCCCTTATTACGTTCAATGATGCTCAGTGAGCTTAAAACCACAATCACAATACCGTACATAGATAATATGCCCAGTGCAACCCATAGCGAACCAACATGAAGGCCATGGATCGTCATCCTTTTATAAGTTGCCGTAAATGGTACAAGTACTTGGACAAGTGAAAATGGTACAAAATGATCAAATAATAGGAATATGACATGTATTGCCACACTAGCACAAAGAGCTAAGGCTAAAGCCCGGTGTATTACCCAGGCTTTAATGGGTTCAAAAAATCGAAACGTTAAACCTGTAACCAACCCAATACCAGAAATCATCAATAGGATTAACAAACCAACTGATATAAAGCCTGCTGCTCTGACAACGTACCACGCCCAAGATGTAGAAACTCGTTGGGCAGCAATTTGAACTTGGGAATCAGCCAATATATTAAACACGTTGCTTGTCCTTATGGGCCTCTGCAGTTTTATCTATCATAATAACCGGCTTTGTGGCATTATTCGTTTGTAAAATAGCCCCTAGTACATCACTATCATTATATAGAAAAGTGTATGCCTCATCAGCACCCAGAATAACGGCGCATTTTGCGTAGACATCGGCTATAACCGCCTGACGCATATAAACAGTAGCCGTTACAACATCTGTATCAGCTGGTTTTAGACTGCGGGGATCAATAATATGATGCCACTTTTTGTTTTCGTTGTCACCGCGTCGCTTCGTAATACCTGACGTTGCTATGGCTAGTGTTGCACGGTCTTTATTACTAATAGGTATAATATTAACGTCAGGATTCAGGGCATGTTGTACACCAATCTGCCAAGCTTGTTGATCAACATCAGAACCGTTGCAGATAATATCTCCGCCAAGCGAAAACCAAAAACCAACAACCTTGTTCCCGAGATAGCTGGCAAGCTCATCTAATAAGTAGCCTTTACCTACCCCGCCAAACTCAATAGCAGTATTGTTAGGTATTTCAGCCCAGGCTTTAGAAATATGCAAATTCTTATATGATTCGACTATTCTATCAGAATAATCCAGATCATCCTCTACTAATGATGGATATGGCCACGAGCCCTTGTAGCCAGCGTGCTGTAATGCTGGCAGGATAAATGGCGTATATATACCATCTGTTTTAGTTGCTAGTTTTTTCGATGTAACCAAAAGATCATGGAATTGTGGAGAAATTACCGTTCGTTTACCACTGTTATAATTAAAATATGTTAACTCACTGGTTTTGATAAACCGGCTAAATCTGGATTCAAATTGACGTACCATGTCCCACATAGTCGTAAAATAGCTATCAATGACAGAGGGATTCGCTGAATCGACTAGCGTGAGTAGCACCGTCGAACCAAGCGCCTCTCTTGTTTGTTGATATCGGTGCATTATGAGATGCGCGTTACTGGTGCTTGATAGGTTTGAGCCGGTTGATAATAACTGTTCATTGTTGAGCTGTTTGAGTTGCTCGATGGAGTCGATGTTGATTGATTATTTGTTGTTGTAGGACTAGTTATATCTGTTGAAGTAGTAGTTGGTGTCGATGACGAGACTGTAGGCGTAGTATTGGTGCTAGCTGTTGTGGCTGGTTGCTGGTTCGTTAATGCTTGTGCGTGAGCAATTTTTGGCACAGCTCTTACTAGATCAAGGGCCATAATAAATCCAGTCCCAATCACTAATGCACCAAGTGTTAATGCATAGACCAACGTATTTGCACTAAATCTATCTCCTAATTTGGCATTTGATCCTTGTGCAAACGCTTCAGTGACTATGCGATCTGGGTCAGACACTTTGCTTAATAATGTATCACTTATATCGTTCATAAAACCTGATGGGCCACATATAAAATATGTAAACATATCGTATTTACTATTCGTAAATTGATCTATAACTGCTGGTGAAATTTTACCCCGTAGTATATTGGTACCTTCAACACTTTGAACATTGTCATCGGAAATAAAGAATACTACGTGGAAATAAGGATTCATTTTCTGTAGGCTCATTAAGTCTTCATAGAAGGGAATATCTGATTGGTGGCGCACGCTATACAACAATGTAATTGGAATCGTTAATCTATGCTCAGTTGCAAAACGAATGATGCTTATATTCGGGGTGATACCAATACCACCAGCAAACATGATTATACTACGGTCAAAGACTGTATCGACAACAAAATTACCAAAAGGACCATGAACATTCAATGTATCTCCAACTCGTAGTTTGCGAGCAGCGCTTGAGGTATAAAGTCCTTTAATCTTTAAGGCAAACTGGAGAATACCCTCCTGATTTGGAGTATTGACAATCGAAAAACAACGAACCGGTGTAGGACGTCCCTTATTTTCAAAACCAAATGCCGCGTATTGACCAGCCGTAAAAGACAGACGATCCTTCGATTTTTCAGGTCGAGCCGTAAGGAGTAATATGGAGTTGTTGATTACTTCCGAGTTTTGAATAATGTATCTTTTCACTTGGTTATTGTCTCATGTTAACCTGAATAGTTGCTGACGACTCAGATAAATACCTCCTGGGTCTTAACTTCAATAATGAGCATGTTAGGCGAGTATTGCGATTATGATAAACGAACCAAGCATTAATAACCCTAATCCCAAAATCATCGTTTGAGTTAATAGAGATTCGCGTTTTTCGACTTCACGTAATGATCTGGCGGCAACTATATAACCTGCTTTCGTTGGATGAACGACAGTGGCAAAACGTAATCCAGATTCTGTTTGCCAAGTAAATCGTAACTCACCTTTTATGTCAGCATCAGGAAATACACCATGCGGTGGCAGGGGTGGTGTAGCACCATTATAATTGGCATTTGTTGCAATAATATTCAGCTGCTTATCTATAATAATAGTAAATGGGGCCAAACTTGATGCTATGTCGACATCATGAGAATCAATAACGGTTTTAGGTTGCTGTCCTTGATTTAATTGAGTTGTGCCATCTTCTGTTAGCTGTATTTGTGGATCATTTGCTGTGAGACGATAATTTTGTTGGGTAGCATAATAGGTGAAACCTACCAGTCCATAACAAATGACCATCAGAAGCGCCCATAAGATAATCGGCTTTTTCTTTAACAAATGAAGTTTGTAAAATAATGACATATGCTCATTATATCCTTAAAGAGAATTCGTTAGTTTATTTCATAAATGATGTAATATGAACAATGTTCTACATTCATTCAAACTTTTAAATAACTCTCTATAAAATTGCCTTTTTTAAATTGTTAGCCAAATAAACATACTAATAAATATTTGACAACATTTAGCAATGGGGTTAAAACAAAACTACGAATTAATAATATAAATGAAGAAAAACTATGTTTATTTTACTCAAGAAACAAATTAATGCCCTGACGTTAGAAATAACTACCCGTTTCGTTAAAAACTAATAGCAGACTATGGCTAGGGACTTTTACGTTCGTTGCACCTCTTACCATCTAAGTTTATAGTGTATGCGCTAGTGCTTATACCGTACAATAATATGATTTCCAACCATCTGTGCTATCCATACTGACACAATGGCTATAACTATAGATCCTATTATATCTATAGGATGATGGACTAAAGCCAAAATTCTGGATAATCCAATGATAAGTGCTAAGATCCAGGCTATCGCACCAAGTTGAATTGATTTAAGGCTAATCACTGCCGCCATAAATGAAGCCAATAATGTATGGTCAGAAGGAAAGCCATTGTCCATACCATGAGCAACGAGTGGTATCTCATGCATAACAACAAAAGGCCTAGGGTCTTTAATAAGCAATGATCCAATGTGAGCTAATAATAATGCTAGAAAGGCCCCGATAATAACTGTTAACCCAAAATGTAATCGCTCCTTCTTTTTTACCGTTAACAGCAAGACGCTCACACAATATATACCATCAATTACAATCAGATAGTTAGCACCAAATATAATCAAGTGATCTGTTATAGACATGACAAGTCTTTCGATGTAGTTATCTCATTAGTATACCAAGCTTACGTAGATTTATTGATACTACTTGTCCTTTAAAAAACAGCGATACAGTTACTTTTCAAAAATATTGAAAGTAAACGTATATCCATTTTCGTGCTTCGGAATAGACGTTTCGACTGGCTTAAAGTTTTTTTCGTAATTCGGAAAAAATAAGTCACAATTAAAATCCGCATCTATCTTGGTTATATATAATTGATTAGCGTGAGCAATCGTCAATTCAAATAATTGCGCTCCACCTATAACCCAAAGATCATGTTTAAAATTGGCCAGAAATTGATTTAAATCATTTACTATTTCAGCGCCATCCATTGGTGATTGATTATGACTCAAAACGTAATTATGCTTATTCTTTAAGGGATGTCCGATTACATTAAATGTAGTGTTACCCATAAGAATATTCGATCCAAATAGACTGGTTTGATTGGTAAAATAAGCTTCGTCAAGTGGTATATTCCATGGCTGATGATCATGTTTGGAAATTCCTCTTTTTCGATCAATTGCAGCGATTAATCGTATCATGCAACACGCTCCATCTTTTTAATAATCGGCCGGATATGATTAAGCAAGTAGAAAGAACCAGTCACGAGTGCTATTGGTTCTTTTTTAGTAAGAAGGGCATCAAAGGCAAGGATAGGATTTTGAATAATTTCTATGTTTTCGAAACCAAGTTCTACGCAATAATCTGCTATTTTTAACGGGTTGACGGATGTTTTAATATGATCCTGCTGACCACTGAATGAAGTAATAATAATATAGGATGCTAACTTAGTTATTGCTCGCAAACTCGACTTTAATCTAAAGTTTTTGCTTTGGACGAGACTTAGTAAGACAACTACCTTTTGATGTGGATAGCGATGACGAATGCTATTCGTTAATGCTTGAATCTTTTGGGCATTATGAGCACCATCAATAATCAGAATCTTATCTTTTAGAGAAAATATTTCCATTCTTGCAGGTATCAATATAGAGGAGGTAGCACGTAGTTGCTGTTCGCTTAACTCCACTAAACCATCTCGTTGAACCAACAGATTATAGACAGATAATGCTAGATACCAATTTCTGCGTTGAAAAAGTACGAGGTTTTTAGGTAATTCTTTGTTGGATAAATTCCACACTTCATGAAGTTCAGCTTGTTGCTGCTCACAAACCTCTCGAACTACTTGCATAACTTGCTCATCTTGTTCATACATAATAGCCGTGTTATAAGGACGGATAATGCCTGCTTTTTGAGCAGTAATCTCAGCAATCGTTTTACCTAAGACTTCTGTATGATCCAGACCAATATCGGTGATAACACACACCTTGTCTCGCCTATTCACAACATTTGTGCCATCCAATAATCCACCAAGCCCTACTTCAATGACAGCATAATCTACTTTAACTCGCGCAAAATACCAATATGAAAAGGCAACCAATAATTCAAAGTAAGTGGGCTTAATTTTAATTGATTCAATAATATCCAGGAAAATACCCAACTCCTGGCAAAATTGTTTTTCAGAAAGAGGCTTGAGGCTCACCTGTACTCTTTCATTAACTTCATCAATGTGAGGGGAAATTGTTAGCCCTACTTTATAACCAGCTTGTTTTAGCATCGCTGTGACGTAATATGCAGTTGAAGATTTGCCTGACGTTCCTGCAATATGGATAATTTTATACTTTTCTTGCGGATTACCGAGCTCAGTCATGAGCAATGTCATTGTGTCCAAAGTATAAGCTTTCCGTAGAGACCTAGACGGAGGCATAAACCGTGCCAATAGTTTATTGGCAGCATTAAAATTTGATATGAACATAGCCGTATTGTACTCGGGGAATAAAAATAGTGCCTTAAATTTTATTTCTTAAGACACTATTATTTGATTTCTGGAATTATTGAGCCATTTCGTGGCCATGGACGATGAGCGCAAAAATAACAAAAATATCTATTGTTATGATTAACAGAGACCACAGAGGGTAATGTGGCAAAAATGCCATATTAGCTAGCGCGCTTAGCATTGCTAAGATAACACCAACGGTTCGTCCCCATACCTTGCCTTGCATAACAGCATAACCTGCGGCAATCACAACAATACTTAATAGTAAGTGAACCCAACCCCAGGTTGTTAAATTAACAGTGACTAAGTACTTCTCAGTAACGACATAGAATTTACTGTTAAAAATTGCTGTTAAGCCCTCAAAAATCCCAAAGAATCCAACCAATATCATCATAAATGATGCAAAGGCTACCCAGCCACTCCAGCCAGTTACTTCTTGTTGTTTTGCAGCCATATAATACCTCCCAGTATTAGATTTATAAGCTCATTATTGTCCTGAGGTACTAAGCTGTCAATAGGTTATTAAATTACCGATAATTTTTAATATGTCGAGGTTGCAATATAGGTACTAGCTACGGTGTATTGGCCGGTTGGTGTAGTAGCTGCAGCAGTAGCAGCAAATTTCAGGATTAATGCCTCGTTATTAAGGACTTTAACGCTACTCGCAGCCGAGCTGGCAATGTTATAAGCAGTCGTCGTGTCATTCCAGGCAAACTTGGTACACGCAGTCCCCGTACAACCAGCATCACCGTAGTATTGAGCATCAGGAGTAATGTTGGACCCAGCATAGGCACCACTGACAGACTGGGTATTTACCGTACCAATTTCCACACCAAAGGCTTCTGTACCCGCAACGAGTAGCGTTGATGTATTGGCTGTTGCACCTGGGTCATTGAAACATTTGTCGACAACTGAACCAGCGCCGATACACGCGGCTCCAGCCACTTTTAACAGTCCACTGGAAGTATCCTGCTGGGTAAAGAAGCTAATGACCGTACCGTTTGAACCATTCGATCGTATCATAGCAACACCGTTGGTGTTACTGCCACCTGAGGCGACAGAAACAGGAGATTTATAAACGCCGACATTATCAATCGTACCGATATCAACGGTCGTTCCGGTAACAGCAGCGCAGTTGGCGGCAACGACACCAACGTTATCGTCAACACCAGTAGTGCCAACGCAGAATTCAAGATGTTCCTGAACGCGAGCGTTAACCGTTAGGGTCTGGGTAGTGGCCTGAGCAACTGAACCATAGTAAGCTTGGTTTCCCGTACCGACAGTATCATCAAATGCTGCGTTAACTGTATAGAGACGAAGTCGAGGATAATAAGAAACATTGGATCCAGAATTGTTCGTCAGCCCGCTAATGGTTAGACTTCGACAATTGGCGGCAACGACAGGATAGGTCGTATCACAACCTGCGCCCGTGGTTGTTTCGTTGGTGGCACTCGTTCGAGTAATCGTGAACTGATTATTAGTACCGCCGTCTGTTCCGTTAGAACGTGCATAGGCGGCAAAGACTGTTGAGTCTGTCCACTTGGCGTTAATAGTAGGTGTGGCAACAGCGTTGGTAGTAGGTAGAGTCGGCGTATTGGTTGATGTACATGCTCCGATAGCTTGATCACAAAACTCCACAATTATACCTTGGATTGGTTGCGTACCACCCGGTAAGTCGAATATAAAACTAATTGAAGTTGTGGCACTCGGTTGAGATGTAGAAACTGTTGCCTGTCGTGGTGATAGCTGAGTTGTAGTTATGGCATAGGCATTTTGAGATAAAAATGGGATCAAAGCGGCTACCGACAAGATTATTATTTGGATAGGTATAATGAAATACTTGGCCAATGTGCCGCTTGATTTTCGTAATTGTTGTTTTATGTCTTTCATTTGGTATTCTTCCTTTTTAGGTTTTATTTTTATGTAATTGTTAATGTTATGTAAGTAAATGTATTGGTCTATGTTTTATGAAAACATGATTCTTATAATATATAGAGCTAAACTCCAGCGGAATTTTGAGAACATCAAATAATACATTTTTATGATGGAATAGTTTTTCAATAACAGCACTAGAGGTTAATTGCCCTGCTAACAGCACTGATAATATTTTTGTTTTTTTCATTTTTGTATTTCTAAATACTACTTTGGCATAATAGACGATCGATGCTGATAATTCAAATCTATATTTGTGATATGTGGAAAAGTATTGTTAAGCCTACAATATCACATTTCTATAGTAACAGTGGTACCGATATGTGACCAATGGTATAACCATGCCATTGCTGCTAAAGGCATATGTACACAACCATGAGATCCATTCGTTGCATATTCAGAGCCGCCAAAATTAAAGGTTTGCCACGAAGCATCATGAAAGCCATAATCTGAGTAAAAGGGTACCCAATATTGTACAAAATCGTGCCAGCGGCTCCTACCATCAGAACCATTTAGGTAGAGATTTGTTTGCATGGCATAAATATGCCATGTCCCTGTAGGAGTTGCATCACCCGCTAGTGTATAGGCTCCTGTTGTAACGGCACTTTCATAGACAATTGTTGTTCCTTGACACGCCCACATGTATTGTTGACTGAGGCTAACTAATACAAGCTTGTCTAAAGTATTACGTGAACACTTTGATGGGTTTTTATTAACAATTACTGTACTTTTGGGAATCGAAGAAACTGGTGGTTGGGTTGGTATTGTTGTGAGCACAGGCAATTTAATATGAGAAGTTGTATCAAGAGATGCGACACTTGTCTGTAAGTGATTTAACAAAGTGGTTTTTTGTTTAACATAATAACCAGCGCCAATTAGTGAAGTTATAAGAATAATACCAATGACTGATAGTGTTAATACTAAACTAGTTATATGACGTCTTTTACTCATGTTGTTTTTATATTCTTGTTAGCAATATGGGGATTAACGAAATCTGTGGTTCGTAGAAACATATGAATAATTGTAAGCTTATCTGTGCCTAGTTTACGATGAACTTCAACTATATTACTAATGTATTCAACATTTATTACATAATGTAGTCCTGGAGTTTCAATTTTTTGGGACAACATGGCTTCTAAATACTGAATAATTAATCATTTAATAATATTCGCAACAAAACACCAAGGTTTATCTTTTGCTGAACTAATACCAATACGGGGTGTAGCTTTGATATTAAATTCAGTCGACTTCGGCGGCAACAAGATAAACCTTGATGCATTTATAAGTACTCCATTATCTTTGCCTGTTATTGCTAAAGCCTGGCATAGCTTTGCCGGCCCATTGGTGAGCTGGCGATCTAGTTGATAACCCCTCCGTTTTCGGATAAGCTCAAGACCGCATTGCGGTAGGATTGCCCGTAATAAAATGGCCTCACCTCGTCCCTCGTCGCCTGCCACAATATTCATACACCAATGCCTTCCATAACTAAAATAGATATATAGCCAACCCGATGGTCCAAACATTATTGCTGAACGAGGAGTTATACCATGATAACTATGACTAGCAGTATCGTCTTGGGTATAGGCTTCAGTTTCGACAATTGTCCCACCGACGTCTTGACTATCAGGCTCTCTACAAAAAAATTGCCACCCAAGTAATGCCGGCCCTGCTTGAAGATCGCCCTTGCTAAGCAAAACCATGAGGTTATCAGTATCCATGTCAAAGATATATTAACTAATTTGCAATATTATACCTATTCAACCACTTACTTCACGAGCATCTCGTGTTAGTTTATATAACACAAATCGCTAAATACAGCTTTATAGTATATGATCATGTGAAAAGTTAGTTAACGGCCATCACTTCTAGCATATTATCAACACTCTTGTGCAATTCTTCAGTATCCTGATGCCCATGTTTATTGACTGCATGTTTGGTGCCAGCAGAAATTAAATCTTCCCGTTGAGCCTCGGGTGCCAGCATAATAAGCTGACAATTGCTTTCACTCGGCATATTGCCACAATTAGCAACTAGCCAATTTCCAGATTTTAAATGTAATGTATCTAATGCCATATTTTACCTCCACTTAATTTCTATAATCAGACAATAGCACAGTTTGTCAGGCATCATAGTTAAAAAATTATCAATTCTTTTATTGTGAGACTTCGGAGTTTATTTATCTGAGCAATTCGGATCTATAAATCTGATGAGTCAACAGATTGAAGCATAGCTTCGGTGAATGCTAAGTTATCCAGCTGACCAGGATATAATTCTAACGCTTCACTTGTATAATAGACATGATGCCTCAGTAAGGATACTTGATTACTCAAAATTTCTAACTTTCTGGGGGTATTCATAGTATTGGTGCCATATACCTCATCGAAAATCGCAAGGCTATTTTCCCAATACGCTTGATTGCTAAAACCTAAGTTAGCCAAATCAGCATCAGCTAATATTTGTGCGCTATATGGTTCCCCGGTAGCAGCTTGCACAATTCTACCTTCCATTAGACTAAATCTGGTTGCCATAATAGCTACCCCGACTGTTGCTATGTCATCTTCGCTAAACGAATGGGTTTCGCGCATTTTTGTTTGGGCAATATATGCACTAATAATTTCGTTTTTATTACTGCCCTTGTCTTGCTCTATATCATGAAAGGCTGCTGCAATAGCGATGAGACCTTTTATTTTAGGAGCCAATTTACCCCTTTTGATTGCTAGATCAGAAATTGTCATACTTGCTTCGACAACGTTTTTTGTATGATTCTCATTATGATAAGATCTGGGTCTCAATCCTGTTTTACCATATTTATTGCTAATCGTATCGTAAGAACCATCTATTAAGTTAAGGGTTATTTTATCAAGTTCAACAATGGGAATCACTTCCATCGCTGCATTATTGCATAAATTTTACAAATGTAAATTGCTTAAGTTTAACTACTCTGATTCAATTAAAGATGCGCTATTGAATAGCTTTCAGCAGCAATGAATAGTTTTTATGCTGTGTGCGCTAAATCTAATGTTTGTACTGCAATTTCAGCGTGATCGACATTAATTGGAATTATCTCCCCTATAGAAGACACTTGCTCTGGCAGCATAATTGACGCAATAGTTTCAATATGTCCAATGTGAAGACTTACATTATTCCCACCTACGCATGTTTGCTGAGCATTCATGAGAAATAGCCCAAAAAGTTTGAGGTACATTTCAGCTGGAACATGTTGTCCAAGTGAGACTTGCTCAGCCTGTAGTATCAAATTACGTAATTGATCGATTGTAAAAACATCACCATCTAATTGTTCTGATTTCATTTGATCAATCCGCTCTCGCAAATTAGTGTGATGAGTCGGACCTGATTCTTCTGATTGAAATTGTTCCATATATATTGTTTAACTGATGCTACGAATTTTAGCACAAGAATTGATAAAGTAAATGAAATTGATAACCCCTGTTATGTTTTTGATACGTAAATCTGAAATCTTTATTGAGAAACGAAAAGATATGGTATATTTTTAATCCTAATGTCTAAGTTAGGCAATACATAATCGTCAAATTTAATACGAAAACATGAGTTGCTTGCGTACATTTGTTTAAATATCTTGTCTCATTTGCCTATTAAATAATAGGTTAATATCTTTTTTCAATAATTACAAAACAGGAACTTGAATCTTGGGTTGTAAGGTTGGTTTATCCCTGTAAAGCAGTTGAAACGTATTATGAATGGCAGTCTGCAATCTTATAGATTTTCCTTCTATTGATATGCACTGATATTGGCTTAATGAAGGATTTATTAGCCCTGATAATCGACAAAGAATGCTACCATCAATGTCCTGTACTATATACATGGTTCCCTTGTTTTGTATTAACCATTGATCCAATAAACTACTGGTGCTACTTGGGCCACTAAGTGTAGTACTCCGATTATACATATCAGAATGTGATAGACCCTTGTGGTATCCTATCAGCGCCAGCTTTAAAGCGCTTTCTACGTTAGTACTTTTGCCTATATAACTTTGACGAGCTGATGTATGACTTATAGTCTGATAATCGGTAATACTCACGTCTTCTATGCTTACTATACGAAGTCTCTGTGGGGTTGCCCATGCACTAACAATATAGCCATCGTTTAAAACAGGTGTGTAATTAACATGACTGGCAATAGATGTGAAATAATATGGTGCTTTGCTTAAACTCATAGAAAAAAGATTTATAATTAATATATAACATCTTATAGAGTTTAAGTCAATTTTATTATTTTAAAAACTTTACTATTTCATGAATGCAAAAATAAAACCTGTAATTGGTACACCACACCGGCTGAAGTTGGAAGCATTCTAGTCAGTTCAAGGTTAAAATTTATACCGCTAAACAAGTAGCCCTCTCCCGTTGATAATCCCCCGAGAGTTAAATGAATATAAAAACTCTTCCAATCAATTTGGTAAAGCATTCTGGAACATGTTAGGTCACTATTCCTTGCTTCTAATGCTACTAACCAACTAAATTAGGTACGATTAATCAAGTTACACTATAGAAAGGCTTAAGTAATTCACTAACATTTGCTTAAGGTTTGGGGGTTGAACCATCACAATAGGACCACGTTTCTACCCCAGGGTAACTAAGTTGCAATGATGATGATTTATTGCATGTTCTGTACGTCGTAATCCGTAAATGACTACGGGATATATATTTAAATGTTGTTCTGGGTTACTATTATTTATGAAGTAAGTGTAAAAATATAATGATATAAATATTTTATGAGCTATCAATAATGTATAGGCATAAAATTTTCCGATCTATCTTTAGTGGTATTAAGCGGACACGAAACATCGCTGGTTTTTGGGTTGTAGCACTGATTATCTTAGTTGGTATCTCTATTAATGGTGCCGGTCGTGCTGCAGTTCCGTATGTTTCTGTTCATGCTGATCAAGGGACGGTTAGTGGTTCAGCTATCGTACAAAATGATAGCACTGCTAGCGACGGGAAACGAGTGCAATTTGGAGGAACCACCAGCGGATCAGGCTTTGTAACGACCTGTGGTACGCTGCTATGTTTGAATGGTAGCACGTGGTATATGTACGGCGCCAGTGTGCTAGGCGGATTAGATAACCCCGCTCAGTCTATCCAAGAAGCCAAGACGGCAAAGCTTAATACTCTACGTATCGTTGACTTTTTAAACACCAGCGGCCCCATAGGTAGTGAACATGATACAACCCGATGGCAAAAAGTTGATAACTTTATCGCGACCGCAAAGCAAAATAATTTTAAAGTGTTACTCGACTTATCAACATATCGAAATCTTTTAAAAAAGAATCAGATTAACCCTTACACCTACGATTGGCAGCCGTTTCTTAAGTTTGTGACGAGCCGCGTTAATACGGCTAACGGCCAAGTCTATGGTAATGATTCAACCATTGCCTTGGTGTCTCTAGCCGGTGAAGTCGATCCGCCGGGTAGTGTATCCTATGTTGGATTTACGGTAACAACACAAAACATTACTGATTTTTACACCAGGACACTGGCTCAATGGAAAACTCTAACTCCTAATATTCTCATCAACACTGGTGGATTACTGCACCTAAATGGTAATTCGGGTATTGACTGGCAAACAATCTTTGCCTTAACAAGTGATGAAGTCTGTTCAATCCACAATTACTCAGCTGGTGACTCCAATGTCACTACTCCAAATATTGCTACGTACTGTCAAGCGCATGGCAAACCATGGGTCACCGAAGAATTTGGGTTTTCTCAAACGCTTGGTGACAGCACCCGCGCAACCGATTTTCAAACAATGTATGATCTTCAGCAACAACATAATGCCGCAGGTGTAGCCTTCTGGAATCTTGGACTGGAGGTAGTCGGCGTGAATGGTAAAACTGATACATATGACGTGAATGCCAATACGCCACTAACACTGCAAACAGTGATTAAGAATGCACCAAACTAATCATATAACTCATTCAGATATCCGCGCCATTCAACCAATTGAACGAATAAAAAATGAAAAAACATTCATAATATTCGATTCAGTTATCCTACTCACTCCTGGTTGTCCTTAGTTTGCTTGCGATATTTACTGTGATCCCATTCACCGTAAGAATAAAATACAGCCGGGAGAAATATTAACAATGGTGGTAATATCAACCGTGACAAATGGGGCAGACCTGTGTCAGATTCACAGAAAAACTAGGTGTTATCCTGCCCCTG
>Ga0209048_10002284_pt1 | contig 19162 bp, 16 predicted proteins | sample FrelakmetCRP12CR_FD_187146 | JGI IMG/M metagenome (GOLD analysis project Ga0209048, IMG submission 187146) | Freshwater lake sediment microbial communities from the University of Notre Dame, USA, for methane emissions studies - CRP12 CR (SPAdes)... | ecosystem: Environmental > Aquatic >... | reverse complement strand
GGGCGGGCCGGGGGGGCAGGCCACGTTCGGCCGCCGTGTCAGGTGATGCCGTGGATCTTCTCGTACACCGCCTCGGCCACCCGGTCCGGCAGCCACGACAGCGCCTTGAGGCGCTCCAGGCTGGCCGTCTTGACCGCGGTGACCCCGCCGAGCTCCTTCAGGAGGCGCCTGCGGCGACCCTCGCCCAGTCCGGGGACGTCGTCGAGCACCGACTTCGTCATGCGCCTGCCGCGCAGCTCCCGGTGGTAGGCGTTGGCGAAGCGGTGCGCCTCGTCCCGGATGGTCTGGAGCAGGTACAGCGACTCAGAGGTGCGCTGGATGCGGATGGGCTCCGCCCGGTCCGGGACGTAGACCTCCTCGAACTGCTTGGCCAGGCCGGCGACGGGGATCTCGTCGTCGAGGCCGAGCTCCTCGAGGACCCGGACGGCGACGTTGAGCTGCCCGCGGCCGCCGTCGACGAGGAGCAGCTGCGGCGCGTAGGCGAACTTCCGCGGGCGCTCGGCGGCGGGACGGTCCCGCTCCTGGAGCAGCGCGGTGAGCCGGCGGGTGAGCACCTCCTCCATCGCCGCGTAGTCGTCGTTGCCGGCGACCTCGCGGACCTTGAAGCGGCGGTACTGGCCCTTGTTGGGCATGCCGTCCTCCATGACGACCATCGAGCCGACGTAGTCGCTGCCCTGGAAGTGGGCCATGTCGTAGCACTCGATGCGCAGCGGCGCCTCGGGCAGGTCGAGCACGTCCTGGAGGGCGTTGAGGGCCCGGGCCCGGCTGTTGTGGTCCGACGCCCGGCGCATGCGATGACGCTGGAACTCCTCCCGGGCGTTGCGGGTCACGGTCTCCTGGAGCTGGCGCTTGTCCCCCCGCTGGGGCCGGCGGACGGTGACCCGCGAGCCCCGCAGCTCGGACAGCCAGTCCTCGACCGCCGCCAGGTCGCCGGGCTCGGGGTCGGCAGGAACCAGCACCTCCTTCGGGATGCCGAGGGGGGACTCGGCGTAGAGGCGGGTGAGGAGCTCGACCACCAGCTGGCCGGACGTGAGGTCCTCGACCTTGTCCACGATCACGCCCTTGCGCCCGACGACCCGCCCCCGCCGGACGTAGAAGACCTGGACGGCCGCCTCGAGCTCGTCCTCGGCCATCCCGAGGACGTCGAGGTCCTCCGGCCGCTCGGTCACCATCTGCTGTCGCTCGATGGCGCGCCGGACCGCCCCCAGGCGGTCGCGCATCCGGGCGGCCCGCTCGAACTCGAGGCGGTCGGAGGCCTGCAGCATCTCGGTCTCGAGACGTCTGACGATCGGGTCGGTGTCGCCGTCGAGGAAGTCGCACAGCTCGGTGACGAGGTGGTCGTAGGCGCTCGGCTCGACCGCGCCGACGCAGGGGCCGGAGCACTTCTCGATGTCGTAGAGCAGACAGGCCCGACCGAGGCGCTGGTGGCGGTTGAACTTGTTGTCCGAGCACGTCCGGACCGGGAAGGTGCGCAGAAGCTGGTCGAGGGTGTCTCGGATCGCCCAGGCGTGGGCGTAGGGCCCGAAGTAGCGGGTCCCCCGGTCCTTGGTCCCCCGGCGCACCATGGCCCGGGGCCACTCCTCGGACAGGGTCACGGCGAGGAACGGGTAGCTCTTGTCGTCCCGCAGGCGGATGTTGAACCGGGGCCGGTGCTGCTTGATGAGGTTGTACTCGAGGAAGAAGGCCTCGACCTCGTTGGCGACCTCGATCCACTCCACGGTCTCGGCCGCAGCAATCATCTGGGCCGTCTTCGGGTGCAGGAGCGCGGGGTTCCCGAAGTAGGAGTTGAGGCGGGAGCGGAGGCTCTTGGCCTTCCCCACGTAGACGACCCGACCGTCGGCGTCCTTGAACTGGTAGGAGCCGGGGGCGTCGGGGATGCTGCCGGCGGGCGGGCGCAGGACCATGGCGTTCCATTCTCCTTCTCCGGCCTCCCCCTCCGGACGAACTGGGGCGTCGGTCGCAGCGCCCCGGACGTCAACGGCGTCCTACCCGAGCCGCGAACCGTCGATGCCGCCAGAGATGCCGGGTGACGGCCCAGGCATGCTGCGTCCCTCTGCGGGTGAGCAGGCCACGAAAGCGGCGCCGGGGCGGGTGATCCACGATGACGTCACCGACCTGGAGCACCCGCCAACCAGCCTCGCGGAGCCTCAGGCAGAAGTCGACGTCCTCAGGACCGTAGAAGTAGGACTCGTCCAGTCCCCCGACCGAGTCCCACGCCTCGCGCCGGATGACCTGGCAGGCACCGATCAGGAAGTCGACGTCCCACGTCGATCCACCCCTCTCGACCCGGTCATAGGTCGAGCGCAGGTTGAAGACCCGCTCGAGTTTGGTGCGGACTGTCGGTGCCCGGCCTGCACTGGCCTCGGCAGGCTGGCCCGCGAACACCGGGCCGACGAGGCCGACGTCGGGATCTGCCTCGAGGACGGCAACCATCCTGGCCAGCGCGCCCGACTCGAGCCTGGCGTCGGAGTCGAGGAGGCAGATGACCGGTGCCGTGCCCGCCCGCACGCCCTGGTTCCTGGCTCGGGCGACCCCCTGGTTGTCAGCGTTGCGGACCAGCCGCAGGCGCGGATCCGCGGGAGGAGCCGCCGGTGGATCAGACCCGTTGTCCACGACCTGCACCCCGACGCTGACACCGACGCTGGAGAGCACCGACTCCAGGGCCGCTTCCAGAAGGGGGCCGTCGTTCCAGGTCAGCACGACCACGTCGATCGCTGCGGTACCTCGAATCAGCACCGGGACGGGCTCCATCGGCACGGTCACCTCGGCATGACCCGGTGGCCGCAGACGCGGTCGGGAACGATGGCAATGGTGCCGGAGCGCAGAACCGGACGGTCGAGCCCACGTACGCAGCGCCCCGACCCCCGACGTCGAATCGGCGAGTTGCACCGACTGGTCAAGTCCATGGTCGGCTAACCCATCGGCTCGCGACCGCGTATCTGAAGGTGTGACGACCGGGACTCGCGACGGCACGAGCCGGCGCCAAGGACGAACCGACCACCAGCGCCGGGGGGCCCCAACAGGAGGGGGACCAGCCACCGAGCGCCGGGCCTCCCACTCGCGGGAAGCGAGATACCATGGACGGAAACGCCGGCCTGGTATCCGGCCACATCGCACTCCGAAGCCGACATCCCCGCGGATGGGCGACCAGGCTGTCCCCGCCGGCTGCGAGTCGGAGCGCCCCACCCCACGGAGGCTCCCGTGTTCAGGCTCCAGGCACCGCTCCCCGAGCGGTACAGCGACGCTTCCCCCGAGGACCTCGCCGGCCGCATCGCCGCCGCCAAGGCCTCGCTTGGCGAGCGCCTCATGGTGCTCGGGCACCACTACCAGCGGGACGAGGTGATGCGCTGGGCCGACCGCCGGGGCGACTCCTTCGCGCTGTCCCGGATGGCGGCTGAGAACACCACGGCCGAGTACATCGTATTCTGCGGCGTCCACTTCATGGCCGAGTCGGCCGACATCCTCACCGGCGAGCACCAGCAGGTGATCCTCCCCGACCTCAACGCAGGCTGCTCGATGGCGGACATGGCCGACATCGACGCCGTCGAGGAGGCCTGGGACGCGATAGCCGCCGTGTCGGACAGCAGCCGCGTCGTCCCCATCACGTACATGAACTCCTCGGCCGCTCTGAAGGCGTTCGTGGGCCGCCAGGGCGGCGCCGTCTGCACGTCGACCAACGCCCGGGCGGTCATCACCTGGGCCCTCGAGCGGGGCGAGCAGCTCCTGTTCTTCCCCGACCAGCACCTCGGCCGCAACACCGGCCACCAGCTCGGCTACGCCGAGTCGGCCATGCGCGTGTGGGACCCGAAGCGCGGCCTGGGCGGGCTGACCGAGGCCGACCTGAAGGAGTCGACGTTCCTGCTGTGGAAGGGCCACTGCTCGGTCCACCAGCGGTTCCGGCCGTCCCAGATCGAGCAGTTCCGGGCCGCCCACCCGAACGGGATCGTGGTCGTCCACCCGGAGTGCGCCCGGGAGACGGTCGTCCTCGCCGACCAGGTCGGGTCCACGGACTTCATCATCAAGGCCGTCGACGCCGCCCCTCCGGGCTCGGCCATCGCCGTGGGTACTGAGATCCACCTGGTCCAGCGCCTGGCCGCCGAGAACCCTGACAAGACCGTTGTGAGCCTCGACCCCCTGATCTGTCCGTGCTCGACGATGTTCCGCATCGACGCCGCGCACCTGTGCTGGGTCCTCGAGGGGCTGGTGGACGGCGAGGTCCGCAACCGCATCACGGTCGACCCCGACACGGCGACGTGGGCCCGGGTTGCGCTCGAGCGGATGCTGTCCATCAGCTGACCATCAGCTGATCGGTGAACCCGGGTGAAGCCTGGCTAAGACCCGGTCCGGACGAGCCGACGAGACCAGGAACATGCCCTTCACGACGTGGCGCCGGTCTTGACCACCGAAGCGCGACCCGTGAACGACATCGGTGTAACTTTACCGAGGAACCACTCGTGCCGACGTTCACGAACGTGGCGACCAGCTCCCGGAAGGTCCGCGTCTTGAGTCCACCAGGTGCCGTCGGAGAAGCCCCGAGCCTCCTTCTCCACGCCGCGCGGCAGGTCGCCGCGGCCTCCCCCGTCGGGATGCAGAGGTATGGAGCATGAAGGCCGTGATCCTTGCGGGCGGGTTGGGCAGCCGGCTCATGGAGGAGACCCAGACCCGACCCAAGCCGATGGTCGAGATCGGCGGACGACCCATCCTGTGGCACATCCTCAGGAGCTACTCGCACTTCGGGGTCGACGACTTCATCGTGTGCCTCGGCTACAAGGGCTACGTGATCAAGGAGTACTTCGCCAACTACTTCCTGCACGCCTCGGACGTGACGTTCGACCTCGGGGCGAACACCACAGAGGTCCACCAGGCCCAGGCCGAGCCGTGGCGGGTGACCCTCGTCGACACGGGGGAGGGATCGATGACGGGTGGAAGGCTGAGGAGAGTGAGGGACTACATCGGCGACGAGACGTTCTGCTTCACCTACGGCGACGTGGTCTCGGACATCGACATCCAGGCGTTGATCGACCACCACCGGGCGATCGGCCGCCTGGCCACCGTCACCGCCGTTCAGCCTCCCGGCCGGTTCGGCGCGCTCCGCCTGGCCGAGGATCGCGTCACGGGCTTCGAGGAGAAGCCGGGTGGCGACGGCGGCTGGATCAACGGCGGGTTCTTCGTGCTCGAGCCAGCGGTGCTCGACTACATCTCCTCGGACGCGACTCCGTGGGAGGGCGAGCCCATGGAACGACTCGTCGCCGAGAACCAGTTGAGCGCCTTCCAGCACACCGGGTTCTGGCAACCCATGGACACCCTCCGGGACCGCAACCACCTTGAGCAGCTGTGGGGGTCGGGGCAGGCGGCATGGCGGCGCTAGAGCCCCCGCCTGGAGCAGGTCCACAACGCCGGATTCCGGTCGCTGGACCGTCGATCACCGACCATGAGGTCGAGCTCGTCGCCGAGGCGGCCCGTACGGCCTGGTACGACCAGGCCAACGGTGTCGTGACCCGCTTCGAGAACGGGTTCGCCGCTCATACCCGACGAGCCCATGCGGTCTCGCTGCCCTCGTGCACGGCCGGGATCCATCTCAGTCTCGCCGCCCTGGGGGTCGGGCCGGGCGACGAGGTCATCGTGCCTGACCTGACCTGGATCGCCACGTCTGCACCCATCGCCTATGTCGGCGCGTCACCCGTCTTCGCCGACGTCGATCCGGTCACGTGGTGCCTGGACCCCGACTCGGTCTCCCGGCTGATCACCGGGCGGACCCGCGCCGTCATCGCGGTCGACCTCTATGGAGGGATGCCTGCGTTCGCACGGCTCGCCGCCCTCTGCGACGCGCACGGTCTCGCCTTGATCGAGGACGCTGCCGAGGGCATCGGCTCACGTTGGAACGGCGCGCCGGCCGGATCGTTCGGCGTCACATCGGTGTTCAGCTTCCACGGATCGAAGACGCTGACCACCGGCGAGGGCGGCATGCTCGTCACGAACGACCTTGCGCTGTTCGAGCGGGTCCTCGTCCTGCGCGATCACGGCCGACGGCCCGGAGACATCGCCTTCTGCAACGACGAGGTCGCGTTCAAGTACAAGATGTCGGCCCTCCAGGCAGCGCTCGGCCAGGCCCAGCTCGACCGGATCGAGGAGCTCGTCGGCATGAAGCGCCGGCTCTTCTCCTGGTACCACGACCGTCTGAACACGCGAACCGATCTCGTTCTCAACGCCGAACCGCTCGGTACCGTGAACTCCTACTGGATGACCACCGCAGTTGTCGACCCCGCGCGTGGGCTCGACAAGCAGGGCCTCGCCGCCGCGCTCGCTGACGCGGGCATCGCCACGCGACCCGTCTTCCATCCGCTCAGCTCACTCCCGGCATACGCCCACCTCCCCGAGTCGGCACGGGCCCGGGACGTCAACGGCGTGAGCCGCCGGCTGGGCCGGTTCGGCCTGAACCTGCCGTCGGCGCTCAGCCTCACCGAAGACGATGTCGACTATGTGTGCCGGCACCTCTGCCAGGTGATGGACGCTCGCCGCTGAGCCAAGCGGCTCGTCGCCCGCGCCACGGGTGGGAAGGGCGGGCCACCCCGTTCAGGCTCGTTCGACGAACGTGCGCCAGCCGACGGTTCGCGGGTCGAGAACCGCTGGCGCTCCTGGACCCGTATTGGCCACGAGGTCGAGAACCGACACGTACGGGGTGAAAAGCCCATGGAGCTGGGGGTACTCGCGACAGGCGTAGTCCATGTACCGAACCTCGATCCCGGCCGCCTCGAACGCGCGAGCATCGAGGTAGTTCCGGGCGCCGTGGCCGGTGACGTACACGGAACCACCGAACCGGCGGACAATGGCGAGGACCCGCTCCCACCCCTGCCCCTCGATGTCGAGCTGGGACGAGCGAACGAAGTCGGTGCCCTCGGCTCCTCCGAGCAGCTCGGCCACGCGCTCGAGACTCGTCATGAGCACCTCGGGCAGAGGTTCAGCCGAGGAGTAGACCGAACCCGCCAGGTCGAGCATGTCGTCGCGGTACGGAGCCGCCCGGTAGGCCTCCTCGAGAAGCTGCAGGTGCTCGACCCGCCACGGCCTCTCGTCGTTGGCGCGTATCCCACCGATGGTTTCGCCCAGATGGAACTTGCGGAGCGGCACGGTCAGCCATCGGGTACCGGACGATGTCTTGATCTGCACCCGGTTTGTGAAGCTCCCCTTCGAGAACTGGACGTCGTCATAGTGGACGAACACGTCGGCGAGGGCGACCTGCTCGAACATCCCGACCCAGGGGAAGAACATCGGCTGCGAGATCACGACGGTCGTCATTGCGTGAGGAACGCCTCCATGCTGACCACGTCGAGGTAGGAATCCCCGACACGGTGATGGTCCCGCCAGACGCCGACTTCGCGGAAGCCGAGCGAGCGGTACAGGTTGAGTGCGGCAGCGTTGTCGGCGCGGACGTCGAGGACGATCTTGCGCAGGCCGAACACGTCGCGAAGATACGGACCGACGAGTCGGATCGCCGCCCGTCCGTGCCCGCGCCGGGCGGAGTCGGGATGGACGGCGATGCCGAGCCTGCCGATTCCATCGATCGGGTCCATGTGGGTGATCTGAAGGAACCCGACGGCCGATCCGTCCTCGGCGGAGGCGATCACGAAGAACAGCGATGCCGGGTCAGAGGCCAGCCGGCTCACCCATTCGCGCACTCGGACGAGGCTGTTCGGGCGTGGTCGGCCAAGGAGCAGGCGCTGGATCGTGAGATCATTGCGCAGCGCAGCCAGCACCCCGTCATCGGAGTCCTCCGGCGCCCGCAACATCGTCGTCTCGCCCCTGAGCATGGCCGTCCTCCCACCGTTCACAGGTACTGGAAGCGGAGCGCCCGATCCCGCCAATCGGCGACACCCGCGATGATGGATCGTGCCAGGCGAGGATTCAGCCCGACGAAGACGTCGGTGACCAGCGGATCGAGGTCGGCGGGGGACACGACCGGCCGGCCGAAGTGCTCCGTGCCCTGGAGGTGGGGGTTCTGGTCGACATAGGCCACGATCCGTTCGGGCCGCTCGAGATTCGTGCGGATGAACGATCCGTAGAACCCGGCCCCATACACCGCAGCCGGCCGGTTCTGGACAAGGCGCTCAGCCTCCCTGATCCGCTCCCCGACCGCGCTCCAGTACGCGGCGAGTTCGGTTCCGGTCGCTACGGACGCGGCGACGTCGGTGCGGGGCGCCGGCGAGGCATGTGCGTCCTGGGGCCGGCGGCCGGTGGCCACCCAAGCCCCGTCGTGAGCCTCCGCGTCCAGCGAGACGGCGTCGAAACCGGAAGCCAGGAACGTCCGCTCCAACGACGACGCCGTGAAGTGGTTCACGTGGTCGACCACGACGAAATCGGCGATGTTGACCGCCGGGTTTGGGACGGTCACATACGCCACGCCGCCGGGCCGGAGCAGCGAGCGCATGGTGGACAGCACCTCGACCGGTCGCTCGACGTGCTCGAGCATGAAGAAGGAGACGACGACATCGAACGACCCGGCCCACGACGTCGGGAGCTCGTGCGTCGCGAACGCCTCATCAGGGACGATCCGCTGCCAGAACGGCAGGTACATGTCGCTGACATCGAAGAGGTACGGACGGACATCGGGTCGTGACACCATGACCCGACGCATCGTGGCGCCCTTTGCCGCGCCGTAGTCGAGGATCCGGGCCGAGGGCGGAACCTCCACCCGGGTGAGCAGCGTCGCCGCCTGGTGATCAGCCCGATAGACCGGGCGGCCTTCGCGGACGGCATAGAGCTGGTCCTCCTCCTCGGTCGCGATGAGGATTCGGTAGGTGGATCGGTAGTACTCCTCGAGGTCCGCCAGGGGCGGAGTCTGGAGGTGGCCGCACGACGCGCATCCGTACACCAGTGCCGGTTGTGGAGAGACGGTGCACAACGAGGTCAGCGACTCGGCCGAGGACGACGCGTAGAGTGCTCCGCCGATCGTCTTCCCACACACGACGCACTCGGTGGTCACGGGCCTACCTCGAGCCAGGGATGGATCTCGGCGGGGAGGTTGCCAGCTGCGAATGAACCAGCCCAACCGATCGAGCGGCCAGTGGCCTCTGCGAAGTTGAAGTACCGCATCTGCATCGTCCACCGCGAACGGGTGGAACGATTGACCCCCGAGCGATGCACGGTGAGGAAATCGATGAGGACAAGATCCCCCGGGCGGCTCAGGGGGGCGACCGCCTGATGGCCATCAACCACCTGCTGCTCATCAGCCAACCGGAGGCCGTAGGCGCCCCGCCGCCCGGTCCCGTCGTCTTCACGCCTGATCCGTAGGAGGCCTTCGGCGTGAGAGCCCGTCAGAATCTCCACAGGTCCGAGCTCGGACGTGACCTCACGCAGCGGGCTCCAGAACACGATGCCGTCAAGGCTGCGAAGCTGGGCCGGGTACTCCTGGTGCCACCACGCCAGGTACCTCGTCTCGTCGGGATTGTCGATCCGGATTCCCGAGCCGCCCGCGGCCACGCCGACGAGATCGCACCCGCGCAGTCGCCGGAACACCTCGGCGTTCGCGTCGGACGCCACGAGCTGGACGAAGGGAGCCAGCTGCTTCACAGCGTCATAGACGACCGACGCGAGGTGGCGGTCCGTCGCCTTGAGGGTGTGATAACCGGCGTCGAACGAATCCGCGTCGTACGGGCCCCGGTCGAGGGCCACGTCGTTCTGCGCAGCGACAAGTCCGATGACGTCGTGGATGCCTCGCCGCACGGGTTCGATCTCGTGGTCGACGTCGTAGAACCCAGGCAGGACGAGGTATCCGTCCGAGCGGAAGGTCTCGAGCTGGCGATCATCGATCAGCTGCGAGCGGCGATCGCGTGCGCTTCGGCACCCTGACATCGCTCGAGGTTCGTCGCGCACCGTCGTGGGCTCCTCTCCGAGCTCAGCACGCCACCCGGCGGAGATAGCCACCTGGCGACGACGTGTACAGGAGCTTGGCATTGACATACGGGTCGGGCTGGAACTCCGGGTGATCGCAGACATACGCGTTGAGCGCCGTCATGGGGTTGTCCCCCGGCCCCCACGCCCGGGGTCGGTGCTCCTGCACCGGGATGAGCTCGATGGCGGTGTCGGCAACGATCAGGTACTGGCCCTCGCTCACGAGGGGGGCATAGGCCTCCAGCTCGGCGAGGACGTGCTCGTGCGTGTGGTTCGAGTCGAGGATCACCATGACCCGGTCAACGCCGGCAGCGCGCTCGCGGATGTTCTCGATGACCGCCGGGTCGGTGCTCGACCCCTCGATCAGCTCGACCCGGCGGGCGAGCGGGTGCTCCAGGATGGCCGCACGGTTGTGGGGACGGATGTCAATGTCGACGGCCACCACCCGACCCTCGCCGAGCAGTTCCAGCAACGACGCGGAGAGGATCGCCGAGCCACCACGCGCGACACCGGTCTCGATCACGAGTTGAGGCCGGCTTGACCAGATGACCTCCTGGGTGGCCAGGATGTCGGGCGGCATCTGGATGATGGGCAAGCCCAACCACGTCCACTGGTAGGAGTACGAGTACCTGTCGGCATCGACGGACACCTCGAGGGCACGGCGGGCAAGTTGACGGTCAGCGGCCATCGCCGTGGCAGACGCTCGCTTGCTCGCTTCGAAGTCAGCCCGGTCGTCGACGGGTTGGGTCACTGGCTCTCCTCGAGAAGCGTGCGCAGACGGGCGAGCGACGGAAGGTTCCGATCCCGCTCCGACATCATGGCCGGCTCGATCGGCCAGGAGATGGACGCCTCCGGATCGTCCCACCGGAACCCGGTCGACGCCTCCACGGAGTACGGCTGCGAGGTCTGGTAGAAGACCTCGCACGCGGGCTCCAGCGTGATGAACCCGTGGGCGAAGCCCGGCGGGAGGTACATGGCCTGCCCACGGTCGGCGTCCAGCTCGGCCGCCGCCCACTCGCCGAACATGGGTGACCTCGGACGGACGTCGACGGCCACGTCCCAGATGCTTCCCCGAGTGCAGCGCACGAGCTTGGCCTCGCCAAACGGTGCGCGCTGCAGGTGCATGCCCCTCAGCGTCGCCCGCTCCCTGTTGAACGACACGCTGCACTCGATCACGCCCGGCTCGAGGCCGACGGCTCCGAACTCCGCCGCGGCGAAGGTCCGGGCGAAGAAGCCGCGCTCGTCCGCGTGCCGCTCGGGCTCCACAAGCAGGGGCCCGGGGATCGGCAGGTCGTGCAGGATCACTCGATCACCTCGATGGACGGCACGGCAACAACGAAGCGACCACCCCATTCCCGAACCCGAGCAAGTTGGTCCACGATCTCGTCTCGCAGGTTCCACGGGAGGATCAAGATGTCGTCGGGTTGGTCGCGGTCGAGTCGGGCCGGGTCGACCACCGGGACGCGGCTCCCCGGAAGCAGCCGACCCTGTTTGTGCGGGCTCCGATCGATCACGTACTCGAGCAGGTCGGGCCCGACATGGGCGTAGTTCAACAGCGTGTTGCCCTTCGCCGCCGCACCGTAGCCGACCACCCGTCGGCCCTCACGCCGGGCGCCGACGAGGAAGTCAACCAGCGCCTCCCGGCAGGCCTCGACCCTTGCCGCGAACCCCGTGAAGCCATCGGCGCGGTCCAGGCCCGCCGAGCGCTCCTCTTCAAGGATCTCCCCGACGACGGGGGTGACCCGACGATCGGAGCCGGCGTGCGCAACGAACATCCGGAGGCTTCCGCCGTGTGTGCGCAGGCGCTCCACGTCGACGATTCGCAGACCGTGACGTTCGAACACCTCGCCGGCGGAAAGCAGGGAGAAGTAGGAGAAGTGCTCGTGGTAGATGGTGTCGAACTGCGTCTCCCGGACGAGGCGGAGCAGGTGCGGCACTTCGATCGAGATCGTGCCCCCGGGTTCCAGGAGCGTGGAGAGGCCCTGCACGAAGTCGTTCAGGTCCGGAACGTGGGCAAGGACGTTGTTGGCGACGATGAGGTCGGCTGGTCGACCCCGCTCGACCAGCTCGGCAGCGGTGTGGGATCCGAAGAAGCGGACATCGGTCGGGACACCCCGCTCGATCGCGACTGCCGCCACGTTGGCCGCCGGCTCGATGCCCAGCACGGGAACCCCGAGCTCGGCGAAGTGCGAGAGGAGGTAGCCGTCGTTGCTGGCGATCTCCACAACGAAGCTCGACGGGCCAAGGTCGAACCGGTCGGCGGCAGCATGCACGAACTGGCGGGCATGGGCAACCCAGCTATCAGAGAAGGAAGAGAAGTAGGCGTAGTCGGTGAAGATGTCATCGGGTGGCACCGCGTCCTCGACCTGGACGAGGAAGCACCGCTCACAGAACCTTGCGTGCAGCGGATAGGTCCGCTCATCCGCGATGCAGCCCGGGTCGAGGTACGCGTTGGACAATGGCTGCCGGCCGAGGTCGACGACCGTGCACACGAGCGGATCCCCGCAGGAGCGGCACTGCGGCACGGTCATGTGCCCATCCTCTCCCGATACCGGCCAATCTGCTCGAGGGTCAGCGTCCGGCAGTCTCCCCCGGCTGCTGCGAGTCGGTACCACTCCGTCGTCCACGCCAGGGCGGTCGTGAGATCCAGGCGCGGCCGCCATCCGAGGGACTGCTGGGCGAGCGACGCGTCCAGCACGAGCACACCCGCCTCCGGGCCCGGGCGCTCCTCGGTCGGCACCCAGGACCCACCGCCCCACTGGCCCAGCACGGTGTCCACGACCTCGCGTACAGGTCGGGCGTCACCCGCACCGGGCCCGAAGTTCAGTGAACAGGGGACTTCTCTGCCCCGCAGGAGCTGATCTGCGTAGAGGAGGTACCCGACCAGCGGTTCGAGGACGAACTGCCACGGGCGCACAGCGTCGGGATTGCGCACCGGCACGGGCACTCCCGCCGCCAGGGCGCGGTAGATGTCGGGGATGAGCCTTCCCTCGGCCCGGTCACCGCCGCCGATCACGTTCCCCGCCCGCGCCGTGGCCAGCGCCGGACCTCCCCTGGTCTGGAAGCTGCGCCGCCATGACTGGACCACGAGCTCCGTCGCGGCCTTCGACGAGCTGTAGGGATCGCCGCCCCCGAGGGGGTCCGACTCCACGAACGGACGGCCGGACCCGTCGTTGGCGTACACCTTGTCACTCGTCGCGACCAGCACGGTCGCCCGGCCATGGACGGCGCAGCTCGACAGCAACGACGCCGTGCCGACCACGTTGACGTCGTAGGTGCCCACCGGGTCGCGGAAGCTCCGGGGTACGAGCGCCTGGGCTGCCAGGTGCAGGACCACGTCGGGGGCGGCCCGGGAGATCACCCTGGCCACGGCGTCGGTGTCCCGTACGTCGACGATGTTGTGATCGATCCGATCGCCGACGCCACACCGCACGAAGAGGCCCTCGGGGTGCTCAGGAGCGAGGGCCAGCCCGGTGACCCGGGCACCCAGCTCGGTGAGCAAGAGCGACAGCCATGCACCCTTGAATCCCGTGTGCCCGGTGACCAGGACCCTCCGGCCCCGCCAGACACCGAGGCCGTCATCGACCTCGCTCATCGGGCCTGCGCCGAGACACGCACCCGTGACCGACGGCTGAGTGCCGAGACCTTCAGGCGGATGAACTTCACCGACGCGGGGGGCACGAACCGAGCGAAGACGATGCTCCCGGCCCGCAGGCCGAGCCACAGTCGGCCCAACCGTCCCAGATCCGCATAGAGCGGCGAATCGATGGCGATGTCCCGGAAGATCCAGTAGGCAATGGCGATCTGAGGAGCATTGGCCTGGAACCACCCGAGCCCGAGTGTGGCTGCGACGTTGGCCAGGCTGACGGTCATGCCGTCGACCGTGCGATGGAGGGCCGCATCCTCCAGGGTGCGCACCCGGCCCAGGTATGCCAGGGCCATGACGTGCACCATGTCCCCGCCCTGGACGTTGCGCAACGCGGGGGCACGCCGGTCCATGGCCACCGGCATCACGCCGTAGAAGACCCCGTTCGATCGAACCTCGCGGCAGAACCTGAGGACTCGTCGGCGCGGGTCCTCGTCCTCGATGTTGACCGGGTGGGGCTCGGCGTTGACCCCGCCGGGCCGGTGGTACAGGGCCCGACCGGCCACGAGGGCCGAGCCCGGGTGCGCTTCGATCGACGTCACGCAGGCGGACACGTACCCGGGATCGATCCAGTCGTCGTCGCCGAGGAACAGGAAGTACTCGCCTCGAGCGAGCGGTCGTAGCTGCTCGAAGTTGCACGTCGGACCGACGTTCTCGGGCTGGCGGACGTAGCGGATCGAAGGATTGCGAGCGACATACTCCTCGCAGAGCTCTCGGGTGCCGTCGGTCGAGGCGTTGTCAGAGATGATCAGCTCGATCCGCTCGTAGTCCTGGGCGAGAACCGACTCGATGGCGCGCCGCAGCTGGCTGGCCCGCTGGTACGTCGGGAGGGCGACGGACACCATGGATCTCGCGCAGCCGTCATCGTCCTGTTGGACTCCGATCGCCGTGCTCACACATCCCCTTGTCGACCGGATTCGAGGCGCCTTGAGACCGGACGCTCGGTCGCCCGGTTCAATCGAGGGGCCCGGCGGTCGATCCTCGACCGGAAGGGAGCGCGGGACTCGGCCTCTGCCCGGGGAGCGTGGGAGGGACGGCTTCACCCGAGGCCCAGGAGTCCGGCATCATGAAGCCGCCTACCCACTGCCCGCCACAACACCGCAGCCAGGAAGATGTTCGCGAGCAGCGTGGCAAGTGCCGCTCCCATCATCCCTGCCACGGGGATCAGTGCAAGGTTCACGGCGACGTTCAACACGGCTGCGGAGAGCAGGTACCAACCATAGGGACGGTCGTTGCCGAAGGCGAGGAACAGGTGGTGAAGGGGAGCGCCCGCCGTCGCGACCGCGGTCGCGAGGAGCAGGAGGACGGCGGGCCACTGCCCCGATCGGTACTCCGGTCCGAACACGATCGGAATGGCGATGAAGGCGAGCGGAATGGCCGCGACCAGCGTGGCACCCCCGATCACGCTCCAGCGCAAGGACGACCGGCGCAGCTGCAGGAACTGGCGAGGGTTGTCCCGCAAGGTGGTCGTTGCCAGGGCCAACAGGCCGCCCCGGAGGATGACCAGGAGAGCGAGCCATCCGTTCGGGAGGCGGTACACAGCGGCGTAGATGCCGGCAAGCGAAACCGAACCCAGCGATGCGAGGAGGAAGGTGTCTGCGGTGGAGAGAACCTGGTTGCTGAGGATCGCCAGCATCATCCAGCCGTCGACTCGGTAGGAGCCCGCCGGGCTGCGCGGCACGCGGTTCAGCGCCAGCGACAGCACGAGCGAGACCGCGTAGGCGACAGAGGCGCCAAGTGCGGGCATTGACCTTGGGCCTCCCACGGCGACGGCCAGCAGCACCGAGCCCTGCACGAACGTCGGAAAGGCCGACCTGGCTCCCTGCTCCCGGCCGAGCGCGATCCAGTCGCGGTTCAGGCCGATGCTCAGCAGCATCGCCACCAGGATCAGCAGATCGCCGTGGGCGGTCAGTGCCGCTCCGGCGAGGTACAGCGCGGCCAGCGGCAACGCAGTCTGGCGGCGGCGGCGCTCGAGTGCCCGGACCGCTCCGGGATGCTCGGCGTGGGCGACCTCCCGGACACCGCTGATCGAGGCACCCCAGTCGGCGACCAGCCCGCCGTATCGACAGACCAGAGCCGCCACAGCGAGCACGCCGAAGGCTTCGCTCCCCAAGCGGCGTGCGAGTACCACCCAGCCGAGGAACTCCGCGGCCTGACCTGCGCCTTTCAGGACCAGGTACGGGGCTGCCGTCGCCGACCAGCGCCTCGCCAGCGATCGCTCGGTCATCTCTCCACCACGAACGGTCAGCCGCGACGTCGCAGGGCTGGGCGGAGCGTCTGCGTCCCCGTCCGGGCAGCCGCGCCAGTCGGCATCGGTTAGAGCTTCAGCTGGTGACCGGACTCCCCGCGGCTCTGCCATCCGGGAGCGCCTGTCGTCGTGGCTCATCTCCCGAACCGGCCCATGACGCTTCTGAGGGTCCGCCCGATGATCCGCACATCGAGACCAAGCCCCTGATGTCGGAGGTAGTAGAAGTCGTACTGGAGCTTCTCCATGGCATCGAGCTCGCTGGCGCCGTAGGGGTACTTCACCTGGGCCCAGCCGGTGAGCCCGGGCCTGACCAGGTGGCGCAGGTCGTAGTAGGGGATCTTCTCCCTCAGCTCGGCGACGTACTGCGGCTGCTCCGGCCTCGGTCCCACGACGGACTGCTCGCCACGGAGGATGTTGACCACCTGCGGAAGCTCATCGAGATGCGAGCGCCGCAGCCACCGCCCCCACGTCGTGACCCGAGCATCGTGGAGCGCTGTCCACTCCGAAGCCTCCCCGCCCGGGGACATCGTCCGGAACTTCAAGATCTCATAGGTTCGGCTCGCCCGGCCGACGCGTGGCTGCCGGTAGAACAGCGGGCCTCGGTTGGCCACCGCATTGCCGGCCAACACAATCGGAAGAACGACGAGCAGCGCCACCAGCCCGGCTCCGCCAACCACCAGGTCGCAGAGCCGCTTGAGGCGCCCGTACCGGACCCGGTGCAACTCGCCGACGTCGAACATCAGCGACATCCGCTCCAGCTCTGAGATCGGGAGCTTCCCGAGCCACTCGTCGTAGAACACCGACAGCGAGCGGACACGCAGTCCGTGCTCGTGCAGAGTCGCAGCCTGGGCGACGACCGTCTCGTCCTCGATCGCGGTCCGGTCGAGAACCACCACGGTCCCACGGTTCGCCAGGACCGCCTCGATCAACGGCTTGGAGCGGGGATCCCCCGCATGGGCATTCTCGGAGCGCAGCTCGGCCACCAGTGCGGCGGGCCGCTCGAGGTCCCCTTCAATGTCGGTCTCGAGGGCCGCCTGCTCCTCGATGCCGGCGACCACGACGACCCGGTCCCGATCCTCCACGCGCGACCGACCGATGTCGGCGATCCCCACGCAGAGCGCGAACCAGGGCGTGACGAGCAGGACGCCCGAGAGCACCACGAACCTCGGGAGGAGCAGGGAGCCCAGGACCAGCTGGAGCGCCGAGATCGTCAGCGCCCCGACCAACGCAGCCGACACCGCGGGGCCCCAGGCGGACCTCCGCCGGTCCAGGTCCGGGAGTCCCATCCCATAGGCGGCGATGCACAGCAGCACTGCGTACGTGACGTTCCACGGAAGTCGCTCTGCGGAGTGGAAGTAGTAGTGGCCGACGAACTGGGCGTGGTAGCGGCCGAGGCCGACCACGATCAGGATCGTGCCGAGGTAGAGCAGGGGGCGGGCAACGCGGCGCATCGACGACCTAGCCGTCCAGGGGATGAGGCATGGGGTGCCGAGAGGTCCACGCCATACCGTGGTCCCATCGACCCATCTCGCCCGGTCTTGAAGAACTAGTCCCCACAGGTCGCCGCCGAGCTCCCGATCCGCGGGCACTGCCCGACCGCGGCGCAGGACCCGGCCGTGACCGCGGATCGACCCAGGTGCTCGAGCTGGCCGTCGACGAGCGCAACGTTGACGGAGGGGGGTCCTGGCGGCCGACGGTGACGAGGGCGGTGGCGTCAGCCGCTGGGGCAGCCGGGGCGCCGGTACACCCAGAGGCGAGCGCTGCCGGTGACGAGAAGCGGACGCCAGGCCACCGTCCGGACGAGCCCGTACCCGGGTGCGTCGATCGGCGAGGCCGCCACCTCCACGCACGGCGCAGGGAGTCCGAACATCTTGGTCCACCAGGACTGGTGAGGGTCCCCGGTGTTGCGGCCGGTGAAGTTGGCCACCGTGGTGGCGTGGGCCCCGACCCACTCGAACCCCGCGTCGACGGACCGGGCGTCGACCCCGGAACGCACGGCGTCGCGGCCGGCCTTCCACCGGCTCCCGTCGTAGGCAGCGGAGTTCGCGGCCAGGGCCACGGAGATCGCCGCCAGCGCCGCCAGCGCCGCCGTCGCGGCCCTCATGGGGCCCAGGGAGTCGGCGCCCCCCTCCCCCATCGGCTCGACGCCCGAGCCCGGGGTCGTCCCCATGGCGAGAAGGAGGATGCCCCCGGCGAGGATGAGCGGCCAGGTGTAGCGGTCGAAGAGCGCCCCGTTGAGGCAGGCCGCGGCCACCAGCGTCCCGGCCACGAGGACGGCCTGCACGCGCAGCACGGCCAGTGCGAAGGGCGCGACTGGGCGACCGCCGCCGCTTCCCCGCCGGACCCACCCCCCGAGCCGGTCGGCGAGCACCCCGGCCAGCACGATGCCCGAGGCGAGGGCGGCGAGGTTCACCACCGCCCACAACGACGGCGACAGCACCACCGGTCGCGATCCGAGGACGATCTTGTCGCCGTTGACGCCCTTGGGGTCGAGGTAGTCGCCGACCAGCCACCGCGACGTCCAGCCCATGGAGCGGGCGTAGACGACGGGGACGAGGGCGAGGACCGCTCCGGCGGCCATGCCCCGGATCCGGATCGCGGACGAGCGGGGTCGCCACCAGCGGGTGGCCGAGGCCACCAGCGCGGGGAGCAGGCCGAGCGAGACGGTGAAGTAGGTGGTGGCGATGACGGCGCTGACGGCGAGGATCCCGGGGCGGCCGCTCAGGGGCTGGTTCCCCGGCTGGCCCTGGCGCCACAGCCAGAAGATCCCACAGGCCGCCAGCAGGGCCCCGCCCTGGACGGCCACCCGGCGACGGGGGACGCCGGCGGCCCAGGCTTGAGCGCCGAGGACGGCGAGGGGCGCGGCGACGGCGAACTCACGGATCGTGAAGCCCCAGAAGCCCAGCGCCAGGCAGAGGGCCATCAGCACGTGGCGGCGACGACCGGTGCGGGAAGAGGCCGCCACCCCGGCCAGGAGGCACAGGGCCTCCACGGCGAAGGCCGGGGCGTCGGTCATGAACGTCGTCGCGTCCCGCAGGAACCCTGGGAACACGACGACCGACCCGACAGCCACGAGGGCGGCGACGGGAGCCAGGACCCGGCGGGCGAGGGCGTGCGCGGCGGCGAGCCCGGCCGCCACGAGGGTGGCGCCGGCGACGTCGAGCACCCACTGGTGGCGCCCGAAGACCCAGACGAACGGCTGGGCCCAGGCCACCAGGCCCACCAGGTTCATCTGGGCCCAGCCCACGAGGCGGAGGCGGTGGGTGGCGTCGAGATCGAACGCGATCCGGGCGAAGGCCCAGTCGTCGGTCCGGGGGACGCCCCACGCGCCGCCGGCGACGGCCAGCGCCGCCGAGGTCAGCACCGTGAGGACGGCGACGGCC
>Ga0209048_10002283_pt1 | contig 19170 bp, 17 predicted proteins | sample FrelakmetCRP12CR_FD_187146 | JGI IMG/M metagenome (GOLD analysis project Ga0209048, IMG submission 187146) | Freshwater lake sediment microbial communities from the University of Notre Dame, USA, for methane emissions studies - CRP12 CR (SPAdes)... | ecosystem: Environmental > Aquatic >... | reverse complement strand
CGTCTGACCGATCACGCCCCGCTCAGGGCGTGTTCCAGCGATCCGACGCCCGGTACAGCAGCCACAGGGCGGCGGCGATGACCGCGCCACCGACGACGAGCACGATGAGTGCGGCGAGCCCGCCGGGGATCCCCCACGACGACTTGCTCTCGAGTGCGAGGCAGCTGCCGCCCTGACGCCCGAGAAATGCGCCGAACGCGCGGAGATGGATCGTCTCGCAGTCGGCGCTGACCGTCCCGACGAAGATCGACATGCCGGACCAGAACCACAATGCGCCAAGCACGAGAGCCCAGGCCCCGACGACCCCCAGGGCGATGCCCTCGACCTTCGATCGGCGCACGGTCACCTCCCCGATTCGCGCTGCACGGAGTCTCACATCATCACGGCCACCCGTCGAGCACGCCTACCGTACGCCCCCGGGTTCCCCGACCCCACGGGCGTGCACCGCAAGGCCGCCCGGCGAGGCGCGCCCCTAGGACAACCGGGAACGGGGACCGAGTGGACGTGTTGGCGTGAAGGTCGCGGGCATGCGCTTGATCCCGTGGATGAAGTTCGATTGCAGGTAGGCCGGCTCGCCCGACACCTCGATGTCGGGCATGCGCTGGAGCAGCTCGTCGAACATCACCGTGATCTCGCGCCGGGCGAGGTGGGCGCCCAGGCAGAAGTGTGGCCCGCCGCCCCCGAAGCCCAGGTGCTCGTTGGGGTCGCGGCGGACGTTGAAGGCGTAGGGATCGTCGAACACCGAAGGATCGCGGTTCGCGGCGCTGTACCAGAGTGCGACCTTCTCCCCCTCCTTGATCTGCTGACCGTTGACCTCGGTGTCGGCCACCGCGCACGTGCGTCGGAAGTGGATGACCGGGGTCGACCAACGGATGATCTCCTCGACCGCGGTGGGGGCGACACCGTCGAAGTCGTCGAGCCAGATCGTGCGTTGGTCGCGGTTCTGCGTGAGCGCCAGCATGCCGTGGCTGATCGCGTTGCGTGTCGTCTCGTTGCCGGCGACGACGAGGAGCACGAAGAACGAGCCGAACTCCTCGGGGGTGAGGCTATGGCCGTCGACCTCGGCCTGCGCGATCTTCGTCGTGATGTCGTCGCGCGGGTTCTTCATGCGATCGGCCCGCAGCTCCTGGGCGTAGGTCCAGATCTCATAGGCAGCGGTGAACGCAGCGCTGATCTCACCGCCGTACTCCGGGTCGCTTGCGCCGAGCACGATGTTGGTGTTGTCGTAGATCGCGCGGTAGTCCGACTCGGGCACCCCCATCATCTCGCAGATGATCTGGAGCGGCAGCGCCGCGGCGATCTCGTCGACGAAGTCGCACTCACCCTTCTCACAGATCGCGTCGACGATCGCTCGCGCCCGGTCCTGGACGCTCTGCTCCAAGGATGCGACCTGATGAGGCGTGAAGCCGCGGTTGACGAGCAGGCGGAACCGCGTGTGCTGGGGCGGATCCATGTTGATCATGGAACCCAGGAATTCGTACACCTCGGGTGGGAAGTCGGGGATGTTCGTCCCCTTCCCCGAGATGAACAGGTCGGGGTGCCGGCTCACGTGCTGCACGTCAGCGTGATGCACGACGATCCAGTAGCCGGGCCCATGCGGGAGGCCGGCGATCTCGGGCTCGGTGTGCCACGACACGGGCTTCTCGGCGAGCAGCTTCGCGAACATCCCCGGGATGTCGTCCCGGTACCAGAGGTCCATGTTGCCGAAGTCGATCTCGTCGACGGAGAGGTCGGTCGTGGGGGTGGTGGCCATGACCCAGACTCTACGAGAGGACCGTTGCCGGGACCTGCTGGGTGATGCAGTGGATGTTGCCCCCACCCAGGAGGATCTCCCGTGCGTCGATCCCCACGACCTCCCGGCCCGGGAACAGGCCGGCCAGCACCTCACGTGCCTCCTCGTCGTGACGGTCGTCGAGCAGTGGCATGACCACCCGGGTGTTGGCGACGAAGAAGTTCACGTACGACGCGGCGAGGCGGTCCCCGGCCTTTCGAGGCCTCGACCTCGAGACCGTCCCCAGCCCCGCGGCTTCTGGCGCCGTCATTGCGAGTGGCCCTGGCTGGTGCACGAGATGCACCTCCAGCGCTCGGCCCCGGGCGTCGGTCGCAGCCTCGAGCCGGCGACGCGCGTCGAGCGACCGCTCGTACTGCGGGTCGTCCCGGTCGTCGGTCCACGTCAGCGCGACCACTCCGGGGCGCACGAAGCACGCGAGGTTGTCGATATGACCGTCGGTCTCGTCGAGGAAGACGCCCGAGCCCAGCCAGACGACGGTCTCGACCCCGAGGTAGGCCCGCAGATGGTTCTCGATCTCGGCCCGTGAACACCGGGGGTTGCGGTTCGGGTCGAGCAAGCACTCCTCGGTGGTGAGGAGGGTGCCCTCGCCATCGGTGTGGATCGCACCGCCCTCGAGCACGATCGGCGCGCGGTACCGGTCGGCTCGCTCCACCTCCAGCACGGCCCTCGCGGCGGCGTCGTCGCGATCCCACGGTGCGTACAACCCGCCCCGTCGCCCTCCCCATGCGTTGAAGATCCAGTCGACTCCGCGCCGGGTCCCCGTGTCGTCGACCACGAACGTGGGACCGATGTCGCGCATCCACGCGTCGTCGGTCGCGAGCTCGAGCACGCGAACCGGGTCGCGAAGCGCGGCCCGCGCCCGCTCGACCGCCGTGGGCGCCACGCTCATCGTGACGGGCTCGCAGGCGCCGATCGCCGCGGCGACCTCGGCGAACGCCTTGCCCGCCGGCCCGGCGTCGTCGCGCCACGTGTCCGGGCGCTCGGGCCACGCCATCCAGGTGCCGGCGTGACGCTCCCACTCCGCCGGCATCCAGAAGCCGTCGGCCGCGGGCGTGGACTCGAGCGTTCGGGACATCGCCCTCATCCTGACCGTTTCCGCCTCAACCGTCCCGCGGAACCGGCCGATACCCCGGCCGTGGGCTCTGCACCATGGGGGACCCGAGGGGTCCGGGAGGCATCGACATGCGCATCATTCGCACGGCAGTCATGACCGCCCTCGTCGCTGGTGGCGCACTCGCCGGAATCGCCGCGGCGCCGGCTGGCGCCCAGACCACCGCACCGTCGGTGAGTCCAGTGCTCGAGTGTGTGTTTGCCGGCGGCGACGGCACCTTCGTGGCGCTCTGGGGCTATTCGAACCGCGGCACAGATGCGGTCGAAGTGCCGATCGGCACGACCAACGCCTTCACCCCCGCACCCCAAGATCGGGGTCAGCCGACGAAGTTCATGCTCGGACGAGTGGTTGGCGCGTTCACCACCACGTTCGACGGGAACAACCTCGTCTGGTCCTTGACCGGAAAGACCGCCACCGCGAACAAGGGCTCTGCGGCGTGCAAGGAGCCGCCGGTGCCGGTCGGGAGTGACAGTCCCCAGGCGGTCGTGCTGGTGGCCGCGATCGCGGGCGCGATCGTGATCGGTGGGGGCGTCGCGGCCGGGTTCACGGCCCGTCGACGGCACCGAACGATCGCGTCACGATGAGGACCGGCACTCCCGGCCGGGGCTGGACTCAGCTGTGCGTCACATACCGTGCGGACGAGTCCCGATCACCTCAGCCGCCTCGAGGTCATCGAGCTCATCGTCGCTCACTCCGAGCACGCGATCGAGCACCTCACGCGTGTGCTCACCGAGCGTCGGGGTCGGCGTGCGCACCCAGCGGTCGACGCCGGTCCAGCGATACGGCAACCCGGGGACGGGGTGGGTCCCGATGATGGGGTGTGCACACTCCTCGTAGAGCCCACGGGCGACGAGCTGCGGGTGCTGGCTCTGGACGCGGGGATCCCATGCCGTCGCCGCAGGGACCCCGTGCGCGAGCAGGCGCGCGGTTGCCACTTCGACGTCCTGGCTGGCGGCCCATGCGCCGAGATACGCGTCGAGCTCGTCGTGCGCACCACGGCGACCATCGTGGGTCGCGAGCGTGATATCACGAGTCCACTCGGGATCGCCGAGCGCGGCCGCGAGCCCACGCCACTGCTCGTCGGTCGCCACCGAGATCGCCAGCCACCGCTCCGAGCCTCGACACGCATACATTCCCTGTGGCGCGGCGTACGGTGACCGGTTGCCATCGCGCTCGAGGACCTGCTCGTACGCCGTGAACTCGACGACCTGCTCTGCAGCGCAGTTCAGTGCGGCCTCGACCATCGTCGACTCGATGAGGGCGCCTTCACCCGTCCGGCGCGCCTCTTCGAGACCGACCATGAGCGCGAGAGCGCCGTGCATCCCGGCGATCGGATCGCACGGCCCGCGCACGATCCGCGGCTGGTCCGCCGCGAAGCCGGTGACCCAGGCCATCCCCGACATCTGTTCCATCGTCTGGGCGAATCCCACCCGGTCGCGCCACGGCCCGGAGAGTCCGAATGCCGGCATCCGCATCATGACGGCGCCCGGATTCAGCTCGTGCACCACGTCCCAGGTCAGGCCCCAGTGCTCGAACACTCGGGGCGCGAAGTTCTCGACGACCGCGTCGCATCGCTCGATCAAGCCGAGCGCGAGCTCACGCCCACGCGGCGTGCCGACATCGAGCGTAACGCCGAGCTTGTTGACGTTGACCGCGACGAACATGTGGCCCCACTCCCACCAGTCGGGACGGCCGAAGTGGAAGCCCGTCATCCGCATCCCGTCGGGGTGGCCGGTCGACTCGACGTGGATGACCTCCGCGCCGAGCATCGCGAACACACTCGTCGCGGACGGACCCGCCCACCAGCTCGTGAAGTCGAGAATGCGCACACCCGCGAACGGCAGCTCGGGCGCGGGAGCAGCGGCGGTGCTCGAAGCCGCACGCACGTTGACCCGCCCACTGATCTGGCCGTTGGCCTCGCCGAGTGCCGGCGCGCGTTCGAACGGACGGACCGGCTCTCCGTTCACGACGTACGGTGAGCGCGGTTGGAGGAAGCCGTCAGGGTTTGCGACGAACACGCCGCGAACAGCGAGATGCTGGTTGTCGAGGACCGTTTCGCCGCTGTACACCTGGGTCGCCGGGATGCGCAGCTCTGCCGCGCGCTCGAGGATATCGGCCACGGGGTGGACGGACGTCCACGCGCGAACGATCGCACTCCACTCGTCGATGCGCGCGATCCGTCCCGAGAGACTGGCGAGCTCGGTGTCGTCGAGCAGATCGGGACGCTCGATCATCAGGAGGAAGCTCTGGAACATCGCGCCGGTGTTGGTGTTGAACCCGACCCATCCGTCCGCCGCACGCTCGATCGACGGGGTCTCGTAGCCCCGCGCCACCGACGCCTCGAGCGGCGGGCGACCAAGGATCGAGTGCATGACGTCGCTGAACGTCGAGCCGGCGATGGCCATGACCTCGAGCATCGAACAGTCGATGTGAACGCCGACTCCACCACGGCGGGCCGCGATGACCCCGGCTGCGGCGGCTGGAGCGACGTAGCTCCCCGTCGTCCACTCGCTGATCCGGCCGCCAGCTTGGAATGCCGGCCAACCCGGCGCGCCGCGCGACAGCGTGGAGCCTGCCTCGGCCTGGACCGTGAACTCGGTCCACGGGCGATCGGTCATCGGGCCCGTCCTGCCGAATGGTGTCACCGACACGACGACGAGGTGTTGATGCAACGCCCGGAGTCGATCGACGTCGAGGCCACCGGCTTCCACGACGACGTCGGCACCGATGACGAGCGCTGCGATCTCCGGATCGTCGATCGTGCCCACGACCGAGCGCTTCGACGTGTTGAGGAATCGAAACAGCGCGGAATCCTCGCCCGGGGGCGTCGAACCTGACGACGAGTATCGGCGCATCGGATCCCCGTCGATGTCCTCGACCTTGATCACTTCCGCGCCGGCGTCGGCGAGCAGCTTTGTGGCGTACGGGCCGGCGATGCCGGTGGTGAAGTCGATGACACGGACGTCGCCGAGACCTCGGGGCGCCATGGCGTCGGTCGTCATGAACCGGTGACGCTACCCAAGGTCCGGGATGGTCGCGACACGACCGGCAGCGTCCAGTGCCGAACGCGGAGTTGACGACGGTTCCTCACCGGCGCTGGGGCGGCGGTGTTCGTGGCCGCGTGCCTCGAGGTCAACAGCACCCGCGCGAAGCCGACGACCACGACGCTCGCGCCGACCACGACGACGCGGCCCACCGGACGGGCCGCGTTCAGGACCGGCAGGCCGGCCGACACGAGCCGGGGCGCCCTGACGATTCTCGCCGGCGCCGACCTGCACCGGGCCGGACATCTCCTGGACGGCGGGACTCCCGAGGGGTCGTGATGAGTGCGGTGATCGTGGGCAAGAGCCTCGACACGGACCCGACTCGGGCGCCCCGCATCACGGGCGCACGCCACGAGCTGGCCAGCCGTGCGTCCGCACCCGACGTTCGGATCCCTCTCTGGCGCGGCGATGGCCGACGAGATCGCCTGCTGCCGCGAGGTGCTCGTTCGCCGCGGGAGCACCGCACGGCCGGCACTTCCGCCCGTCGGGTGCCACCCACACGACCACGGCGCCGAGTGGGCGGACCGGGCCGCCGCCGGCACCGCGGAACGAACGGACCTCCGGCCCTGCCTCGACCCGTTCGACCACCAGGATTCGGACGCGGCCGGCGTCGCCGATCGGGTGCTGGCCATTGTCGACGCCGGCTCCGTCGTGAGGCTGTGCTTCGAACACCCCGGCACTATCGAGGCGCTGGCCTCGGCCCCCGACGGGCGGGCGCATCGGGGACTCCAGCCTGGGTACAGCCGGGCGAGCCCCTCGCGCCGGCCGGAGCACCGCGGCGGGGCGCCCAGCGGGCCGGGTGTCGCGACCGGTCCTCGCCGTCGCACCCATGAGCGACAATGGCGCCGATGACCCAGCTGCTCCTTGGCCCTCCCGGCACCGTCGACGGGTTCCACCCCGCCGTCGCCGAGTGGTTCCGCCGACGCTTCCCCGAGGGACCCACCATCCCGCAGGCCGCCGGCTGGCCGCACATCGCCGCGGGCCGCGACACGCTGATCGCCGCGCCGACCGGCTCGGGCAAGACGCTCGCGGGCTTCCTGGTGTGCATCGACCGGCTCTACCGCGCCCACGACGCCGGCCAGGCGATCGACGCCACGACACGCGTCGTCTACGTCTCACCGCTCAAGGCCCTCGCGGTCGACATCGCCGAGAACCTCCAGGCGCCGCTCGCCGAGATCGCGGCGATCGGCGGCGAACTCGGCCTCGACGCCCCCAACATCCGCGTCGGCGTCCGCACCGGCGACACGACCTCGTCGCAGCGCGCCACGATGCTGCGAACTCCCCCGGCCTTCGTCGTCACCACGCCCGAGTCGCTCTACCTCCTGGTCACCAGCGCCAAGGGCCGCGACCTGCTGCGCACCGTCGACACGGTCATCGTCGACGAGATCCACGCCGTCGCACGCGACAAGCGCGGCTCACACCTGACGCTCACCCTCGAGCGCCTCGAAGCGCTGTGCGACCAACGACCGGCGCGCGTCGGGCTCTCTGCGACCCAACGTCCGATCGCCACGGTCGCCCGACTGCTCGTGGGTGACCGCCCGTTGCCCACGATCGTCGACTCCGGGCATCAGCGCGACCTCGACCTCGCCCTCGAGCTCCCTGATGGCGAGCTCGAGGCGGTCACGTCGGCCGAGCAGATGTCCGACGTGCTCGACCGAATCTCGGCGCTCGTCACCGAGCACCGCACCACGCTGGTATTCGTCAACACGCGCCGGATGGCCGAGCGCCTCGCCCACCAGCTCGGCGAGCGTCTCGGCGACGACGTGGTCGCTGCACACCACGGGAGCCTGTCGAAGGATCGCCGCCATCGGGTCGAGACCCGCTTGCGCGCGGGCGAGCTGAAGGCCCTGGTCGCCACTGCGTCGCTGGAGCTCGGGATCGACATCGGCCCCGTCGAGCTGGTGTGCCAGATCGGATCACCGCGCAGCATCGCCACCTTCCTCCAGCGCGTCGGACGCTCGAACCACAGCCGCGCCGGTACCCCCAAGGGCCGGCTCTACCCGCTGACGCGCGATGAGCTGGTTGAGTGCGCCGCCTTGCTGGGGGCCGTGCGCGCCGGCCGCCTCGACGCGATCGTGCCCGCCCGTCTCCCGCTCGACATCCTCGCCCAGCACATCGTGGCCGAGCTCGGAGCCCAAGAGTGGCGCGCCGATGACCTGTTCGCACTCGTGCGGCGCGCCGCTCCCTACATCGACCTCACGCGTGCGCAGTTCGACGAGGTCGTGACGCTCGTTGCTGAGGGGATCCAGACGGGGCGCGGGCGGCGCGGGGCGTACGTCCACCACGACGCGATCAACGGCGAGCTCCGCGGGCGCAAGGGCGCACGACTTGCGGCACTCACCTCCGGAGGCTCGATCCCCGAAACCGGCGACTACCGCGTCGTCATGGAGCCCGACGACACGTTCGTCGGCACGGTCAACGAGGACTGGGCCGTCGAGTCGATGGCCGGCGACATCTTTCTCCTGGGCACCCACTCGTGGCAGATCCGCAGGGTCGAGCCCGGTGTCGTGCGGGTGCGCGACGCTGGTGGTGCCTCCCCGACCGTGCCGTTCTGGATGGGTGAGGCACCGGCACGCACCGCGGAACTCTCCGCCGAGGTGTCCGAGCTCCGCACCCGGATCGACGAGCTGCTCGCCGCGGGGGATCCCGACGGGGCGCGGACCTGGCTCGTGCGTACGACCGGCATCGACGAGGTCGCCGCCACCATGATCGTCGACTACGTCGCCGTTGGACGCGCCGCTCTCGGCGCGACACCCACGCAGGCGCGCCTCGTGCTCGAGCGGTTCTTCGACGACAGCGGCGGCATGCAGTTGGTGCTCCACTCGCCATACGGCGGGCGCATCAACCGATCACTCGGGCTCGCGCTGCGAAAGAAGTTCTGCCGGACCTTCAACTTCGAGCTGCAGGCGGCCGCCAGTGACGACGCCGTCGTGCTCTCACTCGGTCCCCATCACAGCTTCCCCCTCGAGGAGGTCCCGCGTTACATCTCGAGCCGAAACATCGAAGACACGCTGTGCCAGGCGATCCTCGACTCGCCCATGTTCCTGTCGCGCTGGCGCTGGAACCTCAACCGCTCGCTGATGGTGCTCCGGTTCCGAGGCGGCCGCCGCAACCCTCCGCCCATCCAACGGATGGAGGCCGATGACCTCATGGCCGCGCTGTTCCCACAAGCGGCTGCGTGCCAGGAGAACATCACCGGTCCGATCGAGATCCCCGACCATGTGCTCGTGCGCCAGACGATCGCCGACACCCTGAACGAGGCACTCGACATCGACGGCGTGCGCCGGCTGCTCGAGCGGATGGAAGCCGGGGAGGTCGAGGTGCACTGCTGCGACACCACCGAGCCTTCCGTGCTCGCGCACGAGATCCTCACGGCACGCCCCTACGCGTTCCTCGACGACGAGGAGCTCCAGAACCGCCGCACCAACGCGGTGACGCTGCGACGCGGCCTCGCCGTCGACCTCGCGTCGATCGGTGCCCTCGACCCTGCCGCGATCGAGCGCGTCCAGGCCGAGATCACACCCGACCCCGCCACCCCCGACGACCTCCACGACCTGCTCGCCTCGCTCGTGGTCGCCCGTCCGATCGACGCCTGGCGCCCGGTGTGGACACAGCTCGTCGAGCGCGGCCGCGGTCGTGTCGTCGCGGCCGGCGACGTCGAGCTCTGGTGCACCACCGAGTCCTACGACGACGCGGTGCGGGCGTTGGGCGGCGACGACGAAGCAGCCACCTCCGTCGTTCGCGGTCACCTCGAGATCGCGGGCGTCACCACCTGCGCTGCGCTGGCAGCCGTGACCACGCTGCCACGCCCTCGGGTGGCCAGGTCCCTGGCCGTCCTCGAGCACGAGGGCATGGCCCTGCAGGGGCGGTACTCGCCCGCCGCTACCGAGATCGAATGGGTGGCGCGCCGCCTCTTGGCCCGCATGCACTCGTATTCGCGGCGCACCCGCCGCCAAGGGGTGACGCCGGCCACGGCACAGGACCTCATGCGCTTCCTGTTGCGTTGGCAACACGTTGCGCCCGGCACGCAGCTCGGGGGTGAGGCGGGCCTCGTCGCGGTCATCGATCAGCTGCAGGGCTACGAGTGCGCCGCCGTGGCGTGGGAACCCGAGCTCCTCGGGCGCCGCATCCGCGGCTATCAGCCTGCGTGGCTCGATCGCCTCGGACACGACGGCCAGGTGAGCTGGCTCCGCCTCACGCCGCGCGCCCGCGACGACGTGAACGCACCTGCGGGTGCACCATCGAAGGCCACACCGATCTCCGTCGTGTTCCGCGACGATCTCACCTGGCTCCTCGCCGCGGCTCGAGCGGGAAGCGAGACCGTCGAGCCTACGGTCGGGGCCACGGCCGAGGTGCTCGAGGTGCTCCGTGAGCGCGGCGCGTGCTTCGCGAACGAGCTCACCGAGGCGACCCATCGCCTCCCCGACGACATCGAACGAGCGCTGTGGGATGGCGTCGCCCGGGGCCTCGTCACCTCCGATGGGTTCATGGCGATCCGGGCCCGGCTCACCAGCGGCCCGCGTGGCGTCGAGCACCGCAGGATCTCGCGCTTGATGCGCGGCGCGCGGGTCGGCGGCGGTGCCGCGGCGGGACGCTGGTCACTCGTCTCCAGCAATGGCGACGCCGAGGCGGCCGGGATGGACCGCGACGAGCTCGCCGAGGCAGTCGCCGAGCTCCTGCTCAACCGCTGGGGTGTCGTGTTCCGCGACCTCGCGGTGCATGACTCGATCCGCTTCCCGTGGCGTGACATCCAGTGGGCGCTTCGCCGGCTCGAGGATCGGGGGCTCGTGCTCGGCGGCCGCTTCGTCACCGGGTTCAGCGGCGAGCAGTACGGGCTCCCCGCCGCGGTCGCCCAGCTCAACCAAGTACGCAAGCTGGCCCGCACCGGTGAGACGGTCGTGGTGAACGCGACCGATCCGCTCAACCTGGTGGGCATCATCGTGCCCGGCGCGAACGTCACGTCGATCCGCACCCGCGCGGTCGTCTACGTCGACGGGGTCGCCGAAAACGAGATCGCGGTACCGTTCAGCGAAGCCCACGCCCGATGACGCGTGCTGACCCGGCGCTCGCTGATCGGCGCGAAGCCGTCGTTCGTGCCCACATGGAACACGAGAACAATCTCGACTTCGACGCGACGCTCGCGACGTTCGCCCACCCGCGCTATGAGCTCATCGCGACGGGCGAGGTGTTCGATGGCGCCGACGAGGTCATGGGGTACTACGCCACCTCGCGAGCGGCATTCCCCGACCAGAGCAACGAGATCCGACACATCCACCGCGCCGACGACGCACTGATCGTCGAGTTCGACCTGTTGGGCACGCACCTCGGGCCACTGCGAGGGATCCCCGCGACCGGTCGCACGTTCCGCTCCTCGATGATCGCGGTCTTCGTCTTCGAGGGCGAGCTCATCGTGAACGAGCGCGTCTACTTCGACGTCTCGACGATGCTTGCCCAGCTCGGGCTCGCGTAGGGAAGCCGCAGACCTTCGATGCGCTGGACGGTGCACGGCGAACGCGCGATCTACGAGAGCGAGTGGATCCGACTCGTCCTCACTGATGTCGAGATCCCCGAGGGTGAGCGTTTCGAGCATCACGTGGTGCGGATGCCGCAGCAAGCCGCGGGCGCGGTGGTGTTCGACCCCGAGCGCGGCGTACTCCTCCTGTGGCGTCACCGCTTCGTGACCGACACCTGGGGGTGGGAGATCCCGGCCGGGCGCATCGACGTGGGCGAGACGCCGGCCGAGGCTGCAGCACGCGAGACCCTCGAGGAGACGGGGTGGCGACCAGGTGCGTTGCAGCCGCTCGTTCGATACCAGCCCCACAACGGGCTCAGCGATCAGGTGTTCCACATCTTCCTGGCCGACGGGGCGACGCGCGTCGGTGCCCCCACCGACCCCGGTGAAGCCGAACGGGTCGAGTGGGTCCCCGTCGATCGTGTCCGCCGCCTCGCCAAGACCGAGGAGATACTCGACGGGCTCTCGCTGACCGCGGTCCTGTATGCGCTGGCGTTCAACGCAATCGGATGATGGAGCCGGCTTAGTCCTTGTGGATGGTGGCGCGCTCTGCCCGCTTCGCGTTCTTGGCCGCGCGCTTCTCCTTCAGAGACTTGCCGACCTTCTTGTCCTTGCCGGATTTCTGGATCTTCTCTGCCATGGCGGCAGCCTACGCGCACGACCCGAGTGCGCGGTGCACCCCGCTCCTGACCGGGCACAGATTGCGACTCGGGTCCGATCGTGGTCGGGTCAGGGGCCGATTGCGACGGCGATCGCCGAGACGCCGAGGACGACGCACAACGGCGAGTAGACCCAGGTGTCCCGGCGTGCGAACTCCGTCCCGCGCACGCGCTTGAAGAAGCCCACAAGTCGAAACTCGCCGACCGCTCGCGCCAGGAGCACGACACCGACACCGAAAGACCCGATGCTGAACACCACCTCCGGGCCCCAGCCCAGAACCGCACCGACCAGCAGGACGGAGGCTGTCGCGAGGAGCAGCGCCACGACCGACGTGGCCGCGCTCGACGGCGAGAGCTGCGACGCGCCATCGACCGTCGGGATGACCCCGGTGGCGCCGACGCGGACGCCGAACGCCCACGCCACGTGTAGCAACGACAGACATGCGAGCACGACCGCCGCGGTGATCCCGGCGGTGTCGATCATCGGTAGCGCCCAATCGCTGCTGTCGCCTCGTCAACGTAGCCACCGCGAAACTTGATCGCGTGCACAACGAGCGGCGCGATCTGATGCAGAGAGACTCGGTCCTCCCAACCGTCGGCCAGTGGGCTCTGCTCAGCGTAGGCAGCGAAGCACTCGGCGCCGAAGCCACCGAAGAGGCGCATCATCGCGAGGTCAAACTCGCGGTGACCGCCGTGGGCAGCCGGATCAACCAGCCAGTTCCCCCCGTTCCTATCGACGAGCCGGTTCCCGGCCCAGAGGTCGCCATGCAACCGTGCCGCCGGTTCCGCCGGACCGCCGACGACGTCGAGCCGGTCGGCGACCCGTTCAAGGTCTGCGATCACGTTCACCTCGAGCGCGCCCGACTCACGAGCAAGACGTGCGAGCGGGAGCAATCGTTGGGTCGCGTAGAACTCGCGCCAGGTCGGACACGGCTCGTTGGGCAGACCCCGACTCCCGGTGGAGCGACGGTCCTCGCGCCCGAAGAACGGCGCACCGATGCCGTGGAGTGCGGCGAGCGCCGACCCGAAATCGGCGTCGGTCGACGCCCGTGCGGTTCCCTCATGGATCCACTCCAGCGCCAAGTGGTTCGGGACGCCCGTGGCTGGGTCACCGTCCGAGACCGCCAACACCGTGGGGATGTGGACGACGATCGGGTCAGCGAGCCACGCCAGCCCGGCTGCCTCGGTCGTGAAGAAGCCAGTCGGCGCCAAAGGGTGCGTCTTGGCGAACACGCGGCGCCCGTCGGCCAGATCGACACGGTACGCCGCGGCGACATCGCCGCCGCGCAGCGCCTCCAGGGAGACCACGCGCGCGTCGAGTGCTCGCTCGAGCGCCGTCGCGAGATCCACGACCGAGCGTAACGTCGCCGCTTGCTCGACCGGCAAGCGCACCCTCGGTGCTCGAACATCACATCGGCGATCGCCAACCCCTGACCTCCGGGCACGGCGGTAGCGTTCACTGCTCGATCTGGGAGCAGAGCAGTGCCCGCTCACGACACGCCCGCCGCAGAGGTCGACATCGACGTCACGCTGGTTCGCGAGCTGTTGGCCGAACAGTTCCCCGGCCTCAGCCCGCTGCCGCTCGTCGAGCTGGCCTCGGGTTGGGACAACGTGATCTACCGGCTCGGCGACGACTTGGTCGTGCGCCTCCCGCGGCGGGCCGCGAGTGCGGCGCTCGTCGAAAACGAACAGCGATGGCTTCCGCAGCTGGCGCCGACCTTGCCGCTGCCGATCCCAGCCCCGGTCGGGAGCGGTCGGCCCGGATGCGACTACCCATGGGCGTGGAGCGTGTGTCCCTGGCTCCCGGGTGAGACGGCCGCGCTCGCAGCGCCGGTCGATCTCCTCGAGACCGCCCAAACGCTCGGGCGATTCCTCGCCGCGCTCCACCAACCCGGCCCCGACGACGCTCCGGCCAACCCCTACCGCGGCGTGCCACTCGCCAGTCGCTCGCGCAGCATGGACCAACGCGTCGAGCAGATGAAGGCTGTGATCGACGGGCCGGCGGTGCGCACGTGCTGGGAGGCGCTCCTGGCCGCACCGTTGTGGTCCGGCCCGCCGCTGTGGCTTCACGGCGACCTGCATCCGGCCAATCTCCTCGTGCGCGACGGTCGGCTCTGTGGCGTCATCGACTTCGGTGACATCACTGCGGGCGACCCCGCGACCGATCTCGCGGTGGCATGGATGCTGTTCCCGCCCGAGGTTCGTCCCGTGTTCCGCAGCGCCGCAGGCGGCGCCGACGACGACACCTGGACCCGGGCCCGCGGTTGGGCGTTGTCACTGGGCCTCGCGTACCTCGCGAACTCGGCCGACAACCCGACGCTCGAGCGCATCGGCAACCGCACCCTCGAGGCCGCACTCACCGACCATGAGTGAGGGACTCGCGGCGTAACCGAGCCTTCCTGTCGTCGAGCCCTTGATCGAGCCTGAGCACCAGGTTCCGCTGCGCCCCGTGCCGACGCTCACTGCCATCGACGCCGCCCTCGGCTCGAGCGCAAGGGTGTGCAACCGTGAAGACGACCACTCCGTTGCGGTCCGGCGTCATGAGCGCGACGGAACTCTGCTTCGCGTTCAGCGCACCATCGACGTGCACGTCGAGCGCCATTCCGAGCGCTTCACGTGTCGGCTCGAGCGCGGCCTCGGCCGGGTACACCGATGCGTCGTACACGAGGACACTCCGCACGCCGAGCGGTCGGAGATCGAACGCGGAACCGAGCCCGGGACCGGCCCCCATGATCGTGAGCACATCCGGCCTGGCCACGACCCTTGTCGCGGGACGGGTGGGCACCCACGAGCCATCCGGAACTGCGCGAGCGGGGTCGTCGCCCTGTGAACCGGCGATCGACCTACTTCGACGTCATCGCCCAGATCCCGGCCCAGTCGCCCGGTGGATTCGCCTTGAGATCATTGCAGCGTTCGATGTACGTCTGCGACAGCGCGTCGTCGGGATTCGCCGCGAGGGCCTGGGCGAACGAGCCGACAGCGTGATCCCAGTCGCCCCGCCGATAGTGCTCGATGCCGTCGCGGAAGGCGTGCACCGCGTCGGTGAGGTTCGGAAAGGTTGCGCTCGTGTGATAGTCGAGCACCTCGTAGACACCGACGGCCTCGGTCTTGCCCTTCACGACGACGTGGTCCACCTCACGAGTGCGGTACACGCCCTTGAGTCGGTGGAACGTGTGCTCGCTGATGAGGATCCTCGCGTTGTACTGCTTGCATGCACTCTCGAGCCGTGACGCGAGATTGACCCCGTCCCCGATCATCGTGAAGTCCATGCGTTTGGGACTCCCGATGTTCCCGGCAACGACGAGATCGGTGTTGAGCCCGATCCCCATGTCAATCGGTACGCGGCCGTCGGCAACACGGCGCTCGTTCCACTCGAACATCGCGCCGATCATCGCGATCGCGGCCCGAACACCCCGGTCGGGGTCGTCGTCGTGAGCGATCGGAAGCCCAAAGGCGGCCATGATGGCGTCGCCGATGAACTTGTCGAGCATTCCACCCTGGTCCTGGATGCACTCGACCATGAGCGTGAAGTACTCGTTCAAGAGGGCAACCGTCCCCTGGGGGCCGAGCCCCTCGGCGAGCGTCGTGAAGCTGCGGACGTCCGAGAACAGCAACGTCGCCTCGGTGTTCTTGCCGCCGAGGATCTCCTCGTCTCGACGGACGAGCTGGTCGGCGAGCCGAGGGTCCATGTAGCGCGCCATGGTGGACCGGACGCGCTTCTCACCGCTGATGTCCTCCATCATGACCATCGCCCCGAGCTTCTTGCCGTCAGCGCTCACGAGGGGCAGCGCCGTGAGATTGACCGAGACCGGATGGGTCTCGGTCCCCTCGTCGACACTCAGGTCGACGTCCATCGCCAGCTCGGGCTGCTGCGTCTCGTCGACTCGCGCGACCATGTCGAGCACGATCGCGTTCGCGTCGGTGAATACCTCGGCCGCCGCTCGACCGACGACGGCCTTCTCGTCCGTGCCGAGTATGCGCGCTCCCGCCGCGTTGCACGTCGCGACCAGGCCATCCTCGTCGAGCGTGAGCACACCGTTCGACATGCTCTCGAGCATCGCCTCGTTGTAGTTCTTCATGTTCTGGACGTCGTCGAAGAGCTTGGCGTTCTGCAGGGCGATGGAAACCTGCGCGGTGAACGCCTTGAGCCGCTGCTCGTCCTCCGTGGTGAACGGACCCCCTCGCTTGTTGAGCACCTGGGTCACGCCGATGATCTCCCCGTCGTTGCTCACGACGGGCACACAGAGGATCGAGCGCGTGAAGTATCCGGTCTGGCGATCGAAGCTCGGATTGAAGCGCAGGTCGGCATACGCGTAGGGGATGCTGATCGACTCACCGGTGGTGAACACGGTGCCGGCGATGCCGACATGGTTCGGGAACCGAATCTCGTCGACGGCATCTCCTTCGGCGATTCGAGAGAAGAGCTGTCTCGTCTTGGCGTCATTCAGGAAGAGAGTCGAACGGTCGGCGTGCAGCATCCGCGTCGCTTCACCGATGATCCGCTGCAACAGCGAGCCGAGGTCGAGCTCGGACGTGATCTCCGAGACCAGCGCGAGGAACTGCTGCTCCTCGGCCCGCTTCTTGTCCATGCGCTCGACGTACTGGTTGCTCATGAGCGCGACCGCGGCTTGCGCGGTCATGGCCTCGAGCAGGGTGAGATCCTCATCGGTGAACTCACCTGTCCGCTTGTTCAACACCTGGGCGACGCCGATGACCGAGCCCTTCGCGGTACGCACCGGCGCACAGACAACACTGCGGGTGTGGTAGCCGGTCTGTTCGTCGATGTCCCGGTTGAAGTGCGCGTCGGCATAGGCATCCTGGACGACGATCCCCACACCGCTCGTGAAGACGCGCCCGGCGATGCCCTCGTCGTTGGGAAATCGGATCTCGCGCGATCGCTCCCCCTGGGCGACACGCGAGTAGAGCTCACCCGTCGACGCGTCCTCGAGGAACAGCGTGCCCCGATCGGCGTCGGTCTCCTGGGTGGTCAACTCCACCAGTGTCGCCAGGACATCGTCGAGGCTCTCCATCGCGGCGACGGTGCGCGACACGTTCACGAGCGTCTCGGCGAGCCGCAGGCGCTTGGCCTGGTCGACGATCGACGCGGCCGTCGCCGCGTCCTCACCGACGGTCATGGGCCGCCTCCAGACGCACTCGCAGCGCTACGATCGTCGCGGTCAACTGCTCACGCTCGTCGCGGAAGCGCCGCTCCACTTCGGCGAGCTGATCCACCCGCCGGACGTCTTCCTCCTCGAGGCGCACGCGCAGTGCCTGGACCGCGGACTCGAGCTGTGTGATCTCTTCGGTCGACCGCTGCACCGCCGCCTGCACAGTCGCCGCCGAGCTCGCTTCGCACTCCTCGAGCCGGGCACGCAGCGCCTCGATCATCTCCCGGAGCTGTCGCACCTCGGCCGTGGTTCCGGCAGGGCCATCCCCAACGACCGCCTCGATCACCGGTTCCATGACCGCAAGAATGGTGCATCTCGGGGCCGCGTGCACGGGGAGCCCTGGTCCTGTCGCTGTCAACTCGGTGTGGCGTCGCGCCGTCGGCTGTCGCCCAGGGCGTCGAGACCCTCCGGGATCGCCGCGAGCCCGACGAACGCGGCGGCAATCGGGTCGGCCCACCAGGCGCCGAAGGCGACGTTCGCGACGAGTGCCAGCAGGATCCCGGTGGCGAGCATGCCGTCGAGGAACGTGATGCGGGCCTCGTGCTCCAGCGGGTGGTTCTCGAGTGACGTGCCCAGGAGCCGTTTGCGCCACGAGAGCGTGAACATCACGACCGCGGTCACGGCCAGGTACCCGATCCCCAGCGGGGACTGGTCGGCCTTGCGGCCCGACGCCAGACCCTGCACCGCGGCCACGATGAGGATGACGGCGAGTCCGAAGAACGCAAGGGCGACGAGCCCCATCGCGCGCCGCGTCTTGATGCCCCCACCATCACCCCTCAGGTGCCACAGCACGACGACCGACGCGAAGATCTCGATCAGAGAGTCGAGCCCGAACGCGACGAGCGCCAACGATTTCGACGCGATGCCGAGGCCGATGGTCACGAAGACCTCGAGCGAGTTCCAGGCGACGGTCAGGTACTCGAGGCGCAGCGCCTGACGGAGTGCAGTCGATCGCTCGGGACGTTCCACCTGCGTCAACCTAGGACCTCCGGATTTGGTGGGCGTGTCAGGCCGCAAGCGAGCTCGCGGCATCGACCCCGTTGCCGCACGCACGCAAGACGGAAGCCCGCCTGAAGCCGGGCTTCCGTCCGCGTGCCCCGCGGACCAGTTCGACCAGGCGGCGTTCAATCAATGGGGTCGTCACAGACGGCTCGTCGGCGTCGGCCGAACCTGCCCCCTTGTCGACGCACTTCGCGCAGCTAGTCAGCCGCCAGCGCTTGCTGGCAACCTCGAGGGCTTGCCCATTCGCATCACCCGTGTCAGCGAGGAACATCGTTCGGCGTGCCGTGAATCTTCTCGGCCCGCCGGGCGATCTCGACTCCACCTCCCTGGCGCGAACGATGTTCCCGCTCACGCACGCGGCATGCACCCGGGCGCCGCACTCGATCGGACGGTTCGGGGCCGGCTCGGCCGAACATCACCTGCGCCGGCGTGTCGTCGGCACCACCGCGCGGCAGCGCTACACCCTGCTCCCTCGCCGACATGAACGCGTCATCGCCCGATCATCTTGTCACCCGCGCGGATCATGTGAGACGACCGGCAGTCCCACAATCGCGCCGGGTGACCCGCTGCTCCCCAGCGACGCGCCCTGGCGCGTGGCCGCGATCGCCACGGCGAGAGCTTCCTCGAGGTCAGGCCTCCCCTTCATCACTCGAATGCTCGGCCGGCCGCGCGTTGCCGAGAGCGTCGACCTCCTCGAGCAGGCAGTGAGTGCATCGCGGAGCATGACCGTGATGTTCGGGGCGGCTCACCCCGAAGGCCCGACAGGCCTCCGCGACGCTGGTCTTCGCTTCGGGTTCCATGGCACACACACGCCGGTGAGAGATGATCTCTGTCGGGTCACGGTGATGGGCTCCTCTGGCTCCGTGGAAGGAACCACAGGGT
>Ga0209048_10002282_pt1 | contig 19177 bp, 18 predicted proteins | sample FrelakmetCRP12CR_FD_187146 | JGI IMG/M metagenome (GOLD analysis project Ga0209048, IMG submission 187146) | Freshwater lake sediment microbial communities from the University of Notre Dame, USA, for methane emissions studies - CRP12 CR (SPAdes)... | ecosystem: Environmental > Aquatic >... | reverse complement strand
CCTCAGTCCCAACCAATTTGAATCCCAATTAAACCAAAAACAAAATAAACCAAAGGAATTGATCCCCAACTAACTGTCCGAAAAATCGGGGGAAGCCCACCTCGTAAGCATCGTCAACGCTGTTCTTGCCGTCCTATTTCTTCGGGAGGCGGTGGCGTGCAACGGCAGTTGAGATTTGCTTGCGTTCGGTACGGCGCTCGCGCTTGTCATTGTGGCCCTGACGTTTTACCTCGTGAAGCCTTTGACATTTCTGCGTTCGTAATCCAAAAGGACGGGCATGGCGCGTCCACTACGGTGGAATTTGAAGATGCGATCCATCACCTTCTCGGGCGCGACAATGCATTTTCGCAAGCGACCGAGACCAGGATCAGTTTTTGAAGCTATTGGAAAAATCGGCCAGGTGATTGGAGGTGGTAATGCATGATGCAAATACCTAACTATCGCTTCAACCAACTGCTGGCAGTCCTGAGGTGCGGTCTTGACTTTATGGAGCAGTTATCGATGCTGCAAAAGCTCGCCTCCGCCAGCGGTGGCTGGGCTCCGTCTCGTTAAACCACCCTACTTATGACTACCACTCGCTTTCTCGTCGTGCTTACGAGCATTGTTTCATTGTTATTCGGCGGATGCAGCAAGGAGCCCGCATCACCGCCTCCGGTTGTATCAGATGGATTGGTCATCAAGGTCGCTGTTTTTGCCGACGGTCGAATCACGGCAGATGGGGCGCCGGCCACGCTTGATTCGCTTCGTGAGTCATTCAAGAAGCTGGCCGAGCAGAAGGGCACAGTTTTGTATTACCGGGAAGCGGGACAGGGCAAGTCTCCACCACAGGCCATGGCGGTTCTGAAGGCCGTCGTCGACGCCCGACTTCCCTTTCACTTGTCAAGCCGTCCAGATTATTCTGATTCCATCGGACCGGATGGCAAGCCAATTCAACACTGAGAGCGAGCGGCCGAAGACCGCGTCTGTTAGGAAAATGGAAAGTTGAGAGCGAAGAAACAACACTCGCTCCCGACAGCGGCGGCTGAGCTCTGTTTTGTTAGACGTGCTCTCGGCGTTTCCTCAAGAGTTTGGGCTTCCGCTTGCCGTTCTCACCCAGCCCGTCTATGACCAAGCGCTCCTTTCTTCGCTCACTGACGCTGGCCCTCGTTCTGACGACATCTGTCGTGGTCGGTGGGATTGCTTTCTTGCGAGTATTCGCCATTTCGATTTGCGCGGCGGCGGACACCTGGCATCCGACAACGTTATCTTCCCTCGATCCCACTGGATGGTCTGGCGTCATTCGGCGAGCCCGGCTGGATTACCTGGTGGCGCCGATTGAAGGCCGCGAGAGATTCTTGGTTTTCCAGCATGCCTACCGCCCAAACGAAAGTGACGTAGACCTCGTGTTTACGCCTTCGTCCGCCTCAGACGTGTTGGTTGTCTACCGATACAATTGGCACATGAGTGGCTGGTATTGCAAAATGTTGATCCGACCCAACGGGTAACCAATCGGGGCCGCGAAGGTTATGAAAGTGGAAAGTTGAAAGATGATTGTTGAGGGCGAAAAAGCAACACTCGCTCCCGACGGCGGCGGCTGAGCTCTGTTTTGTTAGGCGGCTCCACCTGCCGCGTGTTCGATGTCTACTCTAGGAGACTGTTGAAATACTGGAATGGGTCGCGCGTGAACGATGTAGCGCCCGGAACTGTGCGACACGGCCCGAAGGCGCTTCGCAGAAGCGCCACTACATTTGTCACGAACGAGCGACGCCGCCAGCTGCCCTTCTGCCTCGCGCCCTCCAGGATTGCGTTGATTTTGGCGCTGGCCAAAATCAACAGCAACGCGGCCCATCCCAGTATTTCAACAGTCTCCAAAGCAGCGCGCTTTCGGTAGTTACCCCTTGCACCCACCCGAGCCGTGGCTGAACTTTGGCTCGTTGACCTTTCAAACGGCCTTCGTTTCAATGACGTCAACAGCAATAACAAATAAGGATATCGATGAAATACATGATCAGTTGGTTCGAACGTCCGCAAGGTTCGCCTGCGGAATACGAGAATGCCCAGAAGCGAATACTGGAGGTTTTCACCCGATGGAAGGCGCCCGCCAATTTCAAGATCGAGCTGTTCGTGGTTCGAGTGGGTGACTGGGGTGGGTATATGATGTTGGATTGCGACGATCCGTTGGCGGTTCACAAGTTCTGCTCGATGTTGCCTGCTTTTGAATTTGAGGCACGCCCGGTGGTTCCCGTCATGGACGCTGTCCGGGTGGAGCTGGAAGCGATTGCCTTTCGTGATGGGCTGGAAGGCAAGGTTGAAAGCTGAGAGCCGATAGTTGAGAGTTGGCCTCCAGGATCATTCGAGAACTCTTGACAGGATCAGGTGATTCGGATTGCGTGGAAGGCCTCCAGAGGAATTCGCGTCGCATATGACCGGCACTGAGAAAACTCACCAGCGATCGACCGCCCTTGTCACAGGCGCATCAAGCGGAATTGGCCGTGAACTTGCCCGGACGCTCGCCCGTAACGGCCATGATCTGGTGCTGGTAGCCAGAGACGCGCACAGACTGGATCAATTGGCCGCTGACTTAAGAGCGGAATACTCGATAACAACGAGAGTGATACCGAAAGATTTGTCCGTCAACACATCCGCCCAGGAAATCTTCGATGAGCTTCAAAAGGAGCGCATTCGAATCAATGTTCTGGTCAATAACGCCGGATTCGATGTCTACGGCAATTTCTGCGAGACAGATTTGATCAAGGAATTACAAATGATCCAGGTCAACTTAACGAGCCTGACTCAGTTAACTAAGCTGTTCTTGAAAGACATGAAAGACCAGGGGTATGGCAGGATCCTTAATCTTGGTTCCACCGGCTCCTTTGTGCCCAGCCCACTCAACGCCATTTATTCAGCTACCAAAGCATATGTCTTAAGCTTTTCGCAAGCCATAGCCGAAGAGCTTCATGGAACCGGCGTCACTGTGACCGTCCTGTGTCCGGGTGCGACCAAAACCGAATTTCATCAACGAGCTAAGATGGAGAGCGTCCGGCTACTCAGGTTTGGAGTGATGGATGCCAGGACCGTGGCGGAAGTGGGTTACAAGGCTATGCTGGCAGGAAAAGGAGTGGTAGTTCCGGGCCTGTCCAACAAGTTGCAGATCTTCAGCACCAGATTCACCCCGAGCAGCCTTGTGGCCAAGACGGCAAAAATGATGTTGCGGTAACTGCTTTCAGCGAACGGAACCCCATCACCGGTCGCTGGCCACGGTTGCGCTCGGAGCGATGGAGGTTTCGAGTTCGTTTGACCCTGCGCCAGGACCAGATCGCCTCGGCGATCGCTCCCCGGATCTCCTCGTTGTGCCTTCGGGTGAGGCCATTTCACGGCTTTCGATAAAAAGAGTTGGAAACAGAATCAGAGCCGTCTAGTTTTTTCGCTCCCGGCCCCGGGTTTGTCACATGCGACGCTATCTTCCTTTTGCAATCATCGGTGCCGTCCTTCTTCTGGCCCTCGGAGGCGGTTTTTTGTTCCTGCGATGGAAGCAGCAACAACAGCCCAGTCAGACCATCCCAATCCCTCCGATCGAACAGGGGACGCCCAAGCCCTCGGAGGCGCCGGGCCCATCCGGCACGCCTGGCATTTCGGAGCCGTCGCGCGCGCCGGAAGCGCAGGGCACACCCGCAGCGGAACCGCTGCACATCCGCGGAAACGCCTCCGCGCGCGTGACCCTCGAAGAGTACGGGGATTTCCAATGTCAGCCCTGCGGCAGATTGTTCCCGGTGCTGACGGCAGTGGAACACGATTATGGCGACCAGCTGCGCGTCATCTTCCGGCATATGCCCCTGCACAAACACGAGCATGCCCTGCTCGCAGCCCGCGCCGCGGAAGCCGCTCAATTACAGGGCCGGTTTTGGGAAATGCATGACCTGCTCTTTCAGAATTCACTGCGTTGGACGAAAGGCGTCGATACAGTCGAACCAGACGCGCCCCCCTCGCGGAGACTTGAATCGAACGTGCTGGCCATGGACGGAGAGGTCCGCGACGTTTTCCTCCGCTACGCCGAGATTTTGAAGCTCGATCTCGAACGCTTCAAGCAAGACATCGATAGTGATGCGGTCAAAGCGCGGGTGGAGTCGGACCGGGCCCGCGGGGCCGCGCTCGGGATCGACCGGACGCCCACAATCTATGTCAATGGTCACCTGGTTCCCCCGCCCTCGTCCCTTACGCCGGAAGGCTTGCATGCGGCGATCGACGCGGCGCTGGTTGGGAAGGTCTACGTGCAACCGCCATCGCCTTCGCCAACAGGAACGCCCGAAGCGCCAAAATGACAACCACTCCCTCCGCTTCCACGCCTGCTCAGCCGAAACTTCATACTTTGGCCGCTGTGCTGTCCTTGGTTGGGCTGGCCGATTCCATCTATCTCACGATCGCGCACCTGACCGGCGACGATGTAACCTGCGTGGCCTCCTCCGGTTGCTCGGAAGTGCTGTCCAGCGCCTACGCCACCGTCGGGAACATTCCCCTCGGCGCGTTTGGCGCGCTTGGATACTTCACCGCTTTCAGCCTTGCCATCCTTGCCGCCTTCGGTTACCCGGCTGCCCGCACCCTGCTGAGAGTTGTTGTCGGAGGCATGTTCGCAACGACACTCTGGCTTCTCTACGTGCAGGCCTTTATCCTTCACGCCTTTTGCGACTACTGCCTCCTGTCGGCAAGCCTGACCTTATCTCTCTCGGTCATCGTAGTAACCAGCTACCTGCTCGGAAGGAAGCATCGAACCGCTACCTAACAGACGCCACCAGCCTGGTCGTAACCACCTAAGAATATGCGACGTTATCTTCCTTTTGTCATCATAGGCGCTGTCCTGCTCGTCACGGCTGGAGGCGGATTCCTTCTTTTCCACGCGAAGACTTCAAGGACATCCATCAAAGTTGCGACGGGCAAGCCGGGGGCGGAACCAGCCCACCTTCGGGGCGGCGAGAACGCGCGGGTCACCCTTGAAGAGTTCGGCGATTTTCAATGTCCACCCTGCGGTATATTTGCCACGACGCTCCTGAAAGTGGAGCGCGACTATGGGACCAGGATACGCGTCATCTTTCGCGAGAACCCGCTGGCCATGCATGCACACGCCTTTACCGCAGCCTGCGCCGCCGAAGCGGCCGGGTTGCAGGGCCACTTTTGGGAAATGCACGACTTATTGTTTGAGCATGCCTTGAATTGGAGCAAGGAGGATCCTCGTCTGCCGGCCCGAGTCATGCCCAGCCCGGGGCCAAATGCGTCGCCCGATGAGGCAGCAGCCGGGGTGCGAACCATCTTTGCCGGCTACGCCTCCAGGTTGGGACTGGATGTCGAACGCTTCAAAAAGGACATGGACGGAGAACAGGTTATTGCCCGGATCAAGTCGGACCAGGCACGCGGTGCTTCAATCGGAGTAGATCGGACGCCCGTCTTATTTATCGATGGCGTGCTCATCCCTTTTTCGTCGTTCAATGTCGAGGCGCTGCACACCCTGATCGACGCCGCACTCGCTGGAAAAGCTCCGGAACCTCCACCTCCGCCTCCGAGCCCAACGCCGGCCCCGCCCCAATAGGAAAAGTGATCCGGGAGCGATAAACACCTGTTACCCGAACCATGAAGCTCTATCTGCTCCGGCACGGAAAAGCGGACTGGCCCAACTGGGATCAACCAGACGATGAGCGCCCGCTAACCGCGGAAGGAAAAAACGAAGTCGCCGCGGTGGCGAAGCTCTTGTCCCGCCTGGGAATCAAACCCGTTATCCTCACCAGTCCGCTGCCACGGGCCTGTCAGACCGCCGCGATCGCCGGAAAACATTTACATGCCACGGTCCGCGAAGAACCGCTCCTGCGCCCCGGTTTCGGCGCCACGCAGTTGCAAAAGATTCTCAAGAAATTTTCCGGAAAGAGCTTGCTGGTGGTTGGACACGAACCCGATTTCACTCGCACAATTTTTCAACTCACTGGAGGGGTGACCAAGATGTCCAAGGCCGGCGTCGCGCTGGTGGAACTGGAAACAGGGACAATGAAAGGCGTGTTGCGCTGGCTCGTCCCGCCGAAGTTCGCCAAGAAGTAATTTACGGGTGCGGCCTGAGACCTTCCTGGCAGGCATCGCATTTTGCTTCCTATCATTGGGCGTTCCTCCTTCGGTCGTCGCTGCGACCTACGGCGAGACAGGTGGACGCTTGCCACGCCGAAACTTTCAGCGTAGGCGAGTTGGACTTTCCTCCACCGATTCCATGGAAACGAGATCATCCCTTTCGCTCGACTGCCTGATCGCGGTACTCCTCTGCTTCCTGTCGCAGGCGGCATCTGGTGAAGGCGGCCCTCAGCCGCAATTGGAGGATCGCCACGTCGTTGTCCTGGTCTGGGATGGCATGCGTCCCGATTTCGTGACCGAGCACAATACGCCGGCGCTCTGGAAGCTGGCGGGCGAAGGCGTGACCTTTCGCCATCATCACTCCGTTTATCCAACGGCCACAGAGGTCAACGGCGCCGCGATTGCGACCGGGGCCTATCCAAACCGCAACGGTTTGGTGGCGAACCGCGAATACCGACCGCGGATTGATCCGCGGCGACCGTTTGAGAACAGCGAGCCAGAGGTGATCAGGAAAGGCGACGAAACCAGCGGCGGAACGTATCTGGCGCTCCCGACTGTCGCCGAGATGGTTCGCGCCGCCGGCCGGCGCACGGCGATTGCTGGAACCAAGTCGGTCGCTTTTCTACACGACCGCCACGCCGAATGGACTTCCGCGGCGGCCAAGGATTCGCTCACTAAATTCGCCGCCGCGCCGATGCCTCCGAGCCTGCGCGAAGAAACGCTCCGTCTCCTCGGGCCGTTCTTGACCGAACCAGGCAAGACCGGCGACCAGCGCAACGCCTACGCCACCCGCGCGCTCCTCGACATCTTATGGCGCGATGAACTGCCGGCTTATTCCCTTCTGTGGTTGAGCGATCCTGATCTCACCCAGCACGAATATTCCCCCGGCGCCGAACTTTCGCTGGCCGCCATTGAAAGTTCGGACCGCAATCTCGCCGCCGTGCTCGACGCGCTCGCAAAGAAAAATGCGCGGGACAAAACCGATGTGCTGGTCGTTTCCGATCATGGTTTCTCCACGATCGAGCGCAGCATCGATTTCCCGGACATCCTGCGCGCCGCCGGATTCGACGCCGTTGCCGCCTTCGAACAAGCACCGAAACCGGGACAAATCATGGTAGCCGGAAATGGCGGCACGATCTTGTTCTACCTCATCGAGCATGATCGCGCCGTGGCAGCCCGGCTGGTTGAATGGCTCCAGCATTCTGATTTTGCCGGAGTGATTTTCGCGAGAGAGAAATTCGAGGGCGCTTTTCCGCTGGAATCCATTCACGCGAACACGCCCGATGCGCCAGATGTCATGGTGGCGTTACGCTGGAACCCGAAGCTGAATCGTTTCGGCATCCCGGGGCAGATCGTGACCGATGCAACGCGCGGTCCCGGCAAGGGTAGCCACGCCACGCTGAGCAAGTTCGACGTTCACAATACGCTCATCGCCGCCGGTCCCGATTTTCGGCGCGGGTTAATGAGCGATCTTCCAAGCGGCAACATCGATCTCGCTCCGACCGTCCTGCACATTCTCGGAGTGAAGGCTCCGCATAAATTCGACGGCCGGATTTTGTCCGAAGCAATGACCGGTGATCCGGCTCCGCCGCGGAGTGTGACCGAGACGTTGGAAGCTACGCGCAAGTTTCCCTCCGGGAAATGGCGGCAGCATTTGCGGATGTCTCACGTAGGCGACACCACGTACTACGACGAGGGCAATGGTGCGTTCGAAGCGCGTTGAGGTCACAGCAAGGCACGTGTCATCCCGAGGCTGGCGGAGCGCGCCGAGGGACCTCGCAACCGGAGTTGATCGCATCCTTGAATCCAGTTTATCGTTTCTTGCAATTGAGACGGTAGCGCTCCAGCACATTGGAGGGCGGAGCTCCGGCGACGCCGCGGTCCCGCAGAGTTCGACCCTCCAACAAACAGCTCACACCCCACACTAGCTTTGCCACATCGACACCGCCAGCGCAGGAAAGATCCGCAACCTCGGTGGAGACAGGGAGAATTTGGGCATGCGGCGGGAGGACCGATCGCGTTCGCCGCGGAAACCGACAAAGTCGCGAACAACATCGATCACTTCTGGATCACGCTCAGGACGGGTCACGGCGAATCTTTGCGCATCGCGCTCAGCACCCGTTCGAGACAGAATGCCGCGGCGGGTTTCGATCCGCGGGTAAGAGTCGGGGTCATCGCCTCATCGTGGAAAGAGTTACCCGCGCCGGGGGTGCTGGCGTGCCAGGGTTTGGATTATCGCGAGATCGAAGCGGCGACACCGGTAACGTTCGTTGCCTACGAACGTCCCGCGCTCGAAGCCCTGCTCGCTGAGAAAACCGGCCGCGCCATCTTCGTCGAGGCCTGGGGTGAGTTTTACATTCGGGGCGAGCTCGGGCTCCACCAGGTCCACAGCCGGCGCGCGAGTTGCAGTGTGTTGAACGACTACATCGGGCACGACGGAGCCATTCGCTTTTATTTTGGAGGCGATGCGACCGCGGAAATGTTGCTCTTCAAGTTTTGCGGCCAGCCTTGATTCGCCTTCACGGCCGTGAGCGAATTTTTGGCAAAGTGCCAGGGAGGGGACTCGAACCCCTAAGGATTGCTCCACCAGATCCTAAGTCTGGCGCGTCTGCCAATTTCGCCACCCTGGCTCGATGGTAGTTCGGACCGAACGGCGGCATTGTACTAGCACTTGTGCCGGACGCCAACCGGCCGCAATCAGGTGGTCGCACAGTTTGACACCGTAATGCTGTCGGGGACGGCAACCTGGCCTCGGGGCAACAAGGCTTGAGTGTGTTCTCTTCTGTAGCCACCGGCCTGCCGCGAGCCTTTACCCAGGGGTCAAGAGCGTGGTACACTGCGCGAAGTATCATCATCACAACCGGCAACGATGCATTTTCAATGGCCGCTCAAAGAGCTGCTCGAAGGCGAGCAGAGTCGCAAGGAAGCGGATCAACCCACGACCAATCTCAATGAACGTTCCACGACCAGGTAGATTTGCAGCAGTCCTAGCGCTGGCGCTGAGCAGCGTTGCCGCCTTGGCGCAGACTCCACAGGTGGCCGTGGAATCAGTCGGAATGACCGTGCGCGACATGGATCGTTCGATCGCGTTTTATTCCGCGCTCACGTTTCAAAAAATCTCCGACGTCGAAGTCCTGGGAGCCGAGTACGAAGATTTGGAAGGCGTTTTCGGAGCGCGGATGCGGATCGTGCGCATGCAGCTCGGATACGAATATGTCGACCTGACGGAGTATCTCGCGCCGCGCGGCCAGCCTGCGCCCGCAGATTCGCGTAGTAACGATCTTTGGTTTCAGAACATCGCCATCGTGGTGCGGGATATGGATCAAGCGTTTGCGAAGTTGCGCGAACTCAAGGTGCAATTTGTTTCAACAGCGCCGCAAACGCTGCCACTTTCACTCAAGGGGGCCGCGGGGATTAAAGCGTTCTATTTTCGCGATCCGGACGAGCACAACCTGGAGGTCATTTATTTCCCGCCGGACAAGGGTGACCCGCGGTGGCACGCGAATACGAATCAACTGTTTCTCGGGATTGATCACACCGCGATCAGCGTTTTGAATACGGCCGCCAGCCTGCATTTTTACCGCGACCTGCTCGGCCTGCGCAAGGCGGGCGAGAGCGAAAACTTCGGGACCGAACAGGAACATCTGAACCAGGTCTCCGGCGCTCACCTTCAGATCACCGGGATGCGGGCCGTTGGCGGGCCTGGAATTGAATTCCTCGAATACCTGACGCCGCGAGATGGGCGTCCGCGACCTCCGGGCACGAAGGCGAATGATCTCGTTCATTGGCAGACCACCCTGGTAACAGACGACGTGGCCGGGCTTGCGCAAAAGCTGAAGCAAGAGAACGCAAATCTTGTTTCGTCGGGCGTCGTCATCATTCCCCGCGACGAAATTGGTTTCTCGAAAGGCGCGATGGTGGCGGATCCCGACGGACACAACGTGCTTCTGATTCAGAAGTGACCGTTGTCGCCGACGGGGCGGGACGCCGGCACCCAGCGCGGTAATTACGCCGCTGGGACATTCGCAACCCGCCAGGAGACCGCGCGTTTGACATTGCGACACCTTGGATAGCTTCGACCACGCGATTTACCTGCATTTCATGAAGTCAAAATCATCTTCCAAAAAAGCAACGCGCACACCAGTCGCCAGCCGAATTGAAGTCCGGTGCTCGGGCATTCATGGCAAAGGGGTGTATGCGACCGCGCGGATTCGCAAGGGTGCTCGAATCATCGAGTACACGGGGCGACGTCTTCCCTGGAAGAAGGCGATGGACCTCGCACCTCACCACCCGGACGATCCGCATCACACGCTTCTTTTTTCCCTCGATAATGGAGATGTCATCGATGCAAGTGCCGGCGGAAACGACTCACGTTGGATCAATCATTCGTGCAATCCAAACTGCGAAACGATGGAAGAGGACGGCCGGATTTTCGTCTACGCGTTGCGTGGCCTTCGGCCGGACGAAGAGCTCTTCTACGATTACAAATTGGTTCCGGCAGAACGTCGAACAAAGAAAACCGAGAAGAAATTCACCTGCCTTTGCCGAACCACGAAATGTCGCGGCACCATGCTCGAACCGAAGAAGCGACGCACCTCACGCCGCAAGAAAGCCGTCCCGGCACGACGGAACCGCGCGGCCCGGTAGAGTTGCGCTCCCGTGAGCACCATCGCGATCACCGAAAAACTCCTGCTCAACGCTGGTGGCTGGGAGGCGTTGAAACCGGCGCGGGACCTGCTGCAAGCGGGGCGAGTTTCCGAAGCCGCCTACAACCCGCCGCTTCTCAGCGGCGTCGTCCGAGAAGGCGGCCGGAATTATCGGGCCGGCTTGCGGATAACGACGGCTGTCGATGTGGAAAATCTTTGCACCTGCCGCGAGTCGCGCTCCTGGGGGAAAATTTGCGCCCACTCCATTGCGGTTGGCCTTGCTCATCTGGCGCCTCCGCCAGGCGCGATCGAAACCGTCACTCCACCTTCACCGTCTGCGCCAACAAAGATGCCCCAGTTCGTTTCCGCGGAACTGCCGGCAACCGGCAAGGTCGTCCTCCATTTGATCTTGCCGCCGAATTTCATCGCGGCATGGGACAAGGGCCGGATCATGCTCGTGGTGGAGGTCGAGAACGGCGGAAAGCGCGCCTTGCTTTCCACCCTTCCAAAGAACGCAATTTATAGCTGCGATCAGCCCGATCTCACCGCGCTGGAACAGCTCACGGCTTTTCCGGCACTTTTCGCGAGCGGAATGTTAATGCTCACGCGCGACGAATTCCTGAGCGTCCTGCCATCGCTGCGAAATCATCCCCGTGTTACCTTTGGCAAGACCAAGCGCGCAGCAATTTCCTCGGCGACATGCCGTCCGGAACTCGTGTTGCGCTCGCAGGGTGACGCCAAACTTTCGGCGCGCCTTGCGGTGCCGCCGGATTCGGCGTTGCTGACGAATGGAACCGATGCCTGGCTGCTGCGGCAGCACGAATTGGTTCAATGCGCAGAGGAATTTCCGGCTGCCGCCAGGAACTTGCTCAAGGACACGATCATCCTGGCCGGCGATCGAGCTCTGAAGTTCCTGGCGATTGATCTCCCGCAATTGCGCCAGGCGTTCGATGTTCGCGGAGAGGCTGATTTTGCGCTCCCAGACATCGCTGCCGCCGTGCCAAAGTTCGAATTACGGCTGGCCGGCTCACTCAACCAGGTCACAGCCGATTTGCGATGCACCTACGCCGAGCAACCGACCCTCTGCGCCGGGACGAACCCGGAAGACGGCTTCGTGTTCCGCAACCCGGAAAACCCCGGACAAATTTGCACGCGTAATCTCCCTGCGGAAAAGGCGGCCATCGAACGGCTCGTCGCCAGCGGCTTCGCTGCCACCGACGATAATCGTTTTGACCTTCAGGGCTCAAAACGCGTCGTTCATTTCTTCGCCGTTGGATACCCCGCCCTTCAGCGCGAGTGGAAAGTGACGCTGACACAGCAAGTGCAAAAATGGAGCGGCGAGATCGAACAGGTCAGGCCAAAGATCGAGGTAGCCGGCTCGGGAGAAGATTGGTTTGAATTCCGCTACTCCCTCAGCACTCCCGGCGGTCAGGAGTTCTCCAGTGCGGAGATCCAGAGTCTTCTCCGTTCGGGCCAGAACCAAACGCGGTTGCGAAATGGACAACTGGCCGTGTTCGATCCGGACAGTCTCGATGATTTCCAGGAGGTGATCCGCGATTGCGACCCTCGGCAGACGCAGCCGGGGCTTTATCGAATAGACCGCTCGCAGGCAGCCTACCTCGACGCCACTTTGCGCAGTTCGGGTTCGACCATTGTCGATTATCGCGATTCGCTGCGGAAGTTCGTCTCGGAGACGCGACCGGATGAGTCCGCCGGCTTGAGCGGGATACCTGGTTTGCTCCAGACCACCTTGCGGCCGTATCAACTGGAGGGCGTTAACTGGCTGCGGCGCCTGGCCGCGGCTCATCTCGGCGGAATACTCGCGGACGAGATGGGTTTGGGGAAAACGGTGCAAACGCTGGCGTTCCTCCTGACTAAGAAAGGCGAGGGGCCAGCCCTCATCGTGTGCCCCACTTCGTTGGTGGCAAATTGGGAAAGCGAAACGCAGAAGTTCACGCCGGAGTTGAAGACGCTCGTGCTGGAGGGTCCGAACCGCGCCGCGCGTTTCCATGAGATATCCTCGGCCGACCTTGTGATCACAAGTTACGCGTTGCTCCGTCGCGACATTGACGAGCTCCGGAGTGTGCCGTTTTCGACCGCAGTTCTCGACGAAGCGCAACACATCAAGAACCCGGACACACAAAATGCCCAGGCCGCCTTCGCGATTCGCGCGGTCCATCGATTCGTGCTGACCGGAACACCGATGGAGAATTCTGTGCGCGATCTCTGGTCGCTCATGAACTTTTCTGTTCCCGGCTATCTCGGAAGTCGCACAGATTTTCGCGAACGTTACGAGCAGCCGCTCGCGCGTGGTCCTGAGCCAGACCTGCAACGGCGGCTTTCCCGCCGGCTTCAGCCATTCCTGCTGCGACGACGCAAACGCGACGTGGCCAAAGACCTGCCGGAGAAAATCGAGCAGGTTATCCCGTGCGACCTAACGAGCACTCAGCGCAGCGCCTATGATGCTCTCCTGCGTGAAATTCAGCAGGACCTCCAGTCGGAGAGAGAGCGCGCCAACGCCGGGACCGTGCGGATGAAACTACTGACCGGACTCCTGCGTTTGCGCCAGGTCTGCTGCGATCTGCGCCTGCTCGGCCTCAAGAAGACTGAAGGCGACACGTCGGCCAAGCTCGATTTGCTGGACGAGTTGCTCGAACAATCGATCGACGGCGAGCATCGCGTTCTCGTCTTCAGCCAGTTCGTTTCGATGCTTGGCCTTATCCGTGAACGATTGGAGAAGCTCGAGATCCCGTTTTGCTATCTCGATGGCAGAACCAGGCAGCGGCAGGAGGTGGTCAACCGATTCCAGAGCGACGCCGCCATCGCTGTCTTCCTGATCAGTCTGAAAGCCGGTGGCGTCGGCTTGAATTTATCGGCGGCCGATACGGTCATTCACTTTGATCCATGGTGGAATCCTGCGGTCGAAGCGCAGGCCACGGATCGCGCGCACCGTATCGGTCAGACGAGGATTGTGACCTCCTATAAGCTGATTGCACGCGACACGGTCGAGGAGAAAATTCTGCGTCTCCAGGAAAAGAAACGCGCCGCGATTGACGCAGCGATAGAGAGCGAAGAGCCACTGATGACGGGGTTGACCACCGGGGAGCTGGAAGAATTGTTGTCGTAGAATTCGGTCGCCGTCGGATCGCTCGATCGCGAATTTTGCTTTCCCAAGGAGCGGCGGTTTACAAACCGCCGACGGTTGCAGGCAAGAGGTCCCTTTCCATTGCCAGACTTCGGCGGTTTGTAAACCGCCGCTCCTTGGAAGAGCTCGACCGCCTGCACCTGCTTCGCGTTTTCGTTGAGGAGTTCTGCGAGACTTCGGAACGCCGCCTTCCAATATTTCACTCCGCGCCAACACCGGATTCCGGCATCGCAGGTAATCCTTCGCGAAGACGCGCGGAGAAAGCCGGATCGTGATCGATGGCTTGAGCGCGTTTGCTGATATAGCTCAGGCTCTTGAGCTTTTCGAAAGGCAAAGATGTATCGAACGCGCCGATGGCATAGGCATGTTCGTCGATGTAACCGTTGACGAGAAGCCGCCAGTCCCAGGGATGAGCCGAGCCGATGGACTTGATGTGGAGACGAATATTACTTGTGCAATTACTGGTGACGGCATTGTACCACTGGGGCCGCTGGTGGAACCTGTTGGCCGTGCGCAAGTAGTCGAGGAAGAGCTCGCGGGATTTCTCCGGTGTCGCCGGGAGCAGCCGATAGAGGTAGAGATCTTCGTGGCGGTAGTTCGTGCGCAGCCGCACGATATCGCGTTCGTCGCCGATGACATAGCAGAGCGTGAACTGGCGATAGAAGCCACGAATCGCAGAGTAGGTCTGACCCATTGTCTTGCGGGTCTCAATCGAAGCGCAGACATGTCCCTCCGAGCCGAAATCAAAGCTAAGGAAAGTGTGGCAGATCAGCGGCGATCCCCAATAGTCCAGGAATAAATCCAGGCCACGCAGATTGGAGAGGTGGACCGTTTTCGTTTCCCAATGCTGCTCGTAATCGGTCTCGGTCCGGTAATCGAAGTTGCGGAAGTTTTGGATGACGACGCGGTCGCCATCGATTTCCGCGGATGGCTCGCGCGCAACGTCGGGTTGCCAGTCCGCGTTATTCGCCGGCCGGATCGTGAACCACCAGGTCATCACCATCGCAATGGCGACGGCCAGTCCGAGCTTCGCCCGCCGGCGCGGTCGCACCAGGAGCAGCGCGGCCGCAGCACCCATCGCGAAAACGATGGCCAGCGGATGGCGCAAGGCCGCGACCGGGAAGTCGAACCAGAAAGCGCCATAGGCCCACAGCGTGCCGATGAGCAGCGCCAGCCAGATGATCCCCTGAAGGAGCCATCGGAAGATGAAACGGAGAGTCGGCATCACGAGATTTAGCCCACACCAAATCGGCGACTTACTTGGACCAAGCGTTCAATGCGGAGGCTCCTGGCTTCTCGAACTCTGGCTACCGGCTGGCTCGGACGAAGTCAACACAGCGACGAGCAACCGGCCGTCCGTGTGCCACTTGTCTCCGCCACCATTCAGGCCTTGCAGTTCCGTGTGAAAACCATCGATCCACCGGCTCGTGCGCAGATGACCGGCCTGGGTCAGATCAGCGAGAATGAGTTCGCGCTCAGCATCTACGTCAGGGGAGATGCGATGGGTGACTTGCCCGGTGGTGTGGCTGAGTTCGATCCTAACATCGTAGGTGGCCGAACCGACCCAGACGAGGCCTCCGTCGTCGATCTTGTCGGTGCGCCAGAAGCGGACGTGATGCCGTTCCTTCGGACTGTGGCCAACGGGTTTTTCGAAAGCGAGGTCTTCCTTTCGTCCGAAAAGGTAGAGGTTGCTGACAGGCGCCTCGTCGTCCGGTTTCCTGAACACGGTATCAAACGCGATCCGGACACTGCTGCGGAAGGTGATCGGATCGGCGGGATACCATCCCGCTGCGGTCAATGCTCGAATGACGTCTTCCTCGGTGCCGACCAACGCGATGTCGAGCGGATCGCCGGGGAGGCCGCTCGCCGTATGGGTAATACGCGAACCGTCGGCGAGATCGGGACGACGCCGGGCCTTGTATTTGTTGATCTGCGGGAGGACGAGGTAGGCGGTAACGAGGTAAATCGCGACCGTGCCGATGATGAGCCACAGGGGGCGCGGCAGGGTTCGACCGGGTATCATCAGGTGCCGGGGGGCCGAGCTTTGCGCAGCCTGAATAATGAAGGGCCCTTTGGCGGTCACTTGTCGAGAACGCCAGCGACAAGACTGACGCCACGAGCCTTCGCTTCCTGCGTCGCGCGGTCAGAGACCTTTCCATCCACCCAAATAGCCAGCCCTTTGACGTCAGAGTGGCTCTTCCCAACTGCCATCAGTTCTTCCACGCGACCCGCTGAGTGTTCAGACCAGATGGCGTAGTCGCAGGACAGTGGCACAACCAGCGTCCCTTTGGCGTCGATCGCGCAGACCGACCCTTTCTCCACTTTGATCGCGCGAAGTTGCGCCGCGTTCGCATGATAGCGCGCCAGCACTTGCGCGAGGCGTTGGAAGAAGACCCCGTCTTCTTCCGTCACCGCCTTGCTGGCCTGGCCGAGAAATGCCACGGGATTGACCCCAATATTAGCCAGGGCGTCGACCGTAATTGTCTTCTGCCAAGGCGAGTACCACGGGTGCATCAGAAACTCATCCGCGTCCTCGCGGGTCACACCCATCGCGAAGAGTTTCTTACGATTGATGATGCGCAGATCGTCCGGGGTCGAATTCACCAGTGTTTGCTGAAGATTTTCGTTCACGTTCAGCCCGGTGATGACACTGCCGGCCGGACCACCGACGACGGCCAGCGCGCCGGTCACGAGAAGGCCGCCACCGGCCATGGCCTGCGCGTTGTCCGTCAGTTGTCTTTGGAGCTCTTGGTTATAGCTGTAGGGACTGACGCCATACTTGACCGCGAGAGCGACCTTCGCCTTGGTCACGCCGCTAATACTTTGCAGGACGTTGCCTTCGCCCTCCGTCTTGCCGCCTTTGAAGCTCTCACCGATGCGGCCAAAGAACCGGGACGCGCCCTTGGGCAGGCGTTCGACCGTGCCAATCGGATCCTTCACCAGGCTCACGACGCCATCAACCTTTTGCTTCGCCGAGTTCGCCATCGCCTTCTTGAATTCGTCGGTCTTGCTCAGTTCACGCAGCTTGGCGATCGCATAAATTTCGCGGATCCGGGTGCGGAGCGCGATACCCGTGGTGACCTCCCAGGAATTATCCCCAGTATAAAGGAAGTAGGTATTGTCCAGCCCGTCGTTTTCAGCCTGAGGGCCGACAGAATGAAGCGATCCCTTCATCAAGTCCGCGGAGATAAACTTCTTTGTTTCCACCCGGCCCGGGGACTCGAAGGTCGCATCGGTGGGCGCGGGAGACGTCACGCTCTCGATTTGGGCAAGCGCAGTGGTGGCGAGAAAAGTGAGGGTAACGAGGATCGGTTTGATATTCACGGGCGGTGAGATTGTTGACGCAGGATGTGGGGTTGAGAGTGAAACGGCGAGAGCTAATTCGTCTTGCTGGCGCTGGCCGTGAGAATGTTAAAGCCAGACGCACTGTGTGTCTTCCCGCTAACCGGCGCGTCGGTCAGCACGAGGGTCGTGCCCGGGGTCACGAGCGCCCGCGCATCGGCGAGAAATTCCGGCGCAATCGCGACGCGATCCACGAGTTTTTTCAAATCGGGCGCGCGGCCGCCGACGGTCGCCGTTGTAATCCAATCACGCCGGCCGTCCGAATCCGTCTTGGCGAGGGCAGAATAGACATAACTGCCGGACAACCGTTCGAGGCCGCCAACTCCGGTGCGACCAATCTCGACGCCGTTGCGATAGATGTACACCGTGCGATCCGCGCCGCTCACGATAATAGAGACGGGGCCACTCGGCGCCTTCTCTGGAGTCCAGTGAAAACCGCCTGGCGCGGCCGTCTGTCCCGGCTTGCTGGAAAAGAGCGCCCCTGGGTTGGTCGTGAGGGATGGGGCCGACTTGTTGTCGGCGATGATAACGGTCGTGCCAGAACTTGTGACCGTGTAAAGTTTCTCCGCGAAATCTTCCGGAAGCCGGACACAACCGTGCGAGGCCGGGTAGCCGGGCAATTGACCCGCATGCATGCAGATGCCGGTCCAGGTGAGCCGCTGCATATGGGGCATCTTTGCGCCTTTGTAGATGCTGGACTCATGATCGACCTTTTTCTGGAGGACGGTAAACACTCCCGTGGGCGTTCGATGTCCCGGGGCTCCGGTGCTCACGGTTGAATGAGCGATGCGGACACCGTTGCGATAGACATACATTACCTGTTCCGGCAGGCTCACGAGGACGACCACCGGTCCGGCGGGCGAGACTTTCGGATGCCAGGAATAATCGCCCGGCTTCAACTCGGGCGTGAGCGGAGCAACCGTCTTACCTTTGGTAAAGTTGGCGGCACGAGCGATCGAAAGATCGGACAGGATGACGAGAACGGTGATAAGAATGGCGGTGCGAAATTGGTGGCGTCGCATAATCGTGGACTTGGCTACATCAGGGACTGGCGGTTTTGGCAGTTCCTCGATGTAAACGCAAGACTCGTTTGCGCCGATTTTTTCCTCAACCGCTCCGAATTTGATGTTTGGGATTTGGACCCTGGAACTTTGAAACTTACCTGGGATTTGGTGCCTGGGATTTGGGATTTCCGCAGCGCGATGGCTGGCGCGCCTGACCGCAATCATCACATTTCGAGTTCTTCGGTCGAGACACCGAGCCATTTCGCGGCGGTGCCCAGAGTGTCAAACATGGCCACCTTCAAGGGCGAATGGTCGGTCATGATCACGTGAATCTTCACGAAACGGGCCACCACTGAATTGGTCACATAAAAGGCAGATTTCACGGGAGGGCGTTGCGCATAGGCGAGCCGTCGAAGGAGGGAAACGCGAAAGACGTATTGAAAATCCAGGTCAATCGCATCAAGCCTCGAAAGATCAGTGAATCGATCGAATGGTTCCTCGGCCCGTTCTTCTTCCTCTGTCAGGAAAGCAATGATTTTATCGATGCGCTTCTTGTTCAGAACGCCGCGTGGTCGAAAAACAATGAGCCGCAGATCGTGGTGAAACGAGACATCCGGAGGAAGCTTCATTTTCATCCGATACCGCTCCTTTGGGAACAGGCCGAGTCAGGTCTGCCTTGGCAAAGGTTAACGGTTTCTTCCCCTGCGCTTCGCCCGAAAGAAAGCGAAACGCGCAGGACCGGCCGGCGGTGCGCGGAAGAGTGGGCTGGTTTCATCGCATGGCTCACCCCATTTAGAGGTGGCCCGGCTGAGCGGATTTCACACAGCGAAAACCGAGATGATTCGTGCCCGTGTTGACTTCCCCTTTGCCACGCGTGCCGACGATGTAACGCGAGCAGTACTGGTCGTTGCAAAGAAATGAACCGCCACGATGCACCCGTTTCTTCTCGTCCGGCTCGG
>Ga0209048_10002281_pt1 | contig 19178 bp, 14 predicted proteins | sample FrelakmetCRP12CR_FD_187146 | JGI IMG/M metagenome (GOLD analysis project Ga0209048, IMG submission 187146) | Freshwater lake sediment microbial communities from the University of Notre Dame, USA, for methane emissions studies - CRP12 CR (SPAdes)... | ecosystem: Environmental > Aquatic >... | reverse complement strand
GTCTGCGCCTTCGGTACGAAGACCGCCTCCACCATGCCGCTGACCACCAGCCCGCTCTCCTCGATGGCCTTCACGTGCGGCTCCCGCGCTATCAGCGTGACCTCATGCTTGCGCGTCAACAGCCCTCCCACCACGCTCCCCAGCGCTCCTGCCCCGAACACCACGATCCTCATCTGCAAGCCTCCGATTGGTACTTTCTCCTCATCTCGGTCGCGCCCATGTGCGCCTGGCGCTGGGGCTCAGGGACCCCCTTCACCATCAGCCTTCGGCACAGCTCCACCGAGGTCTCCAGCGAGACCCGATGCCCCACCGAGACATAGACCTTGGCCCTGCCTGAAGGGCGCAGTCGATAGCCGGCGAGCTGCCCGTCGATGGTTATGGGAGCACTGCCCTCCGTTTCCTCCCCTACCTTCCCAAGCAGAAGGCTCTTGGCCGCCCCCACGGTCGGAACGCCCAGGCTGACCCCGATATGGCAGGCGATCCCGAAGCCCCTCGGATGCAATCGCCCTTGGCCGTCGATGAGGTAGATCATTTCCTCCTCCGCGGCGATGAGCTCATGGGCGATGGGTGACTCCCGGTAGCCGAGATATCCTGGGATGTAGGGGAATCTGACCTTCCGCTGCACGGAACGTTCCTCCACCTTCCGCATGCTCTCGAGGTCGTAGACGACCAGGCAGCCAAAGCCCTGGTCTCCGGAATATGCGACGTCGAAGCCAGCCACCCGCTCCAGGTCTTCGAAGTCGTCCTCCTCCACCACCGAGCCCCTCATGTCCTCCTGTTCCCGCGCCAGCTCCTCCAGCAATGGTCGGACCTGGAAATCCGTGAAATGGTCCACGATGTCCACTCTGTCATCCTCGACCTTCACGCCTTCGGATCTCAGCAACTCGGCGTTCCTTTCCGCACCCTTGCCGTGGCCGCCCTGGTTACCTACATGGCCGTCGCTGTATACTACCCTGTGGCAGGGCAACGAGGAGGACGCGGGGTCTTCCGCCATGATCGTCCCCACCGCCCTGGCTGCCCTGATGTCCCCCATGGCCATGGCCACATCCCCATAGGTGCTCACTCGACCCCGAGGGATCTGGGCGATGGCATCGAGGACGAGGGTCTCCAGGTCCACCTCAACCGACCAGCTCGTTGACCGCGACACCTCTGCCCTCCCTTGTGACCTCGAAGAATGCCATGCCCCCCCTAGCCGGCAGCGACACATTGTATATTTCCACCTCGAAGCCCGCCACCGAGAAATCCTCCAGGTTCCTCTGTTTCTTGGTGAGGGTGGCCTGTGGCCTTCCGTGGTGGGCGTGGGCATGGATCACCAGGTCCGGTCTCTTCTCCATGATGATGTTCTCGAAGAGGTTCGATCCCATCTCGGGGAACGCCCCCTGCCTCTCCCCTTCTAATGTCGAGTAGCTGGGAGCATAATGGGTCAACAGGACCAGCACGTCCGCGTCCCCCCGCTCCAACAGCCCGGAGACCTTGACGATCCGCTCCTTGTACCTCCTCCAGATATCAGGGACGTTGTTGCGCTGCCACCACGTCGGGCGGTCCAGCGAGCCAGTGCTGCCTACCAACATCACCTTGAGATCGTCGAACTGCAGCTCCTTGGCCTCGTCGTCCAGGAAGGTGATGCGGAAGCGCTCCCGGTACTCGTGGTGCGAACTGTCGTACTCCTCGTTCCCGAAGACCGCCACGATCTCGGCGTCGCTCATCTCCCTGAGGGCGCCCAGGATCTCGGCGTACCCCTCGATGTTGTTAGAGTCGGTGACGTCTCCGGCCAAGAGCAGGAGGTCGGTGGCGCCGAGCCTTTCCCTTGCCTTCCTCAGGGCGTCCAAGCCATTCTTCCAGTGGACGTCCCCTACAGCACCGATGAGCATCGCACATCCAACGAATCAGGGGATAAAAATGATTGTCGGTGCCTCTCGAGCCGGAGCCGTCACTTCGCCGCCAACGGCCGGACGAGCGCCACCATGGCCGCGCTGGACAGTATCAGGGCGGCGTCCAGCCCGATGGCCACGGACCAGCTGCCAGTCATGTCCCGCAACACCCCGGACACCACCGGCGAGAGCACGGCCCCGATCTCCCCCACCAAATTCCACATGCCGAAGACGGAGCCGGTCCTGCCCGGAGGGGCCAGGTCGGCGGCCAGGGTCATGTTGAGCGTCTGCGCCGCAGAGAACAGCACGCCCATCAGGAAGATCAGCCCGCCCAGCAGGAGCAGGTCCTCGCTGCCCATGACCAGAAGGCCCCCGATCATGAGAACCAGCGCCGCCACCCCCAGGGTCAGCCAGACATAGCTCCACTTGCAGCCCCTTCCTTGGCGGCGCATCCGGTCGCCTATCGCTCCGCCCAGAGGGTACCCGACCGCGCTGGCGATCCCGAACAGCGCGGCATAGAGCGCGGCCGAGGTCAGGCCGAGATGCGCCGATTCCGAAACGATCAACAGGGCCCAGAATCCGAAGAACCAGAGGTTGTAGAGGATGGGGATCGCGGAAAGGTACACCAGGACCAGGTTCCTGTCCCTCAGCACCGATGCATCGGACCTTCCGATGCGCCAGTAGATCAACGCCACCAAGGCCAGTGCGGCTATCAATACGACGATCGTCTGGAAGACCGACCCTAGGCCCAGGCGGGTGGTGAGCAGGAAGGTGGCCATGAGCACGGCTAGGAACACCAGAGAATACAATAGGAGCCGCCAACCGGCCGCCGCATAGCCTCCTCCTGGAGTGCGCACCCGCACCCTCCTCCAAATGACCAGCGCCATGACCAAGGTCGGCAATGAGAATAGCAGGAAAGGCACCGTCCACGCCTGCTCCGGGCCGATGAGCGAGGAGGAAAGGTCCAGCAGGCTGGGGGTGATCAATGTCGCGATGGTCAAGCCAGCCGCGAGGCCGACGAAGACCACCCCCAGGCCCATGCTCAGCTTCCGGGGAGGGGTGACCTGCCTCACCAAGGCCCGGTCGTTGGAATAATAGGCTCCTTCCCCCAGGCCGGTCAAGATCCTGGTGGCCACGAAACCGTTCAGGCTCCTGGCCAACCCGCTGAGGAAGGTGGCGGCGGCCGACCAGGCGAGGCTGATGACCACAAGCACCTTGCTGCCATACCGGTCCCCCAGATATCCCGCGGGGAACTGGGTGAGCATGTAGCCGGCGAAGAACATGGAGCCGATGATGCCGCCCAGGGCGTGGGGCATGGGCGCATCGGCCATGAAGGAGACGTCGTTCTCGATCATCCAGCCGACCACTGGGCCGGTCACGCTGCGATCGATGTAGAGCAGCATCCAGGCCAGGAAGAGCCAGAGCCAAACGGTGTGATAGCCGCGCCATCTCCATCGGCCTTGATGCTCCGCCCCCTCATCGATTTCGTTCGCAGGCTCCGTGGCCACTCAGGTCACCTCGCCATTTCCTGGTTGCCCGGCTGGAAACGGAAAAACAATGCCAGGTCAAAAATGCCTGGACGGTTTAAAGGCTTTTGCTCGCCGAGGCGATACAAATCGAGATTGGCGAAAAGCCCAGGGTCTCAGTCGATTCCTCCATACCTCTCCCAATGGACCAGGTCGGTGATGGGCTTCCGGGACCGGGCGTCAGGCGACTCATCGGGATAGCCCAGGGCCATGCAAGCGGTCACCACCAGCCCCTTCGGGACACCCAGGAAGGTCGCCAGCTTCTCCTGGTCGTATGCGCCGATCCAACAGGTCCCCAGCCCCTTCTCCACCGCCATGAGCGCGATATGCTCCATGGCTATGGCCAGGTCGACCCTGGCCCATTTCTGCGCCGGGTCATCGATCCCTGCGATGAAGGCAGAGCAGTCGCCCACGAACTTCTGGTCCTTGCAGATGGGGACCAGCGCCTTCCGCTTGTCCTGGTCCGTCACGATGACGATCTGCCAGGGCTGCCGGTTGGCCCCCGAAGGCGCCTGTCTGGAAGCCTCCAGGATCTCCGAGAGCGTCTCGTGCGGTATCTCCTTGTTCTTGTACTTGCGTATGCTTCTTCTGGTCTGGATTGCCGTAGCGACGTCCATGGTGAACCCCTCTTCCTCAGAATTGAGTGCTTGATTATTGCTGCGGATACGATAAATCACTTTGGGTTTGCCCTATTTGGACATTATTATGTGTCGACCGTGGAAAAGCCTCGCAACTTCCTGACATAGCCGTTCGTGAATTTCGCGGCCGAACAACTTTCATCTAGTTCCGGGTTTCATCGAGAAAGGTGCGTCGAGAGGACCCGCATCCTTCTCTTTCTAACCGCCGAGCATCCCATCTGCAATCATCTAATATCCCATGGCATCCCCCAACATTCGGCTGCCATTTTTCGTTGATTTGTAACGAATGAACACAAGTGTCAGAATTGAAGCGATTGAAAGCCCAGAAGGGCTTATTTACTGGATATCAACTAACGCCGCATTAAGTTTACATCTCTGGCACGATCGCGAAGGGGTCTGAAATGAATTCGCGGGCCGATCAAAGTGAAAGAACCGAACCCATTAGGAAATCTGGTGAGAGGGACCGCCCAGCGAAAAGAGCCAAACGCTCTAAGGCCTTAAGTAAGGAAGAGCGAAAAAGGATTCAGAGAGAGGCTATCATCCAATCCTTTGTCAAATTGGACCCCCGGCATCAGGTCAAGAATTTCGTGATGTTCGTTGTTGAGGTTGGAAGCGCCATAACGACTTTGCTCTTTTTCTTATCACTGGCTGGGCATACAGAAGACTCAACCCTCTTCATTGGATTGATATCGTTCTGGCTATGGTTCACCGTCATCTTTGCGAACTATTCAGAGGCGCTTGCTGAAGGTCGAGGCAAGGCCCAGGCCGATTCGCTACGCAAAATGCGAACCACAACTCCAGCCAAGCGGCTACGAACCGGCTATAGCATCGTCAAAGGGACCCGGCCATCAACCGAGGATTATCTTCTTTCAGTATCAACAGAAATGCACAAAGGGGATTTGTTCTTCGTCGAGGCTGGAGACAACATTCCGGTCGATGGGGAGATCCTCGAAGGGGTAGCGTCCGTCGATGAGAGCGCGATCACAGGAGAAAGCGCCCCAGTGATAAGGGAGTCGGGAGGGGACAGGAGTTCTGTCACAGGCGGAACGAGGATACTGTCCGATTGGCTGATAGTGCGGGCCGTAAACGACCCGGGCCAGGGTTTCATCGACAAGATGATCAATCTGATAGAGGGGGCCAAAAGGCAGAGAACGCCCAACGAGATTGCTCTGAACACCTTTCTCATCGGGTTGACGGTTATCTTCATTATTGTTTGCGCTACGCTGATCCCGTTTTCGATCTACAGCGTTCAAGTAGCATCTGGTCAGGGATCCCCAATATCAATTACAGTGGCCATCGCTTTGTTGGTGTGCCTTGCTCCCACTACAATCGGCGGGCTGCTCAGCGCAATAGGGATTGCGGGGATGGACCGTCTGATCCGTAAGAACGTCATCGCGACCTCGGGCCAGGCCATAGAGGCGGCCGGGGACGTTGACGTATTGTTGCTGGATAAAACCGGAACCATCACCTACGGAAATCGCAGAGCAGTGGATATAATTCCCGCGGAGGGGGAGCAGATGGATAATGTGGCAGAATTGGCCTATCTTGCCTCGCTTTCTGATGATACCCCTGAAGGCCGGAGCATTGTGACGCTGGGAATCGAAAAGTATGGGATTAAGGAGGCGGAGATTGGGCATTTTGGAGAAGGCTCTGTCAACCTCATTCCGTTCTCGGCGCAGACCCGAATGAGCGGCGTTGACATTGGGGACAAATCGATCCGAAAAGGCGCGGCGGATGCCATCCAGAGATATGTCATTTCAACGGGCAATGTCTATCCCCGGAGTCTGGATGCGGAAGTGGATCGCATCGCGAGATCCGGGGGCACACCCTTGGTGATAGCGTGCAATGGCAAGGCGGTGGGCGTGATACATCTCAAGGATGTTGTCAAGCCGGGCATCAAAGAGCGTTTTGCCCAGATGCGCCGCATGGGGATAAAGACGGTGATGATAACCGGGGACAACAAGCTTACTGCGGCAGCGATTGCGGCCGAGGCAGGGGTTGACGATTATCTTGCTGAGGCGACGCCCGAGAACAAGCTCAAACTCATCCGTGAATACCAGGCGGATGGCAAGCTGGTGGCGATGACCGGGGATGGAACGAATGACGCTCCTGCCTTGGCCCAGGCAGACGTGGCGGTGGCCATGAACAGCGGAACCCAACCCGCGAAGGAAGCAGCCAACATGATCGATCTGGATAGCGATCCAACGAAGCTCATAGAGGTGGTGGAGACAGGTAAGCAGCTCCTGATGACCAGGGGGGCATTGACCACCTTCAGCATAACCAACGATGTTGCAAAATATTTCGCCATCATCCCTGCCGCTTTCATTTCCATCTATCCATCGTTGGCGGCGCTTAATTTCATGGGGCTACAGAATGCTATTCTTTCCGCTGTCATATTCAATGCGATCATCATCGTGTTGCTCATTCCCCTGGCATTGAGGGGGGTCAAGTACCGCCCGCTTTCAGCGTCCGAGGCACTGCGCAACAACCTGCTTATCTATGGTCTAGGCGGTCTGATAGTTCCCTTCATCGGAATCAAGCTGATTGATCTCACCTTGGTGGCTTTGGGGATGGTTCACCCATGAGATCCTTAATTGCTAATGGATGGTCTGGGAGGGAAAGGGGATGAGGGAGAGAATAAGGCCGTTCCTGAACATTATGCGAAGGCAGGCAAGGCCGGCGTTGGTCATTTTTGCGATTATGGTGCTGATGACCGGTGTCGCTTATCCCTTGCTGGTCACCGGCGTGGCCCAGGTGGCCTTCTCTCACCAGGCGAACGGCAGCAAGATAGAGCAGAACGGGACCCTGATCGGCTCAGAGCTCATTGGCCAGCCGTTCAGCGACCCTCGATACTTCTGGGGGAGGTTATCCGCAACCCCCTCCTTTCCGTACAATGCCAGCCTTTCCAGCGGAACCAATTATGGCCCCAACAATCCCGATCTTCAGCTCATGGTACAGGCGAGGATCAGCGCGCTGCATGTTGCAGACCCCAACAATACCCAGCCAATCCCGGTCGACCTCGTGACGGCCTCAGCGAGCGGCCTCGACCCCGAAATCAGCGTGGCAAGCGCCCTTTATCAAATGGACCGGGTGGCAAGGGACCGCGATATGAGCGTCGTGGCAGTGCAATCCTTGATCGATGCCAATACGAAAGACAGGCAATTCGGCATAATGGGGGAGAAGGTCGTGAACGTCCTGGAACTGAATCTGGCGCTCGACCGGCTGCAAAAAGAGGGAGGAGGAGGGACATACTCCCCTTCCCAGCCTTCGACCCCGGTGACAGCAGGAGATCAGACGGTCTTAGGCATGAGGGTGAGCGATTGGGTCTTCCTAATCGTAGTCTTCGCTGTGCTTATAGCCCTGGCGTGGGGGATAGGAAAGCTCATTACCATCGTCTATGAGGAGACTCCGGGCCGGATCTCGCGCTTGGTGCTTAGGATCGAATCCTACATCTATCGTCCGGCTAAGGTGGATAGAACGGAAGGCATGGATTGGAAGCAATATGCGCTATCGATGCTGATCTTCAACGCCATTGGCATTGCGTTCCTCATGCTGATATTGATGACCCAGCAATTTCTCCCGCTCAACCCGCAGCACCTCGGTTCCCTATCACCTGACCTGGCCTTCAACACCGCTGTGAGCTTTGGCACTAACACCAACTGGCAATCCTATTCCGGGGAGACTACCATGAGCTATTTCTCCCAGATGGTAGGACTCACCGTTCAGAATTTCCTTTCCGCAGCAACAGGCATCGCCATTCTAATCGCTCTGATTCGAGGGATAAGAAGGAAGACCACGAAGGAATTAGGTAACTTCTGGGTTGACATGACGAGAGCTGTGATCATCCTCTTGCCGCTCTCTCTCATCGTCGCCGTGATATTGGTTTCGCAAGGATCGGTGCAGACTCTAAGCCCGCCTATGACGACGCATCTCGTCCAGCAGGTCAATGACACAGCCAACCAGCTGGTGACTGTCCAAAAAATCCCCATGGGTCCGGTCGCCTCCCAAGAGGCCATCAAAATGCTGGGCACGAATGGTGGGGGCTTCTTCAATACCAATTCGGCCCATCCCTTCGAGAATCCTACGCCCTTCTCGAACTTCGTAGAGATCATCGCCTTCCTGCTGATTCCCATCGGGCTCTGCTTTGCCTATGGCAGGATGGTGAAGGACAAGCGCCAAGGGATTGCCATCTTCATCACCATGTTGATCATTTTGGTGGCCTTCCTGGGCCTTACCATTTGGGCCGAGCAGGCGGGGAACCCCGTCTTCCAGCAGTTGGGTGTCTCCCAAGTCATGAACGGGCTTCAGCCAGGAGGTAACATGGAAGGCAAGGAGGTAAGGTTCGGGATCGTGCAGTCCTGCACCTTCGCGGTCTCCACAACAGCCACAGGCTGCGGCGCCGTGGATTCAATGCACGACTCCCTGACTCCTTTGGGAGGGCTATCGCCTTTACTCTTGATGCAGTTCGGAGAGGTGGTCTTCGGGGGAGTCGGTTCAGGTCTTTACGGCATGCTCATCTTCGTGATCATCGCGGTTTTCGTGGCGGGCTTGATGATAGGCCGGATTCCCGATTATCTGGGCAAGAAGATCGGTCCATTTGAGATGAAGATGTGCACCATCATCATCCTGATACCTATTGCCATGACCTTGCTGGCGGCGGCATTGGCTGTCATGCTTCCTGCGGGCCGGGCCGCGGCCTTCAATCCTGGACCTCATGGCTTCACCGAGATCTTGTATGCTTATACTTCGGCTGCCGCGAACAATGGAAGTGCTTTCGCAGGGGTCTCGACCAACACGCTATTCTACAATATCTCTATGGCGATAGCAATGCTCGTTGGCCGTTATCCAGTGGCGGTATTCACCTTGGCTCTGGCTGGATCGCTGGCTATGAAGAAAGTGGTTCCGACCAGCCCAGGGACGCTTCCAACCCACACGCCCTTGTTCATATCCTGGACTTTGGGAGTCGTGGTTTTAGTAGGTGCGCTGAGCTACTTCATTGCGCTAGCCCTGGGACCGATCGTTGAGTTCCTGATGAGCGGAGGATAGGCGAGGAGGCTCTAATGCAAGACGGAAGACCCAATCCCGATGAACTGCTGGCTCAGGTCACGAGGGAAGAGAAGAAGAGCTCCCAGGGCAAGCTGAAGATATTCTTGGGGTACTCTGCTGGGGTGGGAAAGACCTACACAATGCTGGAAGAAGCGCAAAGCCAGAAGGAGCATGGCAAGGACATCGTGGTGGCTTGCGTGGAGTCTCATGGTCGCAAGGAGACAGAGGAGCTGCTTGTCGGTCTGGAATCGCTACCTCAAAAAGAGGTTGAATATCGGGGCGTAAGACTAAAGGAGATGGACTTGGACAAAGTCTTGGCCAGGCGACCTCAGCTGGCATTGGTGGATGAACTTGCCCATACCAACGCGCCCGGTTCGCGCCACACCAAGCGATATCAGGACGTTAAGGAAATGCTCGAGGCCGGGATCGACGTCTACACCACCCTGAACATCCAGCATCTGGAGAGCATGAACGATGCGGTGGCCCAGGTCTCAGGCATCAAAGTCCGGGAGACCATTCCTGATTCAGTCCTCGCCGAGGCGAATGAGATCAAGATCGTCGACCTTCCTCCAAACGAGCTCATCCAGCGTTTCAAAGAGGGCAAAGTGTATGTTCCTGACCAGGCCTCGGTTGCCATCGAGAACTTCTTCAACGAAGGCAATTTGATCGCCCTCCGCGAGATGACCCTGAGACGGGCCGCGGAACACGTGGACGATCAGATGCTGGAATATATGCAAACCAGGTCCATCCCAGGTCCTTGGCCAGCGGGGGAGAGGTTACTGGTGTGCATCGGTAATAGCCGGACTCTTAATGAACGAGTTGTGCGCACCGGACGAAGGTTAGCGGACGAGATTAAAGCCGAATGGTTCGCCATGTATGTGGAGACGCCCACCCACAATCGGCTCTCCAGACAGGCCAGGCAGGAAGCTTTGAAGGGGTTGGAGTCGGCCGAGGCCTTGGGAGCCAAGACTTCGACCAGCTTTGGCATTTCCATAGCGGATGAGGTCATGCGTTTCTCCCGGAAGAACAATATCACGCGCATCATAGTCGGTCATCCAGCGAAGGCGAGATGGCAAGAAATGATTTTCGGGTCCGTGGCAGATCAGATCGTGCGCATGAGCGGGGCGATCGATGTCCTCGTTATTAGCGGTCTGAAGCCTGCCATCGAGGAGGAAGGAGAGAAGGAGATAAAGACTAAGATTTCGATAGGCAAGAACCCGTATTTCTATAGTGTATGGATGGTGCTCCTTTTCTCCATCTTCGGGCTTTTCATGGAGTCCTTCCTCTCCGCGACAAACCTAGTCATGTTCTATCTCATCGGAGTGGTGGTGGCAGCAATCCTCTGGGGACTGTGGCCAGCAATCTTCACATCGGCCATGAGCGTGCTCGCTTTCGACTTCTTCTTCATCCAACCTTATTTTAACCTCCATGTCTCCGATTCCCAGTATTTCATCACATTCTTTGCCTTCCTATTCGTAGGAGTGTCGATAAGCCTGCTTGTGGCACGCATGAGGGACTATGCTTCTTCGGCGCAGAGGAGAGAGGACCATACCTCAACGCTCTATGCTTTAAGTGTCGACCTCGCCTCGGCCAATGAGATCAGTGAGGTGCTGGAAAAGGTTAGTATCCATGTGGCCCGGTCCTGCCATTGCAAATCGGCTTATTTGATTCCCGAGGAAGGCGTCCTCAAGCTAATAATGGCGAGCAAGGATTTGAACATCGATGAAAAGGAGATGACGGCTGCAGATTGGACATATAAAAAAGGGACTATGGCCGGAAAAGGTACAGAAACTCTCTCCTCCTCTTTTCTCAGGTATTACCCTCTCAGGACACCAAATGGGGTTGTGGGAGTGATGGGCATCATGCCAGTGGAGCAGGAGGGGATTGTAAAAATGGAGCAGGAAAGACTGCTTCAGGCCTTTGCAAGCCAGGTGGCGCTAGCCATCGAACGTGCGCAATTGTGGAACCTGGTATGCAGGACAGGGACTGGTCCAGGCCATTAGGTCTATTGCCAGATGCTCAATTAGTTAGATGAGTCAGAAGAGTTAGATAATGAAAGGTGAGGGGAAAATAAAGCAAAGGAAGGGGCAGGCGTTGTTCAACGGCCTTGCAAATCCTCCAGAATTCTTTTTCGTATCTCTTTTCCAACGGTGAATCTGTTTTTGTCTCCGACCAAAATCCATTATGCTGCGTGCTGTTGCCTCTCTTCCATCTTTGTCTCCATCTCTGCAAGACGCTGTTCGGAGAGGTAATACATACCGTTGATTTCAACGAAGATACCTGACTGACCCAGCCGCTTCTTCATTCCCTTTTCGAATCCAGGGGGAAGTCCCAAATCTTTAGATGTCATCGCCGTTTCGGGAGACAAGGCCCCCTTGGTCTTGAATAAAGGAACGAGCTCCTTGAGAGAGATCATAAAGGTGAGCTGTTCCAGCTCCTTATTGGAACGAGCGAGTTCACCCGCTTTTCTTTCGATATCACGTTCGTACTTCCTGCGTTGTATCCCGAGCGTAACTACTATCCAGATGCCAGCAATGGTTATGGGACGATTGAAAAGGTCTATGGATAGAGTTCCTGACGGCTCGAAGGGCACCGCAATGATGGTCAGGGCCGTAGCTATCAAAGCCACCACATAGATTGTGCGGTCATTGGGCAGTCCTAGGCAAATGAATATTGGCAGGAGGTACAGAAAGCAGGCGCTATATCCGCTTGGCGTTGAGGCATCTACGGCAAATATTGCAACGATGAGGACCATGCTTATCGCCAGAATCCACCGTTCGCCCCTGCCGAACCTGTTCATTATCATGGTTGTTTATCCCCGAGTTATTTTTTACCTACTACTAACGCGCCCACCCACATGCAGATTGCTAGACCTGGGTACTGCTTAAGACTTGCGGATGTAGCATAAAAAAATGGAAGAAGGGGTTTAGGGAACAGGTGGTAATCAACGGTTGAGCGATTCAATCTAACATCCTTTAACGCATCTTATTGACACGGCGAATCACTTTGGTTCCTAGGCCCTGCCGCAGAAAAAGATTAAGGTCCGTTGCGATTCGGATACGATGAGCGATCCGCTGAGCCGCTACAACTCCATCCTCAAGGGCACCATGAGCCCTGCCTACAAGAAAGCGCAGGGCACTCACATCGATTTCCATCAAAAAATGGGCGAGGGCGAATTATGGAGGTTGCATGCGCAGGCCTTAGCCCGATCTCGTCATACCGCCCAGGATGACGAGCCGCCTGAGCCGTCGGGGAATCTCATGGACCTCAAGCGGGCGTTATGCGACCGTTTGCTCTCCTCCTGCGGACTGTGCGAACGCGACTGCGGGGCCGATCGGGCGAAGGGCGAGGTCGGCCACTGTGGCGTCAAGGAGGCTCGCATCGCCAGCCACTTCCTGCATCATGGCGAGGAGAGGCCGCTGGTGCCCTCCTACACCATCTTCTTCGCCGGATGCAACTTCGAATGCGACTTCTGCCAGAACTGCGACATCTCCACCGACCCGCAGGCTGGCAGGTTCATAGACCCCTCCCTCATGGCCCGCCGCCTGGAGAACCTCTCGGAGGTGGGGCGGGCCGGTTTCAAGGTCACCCTGGTGAGGGAGTGGAATGAAACGGCCAAGAACGTGAACTGGGTGGGGGGCGAGCCGACGCCCAACCTCGGCTATGTCCTCCAAGTGCTGGGGGAGACCAAGGCCAACTTGCCGCAGATCTGGAACTCCAACATGTACATGTCGGAGAAGGCCATGCGGCTGCTGCAAGGGGTCATCGACCTATTTCTGGCCGACTTCAAGTACGGGAACGACGACTGCGCCCGCAAATATTCCCACGTGGAGGACTACTTTCGGGTCGTGTCAAGGAATCACAAGCTGGCATCGGAGCAGGCGGACCTGCTCGTCCGGCATCTAATGCTCCCTGGACATCTGGAGTGCTGCACCATCCCAGTGCTGGAATGGCTCGCGGAGAACAGCCCCGACGCCCTGGTGAACATCATGGACCAGTACCGGCCGATGCACAGGGCACACCTGCATCCCGAACTCATGGCCAAAGTCAGCCCGCAGGAGTTGGAGGCGGCAAGGGAGCGCGCCCGGCAACTGGGGCTGAGATTGCTCTGAGCCGTTAGATCAGAAAGGCTTTGGTTCTTCCTTCTTTCCCTCTGGGGGCTTTTGGTATTTGAGCGTGACCACCCTCTGAGGGAACGGGATCTCAATGCCCTCGGCCTTGAACCTCTCGTTGATGCTCTGGCGGAAGTCCGAGCCGACCTTGAACCGGTTGCTCATATCGTCGACCCAGATGAAGGTCTTGAAGTTGAGAGCTGAATCCCCGAAGTCGCTGAAGCGGACCACTGGGTGATGAGCCGGGTCCTTGAGCACATTGGGGTGCTCCATGGCCGTGGTGCGCAGGATGTTCATCACCTTATCCACCTCACTTCCATATGCCGCCCCGACCACGACCACGATGCGCAGCTTCCGGTCCGGTTCGACCATGTTGATTATGCGCTTGTTAGCGATCTCGTTGTTCGGTATGATCACGGTCTCGTCCGTGTCGGAGTTGTAGAGGGTGGTGGCGCGCATCCCGATGTGCTTGACCTCCACGCTGTCCCCGTCCTCCATACGGAGCATGTCGCCCACCTTGAAGGGCCGGTCGGCCAGGAGCTGGATGCCAGCGAAGAAGTTGGCCAGGGTGGACTGGGCCGCCAGACCGATCACGATGCCGAGGAAGCCCGCGGCAGCCAGGAGACCGGTCAGGTCGAAGCCCAGCATCCCGAGGATCCATATCAGGCCGACCAAGGGGATGACGATGAGGCCGATCTTCTCCATGAGGGGAACGACCACATCGTCGATCTCCGTGTCCGTCTTCTTGGAGTACTCCTTGGCATAGTACAGGACGATCTCCTTGTAGACCTTGTACGCCACCCAGACGATCAGGAGGACGATCACGATGTTGTAGATCTGCTCTATCTGGGCCACCAGGTCGCGGTCGATGTTGAGGATCTCCAGGGAGGTCACGGTGCCGTAAGAGAGGATGAAGGCGAACAGGGGGGCCCGGATGATCCGCAGTAAGATGTCGTCCAACTCCATATCCGTCTTGCGAGTGAGGTGGTGCACCAAGGGGTCCACCACGAACGCGAAGAACAGGGCGATGAGCACCCAGCCTATTACGGTGACCAGGAACGCCCCCCAATTCTCGTTCAAGGGGGGAGGAAGGTTGTTTGGCCAGATGCCGAAGATCTTGTTGCTGCCCACCCCGCTGCCGAAGACCGCCTTGACGTTGAGGCTCGCCATCTCATGGACGAGGGTGACCTTCGAGGGGTCGCTCATCTGGGTGATGGTGAAAACGATGTCGAAGGAGATGTTGGAGTTGCCCAGGGTCCTTTGGGTGGTCACCTGCATGATCAAAGGCGCCGAGGCACCCGGCTCCAAGGTGAGGTAGGGGACGTTGAACGACTCGTCCACCTCATGGCTGTCCGATGGGACGACGAAGGGCTTGATGATGAAGGGAGCGGAGTTGTTGTTGAAGATCACCCATTCGAAGGTCGCAGAGCCGCCCGCGTCGATATGCTGGTTGTAATTGTCGACTGGAAAGATGTTGATCGGCGCTTGAGCGCTGACGTTGAAGGAGCCGGCCAGCAAGAGCAATATTGCCAATGGGATGATTGCGAGCGTCCACGCACGCCTGCCCTTCTTCCGGTTCAATCTCGTCACGCATGCCCCCAAGCTCAGTCTTTTTCGCTGCTGCCACGGATACACCAGGCATATAAAAAACTTGAGCAGGCCCTCCCATTCAAGTTATCAGCCACTGCGATTGGCATCGAACCTTTCTTAAACGATAATGGTCATTTGGCCTGGCATGGAATGGCTGGACCTGTCCAGGGTCGTGATAGCCATAGCCATCCTGGTGATCGCTTCCATCTCCGATTGGAGAACGAGGATGGCGTCGGACCTTAATTGGCTATTCCTGGGGTGCGTCGGCCTCGGCCTGATCATCTACCAGCTGGCCTACACCAATCAGCCGTACGGGTACTACCTGTTCATCATCCCTCTGGGGGTGGTCTTCTTCGACATCTTCTGGGACCGCAAGGGCATCTTCGAGGATGGGTTGAACGTCGTCCCTTTGATATTCTACATCGCCGCCTTCATCTCGTTCGCCTACCTCTTCTACAACTTCTGGCAGGAGGAGCTGTTCTGGCAATTGCTGGTCGTCCTGATCATGTTCTTCGTCTTCATGTTCCTCTACCAGCTCGACATCATCAAAGGGGGAGCGGACGCCAAGGCCCTGATAGCGCTCTCCCTGGTCTTCCCCACCTACCCCATCTTCTATGGCTTTCCCATAGTCCCGGTGGACTATTCGATCATGACTCTGGCATTCCCATTCTCGCTGCTCATCCTCTTCAATGCGGCCATCCTCTCGCTGGTCGTGCCCATCAGCCTGTTCTTCCTCAACGGCGCGAAGCGGGACTTCAAGTTCCCGGCCATGTTCCTGGGATATCGCATGAACCTTAGGGATGCCAAGAAGAGGTTCGTCTGGCCCATGGAGAGGATCGAGGATGGCCAGCTGAAGTTCGCGTACTTCCCGAAGGAGAACGATGACCACGTGGTCATGCTGGAGGCGCTGGAGAAGGCCGGGGTGAAGCGTGTCTGGGTCACCCCCAAGATACCATTCCTGATCTTCATCACCGCCGGTCTGATAATGTCGGTGATCGTGGGCAACCTGGTCCTGGTCTTCATGAACTGAAGCTGCACAGGTGGCGGACGGGGCAACCCTGGCACCGCGGCCTCGAACGGCATCTGTCCTTCGCCAGTTGGACCAGAAGCGCGTAGGACCGTGCGTAGACATCCCTATCTCTGACCAGCCACGATTCCACGAAATCCTGCACCTCACTGTAATCCGATGAGACGAATATCCCCGTCCGGCTGAGTATCCTGGAAACATACACGGCCGCGACGAACCTGGGCCGACCGCCAGCGAAGAGAAGGATGGCATCAGCAGTCTCTTGACCTATGCCATTGAGCTGCATGAGCTCATTCCTAGCAACTTCAAGTTCCTGGTTCAGGAGATGGGCTGGATCCGAGCAGTGGTATCGAACCAGGTGTTCGGCCAAGGCCTTGATCCTCATGGCCTTCTGTCTAAAGAAACCGACCCGTCTGATGATCGCCTCCAGCTCATTCACGCTTGTGATGGCCATCCTGTCCACGTCCAGCAATCCTCTGCATCTGAGCTCCTCGATCACCGGTGCAACATTCTGCCAGTTGGTCCTCTGGATCAGGACTGCTCCCACCATGACCTCGTAGGGCGACTCTGCCGGCCACCAGTCTGCGACCACATAAGTACACCGCAGCGCCTCTAAGAGCTCGTTCAATTCTCGCCCTCTTATGGAGCTCGTTCTCTTCGTCATATATCTTATCGTCATTCGCATCTAAAGGACGATGTTCAGATTCTCGCCGCATTTGGAGCAATTCGTTCCTTTCAATGCGCTCCGGTCGATCGAGTACCCGTACCTCCTTATGACCAGGGTCCCACAATTCGGGCAGCGCGTGTTCTCTCCGTCCCCGCTGCTGAGGTTCCCCAGATAGATGAACTTCAGGCCCTCCTCCTTCCCTATCCTGCTGGCCAGTTCCATGGTCTTCATGGGAGTGGAAGGGACGTCAGTCATCATGTAATCGGGGTGGAAGCGCGTGAAGTGTACCGGGACCAGGGAGTCAAGCTCCTTAGCCACCCATCCACAGAATGAATGCAGCTCTTCCGGATCGTCGTTCTTGGCGGGGATTATCAGGTAGGTGAGCTCGAGGTGGACCCCGAGCTCGTAGGCGAGTTTGGTCGCCCTGAGCACCGGTTCCAAGGGCGCTTTGCACACGCTCTTGTAGAATTCCTCGGTGAAGCCCTTCACATCGATGTTCATGGCTGCCAGATAGGGGGCGATCTCCCTCAGCGGTTCGGTCTCGATGAAGCCGTTGGTCACATAAACGCTGGAGATGCCCTGTCCCTTCAAGACCTTGGCAGATTCAAAGGTGAACTCATGCCAGATGGTCGGTTCGTTGTAGGTGAAGGCGACCGTTCGGCACATGTTGTCCTTGGCCAGTCTCGCTAGGTCGTTCGGCTCGTATCGTTCCAGATAGCCGTCGCCAGGCGCAGCCTGAGAGATGGTGAAGTTCTGACAGTGCAGGCAACGGAAGTTGCAGCCCACGCTGCCGAGGGACAGCACCGATTCCCCCGGCCGATAGTGGAACAAAGGTTTCTTCTCCATCGGATCGACGTGAACAGATGATACCATGCCGTAGATCAGGCTGTAAAGACGTCCTTCGATGTTCTGGCGCACGCCACAGATGCCTTTCCTACCGTTGTTTATGTGGCAATGATGCGGGCATAGCCCGCAATTGACGGCATCACTGCCCTCCTCGCCCTTCCAGAACTGAGCCTCATGGAAGTAATTCCTACCGGAAGTGTTCATATCCACGGTTATCGAGCTTAATCACTTGGGCACCATTTACTAATAAGTTTTCTCCGGGGGGTGTCACCCTCCCGATCACGGTGAGCCCCTTACCTAGTTGCTCTTGGAGCCTTTCCAGTCCCTGTGGCTTGAATGTGAACAACAGCTGATAGTCCCCCCCATAATAGAGTACGAGCTCATCAACCTCAAAGCCAGCGGCCGCAGCCGCCACCCGCACCTCATCGTCCACTGTTATGGAGGCGTGTTGCAGCTCGAAGGAAACCTGCGACGCCTCTGCCAGGGTGTATATGGAGGATGCTAGGCCATCCGAGATGTCCATGCAGGAGGTCGCCAGGCCAGAGGAAGAGAGGATCTCGCCCTCCTTGACCCGGGGGCGGGGCTCGAGAATGGCTTTTTCTGCTTTCTTGAGATCCAGCCCTTTCATGATCGAATGGTAACCAGCGGCCGCCAGCCCCAGCGAACCGGTGATGCCCACCAGGTCCCCTGGGCGCGCCCCTTTGCGCAGGAGGATGTTCTTCTTGACTACCGTCCCTAAAGAGGTGCCGGCGATGGTGATCTCGCATGCCTCCTTGGTATCCCCTCCCAGGAGTTCCCCGCCGACGAACTCCGAACAGTCCATCACCCCCTGGATCAAAGCGTCCAAGCGCTCCGATTCCAAGTCCCTGGGTAGGCCCAGGGAGATCAATATGCCGATGGGGTGGGCCCCCATGGCCGCGATGTCGCTGTAGTTCACGGCGGCGGCCATCCATCCAATCTGCCAGTCGGTCATGCCGGGGAGCACATGGCCGCTCTGGGTCACGGTGTCCGTGCTCGCGACCAGGTAGATGACCCCCAGATCGATCGCCGCCGCATCGTCCCCCGGACCGATGTTGTTGGAATCCTTGGCCGCGGCCACCTCGGCGATGATCCGCTTGACCGCCTCCTTCTCGCCGATCTCACTGAGCTTGCTCATCGGGTTTTGATATGCGCATCCCTCGGATTATTCTTGCGCGAAGGACGACCTTCGTGGCGTAGGGGCGGTCTTGGAAACCTTCATTAGTCATTCAATCGTTCAAACGAGGCAGCAATGAGGATCGAAGTCCCCTATGGCAAAAATGGATTGCAGCCACTAGATGTCCCCGATGGCAACTTACTGGGGGTCATCCGGCCAAACGAAGTGATGTCCACCGGAGGGCCCGAAGCGATTCGCCTAGGCCTCGAGCATCCGTTCGGGGCGAGGACGCTGAGGGAGTTCCTGGAGGGGGCCGAGGACGTGGTATTCATCGTCAATGATGGCACCCGGCCGACCCCCACCTCCCAGATCCTCAAGGTCCTGGAGGAGAGCATCAGGATGGAGCGACACCGGTTCCTGGTCGCCACCGGGGCTCACCGCGCGCCCACCGAGGAGGAGTATGTGCAGATCTTCGGGGAGGCCATCCATCGTCTTCGGAACAAGATCCATGTCCATGATGCGCGCCATGACCACATGGTCCTGCTGGGCACCACTAGGAATGGCACGGAGATGTGGCTTAACGAGCTGGCGGTGAAGGCGGACCGCCTGGTCATCATCACCAGCGTGGAGCCGCACTATTTCGCGGGCTACACTGGGGGCAGGAAATCCTTCCTGCCCGGAGTGGCGGCCTACAAGACCATCGAGCAGAACCACCGGTTG
>Ga0209048_10002280_pt1 | contig 19179 bp, 17 predicted proteins | sample FrelakmetCRP12CR_FD_187146 | JGI IMG/M metagenome (GOLD analysis project Ga0209048, IMG submission 187146) | Freshwater lake sediment microbial communities from the University of Notre Dame, USA, for methane emissions studies - CRP12 CR (SPAdes)... | ecosystem: Environmental > Aquatic >... | reverse complement strand
CACCAGTCGCCTTTGCGCGTGACCTGCTTCTTCAGCATCCACTCCGAAGGCTGCACCAGTCGCGGGTCAGTCGCGGACACGCCGCTGTCGGCCAGGGCGAAAATTGCATAGGCCGTGTCCCACACCGGCGACATGCAAGGCTGCATGCGGAAGGTCGTCTCTTCCTCGATGCCAAGTCTTTCAAACTCATCCATTGCGCGAATCACCTGCGGGTCATCCAGCGAATACCCCAGGCAGCGCAGTGCGATGATCGAATTCATGATGCCCGGGTAGATCGCGCCCAGACCATCGCTCATCTCCAGCCGTTCCAGCATCCACTTTTCCGCCATCTTCAGCGCCAGTGAACGCAGCGGACGGACGTGCACGCTCTCCAGGAAGTGCACCAGGCGGTCGAGCACGAGAAAGAAGTTGCGCCAGCTGACCAGCTTCTTGGCCCAGCGCAGGCGCAAGCGGCTCTTGGTACGTCCGCCCACAAACAGCTCCTCGATGCCCTCTTCCGGCGGAATTTTCTTGAACGGCTTCTTAGCGTAGGCAATCGAGAGCGGCACCAGGATGGCCCGCGACCATGACGAAATTTCGTAGATGTTGAACCAGAACCACTTGGGAAACAGCACGATTTCCGGGGGTATCGCCGGGACCGCGTCGTAATCGTATTGCCCGAGGAAGCAAAGATAAATCTTGGTGAAGGTGTTGACTTCCGTCACGCCGCCGAGCGCCAGGATCCGCTCGCGCGCCTTCTGCAGCTGCGGATGCTCCGCACTATGGCCCGCCATCTTGAGCGCGAAATACGCCTTCACCGACGCGCTGATGTTGGATGGGCCGTCGTTGTAGATAGGCCAGCCGCCATCTTCATTCTGGCGATTGAGGATCTCGGTCGCGCACTTCTGGGTGCGCGTGGCATCTTCGGCGCCCAGCAGGCGATGCAGCAGGATGTAGTCCGACACCAGCGTGGTATCGGCGCCCAGTTCCCCGCACCAGTAGCCTTCGTCGCGGTCCTGGATGGAGAACAGATATTGCCGCGCAGCGTCCATGGCCGCCGCCACCCGGCTTTTGATGTCATCAATTTTGCCGAAGCGCATCTCGGCGGGATTACCTGGATCGGCCATGGTTTGCTTACTCCGCCATAGCGGGCGCAGCGCCAATGGCCTCCACGATCTCCGGCGGCAGGCCGAAGCGCACATGCTCCGGCATCACTTCCACCTCGCGCATGTTGGTGAAGCCCTGCTCCGCCAGGAAATCCACCACTTCCTGCACCAGGATCTCGGGGGCCGAGGCGCCGGCGGTCAGGCCGACGGTGTTTACATTTTCCAGCCATTCCGGCTGAATCGAGCGAAAGTTCTCGATAAGATACGACCGGGTGCCCAGGTTGCACGCAACTTCCACCAGCCGGTTCGAGTTCGAGCTGTTGTCCGAGCCCACCACCAGCAGCAGATCGCACTCGCTGGCGACTTCCTTCACCGCTGTCTGGCGGTTCTCCGTCGCGTAGCAGATGTCCTGCGCGTGCGGGCCCTTAATGTTGGGAAAGCGCTTGCGCAGGGCCTCGATCACATGCGTTGTCTCGTCGAGGCTCAGCGTCGTCTGCGTGAGGTAGGCTACGCGGTCGGGATCGGGAACATGCAGCTTGTCGACATCCTCGGGGTCATCCACCACCTGGGTCACCGTCGGAGCTTCGCCCAGCGTGCCGATGACCTCGTCGTGGTCGCGGTGGCCAATGAGAATCAGCGAATAGCCTTCGCGGGCGAACTTCACGGCCTCGACGTGCACCTTGGTAACCAGCGGGCAGGTCGCATCAATCACGCGCAGCTCGCGCAGCTTGCTCGACTCCCGCACTTCGGGCGCAACACCGTGGGCGCTGTAGATGACGCGCTCTCCGGCCGGAACTTCTTCCACGCTGTCCACAAAGATGGCGCCCTTGGCGCTCAACTCGTCCACTACGTAGCGGTTATGGACAATTTCTTTGCGGACGTAGATGGGCGCTCCGAAGGTTTCCAGGGCGATGCGGACGATGTCAATGGCGCGCACCACACCCGCACAAAAGCCCCTGGGCTTCAGCAAAAGCAAGGTTTTGGGTTGGCTCAAAGTCATTCTTGTGTCGTCCAGTATAGCGGGTGGAAACCCGCCTTTCCCCACTGTTACTCTATTGTAACAGCGGAGGAACCAGCAACGTAACGCGCACCAGCAGCGTAATTTAGCAGCCTACGGCGCAAATTGAGCAGCCAACGGCGCTGGCGGCCCGACCTGCCTGGCTTCATAATCGTTCCATGCCCTTCAAGCGAACCGCCCGGACCTACGATGAAGAGTCACTCTACGAGTACGCCGTCGGCGCGCTGGGGCGGCAGATGCGCACGGTCGCTGAAATCAAGCGGCTGATGCGCCGCCGCGTGAGCGACCAGCGGCATGGCGAGCTGCTGGTGGATGTCGTGGTGGCGCGCCTGAAGATGCACAAGTACCTCAACGACACCAGCTACGCGGAGAGCTACACGCGCTTCCGCAAAGAGAACGAGAAGTTTGGCCGCATGCGCGTGGTCCAGGACCTGAAGGCCAAGGGCGTACACGGCGACATCATCGAGAGCACGGTCGGCGCGGCATATGGCGATGTGAACGAAGAAAAGCTGGCGCGCGAGTTTCTGAAGCGCAAGCGCATCGTCAAGCCGGAAAACCAGAAGCAGGCGGCGCGCGTTTTTCGCACCCTGGTGCGCGCCGGCTTCGGCAGCCGGGTCATCTTCGGCATCCTGAAGAAGTGGGACGTGGACGAAGAGACGCTGGCGGCCTTGGAAGAAGAAGTCAGTGGCCAATAGCCAGCAGCCAGTTGTCAGTTGGCGGTTGGCGGTTGCATACTGGCTGGCCACTGACAACTGACTACTGACAACTGACCATGCCGAAGAAACTCGATCACACGCCTGCCATCGCTCACCTGGCGAGCGCCGACCGCAAGCTGGCGAAGATTATTGCGAAGGCGGGGCCATGCCACCTGCAGCAGGAGACCACGCAGAGCATCTTTGAAGCCCTGCTGGAATCCATCATCTATCAGCAACTGAACGGCAAGGTCGCGGCCACCATCACGGCGCGCGTGAAAGCGCTCTTCCCGGAGAACAGCAAGAGAATTCGGACTCGGCGCGGCCTGGTCGACGGATTCCCTTCCCCCGAACAGATTCTGGCGGCCAGCGAAGAGCACCTGCGCTCTGCCGGGCTGTCCCGCGCCAAGATGCTGGCCATTCGCGATCTCGCGGCGAAGACGCTGGACGGCACAGTGCCCACCGTCAAGAAGGCCAACCGCATGAGTGACGAGGAACTGGTCGAACGGCTCGACAGCGTGCGCGGCATTGGGCGCTGGACGGTCGAGATGCTTCTGATCTTTCGCCTGGCGCGGCCCGACGTGCTGGCGGTCGACGACTATGGAATCCGCAAGGGATTCGCCAAGATTCACAAGCTCGCCGAACTGCCCAAGCCGAAGGAACTGCTGGCCTATGGCGAACGCTGGCGACCCTATCGCAGCGTGGCGAGCTGGTATTTGTGGCGTGCGGCTGAGATGAAAGATCTGCCGATGGTGGGCGAGCAAAAAACAACTGCGAGCACTCCAATACCGAAAAAGGCCGCGAGCAAGAAGGCGCCCAAGAAGAAGACTGCCTCGCGTCGTCCTGCAATCTAGCCGCTAAGACGTGGCGGCCGGAGCTTTCTGCAGAAAGTCCTCAAATTTCTTCGCGGCTTCCAAGTGCTCGCCCTCGGTGCCGGAAGGAATCAGCGCAGGCACGTTGGCTGGACAAGCATTGAGCGATGCGCAAATGTTCACCGCGCGTCCCATGTCGGCCTGCACGGCAGAACTCAGGGCCGCGTCATCCGGCGCGTCGAGAATAATCACCTCGACCGTGGTGTCCTTGCCAATGTGCCGTTCCAGCATGTCTTTGTAGTCGCCGATCTCCACGATCTGAACTACGATCGGCCGGCCCGTGCTGGTGCGCGGATTGCTGGTTTGAAACTCCAGTATGCGATGGTCCAGTTCATGGCCGTACGGAGACGCGAGGTTGCTCATAACGCGGACATACACAGCCTTCGACTTCGGCCTTGCTTTGCAGCCAGCGAACGCGAAAACCAGGAGGACGGCCAGACAAACCAGGGTACGGCGATATCTGTGCGCCATGCTCTAATAATACCGTAGCCGAAGCGGCAGCTTGGACTCCCGCAAGGGAAAAGATGCTGAGTGACTCCAATTCGACAAGACCCGCTTTGCCTGACATTTGTCATGCGGCAGCGTTGACATTCTGCACTAGGCACGTCGTTGAGCAGGGAGAATAATTGTCTTCAGATTTCGCCATAAGGCGAAATTCAAAGGTTTGCCGCGACTTTCAAACTGGCTGTAACAATGCGATGCTATTGGTATTCATCTACGAAAGTTGAACTGATTCAATGAAGGACCTGAAGGACGAACTGGCGTCATTGCGCATCGAGCGCGATGCCCCGCGCAGGGGGAGATGGCGCATCCTCGGTCTCCTGATTCTCTTAGCACTGGTAGCGGCCGGCGGACTCTACTTCATGCGCGCCCGCCCGGCGTTCGGCGCAACCGAGGTGGAAACCGTGCGGCCCAGCATCCAGACCAGCTCCTCCCCGGATGCGGGAGCTCCGATTTTGACTGCCTCCGGATATCTCGTAGCCCGTAAGCAAGCGGTGGTGTCGTCGAAGATCCAGGGCCGAATTTCCCAACTGTTGGTGGAGGAAGGCAGCGTGGTGAAGGAAGGAGACGTCCTGGCGCGTTTGGAAAATGCCGACTTGATTGCCGCCATTGCCAAGGCTAAGGCTGACATTGAATACGCCAAAGCCGACCTCGCCGAAGCACAGCGCCAGGCCCGTCTCCAGGAAGGGCTGTTCAAAGACAAGGTCACGTCGCAGGACGCGCTCGATGCTGCCAAAGCCAAGGTCAACCTCGCCCAGGCCACAGTCGGACAGTACGAGGCCAACCTGCAGGTGCAGCAGTCCTATCTCGATTTCTCCACCGTGCGCGCGCCGTTCGCAGGCATCGTGGTCAAGAAGATGACCGAGGTTGGCGAAAGTGTCGCGCCGATTCCGCCAGGGGTGAACATTTCCACCTCTTCGGGCGCCATCGTCGCTATCGCCGATATGAACTCGCTGGAAGCGGAAGTGGATGTGAACGAATCGAATGTCGCCCAGTTGTCTTCGGGACAGCCCGCCGAAATTACCGTGCAGGCCATTCCCAACCACACCTACAAAGGTGTGCTGCGCCAGGTCATTCCCACGGCCGACCGCACCAAGGCGACCGTCACGGTGAAAGTGTCCATTCTTGACAAGGACAAGCACCTGAAGCCGGAGATGAGCTGCAATGTCACCTTCCTGCAGCCACAGAAGGATGACGCCAAGAAAAATGCGCCGCCAGTAAGCATTGTCACGGTGCCGAAGGAAGCCGTCATCACGCGCGACGGCAATTCCGCCGTCTTCGCCGTCGACAACAAGAAAGTGCGGCTGATTCCGGTCACCACCGGCGCTGACCTGCATGGCCAGATCATCGTGAAGAGTGGTTTAGCGGGTACGGAAACGCTGGTGAACAATCCTCCGCAGAAACTGAAAGACGGGGACGCGATAAAGGTAAAGGGATAGGAGCAACAGGAGAGATCATGAGTGCAACGGAAATCGCCGCGAAAGCGGGAGCGGTCAGCGTGCAGGATGTCCGCAAGTTCTATCAGCGTGACAGCATGCAGATTAAAGTGCTGGATGGCCTGAGCCTGGAAGTACCGGAGGGCGAGTTCCTCGCGCTCATGGGGCCGTCGGGCTCGGGCAAGACGACGCTGTTGAACCTGATCGCCGGCATTGATCGCGCCACCTCCGGTCGCGTGGTCGTCGCGGGCACCGACCTCGGCCCACTTTCGGAAGGCGAGCTGGCCAGGTGGCGCAGCCACAATGTCGGCTTCATCTTTCAGTTCTACAACTTGATTCCCGTGCTCAACGCACTCGAGAACGTCGAGTTGCCGCTGCTGCTCACTTCCCTCTCCGGCCGCGAGCGCCGCGAGCGGGCCCTGACTGCGCTGCGCATTGTCGGCTTGGCCGACCGCGCGAAGCATTATCCCCGCCAGCTCTCCGGCGGACAGGAGCAGCGCGTCGCGATCGCGCGTGCAATCGTCACCGATCCGAAGGTGCTGGTCGCCGACGAACCCACCGGCGATCTCGATTCCCAGAGCGCCGAGGAAATTCTGGACCTCATCCAGACCTTCAACCGGGACTTCGGCAAGACCATCATCATGGTGACGCACGATCCGCGCGCCGCGGCGCGCGCCCACACCCAGCGCCATCTGGAGAAGGGAGTGCTGACCGCCTGATATGAAGTTCGCACCCTTGATACTCAAGCATCTGCGCAAGAACTGGATCCGCACGCTCAGCACCGTGCTGGCGATGTCGGTGTGCATCTTCCTGTTCTGCACTCTGCAAACCGTGGTGGAAGCAGTCAACTTCGGCCTGCACAGCGGCAATGCCAGCCGATTGGTCACCCGTCACTACGTCAGCCTGGTCTACAACCTGCCGCTAAACTACAAAGCGAAGATTGCGGGCATCCCGGGCGTAAAGCAGACCGTGATGAACGCCTGGTTTGGCGGCATTTATCGCGATCCCAAGAACTTCTTCGCCAACTTTGCCACCGAACCCGAGGCCTTCCTCCAGATATTCCCTGAGGTCATCCTTCCCCCTGACCAGAAGGAGCGGTGGCTGCATGACCAGCGCGGCGCCATCATCGGCCGGAAACTGGCCCAGCGCTTCGGGTGGAAGGTGGGCGACACCTTCGAGTTGGAGAGCAGCATCCCGCCTTACCGCATCGGTCATCCTTTCGATTTTGTGGTGGATGGAATCTACGACAGCAGCCAGCAGAGTTTCGACCTCAACTCGATGTACTTCAACTACAAGTATTTGTACGAGGCCACCGGCCGGAACATCGGTATCGGATGGCTCACAGAGCAGATTGACGATCCCAGCCACGCGGGCGCTATCAGCAAAGCCATCGATGCCGAGTTCGAGAACACCGATACGCCCACTAAGACTGAGACGGAGCAAGCGTTTCTCGCCGGCTTCGTCGCGATGGCGGGAAATCTGGCACTCCTGCTGAACGGCATCGGGCTCGCCGTGGCTTTCACCATTCTGTTGGTGACCGCCAACACCATGAGCATCGCGGTGCGCGAGCGCCAGCAGGAGATCGGCGTCTTAAAAACGCTCGGGTTCTCCAGCGGGCTGGTCATGTCGCTCATCCTCATCGAGGCGCTGCTGATTGCCGCCTTGGGGGGTATCGTCGGTCTGCTGCTCAGTAAGGGCATGCTGGGGATATTGCCCGAGGTTCCCATGATTGGCGACGTCGTCGCTCAATATCCGAGCTTTGGACTGTCCGCGCGTACCGCCCTTCTCGGCGTTGGCTTTGCCTTGTTGCTGGGCGTAGCCGCCGGGTTCTTCCCCGCGATGAACGGTTACCGCGCGCGCATTACCGAAACCCTGAGGCAAGTCTAATGGCGCTCCCACTTTCCTATAACGTGCGTAATCTTCGCCAGCGCTGGAAGGTCACGCTGCTGGCCATCTTCGGCATCGGACTGGTGGTGGCGGTGTTCGTCACGCTGTTGTCCATGGAAAGCGGCTTTCGCATTGCGTTGCGTTCCACCGGATCGCCCCGCAACGGCATCGTTACCCAGCGCGGCTCCATGTCGGAGCTGACTTCCTGGATGAACATCGGCGATGCCAACGTTTTCATGGTTGACCCGCGGGTCGCGCGCGACAGCGATGGCAAAGCCATGGCCTCATGCGAGGTCGTTATCCTCGCCAACCGTCCGCGAAAGTCCGACAACCAGCCCGCCAACATCACCTTCCGCGGCGTGACGCCGATGGCCTTCAAGGTCCGCAACAACGTCAAGGTGGTCGAGGGACGCAGCTTTACCCCGGGCCTGTATGAAGTGATTGTCGGCAAGAGAATCGCCGACCGCGTGCAAGGACTGGATGTCGGGTCCGTGCTCAACGTCCAGAAGAAGGACTGGAAGGTGGTTGGGCTTTTCGTCGCCGAAGGTGGTTCGTTCGAGAGCGAAATCTGGGGCGACTACGATGCCATGGCGCCCGCCATCCGCCGCAACGGCGGCTGCGAGTCGGTGACCGTTCGACTGCAAGACCCGGGCACGCTGGCGGCGTTCGACAAAGACCTGCGCGCCAATCCCCGGGTGCAGTTGCAGATGGATTCCGAGCCGAAATATTACGAGAACCTTGCCGGACCTACCGCTGCCGCGCTTCTCGGCTTGGCGGCCTTTGTCGCCGTAGTGATGGGCATCGGCGCCGTCTTCGGCGCGATGAACACCATGTACGCCATCGTCTCGCAACGCACGCGCGAGATTGGCACTCTGCGCGCGCTGGGCTTCTCGCGCTTCAGCATCCTGTTCTCGTTTGTCCTGGAATCCGTTCTGCTGGCGCTCCTTGGCGGCGCGCTAGGATGCCTTGCGGCTTTCACCATGAACGGCTACACCGCGGGAACCGGGAACACCAACAGCTTCAGCGAACTGGCGTTTGCCTTTCAGCTCACGCCCGCGCTGCTGATCTTCGGCATGGTGTTCGCCGTGGTGATGGGATTTGTTGGCGGATTGCTGCCGGCCTTCCGCGCGGCGAGGATGCCGATTACCCGGGCACTGAGGGAAGCGTAGGAGCAGTGGTTAGTGGTGGCGATTAGTAGCTAGTTTAGATCCCTAATCCCGTCACCCGCCATCCCGCTCCATGCACCTTGTGCCGGATGTTGAGCGTGATGAGCAACGCGGTCATGGCTTCCACGATGCGCGCGTTTTCCAACTTGCCGCCATCGATGGCGCGCACACCGGGAATCTTCGCCGCCAGCTCTGACGCGACCTGGCGCGCACGTTCGTCGTCGCTGCAAACGATGACATCGCAGTCTACTGGCTGATCGCTGTGCAGCACCGTCGACGAAAGGCTGTGGAACGCGGCCGCGACGGTCACGTTCTTTCCCACCACCTCCGCCGCCTGCTCCGCTGCTGACCCCTGCCACACGCCCAGCACCCGCGTTGGCCGTCCACCAACTGCGGTTGCCAGCGGCACGGTGGCATCAATCAGCACCGTACCCGGACGAAATGACGGCTTCAGTTGTTTAAGCAATTCCGCCTGCCCGGCGAAGGGCACGGTCAGCACCACCGCGTCGCACATCTTCACCGCTGTGATGTTATCGACACCTTCGACGCTGCCGAGAAGCCCGACACTCTCGGCAACCTTCGCCGCAGCAGCCTTCGCCCGCTCGGCGTCGCGCGAGCCGATGATGACCGACTCGCCAGCCCGCGCCCAGCGCAGCGCGAGGCCTGAACCTTCAGGCCCTGTACCTCCGATGATGGCAATCATGCTGGACGCTCCATGAACTTAGGTAGTGTGCTCGTTGGTGGAGCACGCCTTCAGGCGTGCAGAAACGCAGCCTCAAAACAGCGCGGCTTTAGCCGCTGAGGTAATGTTCTCTTCCCGGATCTCACGCAGCCCGCGACTTTGCGGCTGGCGGGTCCGGATACGAATGCTCGCTGTACACCGTGTTCCTTTGCGCCGGAATCCTGCCCATTTCCAGAATGCGCTCCTGAAATTCCGCAGTCGAGATGTACTGGCCCGCGGTCGCACCCGCCAGTCGCGAGATGCTCTCCTCGAACAGCGTACCGCCATAATCATCGACGCCGGCCAGCAGCATCAGTTGCGAGCTCTCGCGTCCCAGTTTCACCCACGAAACCTGTATGTGATTGATGGATCCCGCCAGCATGATGCGCGCCAGCGCGTGTACCTTCAGGTGTTCTTCCAGCGTGGCACCCGCCCGCGCCAGACCCTGTGCGTACAGCAGCGTATTGTCGTGGATAAATCCCAGCGGCACGAATTCGGTGAAGCCGCCGGTGCGCGACTGGATCTCACGCAACAGCAGCATCTGGTTCACCCAATGTTCCGGCGTCTCGCGATGGCCGTACATCATGGTCGATGTGCTGCGAATACCGCACTCGTGGGCGGTTTCGATGACCTCGCGCCATTGTGCGGCGGTCAGTTTATTGCGCGAGAGGACGTGCCGCAGGTTGTCGTCCAGGATTTCCGCCGCGGTGCCGGGCAGTGTATCGAGGCCGTTCTCCTTCAGCATCAGGAGATATTCGCGCAGCGGCATGCCGGTCAGTTCCACTCCGTAGACCATCTCCATCGGGGAGAAGGCGTGGGCATGCACTTTCGGCGTGGCCGACTTCACCGCTCGCAGAATGTCCCGGTAATAGAAGGGCGGCAGGTTGCGCGGTAATCCGCCTTGAATGCAGACTTCGGTCGCGCCCCATTCTTCAGCTTCGCGGCACTTCTCCGCCACTTCGTCCAACGTCAGGAAGTATGCCGTGTCGTGATGAGAACCGACTCCGAAAGCACAAAACTTGCAGCCCACAAAGCAGACGTTGGTGAAGTTGATGTTGCGCGTGACCACGTAGCTGACCACATCGCCCACCAGACGCTGCCGGACTTCGTTCGCCGCTACTACCAATCCGAGGAGGTCATCGCCGCTGGTGTCCGCCAGCAGCAGACACTCTTCGCGGGTCAGCAGGCCTCCGTCGAGCGAAGCCAGAACTCTCTCCAGCGCCGCGCGTACCGGCGCGGAAACGCGCTGTTTGATGTCATCCCAGCTTGCATGCTGCAGTGTTTGCTGATTGGCCCAACTGATGTCGTGCATAGGTTCCCGTTTACCGAAACAAGTCTCGCTCCGCCGGCCGTACCATTTGCTCGGCGCTACCGTTGCCCCGGCGATAAGGATAACCACGGATTATACAAACCGGAACGCGCGAATCTTTGCCGCAAACCAGCCCTGCGACACACGCCAGTTCGTCCGCCACCGCTTCCTCTGTAGCATGCATACGGTAGCCGCAGGGATCGCGCTTCCCGCGATAATCGTGGAGCACTTTCATTCCCGCAGCTCCGATAGCGACCTCGCACAGACCCTCGCGCCACGCACGCCCGAAGCTGTCCGCAATGATGACGGGAATGTGAAGGCCGGTGCGTTGTTTGAGTTGCTTATGAATTCCCACCGCTGAGCGGTCAGGATCAACGGGCAGCAGCACCGCCGTCTTGCCACCATCCACGTTGGACAGATCCACGCCACTGTTGGCGCACACCAGGCCATGCTCCGTCTCAGTGATGAGCACGTGCTTCCTGCGCACAATGCGCTTGGCGTCGCGCAGCGCCAGCTCCACCGTACGCGCGTCAACCCCATTCTGGCGGGCGAAACTCAGCGCAACGGACGAAGGCTTCACCGAATCCAGGGCGACGGTACGCCCTTCCGCCTTGGAGACGATCTTGTGCTTGACCACCACGATGTCGCCTTCATGCAGCCGCAATCCGCCCAGCGCCAGCGCATCTACGATGAGATCGCCGATGGAGTCGCCCTCGAAGACGTCGCGAATCCCAAGCACCGGCAGCGCGCGGATTTCGCCAACGCTCGGCGTGGGCGCTTGGGTTCGCCTTTTCATCAACCCGCCGCTTCCCACGCGCCGTCGCCGGCGCCAAAGCCCCAGGAGCGAAGCAGGCGCTGCGCGTTGGTGTCTCCCTCGCGTTCCACCAGCAGGCCGAGTTCGTGCGGGTTGTCGATATCGAGCCCCATGCCCGGCATCTCCAGGATGACAAGCTGCTTGCCCGTCTGCCGCATGGCTTCGCAGTGCGGCAGAAAGCTGTCGTTGCCGAAGCGTAACGGAATGATCGAGGCCGGCCGCCGCAGAATGCAGTTGCTGCCCCGCCGATCATATGCCGGAACGAATACCGCACCTTCTGCCGGTGCCGCGTCGAGCACGCGATGCAATTCGTCGCTCGTAATCAGCGGGATGTCGCCGGGCACGACGATCGTAGTGTCGTAGCCCTGCCCTTCGCACCACGTGGTCGCCATCTCGATCGCCGCCGTCTCGCTTTCGTTGCGCGTGTCTGCAATTACGCCAAAGCCAAATTCGGCGGCAAGTTGTTGCGCGCGCATATCGCCGGCGACCAACGCCACGTCAATGCGGTCGATGACGCCGGTTGCCGCCAGCATGACATCGCGCAGCATCGCCTCCGCCAACTGTGAGCGGTGCGCAGGGCTGAGGGCCGAGGCCAGGCGCTGCTTGGCGCTGACAAGACCTTTCACCGGGATGAGGAGAATGCCGTGCATGGATCATCTCGGGGGCTAAAGCCCTTTACATTTATACCCGCTTAGAAGCCGGCTGGAAGGCCGTCTCTACCCGGACTACATCAGACGTTGGCGCTTAGTTTCGCGGCACAGGCGTTCAGGGTAAACCGTGCCAACTCGCGCTTATCGTCCGTGGACCTCATGATCGTGCTGATGCAGACAACGCGCAGCGTCTCGCTGTTCAGTTGAGATGCCTCAACTTCGTCGGTGCGATCAGCAATCAGTACATCCAGGAAATCTTCATAAGCTTTCGCGACACCAGCGATCGAACTTGGCCAGCCCATCATCTTCATCAGCTCGCCTGCGGGGCCGGAAACCGCTGCTCCGCCCACAATGGGGCTCACGGCGACCACGGGTGCCTTGCTCTGGCGTAAAGACTCGCGGATTCCCGGCACCGCCAGCATCGGTCCAATACTGGTCACGGGATTGCTGGGCGCAAACACAACCGCTTTTGCTGCCTCGATGCTCTCAACCACGCCGGGAGCGGGATGTGCCCGCACCGCGCCGTTAAACCGCACGGCGCGCACCTTCACCTGGTGCCGCTCGCGCACGAAATATTCCTGAAAGGTCAACGTGCCTTTTGCCGTGTCGAGCATGGTCGAGACCCAGTCGTCGGACATCGGCAGAACGCGCGCGCGGATTCCCATCTTCGCCGCCAGCTCCGCCGTGGCTTGGCTCAGCGAATTCCCTGATCTCAGCATCGCGGTGCGCGCCAGGTGAGTTGCCAGGTCCAAATCGCCGAGGCTAAACCATGATGGCTGCCCTAACTGCTTCATGCGCTCGAGACAGCGAAAGCTGTCGCCCTCTGCTCCCCAGCCGCGCTCGGTGCTCAGCAGGCCGGCGAGTCCGTACAGCACTGAGTCAATATCGGGCGAGACGTGCAAGCCCCACCACTCGATGTCGTCGCCGGTGTTAACGATGACCGTCAGCTCTTCCGGCGCGAGCACTTCCTGCAGACCCTGCACCAGCTTGGCGCCGCCGGTCCCGCCGGTGAAGACGACGATCATCTACGCCGCCCTCGCGTAGCCGTCTTCATCCAAGGCGGCCTTCAGGCGTTCGGCAAGCAGTCCGCCGCGCGCAACCACCGAGGCGGCGAACTCGGGATAGACCGGCAGTCGCTGCACCAGCTTCTGGCCGGCAGCTTCCGTGCGCTGTTGCAAGTCCAGCAAGTGCGGCCACGGCGCTTCGGGATTGATGTAGTCGGGCGTGAGCGGCGAAACTCCACCCCAATCGTTGATGCCTGCTTCCATCAGCCGCTCGTAGCCATTCTCGGTGAGGTTCGGCGGCGCCTGGATGTTCATGTCGCGCAGCAGCAGGCGCGCGACGGCGATGGTGCGCAGCATGTCGCCGGTACCAGGCTCGGGCCACTTCGCCATGGGAATGCGCGGTTTCACACGGAAGTTCTGGAGGATGACTTCCTGGATGTGCCCATGCTGTTGGTGCAGCCGTCGGATCGCCAGCAGTGAATCCACCCTGTCTTCCATGCTCTCGCCGATGCCGATCAAGATGCCGGTGGTAAATGGGACGCCGAGCTTGCCTGCATCCTCTATGGTCTTCCGTCGCAGCGACGGCCGCTTGTCGGGAGTCAGTCCTTCCGGGTGCGACGCGCCCGGCAGCGCGCCGGCGCTCTCCAGCATCAGGCCCAGGCTGGGATTGGACTCGCGCAGGCGCTCGATCCAATAGGCGCTCAGCAGTCCGGGATTGGCGTGCGGCAGCAGCTTCGTCTCGCGCAGAACCAGCTCGCACATGGCTTCCAGATAATGCAGCGTACTGCGATAGCCGAGCCTGCGTAGGGTTTCGCGCATCTCCGGGAACAGCGCTTCTGGCTTGTCGCCCAGGGAGAAGAGCGCCTCGGTACAGCCCAGCCTCTCACCCTGCCGAGCGATCGCGAGCACCTCGTCGGGCGTCATGGTGTGAGCTCCGGCTTCGCCCGGATCGCGGCGGAAGGTGCAGTACCCGCAGTAGTCGCGGCACAAGTTGGTCAGAGGAATAAAGACCTTGCCCGAGTACGTGATGACGCCAGGACGGAACTGCTCCTTCACCGCCTTCGCGGCCAGCAGTAGCTCGGCAAGCAGGCTGTCATCGCAGCGCAGCAAGTCGCAAGCTGCTGCCGGCGAAAGCGCCCGCCCATCGCGCACTTCGCGCAGGTGCGCGGCAAGAGACGTACCCTTCCGCGTGCTGGACCGTTCTGTAGCTTCGACTGCCACGAGGAATTCCGGCTCGCGTCCGCTGTCCCCTGCAAGGCGCGATTCGGGAAGGATATCCCAGAACATCGAGTGCCGCATCCGGAGCCTGCTCACTTCTCCTGCGGGATCGCACACGTGCGATACCGTCCGCGGAAGTACAGCAGCGGCTCACCTTCGCCCAGCGCCACTTCCCGCACCTCGCCTACGAAGATGGTGTGATCGCCGCCTTCATACGCCTTCACCGTCGAGCAGTCCAGGTTAGCCAGGGCGTCCTTCAGCACGTAGGTCCCGCGCTGCATCTGGCGATACTCGATACCCAGGCGATAGGCCGCATCGGGATTGCGCTCCGGATCGGCAAAGAACTCCGACATCGCCTCCTGCTCTTCCTTCAGAATGCTCACGCCGAACTCGCCCCGCTCGCGCAGGTGAAGGTAAGTCTCAGCAAGATGGTCAACACACACCAGCACCAGCGGCGGATGCAACGACACCGAGCAGAAGGCGCTGGCCGTCATGCCGTGCACTTCGCCCTCCGCCGTTTGCACGGTGACGACGGTCACGCCACTGGCGAAGCGCCCGAGCGCCGCTTTGAACTCGTCGGGTGTAACGTGGTCTGGCATCTAGCTTCTCGCCACTATACCTGACTTGGCACGGGCCGCACTTCAGCGATGGCACGAGTCGTGCCTGCCAAGCGCTTCCAGTTGCGATACTCTAGCAACCGCAGCCCATCTCACACGCTATGTCAGGAGCAATTGCTTTGCATGTCACGCTGTCCGGCGAGTTCATCACTCCGCGCAATCCAGACGAAGTGTACAAGTTTCTGTCCGATCCCAACCAGTTTGCCCCGCTGTTCCCCGACTTCGAGAGCATGACGGTCGAGGACGCGACCCATTTCACGGTCAATCTCAGCGTCTGTGTGGGCGCGATTCGCGGCACGGCGGAGATCAAGATGCAACTGGCGGAAGCGGCGCCTTCGCAGCGCGCGCGCTACTCGGGACAAGGCATCGCTGCCGGTAGCCGGATTTCCGTCAGCGTCGGATTCGACCTCGAGGCCTCGCCCGATAGCACCCGCATTAGCTGGCAAGGAGAATCCGCGGTATCGGGCAAACTCGCCGCAATGGCGGGCGGGATGCTCCAACCGATGGCGCGCGACAACTTCCAGAAGCTGATCGACGCTTTGCAGTCGGCGCTGAGCTACCCTGCTGCTCAACCCGCCGCGACCGAGTTAACTTTCGGAGACTCGCCCAACGCGGCTCTCGCCGAAACGCTGCAAGCTGGGCTGCCAATGGCAGGCGCGGAACAGTCCTGCCAAACTGCAAGCTCGCCCGTTACCGTTGAGTCATCCGTACCCGTTCAGGACGAGGCGACGGCGGAGGAAAGACGTCGCGCTGAGAGAGACTAGGAGCACAAAGGCCACTGTGAGCCTGAGCAAGCGGCTGACTTTTGCCGCGTGTCGAAGGGCCACATTATTCACGCGGTCTAAGGATTTGAAGAGGCACGGCTTCAGCCCTACCGTTAAGCCGCGGTACGACGCAGGCTTCAGCCACTGAGGGGATTCGGGGCGCGAGGAGACAGGAATGCCCTCAGGGGCTGAAGCCCGATGCTCTGTACACCGGTAACGGCACAGCTGAAGCTGTGCCCTCTCAAAGCTCATCGTCTTCGTCTTCACCTGCTTCGTCCTGCCGTGACCGCATCCCAAGTGCCTTGTTCTCTATCACCGCAAAGACGTAGAACGCGCCGCGAGTTCTTCTTGACTTGCCATTAACGCTATGTAAATCTGCGGTCGCAAGCAGGGTTTTCGATTCGGGAGGGCGCGTCTCGGCCTTGCGTTTGTCTCTGGTTCCGCAGCTTCGCCGGCAGCGCGAACTCTCCGAAGGGGAAACGCTGACGCAATCAACACCAGCGGCGGTGTTAGAACTCATACTTGTCTTTTCCTGGCGCCCAAACTGCTGGCGAACTCGGTTTTCCGAAAAGCCTGAACATCCTTGAGTTGCGGGTCCTGCACGAGAACGTAGATGACTTTTTAATAGCAGTGCTGGGGAAAGGGAGGAGTAAATGAGAAGGGTCTTGACCTCGCTTGGTTTCGTCGCTCTTGCAAGTCCACTTTTCGCCGCCGACGGCGGAGCACCCGCAATCTATCATCAGAATTACAATCCTCTGGGCAACGTCACCCTTTCTACGATCGTGGCGGCAATCCCGATCCTGACACTTCTGTATTTCATCGCCCTCCATCCGCACCGGGACAAGCAAGGCGTTCGCCATCTCGGCATCAGCGCGCCCTATGCCGCTTTTTACGGTGTGGTGGTTGCTTTTCTGGTCTCTTGCCTGGCGTTCGGCATGCCCTTCAAGTCCGCGTTCTCGGCCTTTGCCTACGGGTCGCTCTCCGGCTTTCTCGGCATTATCTGGATCGTCCTCGGAGCCATGTTCCTCTACACGATGACGGTCATCACGGGCAAATTCGAAATTGTCAAAGAATCGATCATTCACATTTCTTTTGACCGCCGCCTGCAGGTATTGCTGATTGCCTTTTCCTTCGGGGCGATCATCGAGGGCACCTCTGGCTTCGGGACACCGGTGGCCATCGCGGGTGCAGTCATGGTAGGCCTCGGTTTCTCGCCGTTTGAGGCGGCCGTGCTCAACCTGCTGGCCAACACCGCCCCGGTAGCATGGGGGGCAATTGGAACTCCCATCGTGACGTTGGCCCAGGTGAGCGGTCTCGATCAGCTCACCCTTTCCGCTATGGCTGGCCGGCAGCTCCCCTTCGTCTCCATTCTCATTCCCTTCTGGCTGGTGACGACCTTTGTCCTCATGCAGGGAGGCAAATTCAAGGACGCCTGGGAAGTATGGCCAGCGACTCTCTGCTCCGGAGCGTCCTTCGCCATCATGCAGTTTTTCGCCTCCCAGTCGCCCGCTTTCCATTTGATGACCGATGTGGTGTCGGGCGTCTTTTCGGTGATCTGCACCGCCCTTTTCCTGCGCTTTGTCTGGCATCCGAAGACGCGTTTTCTCCTGAAGTCCGAACGCCAGGCGGCCGCAGCCGCAGGAAATGCAGGAGAGGCCACAGCGCCGGCCAAGGAATGGAAATACCCATACACCATCGGCGAGACCGCCTATGCCTGGGTGCCGTGGGCCATCCTGATCGCCTGCTGTGCCATCTGGGGCATGCCCACGTGGAAGGCTTACCTCAATAACGTTTTTGCTTCCATCAAGATCAACACCACGCTGCTGGGTTCGAGCTTCGCCGGCACCCTCTCCTTGCCCAAGTGGCAGATGCCCGCGCTGCATAACCTGGTGCAGCGCATGCCGCCGGTAGTGGCGGCGAACGCCAAGCCAGAGGCGGCGGTGTTTAGCATCAACTGGCTGTCCGCGGCCGGCACCGGCGTTTTTGTTGCCGCCCTCCTTACCGGTTTGAGCTTGAAATTGAGCGCCGCCCAGTGGAAGGACGCCACCGCACGCACCCTTCGCCGCATGAAAATCCCCGTCCTGGTTATCGGCCTGGTACTGGGCTTGGGCTATTTGACCCGCTACTCCGGCACCGATGCGGTCCTCGGACTGGCCTTCACCAGCGCGGGACCCCTCTATCCTTTCTTCGCCGCCTACCTTGGTTGGCTGGGCGTCTTCCTGACCGGCTCCGATACCGCTTCCAATGCGCTTTTCGGGAGCCTGCAACGGATCACGGCGCAGCAGCTTCATCTGAATGAGGTCCTCATCGTAGCCACCAACTCGACGGGCGGTGTCATGGGCAAGATGATTGACGCCCAGTCCATCATGGTCGCCTGTGCCGCCTGCTACGACGATCCCTACGAGCGTTCCCACGCCCTGGGGCCGATCTTCCGCAAGGTCTTCTGGCACTCCATCGCATTGGCAGCCGTCATCGGCTTGATCTGCCTTCTCCAGGCGTACGTCTTCCCGGGGATGATCCCCTCGCTACCACCGGGCAAGTAAAAGCGACCGTGGGCAGTGGCTCAATTGAGCCACTGCCCGATGCCGCTTGCGGCAGACAGACGGAGTCGGAGGCCATGTATTTTTCTCTCGCCACGCTACAACCTCTGGCGCCCCTAACGATTCCCGAACGCTGACTACCGACTACTGACTACTGATTGCTTTACGTTTATTCTTGCGGAGAGCCTATGACATCGCGCACCCACGCTGGTTCACCCTACATCCAGTTTGCCAAGCTGCGTCCGGCGGCGAAGTATGATCTGGCCACCAGCGGGCTGGAGAGCTATCCCCTGTCGGGCCTACCGGTACGCCTGGAAGACCTGGAGATCAATGGCGGCGATGCCTATGGCTACGCCCCGCTGCAGGAGCGCATCGCGCAGCTCAACGGCGTTCCGCCGGAGTGCGTGGTGGCGGCGGCCGGCACGTCGATGGCGAACCACATCGCCATGATGGCCACGCTGGAGCCGGGCGACGAGGTGCTGATCGAGCATCCGACGTATGAGGTCATGGTCGACCTGCTCAGGTTTCTGGGAGCGTCCGTGCGGCGGTTTGAGCGGCGCAGGGAAGATGGGTTCCGCCTCGATCCCGAGGAAGTAGCGCGGCAGATGACGCCGCGCACGCGGATGATTGTGCTGTGCAACCTGCATAATCCCACCGGCATTTACGCCGACGAAGCGACCATGCGCGCGGTGGGCGACATCGCGCAAAAACAGGGCGCACTGGTGCTGGTGGACGAGGTCGCGCTGCCGGTGGGCTACTTCCGGGTACGTGCGCGGGGAAGCGCCGGGGGACACAACGGCCTCAAGAGCGTGGAGGCGGTGATCGGCACACGCGAGTACGCGCGCCTCAGGATCGGCGTCGGGCCGAAGCCGGAGCACGTGCACG
>Ga0209048_10002279_pt1 | contig 19185 bp, 14 predicted proteins | sample FrelakmetCRP12CR_FD_187146 | JGI IMG/M metagenome (GOLD analysis project Ga0209048, IMG submission 187146) | Freshwater lake sediment microbial communities from the University of Notre Dame, USA, for methane emissions studies - CRP12 CR (SPAdes)... | ecosystem: Environmental > Aquatic >... | reverse complement strand
GGTCGGGATTGATGATGACTCCCGGATTCAGCAGATTGTACGGGTCGGCCAGCTCCTTCAACCGGCGCATGATCTCGTAGCCGTCTTTACCCCATTCGGTGGCGACGAACGGCGCCATGTTGCGTCCGGTGCCGTGCTCGGCCTTCAGCGCGCCGTCGTAACGCTCCACCACCAGCGCCACCACGTCGTCCATGAAGTGCGCATACTGGTCCACCACCGCCTGCGTGTTGAAGCTTTGCGTCATCACGAAGTGCAGGTTGCCGTCCTTCGCGTGGCCGAAGATGATGCCCTCGTCGTAACCATGCTTGCGGAACAGTCCCGTCAGGTCGTGCGCCGCGTCGGCCAGCGTCTCGATGGGGAACGCCACGTCCTCGATGATGACCGTGGTCCCGCTCTTGCGCACTGAGCCCACCGACGGAAACATGCCACTGCGGATCTTCCACAGCAGCGCCTGCTCGCCGGCCGCGTGGGTGAACTTCGCTGGCTCGAACAGGCGCAACCCGCCGACCGCGTCGGCTGCCACCTTCTCCAACTCCGTTCGCTCGCTCTCCTCCGCCGACTGGAACTCCGCCAGCAATCCCGCCGCGCCCTCCGGCAAGGTGCGAATCGACGCCGGAATCCCGCTCTGATTTTCGACCGAACGCAGCGACGCGCGGTCCATTATCTCCAGCGCCTTCGCGCCGGCTTGCCGTAGCGGGACGATGGATGCGGCCGCCGCGTACAGGTCAGGAAACAGCAGCAGCCCGGTGTACTTCACCGGCAGATCGGGCACCGTATTCAGCACCGCCTCGGCGATGAAGGCCAGCGTTCCCTCCGAGCCAATCATCACATGCTGAAAGATGTCCACCGCGCGCTCGAAATCGAGAAACGCATTCAGCGAGTAGCCGGTGGTGTTCTTCATGCGGTACTTGCTGCGCACCCGCTCGCGCAGGGCCGCGTCGTTAAGCAACCGCTCCCTCAACTGCAGAACTCCGCGCGCCAGCAGCGGCTCGCAGAAGTGGAACTGCTCATCGGCATCGGCCTGCGCGGTGTCAATCACCGTCCCCGAAGGCAGCATGAACTTCATCGAGTGCAGCGTGTGATACGCGTTCTGCTCGACGCCGCAACACATGCCGCTGGAGTTGTTGGAGAGAATGCCGCCCAGCGTGCAGGTCGCAATCGACGCCGGATCGGGCCCGATCTTTGCGCCGTAGGCCATCAGCGCCTGGTTGGCGCGCGCGCCGATCACCCCCGGCTGCACGCGAATTTTCTTTCCGCCCTCTTCCACTCGCAAGTCGCGCCAGTGGCGCGCAACGTCCACCAGCAGCCCGTCGGAAATCGACTGCCCCGACAGGCTGGTGCCGGCGGCGCGGAACGTCATGGGAATCCCCGACCGCTGGCTGAAGGCAAAAACTCGGCCGATTTCCTCGAGGCTCTGCGTCTGCACGACAGCCTTGGGAATCAGGCGGTAGAAGCTGGCGTCGGAGGCGTACGCAATCAGGTCAATCGGGCGGATAAGAATGCGGTCAGCGCCGACGGACGCGGAGAGTGAGGTCTTGATCTCTTCGGAGGAGGAGACGTGCGCGGCGGTGGTGATTGCGGCCATGAATTCCTATGCAATTACATACCAAGATACGCTCGCCGCACCTCGTCCATATTGGCGACGTCGTGCGAGTCGCCCTCAATCTCCACCCGGCCCTCGGCGAGCACGTAGGTGTAGTCGCTGAGCGCCAGCGAGAGGTGCACATTCTGTTCGACCAGCACGATGGTCAGTCCCTGTTTCCTCAGGTCTTTCAGCGAGAGGAAGAGCTGTTGCGCCAGCACCGGCGCCAGACCGAGCGAAAGCTCGTCGATCATCAGCACGACCGGTTCCTGCATCAGGCCGCGGCCCATGGCCAGCATCTGCTGCTCGCCGCCGGAGAGCGTGGACGACCGCTGCTTGCGCCGCTCCTTCAGCCGCGGGAAAGACGCGTACACCTTTTCCAGATTTTCCTTCTCGCCCTTGCGCGCGCGGCGCGAGTACGCGCCCATCTCCAGGTTCTCTTCCACTGACATGTCGGGAAATAGCTGCCGTCCCTCGGGCACCAACACCAGGCCGCGATTCGCCTTGGCATGGGTGGACAACCTGGTTACGTCCTCGCCGTTCATCAGGACGCGGCCCTTCCACGGCGCAACGCTGCTCATGATGGTGCGCAGCGTCGTGCTCTTGCCCGCGCCGTTGGCGCCGATGATGGTGGTCAGCTTGCCCGGATGCACCTTCAGCGATATGCCCCAAAGCACCTGCACCTCGCCGTATCCCGATTCGAGGTTCTCGATCTGCAGGACGGGGTCCATCAGTTCTTCTCCTTCAACTTGGTCGCGATATCGGGATCGCCCAGATAAGCCTCGATGACTTGCGGATCGCGCGCCACTTCCAGCGGCGTACCTTCCGCCAGCTTCTGACCGAAACTCAGTACCACCAGCCGGTCGGACAAGCTCATGATGGCCTGCATCACGTGCTCGATCATGAAGACCGAAATTCCGCTGTCGCGGATGCCGCGCACGATACCGATCATGTACTCAATTTCCGTGGGGTTCAGCCCGGCCAGCACTTCGTCCAGCAGCAGAAGCTTGGGATTGGCCGCCAGCGCCCGCGCCACTTCCAGCCGCTTCTTGCCGGCAATGGTGAGCGAGCTTGCGGCCTTGTCGGACTGATCGGCCAGGTTGACGCGCTCCAGGACTTCCATGGCGACCTTGCGCGCCGGGCGCAGGCGCAGGTAGTCGCGGCCGAAACACGCGCCGACGATCACGTTCTCCAGCACACTCATGCCGTGCAGCGGCTTCACGATCTGATGGGTGCGTGCCAGCCCGAGGTGAACGACCTCGTTGGGCGGGTGACTCGTGATGTCCTGCCCGGCAAATTTCACCGTGCCTTTGTCCGGCTTAATAACGCCGTTCACCAGGTTGAAGAGTGTGGTCTTCCCTGCACCGTTAGGCCCAATGAGGCCGAGAATTTCGCGCTCTCCGACAGTGAAGCTCACGTCGGAGACCGCCAGCAGTCCGCCGAACCGCTTGGTGATGCCGCTCACTTCCATCAAGGGCGTCATTCGAGCACCTTCCGTGAACGCGGTACCAGGCGATAGAGCCAGCCGATAAGGCCGCCGGGCGCGAACAGCACCACCACCAGCAGGAGTCCGCCGGCGATGACCAGGTGGAAGTTGGAAAGTTTGGGCGAGGTCAACAGATACGATCGCAGCTTCTCGTACAGCCCGCCGCCGAGCGCCGCGCCGATGACCGTGCCCTTGCCGCCCAGCATCAGCATCACGATGCCTTCCAGCGACAACATGAACTCAAACGCGATCGAGGGATCGATCATGCCGTTCTTGTAGAACATCAGCGCGCCCGCCACCGCGGGCAGAAACGCCGATACGCTATAGATGATGGCCTTATAAACCGTGGCGTTCACGCCCAGCACCACGGCGGCATCTTCGTCTTCGCGGATGGCAAACAGACCGAGGCCAAACTTGGAGATCTTGATGCCCAGGCTCAGGATCATGGACAGCGCCATCACGCCGATGACCAGGAAATACGTGACCCACAGCGCGTGACGCGCGCCGCCGAGTTTCTCGTAGGCGCCGAAGGAAACATATAGACCGGTGGAGCGGCCCCAGGGATCGAAATTCGCCACGAACGACTGCACCGCGACCAGGATGCCGATAGTCGCCAGCGCAAAATAGGCGCCTCGCAAGCGCAGGATGCCCAAACCCAGCACCAGCGCAAACAGGCTGACTCCAACGCCGGCGATTAACGACGCCAGCACCAGGTTCCAGTCCTTCTCCGCGGCGAGATAGAGTCCGATGTAGCCGCCCAGCCCGTAAAACACGATGTGGCCGAAGTTCACGTAGCCGGTGTAGCCGATCATCAGGTTCAGATTGCTGGCCAGGATGACGGCAATCGCTACCAGGATGAGGTCCTCCCGCAGCGAAACATTATTCCCGTGGAGCGGCAGCCAGACCATGATGACCGCGAACGCCAGAATGATGTAGAGCACCGGGTGTCGCAGGATCACGCCGTCGCCCTCCCGAAGATGCCGCGCGGGAAGAGCACTAGCACGACCACGAACAGTCCGAACTCAATCAGCGGAATCCAGCTCACGGCGATGAACGGGGTCACCGCGCCTTCCAGCAGGCCCAGCAGCACTCCGGCAACCAGCGCTCCGAACGGCCGCCCCAGCCCGGCCAGCACCGTTACTACGAAGCTCTTCATCTGGTAGCTCGCGCCGGAAAGAATCGTGAACGGAAACAGCGTCGAGACCAGCGCCCCGGACGAGGCCGCCAGCGAGATGCCGATGGCGAACGCCAGGGCCAGCACCATGGTCGACGAGATGCCCATCAACTCGGCGGCTTCGCGATTGTCGGCCACCGCGCGGATGGCCTTGCCCATGCGCGTGCGGTACAGGAACAACTCCAGCGCCAGCGCAATCACCACCGCGGCGCCGGCGGCCGCCATGTGATTTCCAGTGAAGGTGTAAGCGCCCACCGTGATGCCCGGCAGCGTGAAGTTCACGTTGTAAGGGCTGGTGCTCCAGATGGCGGTACCGATGCCGATGATCATCATGTTGACGGCAAACGTGGACAGCAGGCTGGCCAACTGCGGCCGGTCGATGACCCAGTGCACCGAGATCCAATAGATGAGCAGGCCAAGCAGCAACCCGGCGGCGATGATGGGGATCAGCAGCAGATACGCATTCACCGGGAAGGCCGAGAACAGGATGTACATCCCGAACATGCCCAGCGCGATGGTGGCGCCGTGGGTGAGGTTGATGACATCCATCACTCCCCAGATCAGGCTCAGTCCCATGGCCGCCAGGCCGTAGACCGCGCCGATCAGCAGGCCATCAATCATGGAGGCAAAAATACCGGACATATCTCGCCTTTAGCGCCGCCTAGGACCGACAATCGGGCGGCGCGGCTTCCTTCAAGATTGTGTTCCCACTACCCCACTACCCTTAGTGAATCGGGTACACCAGGTTGGCGCTCTTGGCCGCTACCGGCCAAACCACCTGCTTCACCAGTCCCGACTTGTCCTTCTGCCACTGCGCCAGCACCATGGCGTGCCCAATCTGTAAGCCATGGTCGTTGCCTGCGGTGGAAAACTTGGTGCGACCGTAGAACGTCGTGATGTCAGTCGCGTTCAGCGCCGCCGCCACCTTCGCCGTGTCCGTGCCGCCAGCCTGCTCGATGGCCCGCTGCAGAATCAGACCGGAAGCATATCCGCCTGCCGACTCGTAACTGGGGGGAGCGTTGTACTTCGCGGTATAGGCCTTGGCGAAATCAGCCCCGCTCGGGCCGTACTGCGCCTTGAAGGCAGTTTGCGGCTCCCACTGCGAGGGCACGATGACCCCGATCGCAGCGTCGCCCAGTTCGCCCCACTGCGGGCTGTCCGGGGCGACCAGCAGGCTGATCATCTTCAACGGGACTTTGTGCCCGTAAAGTTGCCGCGCCAGGGTCGAGCCGTCCGCGTAATGCCCGCCTCCGAGCAGCACCGTCGCCTTCGACGAAATCACCTTGTCGATGAGCGCGCTGAAATCCGTGGTGTTGGGAGCGTAGGCCTCGGTAAACACCACGTTGAGGCCGAGTTGCTGCGCATACGCCTTGGCCGGTGTCACCACGGCAACCGAGAACGCCGCGTCTTCATAGACGAACGCGACCGTCGCCTTAGGGTCCTTGGTTTTGAGCGCGTCGAGCACGCCCTTGAAGTATTCTGTCGCCGGGGCAAACATCTGGAACAGGTTGTGATTGCCCAGAGTGTAGGTCTTGCCTTCCGCCGCGCCCGTGGTCAGCATGATCTTGCCGTACTGCTCGGTGACGATGGCCGCCGTCGCCGTCAGGCTGGAAGAATAGGGGCTGAACAGGAAATCGGCGTTGTCCTGCAGGATCATGCGCGAATAGAGCTGCTGCACGCGCTTGGTGTTGGATTCGTCATCGTAGTTGACGAACTGGATTTTGTAGTTCTTGCCGCCCGCCTTGATGCCTCCGGCGGCGTTGACCTGGTCGCGCCACAGCTCGAAACCGCGGTATTGCTCCAGGGAGTCCACATTCAGGGCCCCTGTCTTGGAGACGGTGAAACCAATAGTCAGGTTCTCCGCAGAACCTGCAGTGACGAAGAGGGTAGCAAGCACAAAGATAGTCAGAACGAGTCGCTTCACAGTTCACCTTCACGGAAAGCCTTCGAGTGGATGAAAGCGTACGGCGACCCCCAGCCAAGCCCATATGACACGAGTCACTTGCGGTTGTGACACTCCTCACAATAAGCCGGCGCCCGCTGGCGACACGGCGAGTTGGGCCGGGTTCGCCGCTGAAATAACGGAACCTCCGGTCCTTGCCGCAGCAATAGTAGGTAGCTCGCCGGCGCAAGGTGGCAGCACCGGGCCGCCGCAACGGGCGACAAAACTTTACCTTGATTTACCAGACTTTACCGTCATGCGGCTGGCATCGGGGTTTCAACCCTTGACAGACGAACTGTCGAGAAGGAGTTAAGAGTTATGAAGAGGAAGTATTGGATTAGCGCGCTGGCGCTCGTGGTATTGGTTTTATGCAGTCTCGCGGTCGTGAGCTACGCGCAGGAAGCGGCCGGTACGCCCGAAGCGGGCTGGCACGGCCACGGACACGACCACATGGCGTGGATGGCCAAACAGTTGAACCTGACCGACGCGCAGAAGGAGCAGGTAAGAACCATCCTGCAGTCGCAGAAGACAACCATGCGTCCGGTGATGCAGCAGATGGCGCAGAACCGCGCGGCCATGCTGGCCGCAACCGCCAACGGCGCGTTTGACCAGGCGAAAGTGACCGCGCTGGCCAACCAGCAGGCGCAACTGATGGCGCAGATGACGGTGCAGAAGGAATCGCTTCAGCACCAGATTTACACCCAGGTGCTGACGCCGGAACAGCGCGCCACCGCCGACAAGATGCGGCAAAAGGAGATCGCCCGCATCAATGAGCGGCTGCAGAAGTGGTCGGAGCCGGGCACCGAGAACCCGGGCCAGTAAAATCTCCTGACGCGGCTGGGTGGTGCACGCCTTCAGGCGTGCCCACCCCTTAGCTCCAACGTTCCCCCTGATCAGTCATCTTGAGCGACCAGGTTTTGAAGGGGCACGGCTTCAGCCGTGCCGAACGGCAGACCATAAATAGGTGAGCCCCTTCAGGGGCGGCACCGGGGTTCAAGAAAGCAATAGGGGTCCTTCGACTCGCGGCAAATGCGGCCGCTCGCTCAGGATGACAGCGGAAAAAGAATTGTCATCACGAGCGAAGCGAGGGATCTGCTTTTTCTTCCTGTTCGAGAAGAGCAGATCCCTCGCGCCAACTGCGGGCGCTCGTGATGACAAATCAGATGATGCAGGCGAGGCCCACCTGTCGCTCAGGATGACAAATCAAGAACAGCAGCAGGTCTCTCCGCTCGGGCTGACGCCCTCGGTCGGGATGACAAATCATCAAAGGGGCGCTCGCTCCTCCCTCACGATGACAACCGCTACAAGAGGAATCTGAATGCTGATTGCTGATTGCTGACAACTGACCTCTGGCTACTGGCTACTGGCTACTGGCTACTGTTTCTAATGCATCATCCCCGCGCCCGTCTTGCCCGGCTTGGGTTTGCGCAGCAGGAACAGGAACGGGATCATGGCCGCGAACATCCCGGCCATGAACAGGAAAGTGTCGTTGTACGACAGCATGGCCGCCTGCCGCTGCACCATGCCCCACATCGCCAGGTAGGCCTGCTTGGTGGCGGTCGCCGCGCTGAAGCCCTGGCTCATGAAGTAGGCCTTCATGTTCTGGAACATCTGGTTCGCCGCCGGGCTCTGCGGATACAGATTCGATCCCAGGCGGTTGATGTGCGTCTGCTGATTGCGGAACTGGATGGTCTCGACCATCGCGATGCCGATGCTGGCGCCGATATTTCGCATCAGGTTGAAGATGCTGGTGGCGTTTCCCATGCGTTCGTTGGGGATGCCGCCATTGGTGATGGTCGTGAGCGGCACGAAGACAAATCCCAGAGCCGCGCCCTGGATCATCAGCGGCCACCAGAAACTGCTGGCCGCCACGTCCAGGCTGAAGCGCGACAGTTCCCACATCGCATACGCCGACGCGATCAGCCCGATGCCCAGCAACTTCCGCTGGTCAATCTTTCCCGTCAGCTTGCCGACAATCGGCATGATAAGGAACGACGCCAGACCGCGCGGCAGGTTGGTGATGCCCGCCTTGGTTGCAGTGTACCCAAGCAATACTTGCATCAGCAGCGGCAGCAGCACCGTGCTGCCGTAGAGCACGAAGCCGATGACCGTCATCAGAAACGTGCCGATGGCGTACGACGTGTACTTGAAGACGGTCAGGTCGAGGATGGGATGGTCGGCTGTCAGCTCGCGTATCACCAACCCGACGAGACCGACGACGGCCAGCACCGCCAGCACCACGATGAAGTGCGAGCTGAACCAGTCAGCTTCCTGGCCTTTGTCGAGCAGTATTTGCAGGCTGCCGATGCCGACCGTCAGCAGCCCAATGCCCCAGAAGTCGATGCCAGTCTTCTGCCGCCGCAAGTACGGCGGATCGAAGATGAAAATCTGCGTCAGGATGATCGCCACCACGCCAATCGGCACGTTGATGTAGAACACCCAGCGCCAACTGTAGTTGTCGGTGAGCCAGCCGCCGGCGACCGGGCCCAGCATGGGTGCGACCACGATGCCCAGCGCCCAGAACGCCATCGCCTGTCCGCGCTTTTCCGGCGGAAACGATTCCAGCAGGATGGCCTGCGACAGCGGCTGTAATCCGCCGCCGCACGCGCCTTGAATGATGCGGCAGACAATCAGGAACGGCAGGGTCGGCGCCAGGCCGCAGAGAAACGACGCCGCCGTGAATCCCGTGACCGACATCAGCAGCAGCCGCTTGCGCCCGAAGCGGCCCGCCAGCCAGCCGGTCATCGGCAGGATGATCGCATTTGCCACCAGGTACGACGTCAGCGTCCACGTCGCCTCGTCGTTGCTGGCCGACAGGCTGCCCGCAATGTGCGGCAGCGACACGTTCACCACGGTCGTGTCCAGCACTTCCATGAACGTGCTCGACATGACCGCGATCGCGATCAGCCAAGGGTTAATGTCGCCGTGTGCCTTATCTCCGGTGAGCGCCATGCGTGCGAATCGGTCCCTGTTTTTCCCCAAACGACGAATGTAATAGTTCTGTCATATCGACCAAACTGCGTCCTACATCACAGAAATTTTCCTGACGCATTTCTACGATTAACTCATGATTACGAAATCAGATGCTGATTTGATTGTTCCACATCCCAAAGGGGCTCAAGCGCGCGTGCTATTGACCTCTGTGTTCGGCCCCTACGCGCAGGACGACGACTTCGGCAGCCGCTCCATCAATCCCATGGAGCTCTATCACAACCAGGTCACGCGCGCGCAAGGCAGCTTCTCGCTGCGCATGTTTCACCGCTCCTGGGGCCTGATGATGATCCAGCGCAACATCTCCGCCCCCAGCACCCTGCTCGACTTCCCTACCCTCGACCGCTTCGAGAAGGAACTGACGTCCAACCAATACGACATCGTCGGCATCTCCGGCATCATTCCCAACTTCGGCAAGGTGCGTGAGATGTGCCGCCGCGTGCGCGCCCTCTCGCCCCACTCCACCATCGTTGTCGGCGGACACGTCGCCGCCATCCCCGGACTGGACAAGCTGATTGACGCCGATTACGTCGTGCGCGGCGAAGGCATCTCCTGGATGCGGCGCTACCTCGGTGAAAATCCCGACGCGCCCATTGAGCACCCGGAAATCCTCTCCGGCTTCGGCATGAGAGTGCTCGGCATGCGCGTGCCCGACAATACCCGCGACACCGCCGCCACCATCATCCCTTCCGTGGGATGCCCCATGGGCTGCAACTTCTGCACCACCTCCGCCTTCTTCGGCGGCAAAGGAAAGAGCGTCAACTTCTATGAGTCGGGAGATCAGATCTTCGACATCATGCAGCACATGGAGCACGCCATGAGCGTGAGCTCCTTCTTCATCATGGACGAAAACTTTCTGCTCAACCGCCCGCGCGCCATGCAACTGCTGGAGCGCATGAAGGCCGCCGGCAAAGCCTGGTCGCTGTACGTGTTCTCCTCGGTGAACGCCATTCGCAAGTACACCATGGAGGAGCTGGTGCAGCTCGGCATCTCCTGGATCTGGCTGGGACTGGAATCGCCGAAGTCGTCCTATGCAAAGTTGCAGAACTCCGATACCCAGGCGATGGCCGCCGACCTGCGGCAGCACGGCATCAAGCTGCTGGGCTCCACCATCGTCGGCCTCGAGCACCACACCCCGGAGAACATCGCACAGGAAATTGAGTACGCCGTCTCGCACACCACCGACTTCCACCAGTTCATGCTCTATACGCCGGTACCGGGCACGCCGCTGTTCGCGCAGATGCAGGAAGAAGGCCGCATGCTCGACGGCATCGACCTCGCCGACATCCACGGCCAGTTCAAGTTCAACTTCGAACACGCCGCCATCTCGCGCGAGGACTCCAAGCGTTTCCTCGATTGGGCCTTCCACTTCGACCTGGAGCGCAACGGCCCCAGCCTGTTCCGTATTTGCGACACCATCTTTCAGGGCTGGAAGCGCTATCACGACCATCCCGATCTGCGGGTGCGCGAGCGCATGGCCAACGAGGCCGTCAAGCTGCGCACCACCTACGACGCCGCGCTGTGGGTGATGGAGAAGCGCTTGAAGAAGACCAATGCCGAGGTGTCGGCGCGGATTCGCGAACTGCGCCGCGAAGTGGAGCACGAGTTCGGCATCGCGACCCGCCTGCTGCGCGCCGTCGTCGGCCCGCTCCTGTTGTGGACCTCCAAGCGCGAAGACCGCCAGCTGGCCCGCGGCAAAACCTACGAGCCGCAAACCTTCGTTGATCGCAGAAACTGGGTGGAGGCGTAATTCAGAGAAAGACGGGATTGCATGCCTTCATAAACTGCCATAAAATAACGTCATGCCCATGACATCGCTGAACATTTCGCTCCCCGAACAGCTCAAAGCCTACGTGGAAGGCCAGGTGGCCTCTGGAGATTGGGGCACGCCCAGCGAATACATCCGCGAATTGATTCGTCAGGACAAGGAGAGGAGGCTGGGCAATCTGGAGCGTGAGCTGCTGGCTGGCGTCAACGCTCGCAAGGTCGAGGTGTCAGCCAAAGAAGTTCGCCAGAAGGGCCTGATCACGGCGCTGCGCGCTCGGGCGCGCCGCCGCGCTTGAAAGCCTTACGCATTGCCTTCAGCGATCTGGCCATCTCCGACATCCTGGAGCAAGCCGATTGGTACGAAGCTCGCTCCGAAGGGCTCGCTGCCCGTTGGGAGAAGGCGGTCAGCTCCGCATTGTTGCGCATCGCCAGCAACCCAGGCGCTGGAGCGCTTTGCCAGTTCCGGTCAGATCAGCTTCGAGGGACGCGACGCTCGTTTGTCCCCGGATCCCGAAGCACCTGATCTTCTATCAAGTCGACAAGAGCGCCCTTGTGGTCTTACGCGTCATCCACGGTGCCCGCGACCTCGAGAGCTTGCTCTCCGATTGATCGCGAAATTGCCTCCGTTTTTGTGTCGTCATCCTGACTCTTGGGGACGAGTTTACTTCAACCCGGCGTTGTCGGCGGCCAGCTTCGCCGTCGAGCTCCAGTCCCAGTCCTCCATGCCGCGGGCAATGGCGGTAAGGATGTGGTCGCGCATTGTGCTGGCAAATGGAAGCGGAGCGTCCACTGCTTCGCCCGCAGCCAGGGCAAGACGGATGTCTTTCAGTCCGAGCCGCAACTTGAATCCGGCCGGCTGATATTTCTCGTCGGCGATGAGGTTGCCGTAGGTTTTGTAGATGGGAGCGGCGAACAAGGAATTGGTGAGGAACTCCACGTACGCGTGCGGATCGATGCCGTACTTTCGCGTCAGCGCGATGGCCTCGCCCAGCGACTCGATGACCGAAGCGATGAGGAAATTGCCGCTGAGCTTCACCACGTTGGCCATCTCGGGCTTGTCGCCCATGACGAACACGCGCTGCCCCAGGGTTTCCAGCAGTGGCTTGGCGCGATCGAGGGCCGCGCTATCGCCGGCCGCCGCGATGAAGAGCTTGCGGGCTTCCGCCGCTTCGGGACGTCCGAAAACCGGCGCGGCAACGTACTGCTGCCTGCGCGCCGCGTGCTCTTCCGCCAGCCTCTTGGACAACGCCACGCTGATGGTGCTCATCGAGATGTGCAGGGCGCCTTTCGGCAATTTCTCCAGCACGCCGCCTGGATGCAACACCGCCGACTCGACCGCATGGTCGTCCGCCAGCATGGTGATGACCACGTCTGCGCTGTGGGCAGCTTCGCCCGCGGATTTCGCGAGCTTCGCGCCTTCCGAGCGCAGCTCTTCCCCCTTGGATTCGGTGCGGTTCCAAACCGTGACGTCGTGTTGGGCGCGCAAAAAGTGCCGCGCCATGTGCGCTCCCATATTGCCCAAACCGAGGAATGCGACTTTCATGAGGCCTCGCGAAGATGAACTTTGTTCTCTCTCAGGATGCGTTGCAGCGGGCCGGAGATTCGGAAGCCGAAGCAGCAATCTCTTTTGCTTCGTCGAACACCGCGCGGAACATGGCTTTCGTCAGCTTTCCGGTCGCGGTGTTCTGGTTGGACGGATGATACGAAGCCAGCAGCACGACGCCGTTTGGCATGTTGTAGGAAGCGCGGTGAGCAAAGACGAATCCAGCCCTGCTCTCGAGGATGCCGTTCCGCCTAGCGTAGTTGAGGTAGGCGTCGAAGCCTATCTTGCCCAGCGCGACGGCCACTTTCACGCGCTTCAGGATCGCCAGTTCGCGATCCAGAAAGGGCGCGCAATTCGCCAGTTCCGACGGCAACGGCTTGTTGTCGGGCGGCGCGCAACGCACCGCAGCGGTGATGTAGCAGTCGAGCAGTTTGAGATTGTCGTCGCGATGGTCGGCGTTGGGCTGCGAGGCGAATCCCACCTCATGAAGAATGGGATACATGAACTTACCGGACGCGTCGCCGGTAAACGGACGTCCGGTGCGATTGGAGCCGTGCGCTCCCGGCGCCAGTCCCAACACGAGAACGCGCGCGTTGGGATCGCCAAAGCCCGGCACCGGCCGCGCCCAATAGTCGCATTCGCGATAGGCCCGTCGCTTCTCGCGGCCGACCTGCTCGCGATAGACCACCAGACGCGGACAGCGAACGCAACTCACCACTTCTTCATTCAGGACGGTGAGCGCGGAAGGCAATTTCGGCAACACAGCTCCTTGGAAGCAACCTCAAGAGTAGCAAACCGCTTCCCCTGAGCGGCCTCGCCTGGATCGCGATGCCGCGCTCATCTCGTCCTTGCTTTTCGGCCGGTGTCGGCTCGTTTGACCGTCTGGTGTGGCTCTCTTACACTAAAGACTGCGAGTACCTCAGTAATATCGCGTGTCGCCTCCGTGCAGAGACGGCCGAGCTGCTCGTATTGCAGGATGCCCGAGCCGCCTCTCGCGGATTGCCGGGCAACTGTGTTCTGGGCCGCAACGGCCACATCATTTCCGAAGGCACCTCATTGACGACCGAATCACCCACGACCGACCTTCAGCCCACCGAACAAACCAACCCCTGCAAGCGCGAGCTGAGCATCGAGATTCCCGCTGACGTTGTCGCCGCCGAGTCCGAGAGCGTCGTGCAGCGTTACCAGAAGCTGGCGCGCGTGCCGGGATTCCGCAAAGGCAAAGTGCCGGCTTCCATCGTCCGGCAGCGCTTCGCCGACGACATCAAGGGCGAGATCGTTGAAGCGCTCGTGCCGCGCTACTTCCGCGAAGAAGCCCAGAAGCAGAACCTGCTGCCGGTATCACAGCCGCGCGTCACCGACCTGCACTTTCATGAAGGTGAGCCTCTGACCTTCAAGGCTTCCTTCGAAATCCTGCCCGAGTTCAAGGTCGCTCCCTACGACGACATCCATGTGGAAAAGCCGGACCCGACAGTGACCGATGAGGACGTGGAACGCGCGCTCAACAACCTGCGCGACCAGCACGCTACCTACGCCGCGGTAGAAGAAGACCGTGCGTTAGCGGATGGCGACTTCGCGGTGGTGGGTTTTAGGGGCGTGCCCAAAGAGAGCGAGCAGGACGCCGACTCCAAGCCCGTTGAAGTGGACGAAGTCATGGTCGAGATCGGTGGCCAGAACACGATTCCCGAGTTCAGCGAGAACCTGCGCGGCGCCAAGGCCGCCGAGCAGCGCACCTTCGACGTGAAATATGCCGACGACTTCTCCGACAAGCGGCTGGCCGGCAAGTCGATGACTTACGAGGTCAACGTCAAGGGCATCAAGACCCGTACCGTTCCCGAGCTGAACGACGAGTTCGCCAAGGAACTGGGCGCCGACTTCAATTCTCTGGAGGAGCTTCGTACCCGGCTGGGCGAGAACATGCGCGCCGAGAAACAGCACGAGACCGAGCACCGCGGCAAAGACCAGCTCGTCGAGGAACTGGTCAAGCGCAATGATTTCCCCGTCCCCGAAGCCATGCTCGACCAGCAGATTGATCTCCGCCTGGAGCGTGGCTTGCGCGCCCTGGCGGCGCAAGGCATGCGCACCGAAGACATGAAGCGCATGGACTTCGCGCGCCTGCGCGCCGGTCAGCGCGAGGCGGCGCTGCGCGAGGTCAAGGCCTCGCTGATCCTCGAACAACTGGCGGACCAGGAGAAAATCGAGGTCAGCGACGAAGAGTTCGATCGCGAGTTGGAAGTGCTGGCCGCCCAGTCTCAGCAAACGCTGGAGCAGGTCCGGGCCCGTTTGACGCAGGATGGAGGGCTGGATAGAATTCGGCATCGCATCCGCAACGAGAAGACCTTGGATGTTCTGTACCGCAGGTCCGCATAGGGCGGGCTGCGTTCCGCTTTCCCAACTTCGACCCGCGGGAAGAAGTGTGGGCAGCTAGCCTGAAGGGAGCTATACACGATGCTTGTACCCATGGTGATCGAGCAAACCAGCCGGGGCGAGCGGGCGTACGACATTTATTCCCGCCTGTTGCGGGACAATATTATTTTCCTGGGCACGCCTATCGACGACAACGTCGCCAACCTGATCATCGCCCAGATGCTGTTTCTTGAGGCGGAAGACCCGGAAAAGGACATCTCGCTCTACATCAATTCACCGGGCGGTTCGATCACGGCCGGTATGGCGATCTACGACACCATGCAGTTCATCCGCCCGGACGTGACCACCATCTGCATCGGCCAGGCGGCCAGCATGGCGGCGCTGCTTCTGGCAGCCGGTGCCCCAAAGAAACGTTTTGCCTTGCCAACGTCACGCATTCTCATTCATCAGCCCCTGATGTCGGGACTTTCCGGCCAGGCCACAGACATTGATATTCACGCCCGCGAAATCCTGCGCATGCGCGAGATCACCAGCCAGCTGCTCTCGAAGCACAGCGGCCAGCGGCTCGACAAAGTGGAACGCGACGTGGAACGTGACTTCATCATGAACGCGCAGCAAAGCAAGGAATACGGGATTGTTGACGATATTATTTTCAAGCACAAGTAAGATCGAAGAACGACAGCGGTCAGTTGGCAAATCGAGAAAAAAATTCCTTGCCTGCTTCGAAAGTTGTACCTGCTATTGCACTATGGTTTCGTTGCAGCGCAGGAAAACTGTGATTGAATAGCTTGTAGGCGAGCGGTGCTGAAGGCTCGCAAGCGGGTCCCTCACTGGCCGAGGGTGTAACAGGAGCGGCACGGCTCCTGTCCGGGTTCGAGGAAAACGGAAAATGCAGCCGGGAAGTTTAAGTCCGGGCTGGCAGCGTGCGCTGTGAAGGAGTTTGCGTGAGAACCAGGACCGGTTCTGATGAAGTGCTTCGTTGTTCGTTTTGCCACAAGTCTCAGGACGCCGTCGCCAAGTTGATTTCGTCGCCGACGGACTATCCGCGCGCCTACATCTGCGACGAGTGCGTTGCTGTCTGCAATTCCATCCTGGAAGACGACCGCTCCGAAGCGCAGCCCGCCGCTACCCCCAACCACTTGCCCAAGCCGGCCGAAGTGAAGACGTTCCTCGACGAGTACGTTATCGGCCAGCAGCAAACCAAGAAGAAGCTCGCAGTCGCGGTCTACAACCACTACAAGCGCGTCTACATGAACCGCCAGCGCGGCGGCGAAGTGGAACTTGCCAAGTCGAACATCATGCTCATCGGGCCGACCGGCACGGGCAAGACCTTGCTGGCGCAGACCCTGGCCAAGATGCTCGACGTTCCTTTCGCCATCGTGGATGCCACCACTCTCACCGAGGCCGGCTACGTCGGCGAAGATGTCGAGAACATTATCCTCAAGCTGCTGCAGGCCGCCGACGGCGACGTTGCCCGCGCGCAGACCGGCATCATTTACATCGACGAAGTCGATAAGATCGGCCGCAAGGACGAGAACCCGTCCATCACCCGCGATGTCTCAGGCGAAGGCGTGCAACAGGCGCTGCTGAAAATTCTCGAAGGGACCGTCGCCAACGTTCCCCCGCAAGGTGGACGCAAACACCCGCACCAGGAATTCACGCCGGTTGATACCACCAATATCCTGTTTATCTGTGGCGGCGCGTTCGTCGGCTTGGAGCGCACCATCGCCCGGCGCCTGGGCAAACGCTCCATGGGCTTCCGCACCAACGCCGACAAAGAAGCCGCGTTCACCGAGAGCAACAAGCGCGACACCGAACTGCTGGCGCAGGTCGAGCCGCAGGATCTGATTAAGTTCGGGCTCATCCCCGAATTTGTAGGCCGATTGCCGGTGGTCGGCGTGTTAAGCGATCTCGATGAAGACGCGCTGGTAGAGATCCTGACCCGTCCGAAGAACGCCATCGTTAAGCAGTATCAGCGGCTGTTTGATTTTGAGAACGTCAAGCTGCGCTTCACGGAAGACGCCCTTCGCGCCATCGCCCGCGAGGCCATGTCACGCAAGGTTGGCGCGCGCGGCCTGCGCATGATCCTGGAAGAGTTGATGCTCGACCTGATGTACAGCCTGCCGAGCCAGAAGCGGGTCAAAGACTTCGAAGTCACCCGCGAGATGGTCGAGCAGCGCAACGTCAACCTGCCCCCGCTGGAAAAAGCCGGCTAGGGTCAACGAGCACGGCGGGCATCGGTTTACGCCGCCTCGCCCCGCGAATCCAATCCGCGATGTGAGCATCCATATCTCAACATCTTGACAACTCCTCGGTATGCGGATTTTCGCCGGCCTTTTGCTGTTACCAAATCCGGCAACGCCCTCATACTAAAGAGGTTCGTCAGTTTTCTGCCCGCTTGAAACGCGTGTTATCCTTAAATCAACTCGGCTGCCTCGATTGCAGCCAGAGCTGAAGACTGCCATAACGGCTAGCTCTTCTTCCTCAGAGCGCCCGAAGCCCTCTGAATGACAAGGTGGTATTGGTGACCCAGCGCGAGAAGTTCGAAACCAAGAAACTCCCCATGATGCCGATTCGCGACGTCGTGATTTTTCCGTACATGATGACGCCGTTCGTAGTTGGCCGTGAGTCGAGCGTGCGCGCGCTGGAAGAGGCGCTGGCCGGCGATAAGAAAATCTTCCTCGCCACCCAGCATGACGCCAGCATCGACGAGCCCAAGCCCAATGAGATTTTCCAGGTTGGCACCATCGTCAACATCGTGCAGAGCCTGAAGCTGCCCGACGGCAACATCAAGGTCCTGGTTGAGGGCCTGGAGCGCGGCAAGATCCTGCAAGTCGTGGATACCGATGGTTACTTCGAGGCCACGGTCCGTACTGCAAAATACTCCGCCGAGCCGACCCCGCCGGTCGACGCCGCCATGCAGCGCGTCACCGGGCTTTTCGAGCAGTACGTCAAGCTGTGCCAGTCCCTGAATTACGAGACCATGATCGCGGCGGTTCGCAATGACGATCCGGCGAAGCTGACCGACACCATCGCCGCCAATCTGCAGTTATCCATCGAGGAAAAGCAGGAACTGCTGGAAATCTTCGATCCGGCTGAGCGCCTGAACCGCATTGGCGACGTGCTCGACGTCGAGATCGAGAAGCTGAACATGGACCGCACCATCCAGTCGCGCGTCAAGCGTCAGATGGAGCGCGCGCAAAAAGAGTATTACCTCAACGAGAAGATCAAGGCCATCCAGAAGGAACTGGGCCGCGGCGAGAAAAGCGAGTTCGACGAACTGAAGAAGAAGATTGACACCGCCGGCATGCCGCGCGAGACCCACGAGAAGGCGATCCAGGAGCTGAAGAAACTGGAAGCCATGCCGCCCATGTCGGCCGAGTCCACCGTATCGCGCAACTACCTCGACTGGCTGCTGGCCGTGCCGTGGAAGAAGCGGTCGAAAGAAATCCGCAACATCGAGGTCGCCGAGAAGACGCTCAACGAAGACCACTACGGGCTGGAGAAAATCAAGGAGCGCATCCTGGAGTTCCTCGCGGTGCGCCAACTGGTGAAGAACCCGCGTGGCTCCATCCTGTGCTTTGTCGGGCCTCCGGGCGTGGGCAAGACCTCGCTGGGCATGAGCATCGCCAAGGCCACGGGCCGCAAGTTCGTTCGCATGTCGCTCGGCGGTGTGCGCGATGAAGCCGAGATCCGCGGCCACCGCCGCACCTACATCGGCGCGCTGCCCGGCCAGATTATCCAGATGATGAAGAAGGCGGGCACCAAGAACCCGGTCTTCATGCTGGACGAAGTGGACAAGATGTCCATGGATTTCCGCGGCGACCCGTCGGCGGCGCTGCTCGAAGTGCTCGACCCCGAACAGAACTTCATGTTCGTCGACCATTACCTCGACGTGGAGTATGACCTGTCGCAGGTGTTCTTCATCGCCACCGCCAACGTGCTGCACACCATCCCGCCGGCCTTGCAGGACCGTATGGAAGTTCTGCGGTTGCATGGCTACACCGAGCCGGAAAAGGTCGAGATTGCGAAGCAGTACCTGGTGCGCAAGCAGCGCCTGCAGACTGGCTTGACCGAGGAGAACATTGTCTTCACCGACGACGCGCTCACCGAGATCATCCGCCACTACACGCGCGAAGCCGGGGTGCGCAATCTGGAGCGTGAGATCGGCAACATCTGCCGCAAAGTGGCCCGCAAGGTTGTAAAGGAAGGCGACAAATACACGCTGACGTTGACGGCGGAACACGTCACCGATTATCTCGGCGTGACGAAGTTCCGCGACAGCGAGGTGCACGAGCGCAGCGAAGTCGGCCTGGTCACTGGCCTAGCGTGG
>Ga0209048_10002278_pt1 | contig 19185 bp, 16 predicted proteins | sample FrelakmetCRP12CR_FD_187146 | JGI IMG/M metagenome (GOLD analysis project Ga0209048, IMG submission 187146) | Freshwater lake sediment microbial communities from the University of Notre Dame, USA, for methane emissions studies - CRP12 CR (SPAdes)... | ecosystem: Environmental > Aquatic >... | reverse complement strand
CTGCGGGGTGCGCCCAGCCGGGCACGACGGTGGTCGACCCGGTGTAGCCGGCGGCCCTGACCACGGCGATGACCGTCTGGTCGTAGTGGCCGGAGGGGTAGCAGAACCAGTTCACGGGAACGTGGTAGCGCTGCTGGAGCATCCTCCGCGCGGTGGCCACCTGATAGTGGAGCTGTTCGGCGCCGAGGGCGATCAGGTCGGCGTGGCTTATGCCCTGCGTGTCGAGCTCCCAGCCGGCGGCGACCATTTCGCGGACCTGTTCCTGGCTGAGCCCGCCCTGGGAGGGCGGCAGGCCGCTGAGCTGGATGTTCTCATCGCCCACCCACCCGACCCGGCGCAGGATCGGCAGGGCCTGGGTGTACTGGGAGTGGTAGCCGTTGTCGAAGCTCAGCACGATCGGTTTGCCGGGCCCGAGGGGCACGCCCTTCTTCCAGTAGGCCTCGACCTGGTCCATCGTGACGGCATGCCAGCCGGCGCTCTTCAGCGCCTGCACCTGCGCGGTCAGTTCGCCGGGCGTCACGTACAGGCCGGGGAAGGGCGCGCCCGGCGGGGGAGGGGCGATCACGTGGTACATGAGGATCGGGACCGGCTCGGTTCCGGGAGGGCCGGTGGACGCGGTCGTGCTGCCCGCGGAGGAGGTTGCGTGGTGTGGGGACGTGGGGGTGGAGGCGGTAGCCGGGCTCGCGCTGTTGGTGGATTGCGATGAGCCGCCCGAGCGGTTGGCAAGGACGATCACGGCCACGGCCACGATCGCCGCGGCGATCAGCGCGACGACCTGACGGCGGCGGCGAACCGCCCGGCGGCGGGTCTCACGACGGGTGTAGAGAGCCTCGGAGTCCATCTAGCTTGCGCCCTACGCGGCCATCACGCGACCCGCGCACATCGCCCGAGGATAGCCGGGGTCAGAGACGCGTCGCCGTTCTTTATAAGACTGAATCTCGTCTTTTGGTAGCCTCGGAACGCACTTGGACGCGCTCGTGAGAGGTTGCGCGGAACGGGCGGTCGTCCATCCTGCAGTCCTCCATCCACCTCGCGCTGAAAGGCGTCCCGCCGTTGTCCAGGTTGGTTGTTCCCCTCCTCGCCGTCCTCGCGGCGCTCACGCTCGGGGTCGCGCCGGCGGGCTGCAACTCCTCGGGCTCGCCGTCCTCGGGCGCCTCCGTTTCGGGAGGCTCCGCCGGCCGGAGCAAGGCCAGGTTCCAGGTGGTCGCCGCCGAGAACTTCTGGGGCAGCATCGCCGCGCAGCTCGCCGGCAACAGGGCGAGCGTGACGAGCATAATCGCCAACCCGAACATCGACCCGCACAGCTATGAGCCGACCGTCCAGGCCGCGCGCGCGACGGCCGTCGCGAACCTGGCGATCGTCAACGGCCTGGGATACGACAACTGGGCGCCGAAGCTCCTGGAAGCCAGCCCGCTCAGCGGACGGGTCGTGCTGAACGTTGGCGATCTGCTCGGCTTCAAAGAAGGCGAGAACCCCCACCGCTGGTACTCCCCGTCGAACGTGTACACGGTCATCGACCGGATCACAGCCGACTACGCAAAGCTCGACCCGGCCGACGCTGCCTACTTCGCCAAGCGCAAGCAGACCTTCGAGGCGCGCGACCTCGCGCGCTATGCCGGGCTGCTCGGAGAGATCCACTCAAGGTACGCCGGCGTGCCGGTCGGCTACAGCGAGAGCATCGTTCAGCCGCTCGGAGAACAGCTGGGGCTGAAGCTCCTGACGCCCTACAGCTTCGCCAAGGCGATCGCCGAGGGCACCGACGTGACCGCGCAGGACAAGCGGGCGGTCGACGCCCAGGTCCAGAACCATCAGATCAAGGTCTGGGTCTTCAACAGCCAGAACGTCACGCCCGACGTCGAGCGCGTCAACCAGCTCGCCGCTGCGAATCACATCCCGATAGCGACCGTCACAGAGACGCTCTCACCGGCCTCGGACAGCTTCGAGCAGTGGCAGGTCGCACAGCTCGAGGACCTGCTGCGCGCCCTGCGGCAGGGCACCGGCAGCTGATCGCGGGGCTTCGGTCGCCGCTGAGGCCCGGCGCGAGCGGCCGGCGGGCGGGCTGCCCGCTGCGCCGAGCGGCTCAACGTCGGTCTGGACGTCGACAAGGAGACCCGTGCCCCGGGTTGAGGATCGCCGTGCGCGCGTTCGACCGCCGCGGCGCGGTGCGGTGCGGTGCGGGCGTTCAGACGGGCGCCAACAGGTTCAGGTCGTACTCGAACCCGGCGCCGCGCAGGTTCAGCAGGAGCTTGGACTGCCATGTGCCGGCGAGGTCGAGGCGCACATACGCGATGCCCTCCAGGTCGCACGGCAGTTCCACACCCTCCTCGTAGAGCACGCACACGCAACGCGGGGTCAGCGCGGCCACGAGGAAGCCCATCTCGAACACGACGCCCTGACACGCACGGGTCGAGAAGTGGGGCTCTTGATCGGAGTCGATCCGAGGCGCGCCGATCTCGTCGGCCGTCAGCAGGACGACCGCGTAGCTCGCCCCCGGCCCCGGCTGCTCGAACTGCTCGACTCTCGTACCGTGGCCGTTCGGCTGGTCGCTCAGAATGGTGACCGCGTGTGGACCCGCCCGCTCGAGCACGAGGACGACGGCCTGCTTCCACCTCTCGCTCTTCCCGTGGACAAGGAAGACCCGCCTCTTCCCGTCTGACCTGAGGCCGGCCGAGGTCGTGACAGGCGTCGGCGACGCCGACCCGTTGCCCGACCGCTGCGTGGACTCGGCGCCCCCGGAGGGCACCGCCGCGAGCTCTGAGCCAACGGAGGAGGCCGACCCGGGCTCCGGGCCGGAGGACGGCTCTTGCGCAGGCTCCGAGTCATCGGCGGGCTCATCCGCAGGATCGGCGGGCTCATTCGCAGGCTCAACCTGATCTTTGAGCGAGATCAGGACGTCGATGGCCGCTCGCACGCAGCCCAGGTCGCGTTCGTATTCCACCTGCCACCCGCCGCCACCGGTGAGGGCAGACGCTGCGCTCTTGAACTCCTTGGCCTCGTCTGCGCCGTCGCAGATGCGGCTGAGAGCCTGCACGGTCAGCGCGATCCACTGCTCGCGGGCAACCTTCCAGCTGTCGTAGTCACCGGGTTCGCCGATCAGGCTTGCGCGCTGCACAAGGGCCTGCCCCTGGTCGACCTGCTCGGCAAGCAGTTCTGCGGTTATCGGGTCGGAGGCGTTGAGCATCGCGTGCGCGTGCGTCTAGCGCCAGTCCTCGAAGGCGTACTGCGAATCGACCGCGCGCGGTCGAAGTGGTTGCGCTCGCTGCATCGGCTTGCCGCTATCGCTATCGGCAACTGCCGCCGACGACCTTCGCTGCCGAGGCTCCCCTAGACGGGCGTTGGCCGGCGCCGGGTCAGTCGCCGCTCAGGTTCGGCGGGAGCGGCTGGCCGGAGGGCGGCGGTTCGTCGGCGAGCAGCTGGGGCACGGTCACCAGGTGATAGCCGCGCGCCCTGAGCGCGTGGATGATGATGGGAAGCGCGGCGATCGTCTGCGTGCGGACTCCGCCCGCGTCGTGCATGAGGATGATCGCGCCGGGGCGCACGCCCGCTAGCGTGTGTTCGACGATCGCGGGAACGCCCGGCTGCAGGTAGTCGCCGGCGTCCACCGACCACATCACCATCAACAGGTGCAGCGCCCGCAGCTCGCGAATCGTCGTGGCGTTGAAGGAGCCGTAGGGCGGGCGGAACAGCGTCGGCCTCGGCCCTCCCAGCAGTTCGATCCGCGCGATCTGTTCGAACAGTTCTTCGTACTGTTCGTGGGCCGAGAGGTGCGCCAGCATCGGGTGGGTCTCGGTGTGGTCGCCGACCACGTCGCCGTCGCGGATCTCCCGGCTCGTGGAGGGGCTGAAGTAGCGCTCCATCTTGCCGATCGCGAAGAAGGTCGCTCGGACGTGGAGTCGCTCGAGCACGGACAGCACGCCGGGCGTATACGGACCGGGGCCATCGTCGAAGGTGAGCGCGACATCGCGCTTCGTGCCTGCGCCTTTTCTCACGAACGGCGTATACGCGAGGATCGACGCCACGGCCTTGTTCTCGCCAGCCGTCCCGGACTGCCCCGGCTGACCCGCGCCGCCCCCGCTCGCCCGGTGGGCGGCGGCCGCTGCGCGCGCGGCCGCGCTCGCACCGTGATGGTGGCCGCCCGAGAGCGCCCCGACGATGAGCAGGAGGACCATCCCGCTCGCCAGAGCGACGCCACGCCGGCGACGGCGAAAGTGCGCCCGGGGGTCGACCTGCGGCTCGCCGGTTGTCGGTGCCGCGGGCTTGCGGGCGGCGCCCCAGTGATGATCCTCGAAATCCCAGTGCCAGCTGCGGCCCATGATCAGCGGCTAGAAGCAGGCGAGGTCTTGGACGTTTGTGTCATTTTCGCTTTCCAATGCGGAATATCGGGTGTGCGACGGTCCGCCCGATGCTCGCGGCAAGGACGCGTCCAGATGCACACTATCGTCAGCCCGGATGGCGCCGCGCACACCCCGCGCCCGCGACGGGGGCGCGAGCAGGGCGCCGGGGCCGCGCACCTCAAGATGCCGCCGCTCGATGCCCTGGCCGGGCGCCCGGTCTCATCGCTATGTCCCGGCGAGGGCCTTCAGGGGTGTCATGCGGGTGACCCTCCAGGCCGGATAGAGGCCCCCCAGCACGCCGATCGCGACGCCGACGAGCAGCGCGCGCCCGAGCCCCCAGGCGGTCACCGAGGGCGAGACGTAGGAGCTCACGCCAAGGGCGTCCACGAGCAGACCGCCGCCGATGACCCCGAAGAACAGGCCGGCCGCGGACCCAAGCACGCTGACCGCGACGCCTTCGCCGAGGATCAGGGTTGCGACGCGCAGCGGGGGCCAGCCGACCGTGCTGAGCAGCGCGAGCTCGCCCTGGCGTTCCATGATCGACATGGCCATCGTGTTGGCGACGCTGATCGTGCCGACGATCAGCGCGATCACGACGATCACGAGGATCGCCTTGGAGATCAGCGTGCCGTTGGCTCCCGCCCGCAGTGCCTGCTGGGGATCGGTGATCACCTGCGTGCCCGGGAGGCTTCGTTCGATGCTGGAAGCGGCGTCGGTGGCTCGCGTGCCCGGCGCGAGCCGCACCACCACGTTGGTCTCCTCCCCGCCGCGGCCGGTGATCTGCTGTGCCTGGGCGGTGCTCAGCACCGCCCCCGAGTCCTCGAAGTAGATGCCCGAGTGGTAGATGCCGGCGACCGTGAAGGGGTGGCCCTTGACGGCAAGGACGCCGCCCGGCGTCAGGCGCAGCCGCTCGGCCATACGGTCGCCGACGAGGATCGCCTGCTCGCCCGACAGCGGTCGGCGACCGGCCACAAGGACAAGGCTCTGGGTGAAGAAGCCGCCGGGGTCGGCGCCGAACACGATCGCGGCGGAGTCGGCCTTCACCCCTTCGACGATCAGGAGCAGCGGCGTGGCCTTGGCGACATCGGAGCGCGCGGCCAGCTGCGCGACCGCGGAGGCGGGCAGGATCGATGCGGTCGGATCGGAGACGTTCGCCTGGAAGACCCCGAGGTCCGAGCCGCCGAGATGGACGAATCCGGCGGCCGTCTCTTTCAACCCCTGCGTGAACGAGAGCAGCGCCACGATCGTCGCCACGGCGATCGCTATGCCGCCGGCCGTGAAGATCGTGCGAGACGGGCGTCGCAGCAGGTTCGTCGAGATCATCGCGAGCATCGGCTCCTCCCTAGCTCGCGGAGAGCGCCGGCTCGGAGGGGTGGCCGAGGCGCCCGTCGATGATCGTGACGGTGCGATCGGTGCGCGCTCCGACGGCGTGGTCGTAGCTGACGACGAGCATCGTCATGCCGAGGCGGTCGCGCAGTCTGAAGAGCAGGTCGAGCACGCGCTCGGAGGTGCTCGAGTCAAGGGCACCGGTGGGCTCGTCGGCCAGCAGCAGGCGCGGCTGGTTGGCCAGCGCGCGCGCCACCGCAACGCGCTGGCGCTCCCCGCCGGAGAGCTCGGAGGGGTGGTGCTCGGCGCGGTCGGCGAGCCCGACCTCCTCCAGCAGCGCGAGGGCGCGGCGGTGTCGCTCGGCGCGGCGCACGCCCGCTCCGAGCAGCGGGACCTCGACGTTGGCTTTCGCCGTGAGCGTGTCCAGCAGCAGGTGGCGCTGGAAGATGAAACCGACGATCTCGCGACGGGCGCGGGCGGGGTGTGGCTCCTTCCAGATCGCGCGTCCGTCGATCAGAACCTGCCCCCCGTCGGGCTGATCGAGACCGCCGATCAGGCTGAGCAGCGTGCTCTTGCCAGACCCGGAGCGGCCGGTGATCGCGATCGCTTCGCCCGGCTCGACCTTCAGCGAAACCTCGCGCAGCGCGCTGATCTGGCCGAAGCTCTTGCTGACACGGTCAACGTTCACCGCCGCACCCTCCGGCTGGCTCATTGGGTGACCTGCACCGGGTAGTCGAGGTTGATGGTTGCCCCTCCCGAGACGATCACCGCGCGCAACGTCAGCGGGTAGCCGACCGCCGAGGCGGGCCACTGGAACGTGTCCGAGAAGTGCCCGGTGAAGGCGTAGTGGGAGCGGTGGGCCACGACCTGGCCCCCGAACAGATACTCGTAGGCGACGCTCGCCCGCGCCGGGCGCCCGTTGCGGGTGGCCGTGAACCGGATCGGCCAGAGACGGCCGACCCTGGGGCTGTGGTCGGCGGCGTGCAGGGTCGCCGTCACCCCACCGGCGGAGCCGGTGACGACGCCGCCCTGAGCCTGTGTCGAGGGCCGGGTCGCCTGTGTGGAGGCCGTCCTGGCCGTGGAGGGCTGCTGGGCGGATGCGCCCGTGGAAGAGGTGGTGGAGCTGTGGGTCGAGGACCCGCCGCAGCCGTCACAGAGGAGTAGGACGGCCGTCAGCCCGCCAAGCAGGCGCCATGCCCTGCACGCCCTCACCGCGCGAGCTCCTGCAGGCAGCGCGGGACACCGGGCATCTTGAGACCCGAGGTCACGACGCCGCGATCCATGGTTTCGCTGACGAGCGTGATCGGCGCGTTCGATCGAGCACTGCTGTTCCTTTCGTGCGATGGACGTGAGCCCCAGCATCGCCGGTCGCCTGCACTGGAACATCTGCGCGAGCTACCGCCGAGCGTGGCAATGCACCGCAGGTGCATCCTGGCAGGCTTCTCGGCGGTAAGGCGCGTTCCCGGTGCCCGGCAGACGCGGCGCCGGATCCTCTCACCCGGTCCGGGCCAGCCCCCGACCGCAAGCCGGGCTCACCCCGGCAGGAGCGTCAAGCCCCGCCGTAGGCGACGATCAGATCGGTTGCCACTCCCACGAGGAAGCCAGCGGAGATCATGTACAGGCCGAGCGTGTGATGCCCGTAGCGGCGCATGCCCGTCCAGATCTCGCCGATCACGTACAGGACGGCGCCGCCTGCGAGCGCGTAGAACAGGAGCTCGAGCGGTTCGGAGTTGACCTGGTATCCGACGATCGTGCCAACGACGGTGGGCCCGCCGCCGATCAGCCCGGCCACCGCGATCCAGGACCAGGATGGCCGCACGCCCCCGAGGGGGCCGACGATGCCGAAGCCCTCGGTCGCGTTGTGCAGCCCGAAGCCGATGATCAGCACCGTCGCCAGGCCGATCGCCCCGGCCTGGGCCGACACGCCGATCGCAAGGCCCTCGGCGAAGTTGTGCAGGCCGATCGCGACCGCGATCACCATGCTCGTCTGCAGGGCCCGTCGCCGCGCATCCAGGGCGCCCTCCTCGGCCGCGCGGGCGAGCTGCTCGGCATCGACGGCGGTCACGATCTGCGCCCCGGCGATCGGAGCCGGCGCCGTCCGGTAGCGGCGCAGCCTGCGCTCGAGCGCCGAGATCCCCGCGGTCCCGACCGTGAAGCCGACCGCGAGCATCGCGAACAGGCCGACCACGTGACCGAGGCCGGCCGTGTGCGCCTTGTAGTGGGCGAGCGCGGTTTCGAGGATCTTCTCGGCGTGCTTGCCAACGTCCATGAAGATGAACGCGAGGATCCCCACCGAGAACATCGCGAGGCTGACGCGCAGGCGATCGTCGACGCGCTTGATCCGCCCCAGCGGGAGGCCGAGGTAGATGGCGAAGCCTGCGATTGCGCCCAGCGCGACTGTTTCGGCGAAGCCCATCCACACCTCTTCGTCAGGGAACCCGGTTAGGTATACCTAACTTCTACCACGGAGGTCGGGATTACAGCCCGCAGACCGGACGGGTGGTCGGCTCTCAGCCACCATCCGCCGCCGCTTCCGGGAGAATACGCCGATGCACCTAACGGCCAAGGCCGATTACGCCGTGCGCGCCGTCGTGGAGTTGGCCGGCAGCGGGCAGGAGGCGCCCCGCAAGGTGGACGACGTCGCGCAGGCCCAGGGCATTCCCGTCTCGTTTCTGGAGAACATCCTCACGCAGCTGCGCTCCTCGGGAATCGTCCGCAGCCAACGCGGTCCCGAGGGCGGCTACTGGCTGGCCGTACCGCCCGACGAGCTCAACCTCGCGCGCGTGATCCGCGCGGTCGAGGGTCCGCTGGTGGGCATACGGGGGCAGCGCCCCGAGGAGATCGAATACGTCGGCTCGGCCGAATCCCTGCAGCAGGTCTGGATCGCGGTGCGCGCCAGCCTGCGCAAGGTGCTCGAGCACGTGACCATCGCCGACGTCGCCGCCGGCAAGCTGCCCAAGGAGGTGCTCGCGCTCACCGGCGACAAGGAAGCCTGGACTACGCGCTAGGCGTGAACACGCGCGGGGGCGGGAGGCGAACCGCAAGGATCTGGCCCTCGTGGAGCTCCAGCTCATGGGCGCGCTCGCGCGTTACCTGCGCCCAGATCTCGCGGCCGTCTTCCAGCTTCAGCTCGACACGCACCTCGAAGCCGAGGTGCACCACCCGCTCGATGAGCGCCTCGGTCCCTTCGCCATCGTTGGACGGCAGGATCTGGATGTCGTGCGGACGCATGAACGACATGTCGTCTAGGCGGTTGACCGGGCCCACGAACGACATCACGAACTCGTTGCGCGGGCTCTCGTACAGCTCGTTCGGCGTGCCCGCCTGCTCGATCCGCCCGAGGTTCATCACCACGATCTGCTCCGCGACGTCCATCGCCTCCTCCTGGTCGTGCGTGACGAAGATCGTGGTCACATGGATCTCGTCGTGCAGCCTGCGTAGCCATTCGCGCAGCTCGGCGCGCACCTGCGCGTCGAGCGCCCCGAACGGCTCGTCCAGAAGCAGCACTTTCGGCTGCACCGCCAGTGCGCGTGCGAGCGCCATCCGCTGGAGCTGCCCACCGGAGAGCTGGGCGGGGTAGCGGTCCGCCAGCCCCTCCAGGCGCACCAGGTCGAGTAGCTCCGTCACCCGCTCTCTGATCTCCGCCTTCGGGCGCCGACGAACGGTCAGGCCGAAGGCGACGTTGTCCTTGACGGTCATGTGCTTGAAAGGGGCGTAGTGCTGGAAGACGAAGCCGACGTCGCGCATGCGCGCGGGCGTGTCGGTGACATCGCGCCCTCCAATCGCGACCGTGCCGCTGTCGGGGGTCTCCAGCCCGCCGATGATCCGCAAGAGCGTCGACTTGCCGCTCCCGCTCGGACCGAGCAGCGCGGTCAGCGCGCCGTCGGCCACCCCGATGCAGACATCGTCCAGGGCGACGAAATCGCCGAACCGCTTGGTGACGTTGCGTACCTCGATTGCCATCTCAGACGGGCGTCCTTGACGCGCTCCGGCGAGCGAGCAGGTTCATGGCCAACAGCGTAGCCAGCGCCAGCAGCGCGAGCACGACCGCGGCCGTATAGGCACCGGTGACGTCGAAGTTCTCGAAGCGGTCCTGCACGTACAGCGGCAGCGTCTGGGTCTGTCCCTCGATCCGCCCGGACACGATGCTCACCGCCCCGAACTCGCCGAGGGCGCGCGCGGTGGTCAGCACGACCCCGTAGACGACCGCCCACCTGATCGCGGGCAGCGTGATGCGCAGCAATGTCTGCCAGCGGCTTGCCCCCAACGTGGCCGCGGCCTGCTCCGCGTCGGTGCCGAGCTCGCGCAGCACCGGCACCGTCTCGCGCGCGACGAACGGCAGCGAGACGACCGCGGTGGCGATCACCATGCCGGGCACCGAGAAGATCACCTGGATCCCATGCGCCGCCAGCCAGTCCCCGAACCAGCCGGTCTTCCCGTAGACGAGCACGAGCGCGAGGCCGACCACTACCGGCGAGATGGCGAACGGCAGGTCGACCAGCATCCCCAGCAGCGCCCTGCCCCTGGGATGTCCGCGCTCGAGCAGCAGGGCCATGCCGATCCCGAACACGGTGTTCAGGGGCACGACGATTGCCACGATCTCGATCGAAAGCCAGAAGGCGTGCACCGCGTTCGGAGCGGTGATCGCGTTCCACACCGGAATGAGCCCGTGTTCGAAGGTTCTGTAGAAGATCATCACCAGGGGCGCCGCCAGCAGCAGCGCCAGGTAGCCGAGCGCGATTGTGCGCACGCCCAACTTGCGCGCGTGGGCGGCCCGTGCGCCGGGGCCTGCGGCCGGACGCCGCGCGGGGTCCCGCCTTCTGCCGAGCGCCGCGCCGCCCGGATGCGCTCCCACAGAGACGGACTCAGACATTCCGCGCCCCCGACCGGATGTGTCGCGCCCTAGAGCGCATACTCGGAGCTCCGACGCGAGAGGAGCGCCAGCCCGCCCAGCACGACCAGTGCCGCGGCCAGCAGCACGACCGAGACCGCCGCGGCCGCCGGCAGGTTTTCGTTCGAGACCTGACCGAACACGTACACCGAGCCGACTTCCGTCTTGAACGGCAGGTTCCCCGTGATGAGAACGAGCGAGCCGAACTCGCCGACCGCCCGCGCGAAGCTGAGGGCGACCCCCGAGACGATCGCCGGCCTGAGGCTGGGCAGCACGATCCGTCTCAGGACGGTCAGCGGCCGCGCGCCCAGCGACGCGGCGGCCTCCTCCATCGAGAGGTCGAGCTCGAGTAGCACGGGCTGCACCGATCTGACGACGAACGGCAGGGTCACGAACAGCAGCGCCAGCGCGATCGCCGCGCGCGTGAACGCCACGTCGACGCCGACCGGGCTGTTCTTCCCATACAGCGCCAGCAGCACCACCCCCGCGACGATCGTCGGCAGCGCGAACGGCAGGTCGATCAGCGCGTTGACGGCCCGCTTGCCGGGGAACTCGTCGCGCACCAGAACCCAGGCGATCAGCGTGCCGAACACCGCGTTGACGATCACGACGATCGTCGACATCACCAGCGTCAGCTTGATGGCGCTGAGCGCCTGCGCGTTCGTTATCTCCCGCCAGAACGCGCTCGCACCGCCGCTACCGGCCTCCACCAGCAACGCCGCGACCGGCAGCAGCACGAGCGCCGTCAGGTAGAGGCCGAGCAGGCCCCTTCCGAGCGCGCTCGCGCCGAGCGCGCGCGCTCCGCCGCGCCGGCGAATGACAGCGGCGAACCCCGACGAGGAGTGCCCGCCGCCGGATCCGCTCGCGCCCGCGGGCGCCGGATCGGGGACGTTATTTGCCAGTGGAAACCCCCAGCGACTGCTCGATCTTGCTGACGATCCCGGTTTCCGGTTCGAAGAACTGCTTGGTCGCGGCCTTCCAGCCGCCCAGCGATTCGATCGTGAACAGATTCGGCGGCGTCGGGAACTCGCCGCCGGCGACGCCCGGGATCACCGGCCGGTAGCCATGCGACGCCCAGATCGTCTGGGCCGGCGGCGTGAGCAGATAGTTGACGAACTTCTGCGCGTTCGCGTTGCTCCCGACGACCGCGATCGGGTTCTGGATCAGGATCGTGGCTTTGGGGATCACGTATTCGATCGGCGAGCCCTTCTTCTTGTCCGCGATCGCCTCGCTCTCGTAGTCGAGCAGCGCGTCCCCCCGGCCGGCCAGGAACGTCTGCAGCGCATTGCGCGCCGAGCTGTCCTGGCTGACCACGTTGTGGAAGAGCGCCTTCAGGTATTCCTGCGCCTGCGCCTGCGTCTTGCCTTCCTTCAGCTGCGCCCCGTAGGCCGCCATCAGGTTCCAGCGGGCACTGCCCGAGGTGAACGGGTTGGGCGTCAGCACCCCGACGCCCGGCTTGATGAGGTCCGACCAGCCGGTGATGTGCTTGGGATTGCCCTTGCGCACGATGATCACGACGACGGAGTTCGTCACGAAGCCGTGGGTTGCGTTCTGATTCCAGCTAGGGGCGACCAGGCCGGCCTTGACGAGCCTTTCGACATCCGGTTCGGCGGCGAAGTTGACGACATCCGCGTGCAGACCGTTGGCCACAGACCTGCTCTGCTCGCCGGACGGGCCGTAGGACTGGCTGAAGGCCAGCCCCTTGCCTTCCGGAGTGGCTTGGAAGGCGGGAATCAGCTGCTCGTAGGCCGCCTGGGGGGTCGAGTAGGCGACCAGCGTCAGGTTCGTGCCCGAACCGCCCGAGGAGGAGCTCCCGCAGGCGGCGAGCGTGAGCGCGGCGATGGACAGCGAGACGGCGAGAGCAAGGGGGAGTGCGCGTTTTGTCATAGCCACTTTCTGAATCGATGACGCAATAGCCAGCCACAAAGTAAACACCATAGACAAAGTCGGAATTGGCCTAAATCGGAGGCGCCAGGCCGGTCCCGCGTCGAGAGTCCCTCAACCTTCTCGGGGTTGGTTAGGCTTTCTGCAGTTTCCGCAGGCCGCTCCTGCGCGAGCGGCCTGCTCCGCGCCAAGCCCGACAAGGAGATCCAGTTCGATGCCAGCCCCAGGCACATCTGAAGTCGCCGACCCGCAGGCAGCCGAGGCCGAGGTGGAGGCGATCGCGGGTTCGGCCGGTCAGGAGGCGACCTTCTCGCTGGCGCTGAACCAGGATCAGAAGGACATCCGCGACTGGGTGCACGGCTTCGCCGCCGACGTCGTCCGTCCGGCGGCTCACGAGTGGGACGAGCAGGAGCAGACGCCGTGGCCGATCATCGAAGAGGCCGCGAAGATCGGGCTGTACGGGTTCGAGGGAGTCGCGCAGTTCTTCGGCGATCCCACCGGCCTGACCCTGCCGATCGTCAACGAGGAGCTGTTCTGGGGGGACGCGGGCATCGGCATGGCGATCATGGGAACCACGCTGCCCGTGGCCGCCATCTTCGGCCAGGGCACGGGCGAGCAGATCGGCGAATGGATCCCGCGCTGCTACGGCACCCCTGACGAGGTCAAGGTCGCCGCGTTCTGCGCGTCGGAGCCCAACGCGGGCTCTGACGTCTCCGGCGTGCGCACGACCGCCAAGTTCGACGAGAGCGCGGGGGAGTGGGTGATCAACGGCCAGAAGGCCTGGGCCACGAACGGGGGCATCGCCGACGTGCACGTCGTGATCGCCACCGTAGACCGTGAGCTCGGCGCCCGCGGCCACGCCGCCTTCGTCGTGCCGATGAGCGAGGCGAAGGGGATCTCCCAGGGCTCGAAGGTCTCCAAGCACGGCCTGCGCGCGTCGCACACGGCCGACGTGTTCCTCGACGACTGTCGCGTTCCCGCCGGATACGTGCTCGGCGGCAAGGACAAGCTCGACGAGCGCCTGGCCAGGGTGCGGGAGGGCAAGAAGAGCAAGTCCCAGGCCGCGATGCAGACGTTCGAGGCCTCGCGCCCCACGGTCGCCGCCCAGGCCCTCGGGATCGCTCGGGCGGCCTACGAGTACGCCCTCGAGTACGCGAAGGAGCGCGAGCAGTTCGGCCGCAAGATCATCGAGAACCAGTCGATCGCGTTCACGCTGGCGCGCATGAAGCTGGAGATCGACGCCGCCCGCCTGCTCACCTGGCGCGCCTCCTGGATGGGACGCACCCAGGCTCGGTTCGAGAACGCCGAGGGCTCGATGAGCAAGCTCAAGGCCGGCGAGGTCGCCGTCTGGGCCACCGAGCGCGCCATCCAGATCCTCGGCGGCAACGGCTACTCACGCGAGTTCCCCGTCGAGCGGTGGCACCGCGACGCCAAGATCTACGACATCTTCGAGGGCACCGCCGAGATCCAGCAGCTCGTGATCGCCCGGGCGATCTCGGGGATGCACATCAAGTAGCTCCGGTAGCGGGCCCGCCAGCCGCTCTGGCCGCCCGAGCGAGAACGCGGTCCCCGCGCGCTTCGATGGCCACGGCGTGCGTGTATCCGACTCCCGCGAACGTACGGGGCGTCGAGAACGGGTGACCGGCCGTCCGTTCGGCGACCCGGATCGCTCCGGCCGTCCGTTTCGCGTGCGCCCGGGCGGAGACCACGTCGCCGGTCGGGTCGGCGGCGGACACCGAACGGTCGCCGTCCTCGTCGAGAGTCCGCGGGGCGGGTGCACGCCGGTTTGGTTCACCAACTCGGTCAGCCGCCCGTCGAACCTCCAATAGGGGCTTCGGGGACCGCTCGGCCCGGCCAGTCGGGCGACGCGAATCGAACCACGGACGACGGGGGCCTCAGGGCCCCCTGTTGTTCTGATGGATTTGAGCGCCATCCCGACCCGCCAAGGTCCCCAAGCCGCGGTGCTGGCGTGGCCAGCGTTGCGCGCCAGTCTCGCGCCAGTGGTGGCCTGATTCGGCCTGATTCAGCCGGACTGCACGGGAGCCAGTTCCGGCTCTGGCACGCGGACGCGCGGCTGGCTCCTGACATGCCAAGAGCGAGCATCTCGGACGTACCGCAGGCGGTCCCCTGCGTCGCCCTCGGCGGCTCGAAGCCCTGTCTGCCCTGGCGATGGAGCTGCGCCTGACGGTGCGCTCGCATCCACCGAGGCCTCTAGTCTGTGCGTGTGGGCAATGCGACCCTGCCGGTGCCAAGTTATGGGCCGGCGGCGCCCGCGCTGACGCGCGCCCGCTCCCTGTCCGCTTACTGGCCGCTGGTGCTGCTGATGGCGGTCGCGACCGTCGTGCGCTTCGCTACGCTCGATCAGCAGAGCCTGTGGTATGACGAGGCGGTAACAGCGGTGCGCGTGCTGCACGCCTCGCTGCCCTCGACGCTGAGCGCCGTGGTGCACGTGGAGAACACGCCGCCCCTGTACTACGTGGTCGCGTGGGCCTGGACGCGGGTGCTGGGTCACGGGGTGTTCGCGCTGCGCTCGCTGTCGGCGGTCGCCGGCATCGCGACCGTCGCGGCAGCGTGGGCGATCGGCCGCGAGTTGGGCTCGCGCCGCGCCGCGATCGTGCTCGCGGCGATCGTGGCCAGCAACCCGCTGTTCGTCTGGTACTCGCAGGAGGCCCGCTCGTACGAGCTGTTCGTCCTGCTCGGGTCGGTCGCGTTCCTGTTCTTCCTGCGGGCTCGCGTGGCGCCCACGCGGCGCAACCTCGCGGCCTGGGCCCTGTGCTCGGCGCTCGCGCTGCTGACCCACTACTTCGCCGTCTTCCTGATCGCGGCCGAGGCGGCTCTGCTGCTCGGCGGGCGGGTGCGGGACCGGCGCGTGCTCGCGGCGCTCGGCGCCGTCGCCGCGACGGGTATTGCCCTGCTTGCGCTCATCCGCGCCCAAGGTGGTCGCGGCACCGGCTGGATCGCCAACTGGCCCCTCGGCGGGCGCTTGGAGGCGACCGCGCAGTACTACCTGCTGGGCGAGTCGGGGCGACCCCTGGGCCGCGTCGTCCTGCTGCTTGCGGCGCTGCCGATCCTCGCTGCGCTGGCGCTCGCGCCCCGGCTGAGCCCGCGCGAGCGCGCCGGCGCGCTGCTGTGCGTGGGCGTCGGCGCCTTTGCCGTGCTCGCGCCGCTGGTGCCCACGCTTGCCGGCGTCGACTACTTCACCCCGCGCTACCTGGTCGCCGCCTACGTACCCCTGTCCGCGGCGCTCGCGCTATTGCTCGCCGCCGGCAGGACACGGGTCGGGGCGGCGCTCGCGATGCTCCTCTGCGCCGGCAACCTGATGGTCGTGGCGGCAGTCGACACGCGTCCGCAGCTGGAGCGCGGCGACTGGCGCGGTGTCGCCGACGCGCTGCGCGCGGGTCCAACGGACCGCGCCGTCGTGATCGCGGTGGTCGGCGCGCTTCCGCTGCAGTACTACCAACCGCGGCTTGCCCAGCTGTCGCGTCGGCAGACGGTGAGCGTGCGGGAGATCGTCCTGGTCGGCTACCCGCCCTTGAGGCCCGGCGCGACGCGTCCGCCAGCTGCGGGCTTCACGCTTGCCGGACGCAGCACGATTCACGGCGTCGTGATACTGCGCTACCGCGCGCCGCGGGCCATGTTGATCAGCGGCCAGCGTCTGCTGAGCCGCCGGCCGGTGCTCGTGGACACCGAGGCGCTAGCTTCACCTAGCGCGGGGCCGCAGTAGCCGCGGCGAGTGCGCGCCGCGCGTGCGCGCGCCGGCTTGCAGCGCTCAGCCGTGGGCGGCCGTATCGGCGATCTCTGCCTCGGTGGGCATCGGGTGCTCATCGAGGTAGTCACGGGGGGCGCTCTCGAAGGCCTGCAGGCAGTGCGCCGAGCAGAAGTAAAAGGTCTCGCCGTCAAGCTCCCTGGTCAGCCCCTTGGCGCGGTCGACCTTCATTCCGCACACCGGGTCGGTCACGCCGCGACGCATCGTCAGCCCGAACAGGCTTGCGAAGATGGCGAGACCGAGGATGTTGGTGAACAGCTTGTAGTCGATCCCGATCGAGCTGAAGATATCGGCTCGCGTGGGGCGCACGCTCGGGATGATCCCGGCCGCGCTGAACAGCCCATCCACGATGAGCGCCGCGATCACCATCGTCACGAACATCAGCGCGACGATCCGCGCCGTGAACCTCGCGCCGTAGTACTTGCGGTAGACCAAGACGATCGGCACGATGATCAGGTCGGCGAAGATGAACGCGATCACCCCGCCGAAGCTGATCCCGCCCGACCACAGCACCGCGGCCAGGGGGACGTTGCCGACCGAGCAGACGAAGCTGAGGACCGCGATGAGCGGCCCTACGATCGCGTTCTCCAGGAGCTTCACGCCGGCGGGGGCTTCGGTGATGAACAGGCTGTTGAAGAAGCTGTCGGGAAGCAGGCCGACGAAGCCGGCGAGCAGGAAGCCGAGGATGATCTCCTTGTAGAGCATCGACCAGTCGTTGCGGAAGTTGTGAGCCACGTCCGACCACGCCGAGGTGGAGGTCAGGCGCTCGCGGATGCTCAGGTGCTCGCCGGCCGTGTGATGCTGGTGGCCGGTGTCGGCAGTCTGCGCGTGCTCGCGGGCCTGCTCCTCCAGGCGCTTTGAGACGAACACGCGCAGCAACAGGGTCATGATCGCTATCAGCACCAGGCCGCCGACGAACTCGGCGAGCGTGAACTGCCAGCCGATCAGCACCCACATCACGATCCCCAGCTCGAAGACGAGATTCGTCGAGGCGAACTGGAAGGCGAGCGCGGAGGCCGCCGAGGCGCCCTTCTGGAAGAGGCTCTTGGCGATCGCGATCGCCGCGTAGGAGCACGATGAGGAGGCCGCGCCGAACCCGGTGGCCAGCGCGATCGGGCGCGCTCCCGATCCTCCGAGGGCGTTCTCGATCCGCGCGCGGGGGACCCACGCCTGCACGATCGCCGAGATCGCGAAACCGAGTACGAGCGCCCACCAGACCGTCCACGCCATCAGGAACGCATTGGAAAGCCCCTGCCAGATCGTGTCGAGCACACTCATACCTCAGCTCTCCTGGGCCGGGAGTCACTCGGAGTATACCCCCGGGGGGTGGCGGCTCCGTTCGCTGGCGCAGCGCCGCGCGGGCGGCGGGTTGAAGACCGCCCGCGCGGCGTGCTGCTGCGCTCTGAGGAGGGATACCTGATGAACCGCCGACGCGTGACGTCCCGTCCACGAGGAGGGCGCAGACGCCAACGAGACAGCCTCGCGCCAGCGTGGAGCGCCCGGCATCGGCGCTGGCCCTCGGGAACACGGTGGAAACTACGCTGGCTAGGGGGAAGGCCCGCGCGCGGTCTGGCGCGTTCGCGCCCACGCTGGGGCGGATCCAGCAGGAGTCCGCGGAGACAACTCGGTCCTCGCAGGGCGAATATGGCTCCACCCTGCCGCTCAGACCAAGAGGTCGCGGCGGTCGAACAGGAGCGCCCCGATCGCGGCGACGGCGACGGCGACGGCGGTGACGCCGAGGAAGGAGAGCGGAGCGATCCCGCTCTCGGCCGCCCTGCCGTAGTAGCGGAACACCGACGCGTAGCGGATCGCGTCGAGGCTCGTGTCGAGCCGCCCGATCAGGTCCACCACGTACATCCCCACCAGCACGCCGGCCACCGATCCGGTCACGACGCTGGTGCGCAGCGACCAGCCGGTGATGAGGATCCCGAGACCGGCGGACAGGAGCGCCAGCGGCCAGACGTTGCCGAAGCCCGCGACGGCGGACCCGAACGAGAGGTGCGCGCCGGACAGCAGGCTTCCGATCAGGGCCAGAAGCAGGGCGAGGGCCAGGACGCCCAGCAGCTCGACCGCCGTTGCGAGGAAGCCGGCCGCGACCAGCCGGCGACGGGAGACGGGCGCGGAGAGCACGACGTCGAGCCGCCCGCTTTCGGCGGCGCCCGAGAGACCGCTGGCGACCGAGCGCACCGCCAGGTAGCCGACGGCCAGTGGCACGATCAGGCTCAGCATCTCGACGTGCAGGTAGTCCTCGACCGTCGACAGTTCGCTGGCCCCGAAGGCCTGCTTCAAGGCTTCCGGGTAGCCGCGGATCGCCTTCTGCAGCGAGCCTTCGATCGAGGGGTAGATGGCGACGACGAAGGCCGAGTACAGGCCGAGCGGCACTCCCCAGGAGAGCAGCGAGCGCCGGCGCTCGCGCAGCTGGGCGGCGATCAGGGCGCTCACGCGGTCTCCTCCTCGGCCTCGTCCTGGTAGTAGGTGAGAAACACCTCCTCCAGGGTGGGGCGTGCGAAGTCGAGGTCGACGATGGTGTGACGGGCTATCGCTTTGACCACCGGGTCCAGGTCTCCGGCGATCCTGAACGTCACGCGCTCCCCGTCGGCCTGAAGGCCACTCACCCCGGGGAATCCTCTCAGTTCGCCGAGGTCGACCGGCTCGGCGAACTCGACCGACACCCGGCGCCGGGTCTTGCCGATGAGCTCGGCCACTCGCTCGACCGCGATCAGCCTCCCGTTGCGGATGATCCCGACCCGGTCGCAGACGCGCTCGACCTCGTCGAGCTCATGCGAGGAGAGGAAGACGGTGCAACCCCGCTCGCGTTCCTCGCCGATCAGCGCCAGGAACTCCTCCTGCATGAGCGGGTCCAGGCCGCTCGTGGGCTCGTCGAGGATGAGCAGATCGGGTCGGTGGAAGAGCGCCAGGATCAACCCGACCTTCTGCCTGTTGCCGCGTGAGAGCTGGCCGAGAGGGCGGGCGAGGTCGGCCCG
>Ga0209048_10002277_pt1 | contig 19188 bp, 22 predicted proteins | sample FrelakmetCRP12CR_FD_187146 | JGI IMG/M metagenome (GOLD analysis project Ga0209048, IMG submission 187146) | Freshwater lake sediment microbial communities from the University of Notre Dame, USA, for methane emissions studies - CRP12 CR (SPAdes)... | ecosystem: Environmental > Aquatic >... | reverse complement strand
CTCCGTACGACAATGCGTATTGAGTAAATTCTTTTTCGAGTCTCTTTTTCTTCAAAGCATTCATTTGATCAACCTCCAAAAAAAGACCACGAAGTTTTTTCTTCATGGCCTCAATTTTAATTAAACTAAGAATTTATTAAAAGTTACAAAAAGGAAATAATTATTCCAATATTGTCACCTTTTTTTTTAAAATGGAATCTATGATCCGTTGGGGATCTTCCGATGGGAGTTTTAGTCCTTCGAGCACTATTCTTATCACATCCACAAAAGGCCCGTAACGATATCTTGTTGGCCTTTTATCAAAGCAAAGTTCCCATATTCTTGCAATTTCCGCCGCAATACCCTTGCTATCTGCCTTTGGTCTTCCTTTTAGGCGCTGTTCATTTGAATCATCAAGTTGCTTTATCTTTTGTATCAATATGCTTAATAGATTACCAGTCGTAACAGCCAGTTCTTGACATTCAAATTCCAGTTCACTTCGTTCCTCATCAAGAAGTTTAGAAAACGTCGAAAGATGATAAATTGGCCCGCGACCCTTTCTGATGGTGTTTAACAGGTCCTTGCTCTTTTCCAGAAGACCCATCATTGATTTGCGGTCATTTTTATAAGTTTTAAAATTTGATTGGTCAAGTAAGCAGGCTGCTCCTTCACAACAACCACGCAGTTCGTTAATAAATGTCTTTACGTTTTCGGGGTTAAATTTTCTTTCCAAGATATTTTTTATTTCTAATGCCTGCTCGTTCGTAAAAGGGAAACAATTAAAATAATCGGAGAGTTCTTCTTTTCCCGTATTAATTTTTTTATCCATATTGCCATCTCCCTCCATGGTCCCTAAGTATGAGGGGGAGGCCCAGGCGGTAGGGATTCCGCTTTTCGGGTGATCTGCCCTATGGCCTCCCTTCAAATTTTATTCTATTGTAACCTTTTTGTAACCGTCATCTCAAAATAACTCCGAATTATCCCTAATAACATGATAAATAGAAAATTAATCAACTGTTATTTCAACTACTTGGAAATTCTCACTTTTTCCGCTTTGTCTCTATTCGTGTTCAAATCTCCTCTCCCCGACCAATGATTTCAATAAGTCATACGATTCCTTATTCTTTGCTTTTTTCCATAATACCCCCCTTTCTTCTTTTCAGAAGCCGATGTATCTTCCCGTGGCGATTTCTCATGGTAAGGTTATCACCTTCGAACGATGATAATCCTGAGGTCGAAGAGAAAATTGAAGGATATTGCAAAAACAGCAATTTTAAGGTAAAAAGCATCAGGAATGGAGACCAAAGATTATTTAGACCTGAAAGCCGTTGTCATCCTGATCATCGTGACTTTGCTCTGGGGTTTTAATCATCCTGCTATCAAGATTTCGAATCAGGGTGTATCGCCGATCTTTGCATCGACCCTGCGATCTATTGTCGCTTCAATTTGTGGATTGATCTACTGTCTCAGGAAGGGAGAGAAGGTATTTCACAAGGACGTCATGCTCTTCCATGGGGTTGTAGTGGGTCTCTTGTTTGGAGCGGAATTTGCGTGTATCTACTTCGGCTTACTCTATACAGATGCGGCCCGTTCGGTGCTTTTTGTCTACCTGAGCCCTTTTGTCGTGGCCATTGGAGCTCATTTTTTCCTCAAAGGGGATCGATTGACCTTTCTAAAAATTCTAGGCCTCGTCTTGGCCTTCACCGGCATCTTCGGCGTCTTTGGCGGCAGACCGAAAACGGCCAAAGCAGGAATGTACTTTGGAGATATTCTGCAGATCGCTGCCGGAGTCTTGTGGGGAGCTACAACGCTTTATATCAAGAAGTTTATGGCAGAAAAGGTTCAACCTATAAACACCTTTCTTTATCAGCTTTTCTTCTCGATTCCCATCCTGCTCATCGTGAGCATCATCCTCGAACCGAAGTGGATTAACAAGGTTGATCCTTATGTCGTTGGTTCTCTCTTCTATCAATCCGTCATCATTGCCTTTATCACCTATTTTGTCTGGTTCAAACTGATCCACAAATATTCGGTCAGCAGGCTCTCTGTTTTCACCTTCTTCACCCCTATCTTCGGCGTTCTTTTCGGGGTCTTTCTTCTCCACGAGGAGTTAACGGTTTCCATAAGGATCGGCCTTCCTCTGGTCTCCGCAGGAATCTTCCTGGTGAACTGGAGAAGAAGAACAGCTGTTTGATGTGAGGTTTCGATATGCCCATCGGAATTTTTATTGCCCTCTTTGGTTATCTTTTAGGCTCGATCCCGACCGGCCTGATTCTTGCCAAACTCTTTTCCAAAGTCGACCCAAGAAAAATAGGAAGCAAAAATATCGGGGCGACGAATATCTTTCGAACGGCAGGAACGACGTTGGGTATCCTGACACTGTTGGGAGATGTGTTAAAAGGGACAATTCCTACCGTACTCGCCATGAATCTCGTTCCTGTGGACGAATGGGGTCTTTCGTGCCACATCTGGATAGCCCTTGCAGGGTTAAGTCCATTTCTCGGTCACGTTTTCTCAATTTTTCTTGGGTTTAAAGGTGGAAAGGGGGTTGCTACTGCTTTGGGTTTCTACCTTCCGATATCAACGGTCCCAATCCTTATTGAATGTCTGATCTTTGTGGGGATCGTTTGGAAATGGAGGTACATCTCGCTCGGATCCCTCATTTGCTCAACAACCATTCCGATTCTCATTGCCTTTTTTAGAGACGATTCTCAAGCCTATTTCATCGCAAGTGTGATTATTGCCGCGCTAATTCTCTATCGACATCAGTCCAATCTCTCCAGACTTTTACAGGGAACAGAAAGCAAGTGGAAGGCCAAATGAATTACGGATTCTGGAATGAATGATTTGGGCAATGAAAGGATCGAAAACTCCTAACCCTTTTTCTGACTCAGTTCCTCGTGTAGTCTCTCTTGCACTTCTTACCCATGCTGATGCGACTCGTCATTCCCGCCCCGTATCAAATGCGGGGTAAACTCCAGCGGGAATCCAGATCGAAAAAAATGGATTTCCCCGTATCAAGTACGGGGCAAGCTCAATCAAGTCCGGAATAACCCAATGTGTAAAGCCTTTTCTGAGAAAGGTCCCTGGATTTGAAATAGGCTAAAGCTTTTTTGAGGCCGCTCTGGCTCTTTTCTCCTTCTTTGAAAGTCTTCTTGAGGGCCCCTTTTTTTTGATTCCCTTCTCCTCCTCTTCAGGGCTCCCTTCAAACGTGTCAGGAGATCCTTCCTCCAGCTTCTCTTGAAATTGTTCAGACGGAATGACGGCAACGTCCATTCGTTCAGCAAATCTTGCGACATCCCGATCTGAAGTGATCACGATCGCCCCTGAACCTTTTTCTTTGACCAGGCGTTTAATCACCTCATCCGCCTTTTCTCCCAATCTGGAAAAGATGACTTCAATTCCCTTCTTCTTTCCTCTTGTTTCCGTGTTCCAACCTCCCTCCCATCCATCAAAAACGACCGTAACCCCACATGGCTTAAGTTTTTGATAAGCTGAAAGCCTGTCAATCAGACGTTCCCGCTCCCATTGAAGTTGGATGGAATTGAGGTTGATCAAGGAACGGTTGACATGGAGGAGATTATAACCATCAATGATGAGATGCATTTCGATTGCGGAGTGGGGATTGCGAAATGCAGCATAGATATTAGAAAATGCGAAATCCGCATTCCGAATTCCCAAGTATGTTTATCAGAGGTAATCCAGCCATTCTCTGTATTCTGAGTTTTTCCCTTTCACGATATCGAAAAAGGCCGCCTGAAGTTCTCTCGTCACTGGCCCCGGTTTCCCATCACCAATGATCCGGTCGTCAACCTCTCGGATGGGGGTCAGCTCAGCGGCTGTCCCTGTAAAAAAGGCCTCCTGGGCGGTATAGAGTTCATCACGAGTAAATCGTTCCTCCAACATTATGATTCTTTTTGCCTTAGCGATCTGAATGACAGAGTCCCGGGTGATCCCAGGAAGAATCGAGGTGAGAGGAGTGGTTTTAAGTATTCCGTTTTTCACCATAAAAATATTCTCTCCGCTGGCCTCTGAGACATAACCCTCTGTATCAAGCATTAAGGCTTCATCATACCCCATCCTCATTACTTCCCTCTTCGCCAGAACCGAATTGACATAATTGCCGCATATCTTTGCCTTGGTCATCATCACATTGACATGATGGCGGTTGTAGGAGGAGACCTTTACCCGAATTCCCTTTTCCAGGGCTTCGTCTCCCAGATAGGCTCCCCATGACCAGGCGATAATACCAACCCGGATTGGATTCTCCCCAGGATAAACCCCCATGACTCCTTCTCCAATGAAGACGATCGGTCGGATGTAGCCTTGCTTCAATTGGTTCACCCTTAACGTCTCTTTACAAGCCTCTGCAATCTCCCGGTTGGGGTAAGGGATTTTGATATCCGCGATCTGGGCAGAATCGAAAAGTCGGTCTACATGCTCTCTCAATCTGAAAACCGCTGACTTCCCATCTTTACAAAGATAACACCGGATTCCCTCAAAAACAGCTATGCCGTAATGAAGGCTATGGGTCAGGATGTGGACATTAGCTTCTTCCCATGGAATCAGCTTTCCATCCATCCATATCTTCGATAATTTCTCTACCATAAAGTCGACCCCTCCACAATAAATTCAAAGATATACGGCATCATTTCTTACCTTATTTCAGACCATTTGTCAAAGATAAGTTTACTCTTTTGCGCTAAAATGGAAGGGGTTTTGACAGGTGACCTCTATCTTCCATGGGTGCACCTGCTGCAGTTATGAAGGGTGGAAATGGGGGGACGGGGCTAAGTTTTAATTCTAGTATTTTGACTGGTAGGACTTTCTGAAGGGGCGGAGATCTCTATTTGAATTCGTTCTCCCAGGATGGACTTGGCAGCTTGAACTCCTAACAGGACTTCCTGGAAATACTCTTCCCCCTCGGCAAAATGAAGCCGAAGCTTCCTGAACCACCCTTCTTCAAGAGGGGGTTTCTGATGTTCCAAGCCGTCTCCGATCCCCAGGATGAGGCTCTCCACTATTTTCTTGCAATCCACATGGTAACTCTCCCCATAGGGAAGTGAAAGGCAGGCACTGAGTGGACCCAATTTCCTAAGGGTGTCCAAGAGATGGGGGGAGAGTTTACGCAGACGAACGTAACTATATCTTTTCACTTCACCCAGACCGATAAGAAGGAGTATTCTGGGAAGGATTCTTTCCTTTGAAGGAATTAAAGTTGCTTCCTCCCAATCACCGGTCAACTTCCTTTCAATCAAGAACTGAGACAACATTCCATTAAACCTCCAATCGATCCAACCACTCGACCCCTTAAGAGGCCTCTCGTCTCTAAAAAACCCGGTGACCAGGACATCGCACTCCTGAGCATCAACTCTCTCTTTGGAAAGAATGATATCCATTTTTATAAATTCCAATATCCAAATTCCAAATAAATTCCAATGGCTCAATGTGCAATAACCAAACCGCGCTTTCCCCTCCTGAAGGGAGAGGGAAGGCGCGGGTAGATTCAAATTCCGGTCATTGTGATCTTGGTCATTATTTGGTTATTGCCATGCCTGCCCGAAGTCCCGCCTTGCGGGACGGAGGCAGGTGCTTGGAATTTGGTTGTTATTTCCTGTCATCCTCCGGAGGACTTTGGTTCGATGGGTTTCTTGACAGCCTCATTCTGGATCCGATCTAAAATGCCGTTGATGAAACTTCCAGAGTCCTCGGATCCGAATCGTTTTCCGAGGTCAATTGCCTCGTTGATGGTAACCTTAGGAGGAATCTCTTCACAATAGAGCAGTTCAAAGAGAGCCATGCGGAGGATATTCCGGTCGATCGTGTTTATACGATCTAAACGCCAATTTTCAGAGTATTGTTCGATAAGCCGATCCAATTGAGGAAGGTTTTCTAAAACGCCCAAGACAAGACGTTTCAGAAAATCATCGACTTCTTCATTCGGCAAAAAATGTTCTTGAAATCGGGCGAGGGCTGTCGTGGCATCCTGCTTTGTAATATTCAATTGATAAAGAACCTGGAGGGCAGACTCCCTCGATTTTCTTCTTCTCCCCAAACTACTCTTTGCCCTTTCCTATCTCTTTCATGAGATTGGCCATTTCGATGGCTGACATCGCCGCATCAAAACCTTTATTCCCAACTTTAGTCCCGGCCCTTTCAATCGCCTGCTCGATGGTATCGGTGATCAGCACCCCAAAGGAGATGGGAATTTCACTCTCCAAGGTGAGGCCGGCAATTCCCTTGGTGACTTCATTCGCAATATAAGCAAAATGAGGGGTGGCCCCCCGGATCACGGATCCCAAGCAAATGATGGCATCGTACCGTCCGCTCTTGACCATCTTTTTTGCAACAAGAGGAATTTCAAAGGCTCCTGGAACCCGAGCCACGGCACAATCCTCCTCTTCTGCTCCGCTTCGCCGCAGGGCATCCATTGCCCCTTCCAGGAGTCGTTCGCCAATAAAGTCATTGAACCGACTCAATACAATCCCGAACTTGAGTCCCTTGGCCATCAATTTGCCTTCGAAGGTTTTCACCGTCTTCTTCTCCTTTCCCCTGAACCATGTAAGGTTCACAGCTCTTCCCTGCACCCTGTGTGATGCAGGGTTACTCCCCCGACTTGAAGGAGAGCAGGTGCCCCATCTTCTTTACCTTGGCCTTGAGATATTCAATGTTTTCTTGATGGGGTTTTGTCTCGATAGGAACCCTTGCGACCACTTTAATGCCATATCCTTCCAGACCGATGATCTTTCGAGGGTTGTTTGTCATCAGGCGAATCCTATGAAGACCGAGATCCGCTAGAATCTGAGCCCCGATTCCATAATCCCTCATGTCGGCTTTAAATCCCAATGCCTCATTGGCTTCCACGGTATCCTTCCCCATATCTTGAAGACAGTAGGCTCTCAGTTTATTGACCAACCCGATTCCTCTCCCTTCCTGCCTCATATAGACGATCACACCCTTCCCTTCTTTTTCTACCATTGCCATGGCTGTATGAAGCTGCTCTTCGCAATCGCATCGCCTCGATCCGAACACGTCACCGGTCAGACATTGGGAATGAACCCTCACCAAGACTGTGTCTTCTGGTCCGATCTCCCCTTTGACCAGGGCAATATGGTGATAGGGATCCACATCGTTTTCATAAGCAATGGCTGTAAACACACCACCGTATTTTGTAGGAAGGGTGGCTGTGACAATCCTTCGGACTAAAGACTCTTTATTGAGGCGATACTTGATCAAATCGGAAATGGTTACAATCTTCAGCCCAAACTCTTCAGCGAAGGCCCGGAGATCGGGCATCCTTGCCATCGTCCCGTCGTCTTTCATGATCTCGCAGATTACCCCGGCTGGCTTCAGCCCTGCTAATCTAGCCAGATCAACCGATCCTTCTGTCTGACCGGTTCGGACCAACACCCCACCCGCCTTTGCTCGTAACGGAAACACATGGCCGGGGGAGACCAAATCTTCGGGTTGGGTGCTTTCATTCACCGCAGCCAAAATGGTTGTAGCCCGGTCAGCTGCTGAAATGCCCGTGCTCACCCCTTTTCGGGCATCGATGGAGACGGTGAATGCGGTCTGAAATCGTGATGTATTTTCGGAGACCATCATGGGGAGACGAAGTTCATTGAGCCTTTCGTCCGTCAATGAAAGACAGATCAGTCCCCTTCCGTATTTTGCCATAAAATTGACGGCCTCAGGGGTCACCTTCTCCGCGGCCATGGTAAGATCGCCTTCATTTTCCCGATCTTCGTCATCGACCAGGATGACCATCTTTCCTTGACGCATTTCCTCTAATGCCGCTTCAATTCTATGAATCATTCGAACCTCTCAATCTCTCTTGATGAAACCGTGCTCCTTTAAAAAAGACAGGTCCACTTGTCCAGGTTTTTTATCTCCCCGATCCAGGAATTTTTCCACATATTTTCCTAAAATATCGGCTTCTAAATTGACCCGGTCTCCGACCCTTTTCTGCTTGAGAGTCGTCTTTTCGATCGTATAAGGAATCAGGGTCATCCGGATCTCCCCTTCCTGAATTTCATTCACCGTCAGGCTGATTCCGTCAATAGCAATGGATCCTTTTTGCACAACATATCTTGATACTGATTCGGGAATTCTTATTCCCAATTGAAGAAAATCCCTTTCCTCCCTTTTCTCTATAATCTCCCCAATTCCGTCCACATGCCCTGTTACGATATGTCCCCCTAAGCGATCCGTCAGCCTTAAGGCTCTTTCCAAGTTGACCTGGTCCCCTTCTTTCAGCTCATTCAATGCAGTTTTTTGAAGGGTCTCCAGGGACAGATCAAGTTCAATACCTTGTTCGTTTTTCTGAACAATTGTGAGGCAAACACCATTTATATTAATACTATCACCAAGTTGCAATTCTGTCAAATGAGGTGGCAATTCTAGGATCAACCTCTTTTCTTTCCCCCTGTGCTCTATCCTTGAAACCTTCCCTTTATCTTCTACGATTCCGGTGAACATGACCTCGTTCCCCATTCCAAATAGCCCTCTACAAATATATCTTCTCCGATTCTTTTTGTCTTGATTTCTTTTAGAGCAACTGCCTCTTTGAGATGGGATACTCCTCTCCCGCCAAAGATTCCAAGGGCTTGTGGATCACCCATCAATTTCGGGGAGAGAAAGAGGAGGAATTTATCAATGAGACCTTCGTCCAGAAACGACCCATTCACCCGGCTTCCCCCCTCGACCAGAAGGTTCATCATCCCGATTTCCCCCAGTTTGCTGAGACATGACCTTAAATCAACCCTTCCCTCTTTTGAATCCATGATTAAAATCCGGACCCCTCTCTTTTCCAGTCTTTCAATTTTGTCCTGAGGAGCTGACCCTGTCGTCGCGAGGATGACTTTCGAGGGAGAACGTTCAAACACCTTGGCTTCCTCTGGAATCTTCAATCGGCTGTCCAGAACGATCCGGTAAGGTTCTCTCCCCTCCTTCATCCGAGCGGTGAGGAGGGGGTCATCTCTTAATACCGTCCCGATGCCAACGAGTACCCCATCGACTTGCTCTCTCAGCTTATGTACAAAACGTCGCGAGGCCTCTCCTGAAATCCATTTGGAATCGCCGTTTCGTGTGGCTATCTTACCATCCAGTGTAGCAGCAACCTTCAGTACAACAAAGGGTTCTTTTTTCAGGATATATTTGCCAAAGGCCTCGTTCAGCCTCCGGCACTCCTTTTCCAAAACTCCCACTTTAACGTCAAGACCGGATTTCCGCAGAGCTTCGATCCCTTTCCCATTTACCACAGGGTTGGGGTCTTCCATTCCAATGACAACGCGCTTCACCGCCGCTTTAATGACCTGAGGAACACAGGGAGGGGTCCTTCCATAATGCGTGCAAGGCTCAAGATTGAGGTAAAGGACGGCTCCTCTGGCTTTCTCCCCTGCCTGACGAAGCGCGATAATCTCTGCATGAGCTTCTCCTATTTTTGCATGGTACCCTTCTCCGAGCACTTTGCCTCTTTTGACTAAAACCGCACCCACCAAGGGATTGGGAGAAGTCCTTCCCCTTCCTGCCTCAGCAAGACGGAGAGCTCGTTTCATCCATTTTTCGTCATCCATACATTTATAAAAGAATTCGTGATCGTGATTCGGGTTGGTCAATCGGGTCTTATTTCTTTTTGGCTTCTTCCTTATTCCCGAGGAGGTCTTTGAGTTCGTCCATAAATTCTTGGATATCTTTAAACTGGCGATAGACAGAGGCAAAGCGGACATAAGCCACTCCGTCCAAACGGTGGAGCTCCTCCATCACACGCTCCCCAATCTCAGAGCTCTTTACTTCTCTTTCTCCTCTTTCCTGGAAATGGAGCTCGATGCGGTTAACGATCTTTTCAATCATGTTGATACTGATCGGTCTCTTCTCACAAGCTTTTTTCAAGCCATTAAAGATTTTCAGGCGATTGAAAGGTTCTCTTCTGGCATCCTTCTTCACGATCAATGGAAGGGCATCCTCTGCCCTCTCGCTCGTAGTAAATCGTTTATGGCAGCCAAGGCATTCCCTTCTACGCCGAATGGTGTCTTTATCCTTTCCCAGGCGGGAATCGACAACTTTACTCTCAGGATGGCTACAGAAGGGACATTTCATTTTTTTCGATTGTCGTAGGTGGAAAGTGGTGGTCGGTTGAACTTTTCAACCTTAATCCGCGATTCTTTCAACATCTCTTCGGCCAACGCATCGGCATAGCCGTCCTCAAAAACGACTTTCTGAATTCCTGCATTGATGAGCATTTTTGAACAAATAATACAGGGGTGGTTTGTACAGTAAAGGGTGGCTTCACGGATCTCCACTCCGTGGTAAGCGGCTTGAATAATGGCATTCTGCTCAGCATGGAGGCCGCGGCAGAGTTCGTGTCTCTCTCCAGAAGGGATGCCCTGTTTCTCCCGCAGGCAACCAATATCCAAGCAATGCTCCAGTCTGGAAGGAGCTCCATTATAACCTGTCGCCAAAATCTTTTTATCTTTGACGAGGACAGCTCCAACCTGCCTTCGCAAACAGGTCGATCGCTTGGCAACGAGATGAGTGATATCCATAAAATACTCTTCCCAAGAGGGCCGATGGGGAAAAGGCTTTTTTTTCTCTTTCTCTTTCAAGGGTGAGCCATTCAGAGAATGGGATGGGTCCCTTTGAACAAACAGCCGAAAAATCGGACCCAAGTTTTCGAATATACTTTACTCTTTAGAAATTCGAATATCGAATTCATGAACCAATTCAAATTCTTAAAATGAGAACGTTTTGAATTTTGTCCTTCACTCATTTGGATTTATTTCGAGCCTTATGTTTAAGGTTAGAATTTCCTCCTCAAATTTGTCGCTTAAATTTTTCTTTCTCCAAGGCCTCGATTTTTTCTAATCGCCTTTTGTGTTTCCCCTCAGCAAAAGGGGTTTCCAGCCAAACCTTTACGATTTCTTTTGCCAGCTCCTTCCCTACGATTCGGCCCCCGATAATTAAGATATTGGCATCATTATGCTCTCGACTGCAACGAGAAGAATAAAGATCGTTGGCCAGGGCTGCTCTGACTCTTGGAAATTTGTTCGCCACCATGGACATCCCGATGCCGGTCCCACAGATGAGAATCCCCTTTTCCAATTCCCCCCAGGAGACCTTTTCCGCCACCAAGACTCCGAAATCTGGATAATCCACTGATTCTTCACTGAAGGTACCCATGTCAATGGGTTCGGCACCGAGAGATTTCAAAAAAACTTTCACTTCCTCTTTGAGCTCGAAGCCTCCATGGTCACAGGCCAAACCAATCTGCATGCCTTTACCCTTCAAACTTTTTAAAGACGAGCGTGGCATTAGTTCCGCCAAATCCGAAGGCGTTGGACATAGCGATCTTCAAAGGTTTTCGCCTGGCCGCATTGGGGACATAATCTAAATCACATTGCGGGTCGGGTTCCTCATAATTGATGGTGGGGGGCATGATCCCGTCCCGAATGGCTAAGACAGTGAAAATAGCTTCTGTGCTCCCGGCTGCCCCTAAGAGATGGCCAGTCATCGATTTAGTCGCACTGACGGGTACCTTCTTGGCATGGTCACCGAAGACCGTTTTAATAGCAATTGTCTCGGTCAAGTCATTTAGAGGAGTGGAAGTTCCATGGGCATTGATATAATCCACATCCTCAGGTTTCAGCCCAGCATCTTTAATAGCCATCCTCATACACCGGACAGCACCGTCGCCGTCCGGGGATGGGGCAGTAATATGATAGGCATCGCCTGTGTAACCATAACCTACCAATTCTCCATAAATCTTTGCTTTTCGCTTTAATGCGAACTGCAGTTCCTCTAATATAATGATTCCTGCACCCTCTGCTACCACAAAACCATCCCGATTCTTCTCAAAAGGCCGGGAGGCCTTTTCTGGTTCATCGTTTCTCGTAGAAAGGGCCTTCATCGAATTAAATCCACCGATGGTAAGCGGAGTGATATTGGCTTCGGTCCCCCCCGCGATCATCGCCTCCGCATCTCCATAAACAATGACACGGAAGGCATCTCCTATACAATGAGCCCCTGTAGCACAAGCTGTGACCACACAAGTGTTTGGCCCTTTCGGGCCAAATTGGATAGCAATCTGTCCGGATGCCAGATTGGCGATGAGCATCGGGATGAAGAATGGGCTGATTCGGCCCGGTCCCTTTTCCAAAAGGATTTTGTGATATCTTTCGAGGCTGGGCAATCCTCCCAATCCTGTCCCCACGATGACACCGATCTGTTCAGAGTTCTCCGGTGTGATAACCAATTGGGCATCTTCCAGGGCTTCCTTGGCGGCCGCAATGGCGAAATGGATGAAGAGATCCATTTTTTTGATCTCTTTCTTATCAATGTATAACTCTGGGTTGAAGCTCTTCACCTCCCCCGCAATCTTCGTGTCAAACCCCTTTGTATCGAAACGCGTGAGGGGACCAATGCCTGACTTTCCTTCACAGACATTTTCCCACGCTGTTTCGACTCCGATTCCGGTGGGAATCACTAACCCCATTCCTGTGACAACAACCCTTCTTCTCAAAACCTCATACCTCCTTCAATAGGAAACGAACGAGAACCCCTACTGAGTGACATGGGCCTGGATATATTCAATCGCATCCCCAACGGTAAGGATCTTCTCTGCCTCTTCGTCGGAGATCTCTATATTATACTCCTCCTCCAAAGCCATAACCAGCTCCACTAAATCAAGAGAATCCGCTCCTAAGTCGTCGACGAATTTAGCCTCTGGGTTCACCTCGCTTTCATTGACACCCAACTGCTCTACAATAATCTCCTTGACCCTCTTTTCAACGGACATGGTATCACCTCCTTAAATTTATTAAATCCTAATCCCTAAGCACGAAAATCGAAACAAGCACGAATTTTCTAAATATAAATTTTCCAAACAAAACAGGTTTGAATTTCGATATTAGAATTTTCAATTTGTCTCGGATTTCGATATTCGGATTTCGAATTTTCTCCTTTACATGTAGATGCCGCCGTTCACCTTTAATACATGACCGGTAATATAATTCGATTCTTCGGAAACGAGGAAAAGAACGGCCTCCGCCACATCCTCGGGTTTCCCTAATCGCTCCATGGGAATTAACCGCTTTAGTTCTTCCTTCACTTTCTCCGGAAGGACTTCGGTCATCGGGGTTTCGATATATCCGGGAGCGATAGCATTCACGTTGATCCCTCTGTGAGCAAACTCCCTGGCAATGGTCTTGGTCAAACCGATCACCCCGGCCTTCGAAGCAGAATAGTTCACCTGCCCGGCATTCCCCATTTCTCCGACCACCGAGGCGATACTAACGATCTTCCCGCTTCTCTGTTTCGCCATGTGTCTGATGACCGCTTTAGTGCAGTTAAACGTCCCCTTCAGGTTGACATTGAGAACCACATCCCAATCCTCTTCTGTCATCCTGAGGATCAGCTTGTCACGGGTGATCCCGGCATTATTGACTAAGATATCGATCTTGCCAAACTTTTCTAAGATAGCCAGCACCATTCGCTCAACGTCGCTTAAATTGGCCACATCCACTTTGACCGCCATGGCGTTTGGGCCGATCGATTCAATCTCCTTGGCCGTCTCTTCGGCTTTTTCAAGATTGATATCCGATACAACGATATCGGCACCGTTTCGTGCCAGAAGCAGGGCAGTCGCTTTTCCAATCCCCTGAGCTGCCCCAGTGACCAAAGCGACTTTCCCCTTGAGTTTCAACCCTTCCTCCCTGATTATGAAATAACCTTTGGTCCCCTCTCTTTAGGGAAGGGAATAAGGGGAGGGGGAATCAGTTTATTCTAAAATCACCCTCACCCTAGCCCTCTCCCGTCGAGGGAGAGGGGAAATGGAGCTTTAGGAGATCTTCTTTAACGTTTGTAGATCTTCGAAATTCTTCGTTTCTACACGGCTGTCAATACGTTTCATCAACCCCGAGAGGACTTTTCCGGGTCCTATCTCCAGAACCTGTTCGACCCCTTTTTCGATCATCTTTCTCATAGATTCTTCCCAGCGAACAGGACTCGATACCTGGGCCACCAATAATCCTTTCACCCTGTCTTTTGAGGTATTGACCTCTGCCTCCACATTTGTCACCACCGGAATCTTCAAATCGCTAACAGAAATCTGCTCCAACGCCTTCTCCAAACGCTCCCCGGCTGGTTTCATAAGGAGAGAATGAAACGGGGCGCTGACGGGTAGGAGGACTGCTTTCTTCCCTTCCTGTTTGACCCTCTCAATCGCCCGCTCGACCGCTTTCGAATGACCGGCGATGACGATTTGACCCGGACAGTTAAAATTGGCGGGGGCGAGAACCTCTCCGGATGAAATCTCTTCACAAAGCTTTTCAATCTGCTCCCTTTCCATGCCCAGGACAGCTGCCATGGCGCCTTCTCCCACGGGAACAGCCTCTTGCATAAATTTCCCCCGGAGATGGACAATCTTCACAGCTTCAGAAAAGGTGAGCGCTCCAGAGGCCACCAAAGCGCTGTATTCTCCGAGGCTATGTCCTGCAACGAATTGAGGGGCCATTCCTTTCTCGGCCTCGAGTACCTTAAGCGCTCCGATACTCGTCGTCAGCATGGCAGGCTGAGTATTCTCCGTTAGCTTTAACGCGTCTTCTGGCCCTTTGAAACAGAGTGCAGATACGGAAAAATGAAGCGTATCATCCGCCTCCTGAAAGATCTGTCTCGCCACACTAAAATTTTCGAAGAGTTCTTTTCCCATTCCCACATACTGGGATCCTTGCCCCGGGAAAATAAAGGCGGTTGGCTTCATCGGGTACCTTTCTTCCCAGCGTATTCTTTGCTCAATTCCAAACCGATGATATTCCGCTGGATCTGATTCGTCCCTTCATAGATCTGCAGAATTTTTGCATCCCGCATCATCTTCTCGACAGGATAATCTCTCATATACCCATAGCCCCCGAAGATCTGGACCGCATCGGTCGTCACTTTCATGGCGACATCGCTGGCGAAGACCTTGGCCATTCCCGAGACTTTTGAAATTTCCTTAGGGTTTTCTGACTGATCGGCATAGCGGGCAACAGAATAGACCAATGCCCTGGCGGCTTCGACGAGAGTGGCCATATCGGCTAACATGTGTTGAACAGCCTGGAAAGAGATGATCTTCTTTTCAAACTGCTCTCGTTCTCGTGCATATTGGACTGACTCATCGAGGGCCCCTTGGGCCACCCCAACGCCCTGTGCACCCACCCCGGGTCGGGTTCGATCAAACGTCCTCATGGTGACGATAAATCCCATTCCTTCTTTTCCAATGAGGTTTTCTTTTGGGACAAAGCAATCCTGAAAGACCAGTTCCCGCGTGGCAGAGGACCGGATCCCCATCTTCTTCTCTTTCTTCCCAAAATTGAAGCCTGGGGTTCCCTTCTCGACAATCAAAGCGCTCGCTCCTCTGGGACCCCTTGACCGATCGGTCATTGCTACGATCGAATAAATTTCTGCTTCTCCCCCATTGGTAATCCACTGCTTGGTTCCATTTAAGATATAGCCCTCTCCCTTTTTGGCAGCCGTCGTTCGTATGGCTCCCGCATCACTTCCTGCATCCGCCTCGGTCAACCCAAAAGCAGCTAACTTTCTCCCCTTTGCAATATCAGGGAGATATTTTTTCTTCTGTTCAGGGCTTCCAAAAAGCAGGATGGGCATAGCGCCCAAACCGCTTGCTACCACACTGGTTGCGATCCCAAGACAGACACGGCTCAATTCCTCTGCTACCAAACAATATTCTAAGATCCCTCCTCCAAAACCTTCATACTCTTCTGGCATGGAGACCCCCATGAGACCCGCTTCCGCGCTGATTTTAACAATCTCCCACGGGAACTCTTCTTTTTCATCCAATTCCGCCCGGACCGGTCGCATTTTCTCCTGAGCGACCTTCCTCGCCAAATTTTGAATCATCTTCTGTTCCGGTGTAAGAAAGTAATCCAATCCTCTTTCCTCCTCGTCATCTTAAAAGATATCAATGAATCGATTTCACCGACTCATTCGGCTTCTCCTGGCGTTTCTGTCCCAGACAAAGGATATCTTGTTTCTCCTTAAACTCTTCGATGACATGTTCATTCAGTCTATTCTTGGCCAGGTTCGAGGCCAATAGAATGGCATTCATGATGGCTTTCGCATTCGATGAACCGTGGCAGATCACGCAGTTGCCGTTAACCCCTAAGAGAGGGGCCCCTCCAACTTCACAATAGTCCAACCTTTTTTCAAGGCGATGGATCGCCCGCCCCATCAGGAAATAGGCCACCTTCGCCCTGATATTATCCTGTGCCTCCCACTTGAGAATGGCGTGGATGGTTTCCCAAAGCCCTTCGCTTATTTTTAACGCCACATTTCCCACGAAACCATCGCAGACGATCACATCCACCTCTCCGCTATTGAGGTCGCGGCCTTCCACGTAACCGATATAGTTCAAATCGGTCCCTGATAAAATATCATGAACCTCCCGTGTCAGTTCATTCCCTTTCCCTTCCTCCTCTCCATTGCTCAACACGCCAATTCGGGGAGCTTCCTTCCCCAGAATATATTTCGCATAGGCATCCCCCATCATCGCAAACTGGACCAGATGAATGGGTTTACAATCCACATTGCCACCAGAATCAATGAGGACGGTGCTCCCTTTCGTGGTGGGATGGATCGTGGCAATTGCAGGTCGTTCCACGCTTTCCAGTTTTTTCAAGATAAACATCGCCAAAGCCATAGCTGCTCCCGAATTTCCGGCGGAGACCACCCCGTTTACCTGGCCTCCTTTTGCCAAATCGAAAGCAACTTTAATGGAGGTATCTTTCATTCTTCGGATCACAGCAGATGGAGAGTCATGCATGGCGACCACGAATGGGGCATGATGGATGAAGATAGGAAGTTTTGAGGTAGGGTATTTGGACAGCTCTTTGCTGACCTGATCCTCATCACCCACCAAAACCACCTTGACTCCATATTTTTTTGCAACTAAAAAGGCTCCTTCAACAATATGTTGAGGGGCAAAATCCCCTCCCATAGCATCGACGGCGATCTTCATCTCACCCTTCCCCTAATACCCTCTTCGATGATTTATTTCTCTTCCTCCACCTTGATGACCTCTCTCCCTTTGTACGTTCCACAATGAGGGCAAATATGGTGAGGAAGCGACGGTTCATGGCATTGCGGACACAGAGAGAAATTAGGAGCATCTAATTTGTTATGGGCTCGACGTTGATCCCTTTTTGCCGATGATGTTCTCCGTTTTGGGACTCCCATTCGAAAGCATCCTTTCTCATCCGTTAAAATGATTCTCAGATGTTGAGTTAAGAATTTGGCCGAATTGCCTTATCTTTTTCACATAACAGATTATCACAGTATTAATCAAGCTTTAATTTCTTAAGAGCAGGAAAACCTGATGTCAATTCCTCCTTCACGCATTCACAGGAAGAGAGATTTAGATCTTTCCCACATATGGGGCAAAGCCCTTTACATTCCTCCTGACAAAAGGGTTGGTAAGGGATTTCCAAGAAAATCTGCTCGCAGGCGATTTGAGAGAGGTGAATTTCTCCTCCCTCGAAAAAGTTCAATTCCATCTCCTCGCTGCCCAATTCAGTCTCTTCCTCAGAGGGAGCCTCTTTTAAGGGGTGAAGGGTGAGTTCAAAGGGGGTGGAAAGGGGATAGGAGAATTCTTTCAAACACCTTACACACTGTAACCGAAGAATGGTTTGAACCTTTCCTGTGATGAACACCAACCCACCTGCCTTCTTAATCTTAGCCTCTGATTGAAGCGGGGTCTCAAAATCGAAGTCGATTCTTGAAAGGTCTCTTAAATAGGCTAACAGAGAAGCCCTTTCTTCTTTCCACTTCAGATCCAGACCCTCTTCAGGGATTTCGCCCAATTTCCAAGTAAACATTTCGTTCCAACTCTTCTACCTTAAGTTAGACAAATAAATATATAAAAACCATTTTTTTTGTCAAGAAAAATTGGAATCTGATAAACGATGAAAGCCTTCGTTTAGAAAAAAATCCTCAATATGTTAACAGATTTACAGATAGCGTCGCAAGTGGGAGAAAATCTAACCCATTTGTCTCAAAAGGTTTATCGTGGAGCAGAAAAGAGGATAGAGTCCCGATTGTTGAGGAATGGGACAAGGTGAGTTTCATTCACTGGAGATGTGGGAAGAGCTGCCTCGGATGGTGCCCATCGGTTCTTAAGGAAAGATCCCCGGGAGAGAGTGAATGGGTCAGGATGAGCTGATCGCAGCAGTGTGGCTCTCTTCTTCGATGTATCTTTTTAAAGTCTCGTAGATCTTATCTTCGATGAGGCCGACTTTGTTAAGCCACGTCATCGCATCTGAGATTTTGAACAGGACATGCGGTTCAATCCGAGATGAACGAAGCCTCTGCTGTCCTCCTTGCTCCCGATCTAAAAGGACTACCAGTTCGTTAACCACGCCTCCTTGATCCCTAACCACCTCGGCTGTCTCAATGACACTCTCTCCTGTGGTGATAAGATCATCAATAACCAAAACCCGATCATTGCGTTCGAGAATTCCTTCAATCTTCTTCCTGACTCCATGCTCCTTCCGCGCCTGTCGGTAATAGATCAGAGGAAGACCCAGCTTCTGACTGACCACCGTGGCAAAAGGAACCCCCGCCGTCGGCACCCCCAAAATCTTGTCGATTTTATCTCTCCCGATCTCATTGAGAATGATCCGGGTTAAGGAATTGGCAATCCAGTCCATGGTGATCGGACTGGAGATCGTCTGCCTCAGATCTATATAGTAAGGGCTCTTCTTCCCAGAGGCTAAAATATAATCTCCAAATTTGATGGCATTGTTCTTGATCAGGAGGATCCCAACCTGTTTCATGAGGAAAAGCTTTTCCTCTTCCCAAACCTTTCGCTCAATCTCTTCGAGTCGCAGAATCATGACTCTCCTTTTATTAAATTTTTCCACGAAAGTCAAGAAGAATTAAGGTTGGGTTTTGGTCAGGAACGCTTTATAGACCCTTTCGCTATAAATTCCAAAATTATTAAAATTCGGCACAATAATTAAATTTGAAGCGTTATACCGAAAACACGTCTAGAATCAATGGGTTTTAGCTACGAATATCTTGACACTTTTGTTCCATGTTCATATAATCCTTCCAGCTGTAGAATGAACCACTCCCCGGTCTAAAGCCCGGGGTTTCAGGCCTCTGGCATACCTGGCATGACCTTCGACCATGCCAGACATGCCGGAAAAGGCCTCCGCT
>Ga0209048_10002276_pt1 | contig 19198 bp, 18 predicted proteins | sample FrelakmetCRP12CR_FD_187146 | JGI IMG/M metagenome (GOLD analysis project Ga0209048, IMG submission 187146) | Freshwater lake sediment microbial communities from the University of Notre Dame, USA, for methane emissions studies - CRP12 CR (SPAdes)... | ecosystem: Environmental > Aquatic >... | reverse complement strand
CTCGCGCGCTGGCTGACGGCGTTCGACGCCGCCGCGGAGGCGGTGCGCGCGCAGGGCTTCGACGAACGCTTCATCCGCTGCTGGCGGCTCTACCTCGCCTACTGCATCGCCGGCTTCGCGAGCGGATCGACCGATGTCGCGCAGTACACGCTCGTCGCGCGCTGACTGCGTGAAGGCGGCCGCCTGCGCAATCGCCGCCATGGCGCTGACGTGGCTGGCGGGGCCGGCTGCAGCGGCATTCGAGGCACCGCCGCTTCCGCACGCGATCACGGCGCTCGCACCTACGCTGAGGCTCCAGGGAGGCGGCGAGCTCAAGTTCCTGGGTTTCGCCGTCTACGATGGCTGGTACTGGAGCCCGGTTCGCGGCTTTTCGCTCGAGCACCCGCTGGCGCTCGACCTGCACTACAAGCGCAACCTCGACGGCCACGCGATTGCCGCGCGCAGCGTCGATGAAATCACGAAGCTCGGCCTGGGCACGCCGGAGCAGCGCAGTCGGTGGGGCGAGGCGATGCGCCGGCTCTTTCCCGATGTCGCCAAGGGCGACCGGCTGACGGGAATCAGCCTGCCGCCGGGCACCGCGCGCTTCTATTACAACGGCCGGCCGATCGGCGAGATCGACGACCGCGAGTTCGCGCGCGCGTTCTTCGGCATCTGGCTCGATCCGCGCACGTCACGCCCCGAATACCGCAGGCGGCTGCTCGGAGAGCCGGATTGAACTGCACCGATTACGGCGTTGCCGCGACCGCGGCCCGCCTGGCGCCGATGGCCATATCTTGACGATCCACCGGCCCGCGCGTCGGCCTCGAAAGGAAACGATGATGTTGCTGAAATCCACTCTGGCGGTACTGGCAGTCGCGGGCCTCGTCGGATGCGCCACGACCGACATCGCCGAGTACGGATCGGAAAGGCCGATTCTCGACCTGGCCCAGTATTTCAATGGGACGGTCGATGGCTGGGGGATGTTCCAGGACCGCTCGGGCAAGGTGTCGAGACGTTTCTACGTTCGCATCGATGCGAGTTGGGTGGGCAACGAAGGAACGCTCGACGAGCATTTCGAGTTCGCGGACGGCGAGAAACAGAACCGCGTCTGGAAGCTCGTCAAGAACGGCGACAAGTACAGCGGTACGGCGGCCGATGTCGTCGGCACCGCACAGGGAACGGCATCGGGCAACGCGCTGCGGTGGAATTACGTGCTGGCGTTGCCGGTGGAAGGTCGCATCTGGAATATGGACATGGACGACTGGATGTACCTGATCGATGAGCGCACATTGCTGAACCGGACCGCGATGTCGAAACTCGGGTTCCGCGTCGGCGAGGTCACGCTGGCATTCCGGAAGCGCTGATCCGCACATTCGGGCCCCTGCGTCATGCCGCTCTTCACGCCCCTCAATCCACCACTGCCGCCGTGGCCGGCTTGCCGTGCGTGGATCATCGGCGCCTCGACCGGCATCGGGGCCGCTACCGCTCGCGCGCTGCTCGCGGCCGGCGCACGCGTCGCGCTGTCGGCGCGATCGGAGGACAAGCTCGCCGAAGTCGCCGGCGAATCGGCGATCACGCGGGGGCAAGCGCGGATCGAACCCCTCGACTTCACGCGAGGGACCGAAGTCGCTGCGGCGTGGGGCCGCGTGCGCGCCGCATGGGGCGGCTGCGACCTCGTACTCGTTGTCGCCGGAACGCACAGGGAAATCCGCGCCTGGGAGTTGACCGAAGCCGATGCCGATGCGTTGCTCGAGATCAACCTCAACGCACCGATCGCCACGATTGCCGCCGTGCTGCCGGCGCTGCTCGCGCAAGGCCGCGGCGCGATTGGCGTCGTATCGTCGGTCGCCGGTTACCGCGGCCTGCCCAAGGCGCTCGTGTACGGGGCTTCAAAGGCGGCGCTGATCAACTTCACCGAGACGCTCTATCTCGATCTTCGCCCGAAGGGGATCGGCGTTTACCTGATCAACCCCGGCTTCGTGAAGACGCCGCTCACCGACAAGAACGCATTCAGGATGCCGGCACTCATTACGGCGGAAGAGGCGGCAGGAGTCACGCTCGCGGGCCTGCGCGCCGGCCGCTTCGAGATCCATTTTCCGCGCCGATTCACCAGCACGCTGAAGCTCCTGCGCCTGCTGCCCTATCGCGCCTATTTCGCGATCGTGCGCCGGGCCACCGGCTGCTGACCGTGCGCCACCGTCGCAACCGCGCATAGCGCAATCGCGCATATCACGCCGGTGTCGCCCCATTTCGCGGGCCACGCGACCAACGCGTAGCCGCCGGTCATCCTGCCGTCGACCACGTAGCACTTCGCGCCTCCCGGCGCATCCTTGCCCTGCGCCGTCAACTGGTCATCGGCCTTCCGACGACGCGCGTGCCGCCGGAAGGCCCGCCGCAACCTGTAGGATGCGAAGCGCGCGGATCCGGAAGCGCAAGTCCACGAGGTCCTGCACTTGAACGGCACCCCCGAGAACCGACAGCGGCTTGATGCCGAAATCCGTCTGCCTGAGGGACAGTCCGCCGGCGACGCGGACCTCGTCCGCGCCGACGTCGATCTGCACCGGAACCCGCATCGTGCGGCTGGTGCCGTGCAGCGTGATCGTGACGCTCAATTCTGTTCCGGCGCCGTCGGCGTCCCCCCTCGCGATATTGACGAGCGCGAAAGGGAACTCGTTTGCCTGGAGCGTGTTCAACATGTTGTGGCGCGTGCCGGCAATGTCCTCGTCGGTCGGCTGCGTGTCGAGCTTCGCTTCCGCGCGCAATGCAGGCTCGTCGACCACCAGCCGGTCGAGCGCCACGTACAGGTCCGACCGGCCCTCACCGGGCGCGACAAGCCCTTGCACGTCATGGCTCGCGACGACATGGTCGTGCCCCAGGCGCGCGAGCGAGCCGCCCCGGCGCACCTCGATGACGACGAGCGACGACGCAGGTTCGACGCGGAACACCGGGCTGCCGCGCGCCGCCACCTCCCGGTAATACGCTTCCGGATAATTGGCGGGTGGCCGGCTTTCGGCCTCGGGCACCCGGGTGGCGTGTGGCGCACAAGCCGCAATCAGTCCCGCGAGAATGCCGGCAGCGACGAAGGCGTTGCGCATGTCGGCCATCATAATCCACGATTCCAATGTACCGGCAGCTCCAGGACCTGACCCTTCGGTGACGACGGTGCGCCGAACGGAAACTGCGCTGATGTCACGAAAGCTTCGCCACGATTACGCGTCATTTGCGAAGCGCGCGTCCGGCAGCGCCGAGACGACGGCTTCCATGGCGGCGATCTGGGAGGTATTGACGAGCCTGGGGGGCGAGACGCGCTATTTCTACATGAACTGGATCTGGACGCTGCGCGAACTGATCGATTGGATCGTCGGGGGACCCGGCTTCACCCGCGGGCGACGTGACGACCGGGTTGTTCGGGTCGGCGACACGATCGACTACTGGACCGTCGTCGATGTCGAGATCGGGCGCCGGTTGACGCTCGATTTCGGCATGAAGGCGCCCGGCACCGGCGTTCTGGAATTCACGGTCGACCCGGTGGGTAGCGATTGCATGCGCGTCGCGGTCACCGCGTATTGGGATCCGCATGGCGCGTGGGGCCTGCTGTATTGGGCGCTGCTCGTCCCGTTTCATCTCTTTCTGTTCCGGGGAATGACTCGCGCCGTCGCCCGTCGCGCCGAAGCGCTGGAGGCGACGATCGCCACGGCGTCTCCCGGCAATGTCCGCCGGGATCTCGTTTCCCCCCCGGCGGCGGAGGAATGATCGCGACGCAGGGCGCTCGATCCATGCCGGCCGGCACCGGGGACACGACCGCCCGGACGTCTGGCAACATCCCGCGCGGAGCCCGCACGGCAACCGCCGTGCTTGCTCCTTCCACGGTTGTGGGGTGAAATGCTCGGCATTGCCTTTCGTCCGAGGGGCCAGGGGAGGGTTGTCGATGCTTGGGTTCTTGCATGGCCGCAAGGAAACGCCACGTCTGGGCACGCTCCGACAGCTGTCGCTGTTTGCGACGCTTTCTCGTCCTGAATTGCGCGTGGTCGATGGCCTGCTGAACGAGCGCAGTTATCTGAAGGGCGAAATCATCTTCGACGAGGGCGAGGAGGGCCAGACGGTCTACGTCATCATTTCCGGTCGCGTCCTGATCTGCCGGCAAGGTGAGCCCGAGACCGGAAAGATCACCGAGATCGATGCCGGCGTAGTGTTTGGCGAGCTGGCCCTGCTCGACGACGCGCCCCGCGCCCTGCAGGCGCGCGCCGCCGAGGACTGCGTGCTCGCATCCCTGTCGCGCGGCGACTTCGAAAGCCTGCTCGATACGCACGCGGTCATCGCATCGAAGATCTCGCTGCAGCTCGCGCGGCAGCTCGGCAGACAGCTGCGCGAGCGCTCTGCCGCCGAGCGAAGGCCGCTGTGAAGCCGGCGGGACCCTCGCACGCCGCCGGGAGCCGGTACCTGTCGACCGGGCCGCTGGTCTGGGCGGCGACGCTCGTCTGCACGACGCTGCTCCTCCTGATGCTGAAGCAGGCGCTGTGGCTCGTCGTGCCCTTCCTGTTCGCCATCATCCTCTATTACGCGCTGTTCCCGGCCGTACGTCGCCTGACGCTGGCGGGGGTCGAGCGCGAAACCTCGGCGGCGATCGTCGCCGGCAGCTTCTTCGTCCTGGCAGTTGCGGCGATGGTGCCGACATTGCCCTGGCTCGCGGCGCAGGCCGTCAACGGCGAGGAGGCGTTGTTCCGCTATCTCGAGGGCGGGCGGATGCTGGTCGACCGGACGCTGACGGCGCTGGAATCGCAATTCGGATTCCTCAAGCGGATGGACTTCCACGCCGAAATGGGGAGGAAGATCGACGAGTTCAGCGCGACGTACATGCAGGAACACTTGACCGAGGCGCTGCTCGGTGTCGCGGCCTGGCTTCCGGCGCTGCTGCTCGCCCCCTTTCTCGCGTTCTTCTTCCTCCGCGACGGGCGCAGGTTCCTCAAGTTCCTGAGCGACGCGGTGCCGAACGCGTATTTCGAACGCACGCTGTACATGATCGAGCGCGTGGACGGCACCGCCCGCGCGTACTTCCAGGGCCTGCTCAAGCTCACGCTGATCGACACGATCTGTCTCGCGCTGGGATTGCTGGCGATCGGCATGCCCGGCGCAATCGCACTCGGGCTGATGGCGGCCATGCTCGCGTGGGTGCCGTTCATCGGATCCGTCATCGCCTGCGGGATCGTGGTGCTGGTGGCTGCCACGGATTTCCCTTCCGATCCGTGGGTCGTCTATGCGGCCATTGGTCTGTTCCTGTTCGTAAGGCTGCTGGACGATTTCGTGTTCATGCCGCTGACCGTCGGTCGCAGCCTGCAAATGCACCCGTTGCCGACGGTGCTCCTCATCTTCGTCGGCGGTGCCGTCGCAGGAATTCCGGGGCTGATTCTGGTCCTGCCCCTCGCGGGCGTCGTCATGGTGGTCGCCGGCACGATCGGCGGCATCGTCAACAATCCTCGGCTGCGCGCCCGACACGACCACGCCAAGGCGCTGGGGGCGCGACGGATCACGGCCGACCTGCACTCCTGACACGTTGTCCGTCGACAGATCGCGTGATTCGTCGGCGCGCAGGCCCCAGCCCGGTCATTTCATTCGCGAAGGCAGTCTGACCGACTTGCCGGCCACCACGAATACGCCCCTGCCCGCGTGATGAATCGTTCGCGGCTCGCTGATCGAGCGATCGATCCACGCCTTCACGACCTCGAGGACGAACATGTTGTACCTGGCGACCATCCTCGTGTCGACGACTTTGCATTCGAGATTCGCATAGCACTCCTCGATGCGCGGCGCCCCGACCTTCGAGGACGCCACGGCCGTGAGCCCGAACTTCGCGAACTTGTCGATCCGTCGGCCCGACGTGTTCCCGCACCCGACGACCTGCCCCGCCAATTGCAGGGTCGGAATGTTGATCACGCATTCCTTGCTTGCCCGCAGCAGATCGAACGTGTAGTTCCGCCCGCTGACGATGCAGCCGATCTGCGGGGGCTCGAATTCCATCATCATGTGCCACGACATGGTCATGATGTTGTTTCGCCCCTTCCCGGCTGTCGTGACCATGACGACGGGCCCCGGTTCGAGCAGTCGATACACACGAGACAGCGCAAGATTCGTCTTTGCCATCGGTCCCCCTCCAGAGCCGTTCCGCGCCGCCTGCGAGGATGGATGAATGGCGAGGGCGGTGCCCGCCACGACTGATCACACGCCATGATTTTCGCACTGACCCGACCGCGGATGCCACCGATCGGAATCCGCCGCCTCGCGCGACCCGCCATTGCGGAATCGGCGTTTTTCTGGCGTAGTTCGGATCGCGGAACCGGGAGCCTGTCGAACATGGGAGAAGCAGAATGAAGTGCACGCTGGTTGGATCCCGCTTTTTTGGCGCGCAGGTGCTCGAAGCGCTGCGCAGGGATGGCACGGACATCGTTCGCGTTGTCGCGCCGGCCGCCGACGACCGTCTGGCCCTCGCAGCGCAGGCGGCAGGCGTGCCCGTCCACGTCCTCGCGAATCCGAAGATCGTGCCGGGCGAGGCGGTTGCAGAGGGCACCGACCTCATCGTCGCCGCGCACACACACGCGCGTGTCAGCGACGAGGCTCTGGCGCGATCGCGTCTCGGCGGCATTGGCTATCATCCGTCGCTGCTGCCGCGGCATCGCGGCATCGCCGCGGTCGAGTGGACGATCCTCGAACGCGATCCGATCGCAGGCGGATCCGTCTATCACCTCGCCGACGGTTGGGACAAGGGATCGATCGCCGCGCAGGACTGGTGCTTTGTCGCCAAAGGCGAGACGGCCCGCGATCTGTGGGAACGCGCGCTCGCCCCGATGGGCCTCGAACTCCTGACCAGAGTCGTTCGCCATGCCCGGCAGAACGGCACGCTGCCCTCGCACGCCCAGGACGAGCGTTTTGCGACCAAGGCGCCGATGATCAGGAGGACCGTTTCGGTCACGGAGGAACCCAAGCCGACGACGGCATCGCTGGTGGTCACGGTGAACGGTGCCGACCGACCGGGTATTGTCAGCCTGCTGTCCGACCGGGCGCAGGGCGTCGGCGCCAACTGGGCCGGCAGTCACATGGCAAATGTCGCCGGGCAGTTCGCCGGCATGGTGCATTTCGAAGTCCCCGCGGGAAACGCCGAGCCACTCGCCACCGCATTGCGCGGACTGGAATCATCGCAACTGCGCGTCGTCATCGCCAAGAGCGAACCGGCGCCCGTGCCCGCCGGCCGGCGGCTGGTCAAACTCGAACTGGTCGGGCATGACCGGCCCGGGATCATCCGCGACCTGTCCGGGAGTCTTGCCGAACGCGGTGTCAGCATCGAGGAACTCCACACCGAGATCGTCAGCGGCGCCCTCTCCGCCGAGCGACTGTTCAAGGTCAGGGCGGTCCTGGCGGTACCGGAGGCACTTCCGAGCGAGGAACTGCGGCGCGGACTGGAACCGCTGGCGAAGGAAATGATGGTCGACCTCGCGCTGTAGAGGCGCGCGCATCGGCAGCAGCCGGCGGCTTCGCGTTTCCGGCTCGGGTGGCGGCGCCGGCGGCGAAGTCTTCTATTGGCACACGGTACCGGCCGGTGGCGCGAACAACTCGCGGGTGATGACCTTGGATTGCGTCGTGCCGTCGACCGTATAGGCGAACGTCGCCTGGTTGCCATTGGCGAACGTGAAGGTCGCCGTGCCGACGACGGTTCGCGTCACCGACGCGGGGTTGAACGGCACCGCGCTGAAGGGCGGTCCCGCGGTCCGTATCAATTGTCCGCTATACAACCCGGGTGCCGCCTTCGCCGCCGTCACCGACAGCCACAGCGGCGTCCCGTCCGTGTCGTACGTGAACCAGGTCGCGAAGATGTTGTCGCCCTGGTGCGTGAGGTTGATGCCCCAGCCGGACTCCGCGCCGGCGGCGACCCACCAGAGATCCTGGTAATTCGCCGCCGGCCCGAAATCGGGACTCGCCGTATAGACGCACGTCGGGAGCGGACCGAACACCTGCCGCGTGATGGATTTGGTCTGCTGCGTGCCGTTGAGGGAATACGCGAAGCTGCCACGGTTCACGTCATCGAAGGTCAGCGTCCCCGACCCCACGGCGGTTCGTGTCACGAGGTTGGAGTCGAAGGGCAACGCGCTGAACGCGGGGCCGCGGGTCTCGATCAGCTGTCCCGAATAGCGGTCGGGATTGGTTCCGGTCCGAGTCGCCGTCATCGATAGCCACCAGGCCTTGCCCGTCGGGCCGTAGGTGAACCAGGTGGCGAAGATCACTTCGCCTTGTTGCGCAAGGTTGAGGCCCCAGCCGGATTCCGAGCCCCCGGGAGCATTCCACCAGAGCCCTTCGGCCTGGACGCCGGCCACGGCCACGCCGGTCGTCGCGGCCACCACGGCAGCCCCCGCATCGAGCATTCCGGCACCGCAGGTTTCGATCGTGCAGTAGCACTGATACTGGGCGATGGGGTTGCCGGAAATGTCGTACTGCGGCGCCGTGCACTGCGGCACCGGCGTGCCGTCGCCGTTGTCGCCGCCGGTGGTCGGGAAGGGTCGCGCCGTGGCCTGGAGCACCAGCCTCACCTGCCGTGGCGTCAATGCCGGCTGAGCCGAGAGCATCAACGCCGCCGTGCCGGCCACGAGCGGAGTCGAGAAGCTGGTGCCGAGGAAATAGTTGTAGCTGTCGGTGTAGATAGAGGCAACCGGACCCTTCGTGCCGGAATTGACCGTCGACAGGATCGGGAACAGGCAAGGGGAACCTGCGGCGCTGTTGACACAGTTGCCGCCCGGTGCGCTGATAGCGATCTCGGGACCGAGGCCGGAAAAGCCAGCCTTCGTCCCCGCGTGGCGCAGCGCCGCCACGGCGATGACGCCCTCGCAATTGGCCGGGGTGCCGGCGGCTTGGCCGTCGGAATTTGCCGCGGCGGCCACGATCACCGTACCGGCCGCGTTGATTTCCGAGATAGTGTCACGGTAAGCGGAAGTGCACTCACCATCCCCGCCAAGGCTCATGTTGATGACCCGCGCCGGGTTCGGGTTCGCCGGCACGCCGGCCACCGCCATTCCGGCGGCCCAGCGCATGCCCGCGATGATGTCGGAGTCGTATCCGCCGCACTTGCCCAGAACACGCACGGGGAGCACGCGAAGATTGGGGCCCACGCCGGCCATGCCGATGCGGTTGTTCGTAATTGCGGCGATCAGTCCGCTGACCTGCGTGCCGTGCCACGAACTGTCCTCGGCCACGTATTTCCCAGTGGTGTCGTCCAGGGTCGTGCACTGGTAATAGGGTCCATTCTTGTCATTCGCCTCGGCGGCGGTGATCCAATCGCCGGGGTCGGACCCATCGGGATCGCGGCCATTCCCGTCGTTGGACACGTCGACGTCGCTGATCATGTCGTAACCCGGGAGCAGCTTGCCGCCGGCCGCCACGCTCAGCAGATCCGGGTGCTCGAACCGCACACCGGAGTCCAGCACCGCCACCACGACGGATGGATTGCCGGTGGTGACAGCCCACGCCCTTTCGATGTCCAGCGACGACTTTATGGTGCCCGACGGCGCCCGCAGGTACCACTGGCCCGCAGCCGGGCCATTGCCGGCAACGCCGTCGGCGTAGAGCGGATCATTCGGTGCCGCGAGTCGGCGCCGGCGGTGATCGGGAACGGCATATTCGACGTCGAGCTCGCGCCCCAGGCGCTGCGCCAACTCGGCCGAGGTAATGCCATTGGCAAGCACGACATGCGCTCGCTCGGAAATCTGTCGTCCGGCACGCGTCGCGAGGCCAAGCCGTTGGCCCAGCGCCTGCACCCGATCGACCCGGGGCCCGCGGGCGGCCTCCGCTTCCTTGGTCAGCAACGGCGAGTCGCCCTTGAACTTGACGATCACCCGCGCCCCGCGATCGGTGGCTGGCGCCCCGATCGCTTGTGCCAAAATCCGTAATGGAATCAACGCCAAAAGCACGGCGCAAAGCGCCGTCAGGCGGACGAGGGTCGTGCGCATCGCCGGCAATCGTACCCGATTCCGCGGCGGGCGCAAGCTTCGCCGCATCGTGGGCGGCGCGGGCTACGCCCTTCGCGGCGGCCCGCCATCCGTCAACATGCAATGTTGCCGTCGCCCTACGAATGGAGCGGCTCGGCGTCGAGCCAGGCACAAAGCGCCGCCTTGAGCGATACGCCGGCACCCGCGAACCGCGCGTCGTTGGGATCAAGCAGGGCGGCGTGCATGACGATCCGGCACAGCGCGCGCTTGAGCTCGTCGTGCGATTGCGCGGGATCGGCGATCGCCTCGCAAAATGCTTCGACTTCGATCAGAAACGTGTTCGGATCGAGGCTGCCGGGTTTGATGTCGGGTTGCGCTTGCATGGACGCGTTCCTTCTCGAGTGCGGCGCAATGACGCGCCAATGCGCTCCACGCCAATAACAAAGCAAAGATTGCACCACCGAAAGGGATCGCCACCCCGCTGGACGGAATTCGACCCGAACGTGGCCACATTTCAAGGAGATAACGAGAACGCGGGCGGGCCATCCTCGCGCGCACCTGTCGCGCGGTTTGCACCCGACTGTAAACTCCGCCAACAGCCTGACCGCAGCTGAGCCCTGTTGCCCCGTACTGTCTCCACGGGGCGCCGAGCCCCTGCGCGGCCCAGCCGTTACGCCGTTCCAGTGGCCCTGGTCAATGGGCGGCGACGGCGAGGCTCACCGCCTTGCGCCATTGGCGCTCGTGCGCGGGATCGACGGGCGTGCCCTGGCGCAGCACCGACAGCTGACCCAGGAGGCCCCCTACGTCGTTGGAATACATGTGGTTTTCGTAGGCGTCGAGGAACTCGAACATCGACGCGTATTCTTCCGCGGATATCCGTTGCTTGCGGTACACGGTCATCATGCCTCCGGATGGGGCCGGACGAACGTTCAGGCTAGTCGCGTTGTGCAAGCGAGTCAACGTGAAGATCGTGCTGCGATGCAGTGCATGGCCATCGGCGGCGCGCCCCCGAAGCATCGCTCGGAGGGCCCGTCGCCACGGCGCCGCGGAGATCAACGAGCCGTTTGCGCCGCGGGTGAGGCTGTGCGAAACGAGGTCAGGGCTTGATGTAGGCGTAGTGCTCCCTCGCCTGCAGGTTCGCGATGCGCACCACTCCTGACGGCGTGAAGCTGGGGCCGAGAATGAACTGCTCCTTCTTCAGGTTGCGGTTCTTGAGCGTGATTTCGCAGATCTCGAACACGACGCCGCGGGCGGAGAGGTCGCCGACCAGCGCGGCGAACTCCTGGTTATTGGTCGTCTTCGCGCCTTCCATGAGGAAATCCACGCCCTCGGCGTGCGCCACAGCGATGATCTTCGCCGTCGGATCGACGTCCAGGTGATTGCGGATGTTGCGCAGGCCCTTGGTCGCCTGGGCGATGCCGCCGTCGAAGTGATAGACGACCTTGTCCTGCGCCGAGGCGCCGGATGCGATTGCGCACAAGGCGAGTGCAGCGATGATCTTGAGCAAGGACTTCATGGGGGTCTCCTTCGTCGTCGGAATGCCGGCTCGTCCTCGAACGTCACGGCGGTGGCAATCTTATACTAGGGAATGGATACCGCCGCCTCCGTCATCGATCTGCGCGCAGGTCGCGCCCGGCTCGGCGTCGCACCCGGTATCGGAGGTTCGATCACGCACTACCGATGGGTCGACGGCAGGAGGGAACTCGACTGGCTGCGCCCCGCGACCAATGCGGATCTGGCGGCGGGCGCGGCCGACCGCCTCGCCTGTTTCCCGCTCGTGCCATTCTCCAACCGGGTCCGCACCGGCCGCTTTGATTTCGGCGGACGCGCGATCCGGTTGCCGCTCCACCCCTCGAGGCCGCCGCACGCCCTGCACGGACACGGCTGGCAGGCGGCCTGGACATTGGCCGAACACGGAGCCGACCGCCTCGCCATCGAATACGATCACGCCGCTGGCGCCTGGCCGTTTCCCTACCACGTGCGCGAGGACTTCGCACTCACGGACGAAGAATTGCGCATCACACTCTCGATCGCCAACACGGGCGCGGAAGCAATGCCGGTGGGATTGGGGCTCCACCCCTATTTCCCGCGCACGGCGCGCTGCCATCTGTCGGCATCCGTCGGCGCGATGTGGGCGACTGATGCCGAGGTGATGCCGACGTCCCTGATCGGCGCCGATCCGCGACTTGCGACCGATGACGGCTTGCCGCTGGCCGAGGTTGCGCTCGACAACGTGTTCACCGGCTGGCGACGCCGGGCAACGATCGTCTGGCCGGAGCGTGGCGCTCGCCTATCGATCGACGCCGATCCGCCGCTCGACTTTCTGGTCGTCTACTCGCCGCCAGGGAAAGACTTCTTCTGCGTCGAGCCGGCCAGCCATTGCACCGACGCCTTCAATCTCGCGGCGCAGGGCCGGACCGACACCGGTTTCCGGACGCTCGATCCCGGTGCGCGCCTGTCGGCCGCGGTGCGCTTCCGGCCGCACCTGGACTAGCGGCCGCGGTCGTGGCGCCGCGACGCCGCGGCGGGTCAACCGCGTTTCGCTGCGGTGGACTGGTACTTCGCGAGGTGGCGCGTGGGCAGCGCCAGCGCATCGCGGCGGAACGGGTCACCCAGTTCGCGCGTCACCATCATTTCCAGGATGGTCGTCTTGCCTTCCCGCTGTGCCTGCACCGCCGCGCGCAGTGCCGGGCCGACGTCGGCGGTCCGCTCGATCGTGTGGCCTTCCGCGCCCATGGCCTTCGCCACCGCCGCCCACGACGGCTGCTTGTCCAGGTTGACGCCGATGAAGCGGTTCTCGTAGAAGTCGACGTGGTTCTTCTTCTCGGCCCCCCACTGACCGTTGTTGAACACGACCGCCGACACCGGAATGTTCTCGCGAACGCAGGTCTGGATCTCGCCGAAGCTCATCCCCCAGGCCCCGTCGCCGACATAGGCGATCGCCGGGCGGTCCGGCGCGGCGACTTTCGCGCCGATGATCGTCGGAAACGCATAGCCGCAGTTGCCGAAACTCATTGCCGCGAACATCGAGCGCGGACGGTCGAACCGCAGATAGGAGTTCGACACCGAGCAGATGTTGCCGATGTCGGTCGACACCATCGCACCTTCCGGCATCGCGCGTTCGAGCTCGCGCAACATCTGGCGGGGATGCATGTACGACGAATTCTTCGACACTTCGAGCGACCAGTTGTCCTTCTCGTACGCCCAGCCGTCGAGCTCCGATTCCCATGCGGCCTTCTCGCCCGTGATGGTCGCCAGCCGGGCGTCCCGGTTCGCGAGGCACGCCAGCGATTTGCCCTCGAGCCGCGCGATAAGTGCCAGCGCCGCCGCTTTCGCGTCGCCGCAAATGCCCACGGAAATCTGCTTCACGAGCCCGAGCATCTTCGCGTCGGCGTCGACCTGGATGATCTTCGCGTCCTTCGGCCAGTATTCCATTCCGTACTGCGGCAGCGTGCCGAACGGCCCGAGCCGCGTGCCGAGCGCCAGCACCACGTCGGCCTTGGCGATCAGCTTCATTGCCGCCTTGCTGCCCTGGTACCCCAGCGGCCCGATCCAGAGCGAATGCTTCGCCGGGAAAGAGTCGTTGTGCAGGTAGCTGTTGGCGACGGGTGCCTGCAGCAGGTCGGCCAGCCGGACGGCTTCGGGCTGGCCGTTGGCCATCACGACGCCGCCACCGCAAAGAATCACCGGGAATTTCGCGCCCGCGAGCAGCCGGGCCGCCTCGTCGAGGCTCCGCTCGCCCCCCGCGCCGCGCTCGATCGTCATCGGCCGTGGAATCTCGCACTCGATGTCGCCGTAGAAGAAATCGCGCGGAATGTTGAGCTGCGTCGGGCCGAGCTCGAGATGGGCGCGATCGAACGCGCGGCCCGTGAGCTCGGCCATCCGCACCCGGTTGTTGACGTGCGCCTGGAACTTGGTGACCTTGGAAAAGATCGGCAGTTGCTCGGTCTCCTGGAACCCGCCCAGGCCGAGGGTCGCGCTGCCGGTCTCAGGCGTGATGACGACCACCGGCGAATGCGCCCAGAACGCCGCCGCGGTCGATGTCACGAAGTTGGTGATGCCGGGACCGTTCTGCGCTATGCACACGCCATGGCGGCCCGATACCCGCGAATATCCGTCGGCCATGTGCCCGCCGCCCTGCTCGTGGGCAACCGAAATGAAGCGGATGCCGGCGACCGGGAACAGGTCGAGCGCGTCCATGTACGCGGAGCCGACGATGCCGAAGACGTCCGTCACACCCTGCGCGACGAGCGTCTCGACGAACGCCTCCGAAGGCGTCATCTTCTGTTTGCCGGTGACGGCGAGATTCTTCTGGTCGGTCATCGTGTTCATGGGGATACCTTCGACAGGGGGCCCGCGGCCCGAATCTTTCATTGTCCGATGCGCCGGGATGCAAAGCTAGTGCCAGCGCCCTGCGGTTCTTGGGGCCAGCCACCGTCTGCGAGCCGACGCCTCCTATTTCAGCGCCGCGAAGAACGCCGTGATGCCGAGCGCGTTCGCTGCGTCGGCAAAGAGACTGGCTGCAAGCGTGATCACCAGGATCGCACGCGGCGCCGGTCCGAGTGATTCCGACAGCCGGCGCATCGTACCCAATCCGACCGGCATGGCTCCCAGACCGAATCCGATGTAACCACCGGCTGCGATCGCCGCCTCGCGGTCGCGGCCCATCGCCGGAAAGACGAGCAACACAGCGACCAGCACGACGACGGCAACCTGGGCCGCGAGCATCGCCGACAACACGCCGACGAACGCCGCGAGGGCCCAGAGCTTGAGGCCGAGCATCGCCATCGCCAGAAACAGTCGGAGCGCGATCGTGCTGATCAGTTCCGCGAGGTGGTAGTCGATGGGGCGCCGGACGACGTCCGCGAGGTTGGACAGCACGATGCCGCCGAACATGGCAGTCAGAAACGCAGGTACGGTCACGTTCGCGCGCACGACCACCCATTGCAGCACCTGGCCGATCGCGAGCGACGAAGCAATCAGCAGCAGGACGCGCAGCCACCGGTCGGAACTGAGGATGTCTGCGAGCTCCGCGCCGGGCTCGCTCGCCACGGCGGGCTCCGCCGGTCCCGCATCCGTGCCTGCGGCCGGTTGCCGCGCGAACCGAGCGAGCCACGTCGCGACCGGGCCTGCAACCAGCCCGCCCGCGACCAACCCCAGCGTCGCAGCGGCGATCCCCAGCTCGAACGCCCCCGGCAGGCTCGACGCCTCCGGTGCCTGCGCCCATGCAGCCGCGGTGCCGTGTCCGCCCAGCAAGGGAATGCTGCCCATGAACAGCCCCAGTGCAGACGGGAACCCGAACGCCTTGGCCAGCGCGACGCCCACCGCATTCTGCGCGGCAACGGTCAACGCGATCACAGCGCAAAGGAGCGCCACCTGCACGCCACCCTTCCGCAGACCCGAGAACTTCGCTGCGAGGCCGAGGCCCACGAAGAAGATGAGCAGCAGCGTGTTGCGGCTCACGGTCCCGAACTCGACGTCGCGCCCGATCACCGAGTGCAATATCGCGATCACGACGGCGAAGACCAGTCCGCCCGATACCGCCGGCGGTATGTTCGACGCCTTCAACCAGGCCCACTTGGCGCTCATCCAGGCGCCCAGGAGGATTGCCGCGATCGCGAGGACGAAGGTCCAGAGCTCGTTGACCACGAAGGGGGCCATCGCGGGCCGCGCCCAGTTCTGGGCTCAGCCCATGACCGCGGTCGGCTCGACGAACTCGTAGCCCAGCGCCTCCGCCACCGGCTGGCACGTCACGCTGCCGAACGCGACATTCAGGCCGTTCTTCAGGTGCGGATCGTCGGCCAGCGCCTTCTTCCAGCCTTTGCCCGCAAGCGCCAGCACGAACGGAAGGGTCGCGTTGTTGAGCGCGAACGTCGACGTGCGGGGCACGCCGCCGGGCATGTTGGCAACGCAGTAGTGCGTGACGCCGTCGACGACATAGACGGGATCGGCATGCGTCGTCGCGTGCGAGGTCTCGAAGCAGCCGCCCTGATCGATCGCGACATCGACGATGACCGAGCCGGGCTTCATCCGCTTCACGAGCGCCGCCGAGACCAGCTTCGGTGCCGACGCGCCAGGGATCAGCACGCCGCCGATGACGAGGTCGGCGGTCGTCACATGGTTCTCGATCGCGTCGTGTGTCGAAAACACCGTGTTGAGCGGCCGCCCGAATTGCCGCCACAGCGCGCGGAGCACGTCGACGCTGCGGTCGAGCACCCACACTTCGGCGCCCATGCCGAGCGCGATGTGGCAGGCGTGCGAGCCGACGACGCCGCCACCGAGGACCACGACCTTCGCCGGGTCCACGCCCGGGACGCCACCCAGCAGCACGCCGAGTCCACCGTGCGGCTTCTCGAGGTAGTAGGCTCCGGCCTGCACGGCCATCCGCCCGGCGACCTCGGACATCGGCGCCAGCAGCGGCAGCCCGCCGGTGGACGACGTGACGGTTTCGTACGCGATGCAGACCGCGCCGCTCGCCACGAGATCCTTCGCCTGCTCGGGATCCGGCGCGAGGTGCAGATACGTGAACAGGATCTGCCCCTTGCGGAGCATCCTGCGTTCGACAGCCTGCGGTTCCTTGACCTTGACGATCATGTCGGCGGAAGCGAACACCTCGGCGGCCGTGTCGACGACCTTTGCGCCGGCCTTGCGGTAGGCGTTGTCATCCATCCCGATGCCCTGGCCCGCGTTGTGCTCGGCGACGACCTCGTGGCCATGCGCTACGACTTCGCGGACGCTTCCGGGCGTCAATCCAACTCGGTTTTCCAGGACCTTGATTTCCTTCGGCACACCGATGCGCATCGACGAATCTCCTCTGGTTTGGGGCTCCGAGCCCCGCAGCGTAACGCAACGGCCCGCGCGGGCGCCAGCAGTCTTTCGAAATGAGTGGCCGCGCGGCAGGCAGGGCCGGCGCCGAGGGCAAGGCTATCTGGAGAACGGTGCCGGCGCGGCTTCCGCGAGCGCGCCCGCGAGCTCGCGAATGCCGGGCGCGATGCGGTCAGTCGCAATCGACGCGAAACCCAGCCGCGCATAATTCCGGGGCGACGCATCTCCGGCGAAAAACACGTCGCCGGGCTCGATCAGCACGCCGCGACGCTCCGCCGCCTCGGCAAGCGTCCGGCTGTCCGTGCCGTCGGCGAAACGGAGCCAGCACGACGACGCCCCGCCGATCGCCCGGTACGCGACCTCCGGCAGATGCGACGCGAGCGCCGCGGCCATCACCCGAGACCGCTCGGCACACGTCTGCCGAATCCGTCGGAGCAGCGCGTCGTGGTAGCCCATTGCGAGGAACAGTGCGACCGAGCGTTCGTTGTTCGCGGCCGGGTGACGCAGCATCAACCGCCGCAGCGCGCGCGCCTCCCGAATCAGCGCGCGCGTGCCGACGATGAACCCCAGCCGGATGCCTGGCGCCAGCGTCTTGGACAAACTGCCGACGTAGACGACGCGGCCGGCGGAATCGAGGCTCTTCATCGCCGGCTGGGCGCGGCTTTCCGTGCCCATCTCGATCTCGTAGTCGTCCTCGATCAGCACGCGGTCGCGCGCGTCCGCCCAATCGAGCAAAGCCTGCCTCCGGGCGCGCGGCATGGTCACGTTGGTCGGGCACTGGTAGGACGGCGTCAGATAGACGAATTCGCAGGCATCGAGTGCCGGCGACAGCGCAAGTCCGTCCTCGTCGAGCGGCAGGGGGACCACGTGCGCCGAGCGCGACGCGAAGATGTTACGGGCATCGGGATACCCGGGATCCTCGACGCCCACGGTCGTCTCGGCGCCGACGAGCAGCGTCGCGAGCAGATAGAGTGCCTGCTGCGCCCCGACGGTGACCAGGATCTCCTCCGGCGCCGCCCAGACGCCGCGCCGCGCCAGGAGCCGCGCCTGGATCTGCTCGAGCAGCAGCGGATCGTCGCCGTCGATGAGGTCGGCAGACCAGTCGCGGATTTCGGCCACCGAGAGCGCCTGGGTCACGCACTCCCGCCACCCGGCGACCGGCATCAGCGCGGGGTCGATCTGGCCGTAAATGAATGGATAGGGGTACTTCTGCCAGTCCTTCGGCTTGACGATGTTGCGCTGCGTCGAAGGGGTGAGCTGGAACCGCCCGGCCCACTGCGTCGGTCGCGCCGCCTTCGGCGCGAAGTGACGTGGGGACGCCTCGGCACGCCCTGCGCGGATTTCCGGATTGACGTAATGTCCGCTGCGGCTGCGGGTGACGAGGTAGCCCTCGTTGACGAGCAGCTCGTAGGCGAGCGCAACCGTGTTCCGCGCGACACCGAGCTGTGTGGCCAGCTCGCGGGTCGAAGGCAGCGCGACGCCGACCGGCAGATGGCCGTCGAGGATCGCCGCAACCAGCATCTCGCGGATCTGCGCCTGCAGGCTGATCTTGCTCCGAAACGAGAGCTGGATCAGCTGGTCCCACATCGGCTGGCCGGCGCGTCCGGGCATGGGCATCTGGCCTCAAAGCGGGCTCCGAACTGGCACCAGCGGCGTGAGCGCGCACCCGCTACAAAGGTGTACGATTGCGGCTTCATCCTAGCACAGCCGCCCCATTCACCGCCGCGCCGCCCGTGCCGCGCCGCGGCATCAGGAGACCACGATGGGCCACGCCGAATTGACTGTCCAAGACCAGACCGCGACGAAGCAGATATCGCTCGACGAATACTGGATTCCGTTCACACCGAACCGCGAATTCAAGGCCGACCCGCAGATGGTCGTCCGCGCGGAAGGCATGTACCTGTGGAACGACCGCGGCGACAGGATCATCGACGCGTCGTCGGGCCTGTTCTGCGTTTCCGCCGGCCACGGCCGCAAGGAGATCGCGGAGGCGGTCGGCCGACAGCTGCGCGAGCTCGACTTCTGCGCGCCGTTCCTGCGCGCGCATCCCAAGCAATTCGAGCTGGCCACGCGCATCGCCGAGCTCACGCCCGGCGATCTCAACCGGATCTTTTTCGTCAATTCCGGCTCCGAGTCGGTCGACACGGCGATGAAGGTCGCGCTCGCCTACCACCAGGCGCGCGGCCACGGCGGGCGCAACATCTTTGTCTCACGCGAACGCGCCTATCACGGCGTCAATTTCGGCGGTGTGTCGCTGTCGGGGCTCGTCAACAACCGCCGCAAGTACGGGCCGGGGCTGCCGGGCATCGCGCATATGCGGCACACGCACATGAAGGAGAACCTCTTCACGAAGGGCGAAGGCGCGCACGGCGCCGAGCTGGCCGAGGACCTCGTCCGGATCGTGAACCTGTACGGCGCCGAGAACATCG
>Ga0209048_10002275_pt1 | contig 19208 bp, 17 predicted proteins | sample FrelakmetCRP12CR_FD_187146 | JGI IMG/M metagenome (GOLD analysis project Ga0209048, IMG submission 187146) | Freshwater lake sediment microbial communities from the University of Notre Dame, USA, for methane emissions studies - CRP12 CR (SPAdes)... | ecosystem: Environmental > Aquatic >... | reverse complement strand
CCAGGCCGGCGAAAACGCCCCGCGTGATTTCCGTCATGTCGCCCGCGTCATTCTCCGCTTGGATGCAAACGATTTTCAGCGGACGCGCCGGGTGTATGCCGAAAGCCGGACGGCCCAGCGCCCAGCAGGCGTCTTGTTGCACGCTTGCAGAGGACTTCCCTATGCCGGACGGCCCGACATAGAGCAATCCACCTTCCGCGCACAGATAGCGGTTGCCCAGCAGAGTTTTTTCCTCTGCAATCGGCATGGCGTGATATTCGGCGAGCGAAAAGCCTTGGACTTCGACACGCGCCGCCGTGCCCTTGGCCAGTTCGCCGATCTCTGCGCCGATGGTTTCAAGAAACTCCCTGACGCCCTCCGGTCGGCAGGCGGCCACCCCGGCGGCAGCATCGGCGAAAATCGCTTGCCCGCGCCGTTGCGCGTATGCCGTTTTCACGGCCTCGATATGGCCCCGCAGAAAGGCGATTGATAGAAAGGCGTCAACATAATCATGCAGCTTGCCGACCAGGTCATCGTTACCTTGCCGGCGCAGTTCATCGCCAAGCGAAAGCAAATCCAGCCGGCCGACCCCCACGCGGCCGACAAAATCCGCAATCTTGGAGAACAGGGCGGCGCGGTCATCGTGGAAATGCGCGGCGGTCAATCCGGCATCCTCGACAAGACGCCAAGCGGCGGCAGAATCCGGGCCAGCCAGTGCGCCGATGATCCCGCGCTCGGCATTTTCGGCAACCGGTGCCGCCAGCGGTGTGGTGGTTGTGCGAGTCATGGCCCACCTCGCAGAATTCGCCGGGCCATGCGCGCCAACATCCGGTAGTGGTCGGGGCGCAGCAGCCAGCCAGGCCACCGGATTAGAAGCGCGGCCAGGCGAAAGCCGTCACGGCATCGGAGCAATGTTCGGGCAGCGGGTGTGCGCTTTTTCACGATTGCCCCTCCCCGATTGCGGCCACGCGACGCGACGCAATGAAGGCGTCGAGGTCGCTACGCTTGAACAGCAGGCACTTGGCCGACACGCGCACCACCGGCAGCCTGCCCCGCGACGCCAGTTTGAACACCGTGCGGCGGCTCAATCCCATATAGTGCGCTGCCTGCCCGGTGCGCATGGCGACAGGCGGGAATTGATAGGCTTGGCGTGACTCGACCGGCGCGCCGTTCCGGTTTGGACTGATTTCGATCTTCGTTTGCATTGCCATTTCTCCCGACCATTTAGGTCTGGACACCGCGCCCCCGGCAGGTGGGAAGGCTGGCAAGCCTCTGCGCCTTGCGGCGCGCCGGGTTCGCGGTGGTCACATCGCTCAATGTTCGCAAGTGCCATTGCCCTCACCTGCGCGCATAGAACCAAGATTGTCACGCCACAAAAAAATATCGTGGCGGACGATGGCAGACGATTTTCCGGGCTGGCGTTTTATCGGTCAGACAAACGGCGGTAAACTGTGCGCGTACCTATACGAAGACGACGCGCTGTTTCCGCAATCTGTGCCGTCCGTTTGCCGGCCCACTCTGGCGATGACGAAATTTCTTTGAAAGTCTGGCGGATTTTATTTGAGGGGACTTTCCGCTTGCCCTTGTTCGCATGGCCGACTTTTTGAAAAGTTTTGACACGGTTTTTATGAATCCTGTTTTGCTTTTGCACGGCGGGGAGTTTTCGATCAATCTTTTTGAATGCTGGGGCGAGTTTTTTCTCAACAGCAGCGGCAATCTTGGCAGCACTGGTAGTCGCTTTCGGTCGTTGCGCTCCGGCTCCTGTGTCGGGGACAATCGCAGTGGGGGGAGCACTTGTTGCAGGGTTCTCTTTTCTTACTTCCGCCTCAACCATGCGCTTTTCTTCATCAGTCAGAGGGGACCGTATGATCTCCGCACATGAGAATGACGCTTTCAATTCCATGTCAGCATTCTCGATTTTTACAATCCAATATTTGTTGGGGGCGGCTTGGATAGCCGCTTCCATTTTGCGCTGGAAAATCGCATGGCGGATAAAATATTTTGCGTCCGCAAGCAGGTAGAGCATACCGGATTCACTTGCGGACAATTCCGATTTCGGTTTTGAAAAATAAATCCTTTTTTTTACGGGTTCGCCGTCATGGCATCGTTGGAAAGTGATAATGTGTTTGACGGGTTGCCATTCACCCAGTTGATTTTTCATGATGTTATCTCCCTATCAGATGCCCGCCGGGTTTGGGATAGGGCCGCCCCCGGCAGGACTTCCCGCGATAGCTAGTCGCGGGCAAAGTGTATCAGCCCGCCGCCGCCTTGGCGTTGTCGGCGTCTGCCGCCGTCGCCGCGTTGCCGGGTTTAATGGCAAAATAATCCGCCGCCTGCTTTGCGCTCAACAGGTTCCGGTAATGCGTGAACAGCATTTGCGGCGATTGGTGGCCCAGTTCCAAGCACGTCTTTTGTATGTCGCTATGGTGCGCCAAGTGCGCGGACGCGAAACAATGCCGGGCCACGTCTTTCGGCCAAGTGGTGACACCGGCAGCGGCTTTGATCTTCCGCAGCCGTTTGACAAGCGAGCCGTATGCCGGCGCGATTTGTTCGCCCCGGTTCGTCAGCCGATAACGCAACAGCCATTCCCGCAGATTCGGCGCAAGCGTTACCAGCCGGGCGCGGCGGGTTTTGGCGGTTTCGGGATTTACGCGGATTGTGCCGTTGTCAAAGTCTATGCTTTCCCACGTCGCCCGGCCCGCCTCGTTCATCGGGCGCAGCCCGGCGAAAAAGCACAAGGCCAAAAATGCGGCGCAGTCCGGCGCGACAGTTTCCGCCGCTTGCATGATCCGCGCAACCGTCGCCGGGGAGAATATCGCGGGCAAGTCTTTGCCCATTTCCGGCATGGTCAGCTTGGCGGCGGGATTGCTCTCGACGGCTTTCTTTTCAACTGCCCAGTTGAACAGGCCGCGGGCACGGGCGATAAAATTCTTGCGGTTGTCTTTCTTCAAGCCTTGCGCGTCCATCCAATTTTCCAAGTCGGCGGGCGCGATCCGCACGGCGGGCAATTTCCCCATGTCCGCCGCCATGCGCGTCAACCGCCAGCGCGTGTCTTTAATCGTTAGCGGGCGCAAGCCGCGTTTCACCATGTCGGCCAAGTAGTTTTCCACCAGTGCGGTGAAGGTCTGGCCCTTGTCGCCTTGGCGGTTGTAACGCAGCCAAAAGCGGGCCGCGTCCGCCAAGCTCGCCGCGCCCTTTAGCAGTCCGACAGCTTCAACAGCGTCCGTACGCTGGCGATCCGACAGGGCGAATGCGGCGCGGCCGTTGTTGAGTTGTGCCGTCTCTTTATCCTCTGCCGCCGCTTTCGCCGCCTCCAGGGTGTCATACGTCTCGCGCTTGCGCTGGCCGCGTGCGCCTTGTGCCATGTCAAGTTGCCATGCGGTTTTCCCGCTGGCGTATTCACGTTTTCGGATTCTGAATCCGGCGAATTTTACAACCGCTGATTTTCGTCTCATTTTTCCCTCCCCCGTTGATTGGGTGTTTCATCGTTTGGGCGTCACTTCGGTGTCACGCGACAAATATGCACTATTCGCTTTACTTTGTCAAGTGGCTATTTATGCAAATACGGGCAAAGGTCTCATAAGCCTAAGGTCGGGGGTTCGATTCCCCCTCCCGCCACCAACATTTACCCCTGTAAAATCAATTAAGAACAGCGTATTTATTAAACGCAATCACCCCCGGAAAGGCAAAAAAGGCCCAATTAGACCCTTTGGTAGTTCGGCGGGTGGCCCGCGGGCGCCCCGCGACAGATCATTGTTTCGGCAGCCTATACTCTCGGGCAACACAGTCCGAGCCTTGGCAAACCGGCCACAGTCAGCCGTCCCCACCCCGCCACGTTCGCCCATCGTGCGGCCCTCTCACCCTGCCGGAGACCGTCCGTAGGCAGGCCGTTCCGCTCACTCCTCCCCCATCCACTCCATTCCGGCCCAGTCCGCCAGCTCCCGCAGCATGGCCCTGCGCAGCTCCTGGCGAAACTCGCCGGGGTGCTTGCCGTAGCGTTCGTGCAGGTTCATCAGGAACACCACAACCTGCTTCGCCTCCCTTTCCGTGATGCTCAGGACGTCGGATTCGACGCCGCGCGCAACCATCGCCATCGAGGGCCGATCGTCGAAGCGGACGGTAACGCCCACGATCCGCTCCCTGAACTCCGTGGGCATCACCTCGAACAGGGCATGCTGCTCCTGCTCGGCCGCCCGGCGGTGCGGAGAATATCGCAGGCCGGCAGGCTGGTTTTGTTGCTGATGCTGGGCCGCCGCGCCGGTGGCCGCGAACCAACCCGCGCAGGCCGCCCGCCAGCCCGGTCTGGACGAATTGCGAAAGCAGTTTGAAGGGGCCCTCCGCGACATGCAGCGGCAGGAGCGGGAGGCCCCCCAGTTCCTCCGGCAACGCTACCTCGCCGATCTGACCGCGCTGGAGGAAGCGCTGCAGGCCGCCGGCAATCAGTTGTCGGCCGTGCTGACGGTGCGTGCGGAAAAAGCGCGCTTCGAGCAATCCGGCGACATCCCCGTCAGCGTCCTGTCCGCCGACCTGCCGGCCCTGCGCCAACGGCAGGAAGTGTGGCGCGCGCAGAACGCCGCCGGACCGCGGGAACGGGCACAAAAAATCGTCGCCGCTAGCGAACGACATCTGCAGAACCTGGCGCTGCTGCAGAAGGAACTGGCGGCGCGAAACAACACCCGCGGCGTGGATGACGTCAAGGCGGAAAAGGACCGCCTGCTGGGCAACAACCGGGTCCGCGAGGCCCTGACGTTGCTGGAGACTCCGGGCCCGGCGGCCCCAGCCACGCCGCCGAAACCGACGGCCAACAAAGAGGCGACACGCGACGAGTTGAGACTCAAATTGAAAAATGGCCAGGAGGTGGCCTTCAGCCGGGTGCTCAACGTGCTTTTCGGGGACAGCCTCACTCTGCTCGCCGGGTCGGGCAATGTGCGGGTGGCGTGGTACAGCCTGCCGGATGCCACCTTGCAGGCGATCCTGCAGGCCCGGCGGTCGGGGATCACCGTCCGCGGCAAGATTGAGAAGCAAACCGCCGGCGAACTGTATCTGACCAAATCCGAATACGAAACCGTCGCCACCGAATCACATTATTATTCGCGCTACCGGCCGGTGAAACGCATGGAGGGCAATGCGGCCAAGGTATGGCGCCACCTGGATTATTACGGCACGATTCAGGTGCTGCCCAGCAGTCGCGAACCGTTCAAGCTGACGGGCGATGGATCGTGGCAGGGCGTGCTGTATCCGGCCGGGGAGTATTATGAGGAACGTGTCACCGACCGCTGGGGCTACACCAGCCTGCGCACCTTTAAACGCTTCGCCCTGACGCCTGAGGAGGTCGTCTTCTGGGCGCAGAATCAGGCCGAGACCCCGCCCCTGCGCCCGCCAGACCTTGAGCGCTTTTCCAAACCGGGCTTGACAGATCCTGCCGACCGGCGATCATCGCGGCATGTTGCACACCGCCCAGGCAGCACGGAGAGCAACGAGCGCCCGGCAGGCGCGCCCGGCCGCGGCACTGTGCCTGGGCGCGCTCCTGCTCCTGGCGCCCGGGGCCGGCTGCTCCGCGCGGGCGGTGAACGCCGGGGATTACGCCGTGGTGGTATCCCAGCGGACCGCCGAGGCGCCGGACTGGCAATTGGTGGTGCAGGCGCTCGCGGCCAAGCACCGCGCGACGATCCTCACCTACCGCGACGACGTGACGGAGGTCCTCCCGCGCCTGCGCGCATGTTTCCCACGCTACGCGTGTTTCGTCGCGCGCAGCACGGAAGCCACGCGCGCCTTCGTGGCCGAGGTCCACCGCCTCACGCGCCGGCTCGACGACGATCCCTACACGGATTGCTTCTGGGGCATCCTCACCGGTTACGACGCGGCCAACGCGCTCCGCATCGCACAGCAGTCCGCGCCGCTGACCGTCCGCCGCGTGGCGGGCGGCACCGAACTGGCGCTGGACATGGTCGAGGAAGGCGTGTGGTACTGCGAACTGAACAAGAACAAGGCGGTGAAGAAGGCGCCGGGCAAGCCGGCCGGCGAAATCCGGGTCCCCGACGATACGACCGCGGCGCTGGTGGCGGCATTGAACGAATATCACGCCGACCTCTTCGTCACCTCGGGCCATGCCACCGAGCATGACTGGCAAATCGGCTTCCGCTACCGCAACGGCGTTTTCCAGCACGCGAACGGCCGCCTCTACGGCCTCGACACGCAGGGCCGGAAGTTCCCGATTGACTCGCCGAACCCGAAGCTCTACCTGCCCGTCGGCAACTGCCTCATGGGCCACATTGACCGGCCGGATTGCATGGCGACCGCGTGGATGAACAGCGCCGGCGTTTGCCAGATGCTCGGCTACACCCAACCGACGTGGTACGGCTATATGGGCTGGGGCGTGCTGGATTACTTCGTCGAGCAGCCGGGGCGCTTCACGCTCACGGAGGCTTTCTTCGCCAATCAGGCCGCGTTGATCCACCGCCTGCAATCCAGCGGCTTAAGCGACGCCGACAAGCAGGGTCTGCTCTACGACCGTGACGCGGTGGCGTTTTACGGCGACCCGGCCTGGGAGGCGCGCATGGCCGACCGAGACAAGGCCTGGGACCAGCAGCTCACGGAACGCGACGGCGCGTACACTTTCGAGATCCGACCGCGTCGGGGCGCGCAGTCGTTCGCGCCGGTCAACACCAACGGCTCGCAACGCGGCGGCCGGCCGATCATCGCGTTCCTCCCGCACCGCCTGAAGAACATCACCCTCACCGCCGGCCAGGAGTTGCAACCGGTCGTGACCGACAAGTTCGTTCTGGTTCCCAATCCGGGCCGCTGCGAGCCCGGCCGGGTCTACCGCATCACATTCCGCGCCGACTGCACCGGGGCGGGTGATTCGAAGTAGCGCCATCCACTTGTCGAAACTCGACGCTCCCGTCGTGACCTTCATCCATCCCGGCACCCACCGCTTCCCGCCGCCATGTTGCAGGCGCAGCGTCAGACGATGCGCGCCGCGCTTGACAGTTTCCGCCGACCGGCGATGATGGCGGCATGCGGTGGCGTTCAAGACGGCTCGGAAGGCGGCGCTTCGCCGGCGGGCATGCCGACGCGATTTACGGTGGGCCACATTTTACGACTGCGAGGCCATCCACCGCAGCGCCCGCTTGATGGTCACAGCCGCATGAAAACCCGGAGCACGCCTATGAAAACAAGCCTGGTTGGAACCATCCTGTTCGCCGCCCTGGCCGCGCTGGAACCGGCGGCGCCGGCCGCAGCGCCCGCCTCCGGCCGTCCGCCGAAACAAGCCGGCAAGAGCCCGGTCAAGGTCTTCATCCTCGCCGGTCAGTCGAACATGGAGGGGCAGGCGGTGGTGGATCTCGCAGGCAAGGATTACAACGACGGCCGCGGCACGCTCGCGGCGTTGCTACGCGATCCGGTCAAGGGCGCGCGGTTCAAGCATCTCAGGACGGCCGACGGCCAGTGGGTGGTGCGCGACGACGTGTGGGTGCGTTACCAGCGCGAAAACGCCCCGCTGCTCGCCGGTTCACTGGGGATCGGGTTTGCGGTCTATGGCGGCCAGCACCACTTTGGCGTGGAATATCCGTTCGGCCTCGTGGTGGGGGAGCACCTGGCCAACCAGGTCCTGCTCATCAAGACGGCGTGGGGCGGCAAGAGCCTGGACGTGGACTTCCGGCCGCCCAGCTCCGGCGGCGCCGTGGGACCGTATTACACCAAAATGCTCGCGCAGATTCGCGAGGCCCTGGCGAACCTGAAGACCGACTTCCCCGGTTACGATGGCCGCGGATATGAATTGGCGGGCTTTGCCTGGTGGCACGGATGGAACGACTTCTGCGATGCCAAGGCCTCGGCGGCGTATGAGCAGAACCTGATCAATCTGATCCACGACCTGCGCAAAGATCTGCAGTCGTCGCAACTGCCGGTCGTGATCGGCGAGTTCACCGGACCATGGCTCAAGGACGCCGCGGACCTGCCAGCGGCGGCGCAGGCCATCAGGACAGCCCAGGCCGCCGCGGCGGCGCGCCCGGAGTTCAAGGGCACGGTGCTCTTTGTCGAAACCCGCGACTTTGTCCGCAAGCCCGGGGATTCGCCGAACCCGAGCCACGGCCATCATGAATTCGGCAACGCAGAGACGTATTTCCTGGTGGGCGATGCCATGGGCAAAGGGATGATCAGCCTGCTGAAAAAATGAGGCAAACGATACCGATATGCGGTTGAACGTGGCCAGCAACAAAGCCATCGCCTGGTGGGCAACGGCCGCAGCCTGTCTCGTGGGGCTGCATGGGGCTTTTTGCGTCGAAGCCCCCATGCCCGCTGCCCCCGCACCGCCCGCCGCCGCCGCGCCAGCCTTCAGCAAGATCATCTATCAAGACAGCGGCGGTTTCACGGGCCAGGGCACCGGCAAGTGGCTCGCGCTGAGCGGTGACGGCCAGCTCGAGGTCAAGCGTCGCAACGGCTCCGCCATGACCGTCCAACTCCAGGATCAGGAACTGGCCGACGTGCACAAAGCCGTCGCCGCCGTGGATTGGAAGGCGGTCGCGCGACAATACCGCTCACAGGGCGCCGACCTCATGATCAACGATCTGATCGTCACCATCGGCGGCAAGGATTACCAGACGCACGCCGATCAACTGGCCAGGCTGCCGCCGGGGCTCCGGGCACTGTTCAAGCGCCTCGATGCGCTCCACCGCAGGACCACCGCCGCCAAGAAACCGCCGGGCGGCCCCGAAGCGGCCGGCGCGGAACAATCGCTTGCTTTTGGGCCGGGCTTGGGGTAGAAAGACCCGCCGTTTTCACGGCGCGGGGAGTCAAGGCATGCGCAAACCGATCGTGGCTGGCAATTGGAAGATGAACAAGACCGTCGTGGAGGCGCAAGCCCTCGTGGCGGCCTTGCGGCCGGCGTTGGCCGACCTCACTGGCGTGGAGGTGGTGCTGTGCCCCCCGTTCACGGCGCTGGCAGCAGTGGGCGCGGCGCTCCGCAGCACGTCCATCGGGCTCGGCGCCCAGAATATGCACGCCGAGAAGGCCGGCGCCTACACCGGCGAAATCGCCGCCGCCATGCTCGTGGAACTCGGCTGCCGCTACGTGATCCTGGGGCACAGCGAGCGGCGCACCTATTTTCATGAGACGGACGACGCGGTGAACCGGAAGGCCCGGGCGGCGCTGGCCGCCGGCCTGCACCCGATCGTGTGCGTGGGCGAGACGCTGGGGGAACGCGAGGCCGGCCACACGGAAGCCGTGGTGACCATGCAGGTTCGCGGCAGCCTGGCCCAGTTGGGCCCGGACGAGTTGTTGCGGACCATCATCGCCTACGAGCCGGTATGGGCGATCGGCACGGGCCGGACCGCCACCTCCGCGCAGGCGCAGGAGGTCCATGCCTTGATCCGGCGGCTGTTGCTGGACATGGCCGGCGGCCGCGTCGCGGCGGATGTGCGCATCCAGTATGGCGGCAGCGTGAAGCCGGCGAACGCCCGGGAATTAATGGGCCAGCCGGACATTGACGGCGGGTTGATCGGCGGGGCCAGCCTGGAGGCCCAGTCTTTCCTCGACATCGTCCGCGGAGCGGTCAAGTAAAACGGCCATGGCGCATCGGCCAGAAGAAGGAGTTCTACCATGTCGATTCTTAAATTATTGATGCTGATCATCGAGGTGCTCTGCTCCCTGCTGCTGGTGGTGGTGATTCTCCTCCAGAAAACCAAGAGCCAGGGGCTCGGCCTGGCCTTCGGATCCGGCATGGGCGAAACGCTGTTCGGCTCCCGCGCGGGCAATGTGCTGACCAAGATCACCATCTCGCTCGGCATCGTGTTCCTGGTGAACACCCTGTTCCTGGGGATCATTTTCGCGCATTCGCAGGACGCGCGCCTGCTCTCGGGCGGCGGCCTGATGGGCAGCCGCAAGTCGGCGCCTATCCAACGCCCGCTGCCCAAGCAACCCGCCGCGGCGCCGGTGCTGCCGGCCGCCGCGCCGTCACCCGCGGCTGCCGTTCCGCCCGGCGCTGCGCCGGCGGCCCCGACACCGGCCCCCGCCCCGGCACCGGCCGCCACCCCGGCCGCCGCGCCCGCCAAATAGTTCCACCCCGGCGCGGAGCGCGGAAAGGATGGGATTGAACCGCCCCACCGCCCCACACGCCAAGCCCGGCCGGCGCGCTCTTCCATTGCGCGCAAGAGCAAGGATGTTGCGGCCCGGCTTGGTACCGTTCGCCCTCTGCGCGGGGACCGCGCTTTTTGCAACCGGTTGCGGGCGCGGCCGGCTGGAAGCGGAACGTCCTGCGGCCGACATGGTCATGTACGCAGAGACCTCCCGCATCCGCGGCTTCGATCCGGCCCTGGTCAGCGACGTGGCCTCGATTCAAGCCGTTCAAAAAATCTATGAAAGCCTGCTGCAGTACGCCTACCTCGACCGACCCTACCACGTCGAGCCGTTGCTGGCAGCGGCCCTGCCGGAGATCGCCCCGGACGGCCTGACCTATTTGTTCACCATCCGCCGCGGCATTTTATTTCAGGATGATCCCTGCTTCAAGGCCACCGGGGGCCGGGGCCGGGAACTGACGGCCGCGGATTTCGTTTACGCCATCCGGCGCGTCATGGACCGGAAAACCGGCTCGCCCGGGACATGGGTTTTCACCGACCGGATCGTCGGGCTGGATGAATGGCGCGCGACCACCGGAGGCGACCAGCCCAGCGACTACGATCGGCCGATCGCCGGCCTGGCCGCGCCCGGGCGGTACACGTTGCGTCTCCAACTCAAGCGGCCCTGTCCGCAATTGCTGTGGCTGCTGGCCCTGCATTACAGTACCGCCGTGCCGCAAGAGGCGGTGGCGTTCTACGGCCGTGAATTCGTCAACCATCCCGTCGGCACCGGGCCTTTCATCCTCCACGCCTGCCAACCCAACTACCGCTACGAGTTCGTCCGTAATCCTCAGTGGAGGACCACCGGGCGCGGAGATCGCTACCCCGCCTCCAACGACCCCGCCGATCCGCCCGCGCTCCGCGCCGACGCCGGCCAGCCGATTCCCTTTCTGGACCGCATTGTCCAGTACGTCGTCGAAGACCGCACCACCGCCTGGCTGCTGTTTCTCGCCAGCCAGTTGGACAGCACGTCCCTGGCGCGGGACAACTGGGAGGCGGTCTTCGGACCGGCGCAGCGCATCAACCCCGCGCTGGCCCGGCAGGGCATCCGGGCCGCCTCGGCGCCGACGCTGGAAATCTACTATCTCGGATTCAACATGGATGACCCGGTGGTCGGCCGAAACCGGCTGCTGCGGCAGGCTTTAAGCCAGGCCTTTGATGAGGAAGCCTACCAGCGCTTCTTCCACTACCGCGTCACGCGCCCGGCCAGCCCGATCCCGCCGGCGGTGGCCGGCTACACCCCGTGTCCACAACGCTACCCCTTTGACCTCACGCGTGCCCGGCAGTTGCTGGCCGAGGCCGGCTACCCCGATGGCCGGGATCCGCAGACCGGCCGCCGGCTGCAGCTCACCCTGGAGGTCGGCAGCGCGGAAAATCCCGAGCACCGTCAGGCGGTTGAACTCATCGGCACCTTCCTGAGCCGGATCGGCGTGGTTGTCACGCCAAGGTACAACAACTGGCCGGCATTCCTCGCCAAACTCGAGCGTCGCCAGGCGCAACTGTTTTTCATCAGTTGGGTGGCCGACTACCCGGAGGCGGAGAATTTTCTCCAGCTTTTCTACGGCCCGAACAGTTCGCCCGGCCCCAACCGCAGCAACTACGCCCATCCGGAATTCGACCGGCTTTACGAACAGGCGCGCGGTCAGCCGGACAGCCCTGCACGCACGGCCCTGTACCAGCGCATGACGGATCTGGTCCTGGCCGATTGTCCATGGATTCTCGTCGCCATGCCGCTGGATGATACCCTCCGGCATGCTTGGTTGGACAACTACAAATACCATGACTTTCCCTACGGCATGGTGAAGTACTACCGGCTGGATACCCGCCTGCGTGAAATGGGGCAGAAGCTGTGAAAGAATCGGGTCAAGACGGCCGGGACGGAGCCCGGCCCTCCAAAATCTACGAAAGACGGCGTCTGCTTGCGAGTGGAGGGACGACCTCCGTGTCGTCCGCCGATTCTTTCACACCTTCTGAGGCCTTACGCCCGCGTCATCTTCCCGATTGACATCCGGCCGGCGGCGGCTAAGATGGCATTGCTTTGGTTGTGCGGCTAACGCCGAGAGGGAGTACAGGGCATGGCAAATATCAAAAGCGGGATGAAGAGGGACCGGCAGGCCAGGAAGCGGCATGCCCGCAACGTGGCGGCCAAGTCCGCCCTGAAGACGAAGCGGAGCAAATTGCTGGCCGCGCTGGAAGCCAAGAATCAGGGCGTGAGCGTCGCTGAACACCGCGCCTTCTGCTCCCAGCTCGACAAGCTGGCCAAGCAGGGCATCATCGCGCGCAATACAGCCATCCGCAGCAAGGCGCGCGCCACCGCCCGCGTCCGCAAGCTTGGCGCAACCTGACGGGCCAGCGGGTTCCCCGCCCCCCGGCAACAGCCGACCCTGCGTCGGCTGTTGTTTTTTTGTTGTTTACGCCCGCCCGCTGGATTACAAGCGCGATGGACTGTGCGCCATCACGAGGGGGTGCCATGAACGCCGTAGCTGTAATTATGGGCGGGGGACAGGGGCGGCGGCTGCAGCCGCTGACCCGCGATCGCGCCAAGCCGGCCGTGCCCATCGGCGGCAAATTCCGCCTCGTGGATATCCCCATCAGCAACTGCATCAACAGCGGCCTGCGGAAGATTTATCTGCTGACCCAGTTCAACAGCGTCTCGCTGCACCAGCACGTTTCGGCCACCTACCGCTTCGACCAGTTTTCCCAGGGCTTTGTGCGCATCCTCGCCGCCCAACAGACCCCCAGCTCTGATCTCTGGTTCCAGGGCACCGCCGACGCCGTACGCCAGGGCTTCCGTTACTTCAAGGACGAGGAGCCCGATCATATCGTCGTCCTCTCCGGCGACCAGCTCTACCGCATGGACTTGACCGCCGTCATCCGGCAGCATGTGGACAGCGGCGCGGAAATCACTATTTGTACCAAGCCCGTCAACCGCGCGGGAGCCGGCGCGCTCGGCATCCTGCGGATGGACGACAGCGGGCGCCTGGTCCAGTTCGTTGAGAAGCCCGGCAACTCCCCGGCGCTCGACGCCCTGCGCGCGCCCATGTACCAGGAGGAACGGTACCTCGCCAGCATGGGTATCTATGTTTTCAACACGGCTGTGCTCGAAGAGCTGCTCGATAACAACAAGACCGACTTCGGCAAGGACGTCATCCCCTCCTCGATCGCCGCGCGCCACGTGCGCGGTTTTATTTTCGAAGGCTACTGGAAGGACATCGGCACCATCCGTTCCTTCTGGGAGGAGAACCTGCACTTCACCGACCCCGTCCCCGGGTTCAATTTCTATGACCAGAAGTCGCCCATCTACACCCGCTTGCGCTACCTGCCGGCCTCGAAGATCAACGGCTGCGAGATCGATCGCACCTTGATGACCGAGGGGAGCATCATCTCGGGGCGCCGCATTGTTCAGGCCATCATCGGCGTGCGCTCCATCGTCGGCGAGGGCACGGTCATCGAACATTCTGTCATCATGGGCTCCGACTATTACGGCGGTGAGCCCAAATATCCCGGCCGCCCCGCGCCCGGCATCGGCCGCGACTGCTTCATCCGCAACGCCATCGTGGATAAAAACGCGCAGATTGGCGACGGGGCCCACCTCTCGCCCGAGGGCCACCCCAGCGACGTCACCACCCCTTTGTATTCCATCCGCGACGGCATCCTCGTCATCCCCAAGAACACCATCATCCCGCCCGGCCTGCGCATCTGACGCAGCGCAGGTAATGGGTCACCCATGTAGGGGTGTCCTCCAGCGGGAGGACGCCCCTACAGTACCCCCGTGCGCCTGAGACTGGCACAGAGCCTCGCGACTTGCCACAGGCCCCGGCACGCATTATGCTTTCGGTGTAGGACGTTAGCGCTGAAGGAGAGGCGTTGTGTCGCATCGGGTGTTCAGCATGCAGGAGGTGACGCGTTATCTGCATCTCACGACCGAGGAGGTCGCGTTGTTGGTGCAGCAGCACGAAATCCCTTGCGAGGAACGGGGCGGCCGGCTGGTGTTCCGCCGGCGGGAGATAGATTCCTGGGCCTCGCAGCGCATTCTGGCGCTGCCGCAGCAGCGCCTGCAGGGGTATCACCGCGCCAGTTCCGCGCAGGTGCAGGAGCTCGCCCACCAGCGGGCCATCATTCCGGCGTTGATCCGCCCCGCCGGCATCGAGCCGGCCCTGCGCTCCCGGACCAAGGCGTCCATCCTCCGCGACCTCGTGGCCGTGGCCGAGCGCCTGGAACTGGTCAACGACGCCCGGGAATTGCTGGCCAGTCTGGAGGAGCGCGAACGTCTGGGCTCCACCGCGCTGGCTGGCGGCGTAGCGCTGCTGCACCCGAACGTGCATGATCCCTATCGCTTTGGCGATTCATTCGTGGTGGTGGGGCGGGCCATTCAGGCCGTGCCGTTCAGCGCGCCGGATGGCACCACGACGGATCTGTTTTTCCTGATCTGCTGCCAGAATGACCGCCTCCACCTGCACGTGCTGGCGCGCCTGTGCATGATGTGCCACCACACCAACCTTCTGCTCAGCCTGCGCGAGGCGGCGGATACCGGCGAAATGCTCCGCTGCCTGGTGGTCTCCGAACAGGACGTGCTCCGGCAGATGTGAAGCGGCCGGCGCAGCGTGGCGGTTACACGGGTTCGCGGCCGAGGCTGTGGATCCAGTTGTGGCCGGCTTGGAGCCAGACGACAATCTCTTGCTGCACGAGGCCCAGCAAGGTGCGGTCGGGGGGGATAAAACAGTATTCCGCCAGCAGGGCCAGCAGCGCGGCAAAGAACAGGCTGCGCAGCACGGAACTGTCCAGCCGGTTCAGCGCGAAGAAAAGTTGGTACGGCGGGATGCCAAGGCATAGGAATCCTTGCAACCTGCTGTCCGCGAACGCCGCGATCAGCACCGCCAGCCAAATCGCACCGATCGCCAGCCACCGGACGGAATAATACAGCTCGAGCAGTTTGGGATCGCTGCGGCCCCGGTACTGCCAACCGATCAACACACCGGCTGTGATTACAAAGACCAGGCCGGCGACGAAGATATCAAGGCGGCGTTGACGCGCGGGACGCGCGCGCCGGGCGGTCTGCCGTTCGCGCCAGTCGGCGGACCGCACCGGGCGACTGGTTTCGTCAGCGTTGCTCGGCAACGGGCCGCCGACGGGTTCCGGCTTGATCTTCAGGTTCTCCGACCGGCGGTGCTCCGGTTTGAACACCGGCTGGCCGCAGGACGGACAGGGCACGGGCGAGGCGGCGTATTCGGACACCTGGCTATGCGCTTTGCAGCGCGGACAGGTTATGGTGATGTCGGCCATCGGCTGTTCCCTCTCACCGGCCCACGGGCGCATCGGGCGGCAGCACCGGCAACGGCACGACCGCCGCCGGCTCCTCGCTGCCCTGAATGATCCGGCCGCTGCGGCGGACTTCCTGAACGCGCAATAGGGTCCGGTGTTTCGACGGGTACGTCTCCACTTCAAGGTCCTGGATCATCCACAGATCCTGGATCTTCTTGAAGCTCTTCACCCGCAGGGCGCGCAGTCGCTGCTGCCGGGCATCGCAGGCTTCGGCCTGCAGCAGCACCCGGACTTGGGCCTCGATCCACAGGCGGACCAAGACGCACGGGGCCGCCGTGTCGGCGGGTACGGGCACTTCCACCACGTAGCAGAGCCGACCTTTGACCCGCTCGGTGGCAATGGTCCGCGCGCCCGGCCACCAGAGAAACGAAAGGGAAAGATCCAGCCAGGTGATGTCCGTGTCCGCCAGCGGCTGGCTCAACTCGAGGTGTTCGGTGGGCTTCAGCTCGGAGCCGCCATAGGCGGCATAGGCCAGCGCGCCGGCCGGCGGCCGCCGCACCTCCAGGCGGACGAGTTTTCCGCCGAAGGCGTCGCTGAGGGTGTAGTCGGCCGTGAGCGCGCCGCCGCGCCAATCCAGGCTCATCTCGGCCAGCCGGACCTTGTCGAGATCGTCGAGCCGGTTGCGCGCCTCCAGCCGGGCCTTGATCTGGAGCGGCTCCTGGGGCAACCCCGCGACCACCTGCTCGAGCAGCCGGGCCCCATCCGGCCAGGTGGCCACCACGGCCGGCGGCGGCTGATCGGCCCCGGCGCCGGCAGCCGCCCACATCGGCGTCCAGAGGGCTATCGTCAAGGCGCATGCAAAACGGCGGTGCTGGCTGTCGTTCGTAGGCATGCCGTTATCATGCTCTCTGCCGGCGTACCCGCGCCGGGCCGTGGCGCTTCCACGCCCCTGTTTTCCGCGCCGGTTGGACGACCGGCTGGAGGGCGGCCAGCACCGCTTTGTCTATGGCCTCGCAAAAAGTGAATTTCATGGTCCGCCGGATTTCCGCCGGAATATCCACGAGGTTGCGCCGGTTTTGAACCGGCAGAATAACGCGCTTGATGCCGGCGCGGCTGGCGGCCAGCACCTTTTCCTTGATGCCGCCGACGGGCAGCAGCCGCCCTCGCAGGGTGATCTCGCCGGTCATGGCGACATCCGTCGCCACCGGCCGCCGGGCCAGCAGCGACACCAGCGCGGTGATAAGCGCCAGGCCGGCCGAGGGTCCGTCCTTCGGCGTGGCGCCGGACGGCACGTGGATGTGGTAATCGCTGTTCCGTGCCGGTCCGGCGGGCAGCCCGAGTTTCTTCGCATGGGCGCGCACATAACTGAGCGCGGCCTGCGCCGATTCCTTCATCACCTCGCCCAGCGATCCGGTCAGCAGGAGTTGGCCCCGGCCGGGCATCTGGGCGGCCTCGACATACAGGATCTCGCCGCCGGCCGCCGTCCAGGCCAGGCCGGTGGCCACGCCAGGCGCGGCTGACCGCTCCTTGACTTCGGCATCGTATTTCCACGGGCCCAGCAGGGTGGGCACTTCCTCCGTGCGCACAACCACCCGGTCCGCGCGGCCCTCCGCAATGCGGCGCGCCGCCTTGCGGCAGAGTGCCGCCAACTCCAGTTCGAGGGCGCGCACGCCGGCTTCGCGGGTATAGTCGCTGATCACCCGCTCCAGCACGCCGGGGCCCAGGCGGAACTGGCGGCGCGTCAGGCCGTGCGCGGCGATCTGCCGCGGCACCAGAAAGTTCGTCGCAATGTGCCGCTTCTCCTGCTGCGTGTAACCGGACAGTTCGAGAATCTCCATGCGGTCGCGCAGCGCGGGCTGGATGGGGTCCAGCAGGTTGCCGGTGGTGATGAACAGCACCCGCGAGAGATCGAAGGGCTGGTTGAGGTACAGATCCGTGAAGGTCGCATTCTGCTCCGGATCCAACACCTCCAGCAGCGCCGACGAGGGATCGCCCCGGAAATCCGCGCCCACTTTGTCAATCTCGTCCAGCATGAAGACGGGGTTGCGCGTGCCGGCCTTGCGCAGGCCCTGGATGATGCGGCCGGGCATGGCGCCGATGTACGTCCGCCGGTGGCCGCGAATCTCCGCCTCGTCGTGCATGCCGCCCAGCGACATGCGGACGAACTTGCGCCCCAGCGCGCGGGCGATGGACTGCCCCAGCGACGTCTTGCCAACGCCCGGCGGACCGACGAAACAGAGGATCGGCCCCTTCATGTCGCGCTTGAGCTTGAGCACGGAGAGGTATTCGAGGATGCGCTCCTTGATTTTTTTCAGGTCGTAGTGGTCCTCGTCCAGCACCCGCCGCGCCGCGGCGATGTCCAGCTTGTCCTCCGTGTTCGCCGCCCACGGCATTTCGGTGAGCCAATCCAAGTACGTGCGGGCCACCGTGTATTCCGGCGAAGCCGAGGGGATGGTCAGCAGCCGCTCCTTCTCTTTCCGGGCTGCCGCCTCCACGTCCGGCGGCATCTTGGCGCGGGCGATCTTTTCGTCGAGCTCCTTGCTTTCGGACTGCTGCTGGTCCTGCTCGCCCAGCTCCTTCTTGATGGTCTTCATCTGCTCGCGCAGAAAATATTCGCGCTGGCTCTTGTTGAAGGTCTCGTTGACCTTGTGCTGGATCTCCGTCCCCAGGCGCAGGACCGCCAGTTCGCGGTTGAGGAGCGTGGTCAGCCGGGTCAGCCGCGCCTTGGGCTTGTGGTCCTCCAGCAGCGCTGCGCGGTCCTCCAGCGGCATGTTCAGATGCGCCGCGATGGCATCGGCCAGCCGGCCCGGGTCGTCCACGTTGAAAATCACGACCTTGAGTTCCTCCGGCAGGGTTGGCGACAGCGTGATGACCTCCTGAAAGCGCTGCGCGGCATGGCGCATGAGCGCGTCGGTCTCCAGGCCCGGCTCGGGCTCGTCCGGCACAAGCGCATACCGGGCGGTGAGGTACTGCGGATGCGGCTCGAAGGCCTCCAGCCGGACGCGGCTGTGGCCCTGGACCAGCACCCGGACGGTTTCATCCGGGAATTTCAGCAACTTGAGCACGCGGGCGAGGCAGCCAACGCCGTAGAGGTCTTTTTCCGTCACCGCGTCGTCCTTGAGCGCGGCGTTGCGCTGCGTGACCGCGAGGAGGAAACGGCCGCCGTTGACCACGTCGTCCATCAGGCGGATGGAGCGCTGCGTCGCCACCACCAGCGGCACCACCATGCCCGGGAACAGGACCAGGTCGCTCAGCGGCAGCACCGGCAGGGCGCCTTTCGGCGCGCTGCCGATGGCTTCGCCGCCGCCCGGCAGGGCGCCGGGATTATCCGGCGCCAGGATCATCATCGGAAATTCGTTCAGCCACATTTCATTCATGCGCTCATCACCACCGTCAGGATCATGGGCCCGCACGGTTGCTCCGCGCGCGGCAGGAAGATTTCGAGCAGGCCGTGTGCCAACCGCGCCTCGGCCCCCGCGCCCGCCACCGGGAACGGGAGCGGCACCACGCGGCGGAACGGCCCGTAGTCGAGTTCCATCTGCCAGAAGCGCAGCCCGGTCCGCCGCGCCGTCGCACAGGGGCTCGGCCGCACCCCCTCCACCACCAACGCCCCGCTCTCCAGCCGCGCTCGCACCTGTTGGTGCTCCACGCCGGCCAGTTCCATCCGCACCAGCAAGCCCTCGGCGCACTCCACGACATCCGTCGTCGGCGTCCAGCTGTGCGCCTCGTGCGTGGCCAGCATCGCCCCGCGCAGACCCGACAGCTTGCGGTGCAGCAGCGCCCATTCGGCCAGCAGATTATGCGTCATACAAACATCCATCCGCCCCAGCCACGCCGTTTATACCGCACGGCCGC
>Ga0209048_10002274_pt1 | contig 19213 bp, 19 predicted proteins | sample FrelakmetCRP12CR_FD_187146 | JGI IMG/M metagenome (GOLD analysis project Ga0209048, IMG submission 187146) | Freshwater lake sediment microbial communities from the University of Notre Dame, USA, for methane emissions studies - CRP12 CR (SPAdes)... | ecosystem: Environmental > Aquatic >... | reverse complement strand
GGGAGCTTCTCGCAGAAGAGCGCACCCCCGTCGGCAAGCACGCGTCCAAGCACACCCACCCGACCACCCGAGGGCAGCCGTCCCCCGGAGGGCGGCCGCCCGCCGGAGGGGGGCCGTCCACCGGACGGCAGTCGTCCGCCGCCTCCTAATCGGCCGCCGCCACCACCACCTCCCGTCTACTATCCGCCACCTCCCGCCTACGGTGGCTACTACGGCGGGTGTTGGGACTGCAACGACGATTGGTTGGTCGCGGGTGCAGTGGTTGTCGGTACCGCGGCTGTCGTAGCTGCTGCCGCCGAGGAGGAAACGACCACCACGACCACTACGACCACCACGACGGCGGCGGTCTTGCCCTGCAACCCGACTGTCACGACCGTTAACAACGTTGCGTACTACCAGTGCGGCTCGCAGTACTACGTGCAGGCCTACGGAGGCAGCGGGCCGATCTACATGCCGGTGCCGCCGCCGGGCTGAGGGTCCGCGACCTGCCGATTGGGGAGAATTACCCCTCCGTGGCTCCGGACTGGACCGGCTGACGCTTGGCTTGCCCGGCCGCTGCCAGTGACGATATCGCGACCCATGGCGCTCAGGGCCGAACATATGCGTTTGAGCTCCTGATTGACCCAGTGTCCGTGCTTGGTGAGGGGTGCCGCCGGCTTTCTTGGACACGGGCATAAGCAATGGATTTCCGCCCGACCCCAGCCCCTGTTCCGGAACGATACCGGTCGCCTCAACTGCAGTCGTGCACGGGCTGGCCGAGCATCTCCGGCGTGATGAGCACCACGCCCTGAGCGGTCACGTGAAACCGCGCTTCGTCCTCCGCGCGATCGAACCCGGCCGTGAATCCGTCCGGCAACAGGCAGAACTTGTCGACGACGACGCGGCGCAGCCTGACGTCGTGCCCGATCCTCACGTCCGGTAGCACGATCGAATCCTCAAGCACCGAGCCGCGCTCGACCACGACGTTGGTGAACAGCATGGAGCCGATGATCGCGTCGGCACTCACGATGCAGCCGCTCGAGACCAGTGAGTTGAGCGTCTGGCCGCGCGCATTGGGACTCGCAAAGACGAACTTCGCGGGCGGCAGGTGCTCTTCCAGCGTGCGGATCGGCCACTCCGGGTCGTACATGTTGAGTTCCGGCTGCACGCTCGTCAGGTCCAAATTGGCTTCCCAATAGGCATCCACAGTGCCCACGTCACGCCAGTAAGGTCGGCCATGGACCATGTTCACGCAGCTCTCGCCGAAGCGATGCGCATGCAGTTTCACACCATCGCGGAGCATGGCCGGAATCAGGTCCTGCCCGAAATCATGCGTCGATTCACTGCGCCGGGCGTCGGCGCGCAGGCAGGCGTACAGTGCCTCGGAACGGAACACGTAGATCCCCATGCTCACGAGCGCGCGCGTCGGATCCGTTGGAAGCGGCGTGGGAAGCGCGGGCTTCTCGGCGAATTCGCGTATCCAGCCGTCCTCGTCCACGCACAACACGCCGAACGCAGCGGCGGCGGCGAGCGGCACCTCGACGCAGGCGATGGAGACTTCGGCTCCGCACGTCACGTGCTCCTCGAGCATCACGCCATAGTCCATCTTGTAGACGTGGTCGCCCGCCAGCACCAGCACGAACCGCGGCTCCTCCATGCGCAGGATGTCCAGATTCTGGTACAGAGCGTCCGCCGTGCCCTCGTACCACCCCTCGCAGATGCGCTGCTGGGCCGGAAGGATGGCCAGAAACTCGTGCAGGTGCACGTCGAGGAACTGCCAGCCGTACTGCAGGTGCTGTATCAGGCTGTGCGCCTTGTACTGGGTCACTACCCCGATGCGGCGGACGCCGGAATTGACGCAGTTGCTGAGCGCGAAATCGACGATGCGGTGCTTGCCACCAAACGGCACGGCGGGCTTGGCGCGCCAGGCCGTGAGTTGCTTCAGTCGAGTCCCCCGACCGCCGGCCAGCACGACCGCATACGTGTCCCGCACAAGCGGCGCGACGCCCGGTCGCCGTTGCTGCACCGAGGCGAACTCCGGCACGTGAAATCGCGCGGTGTCGCTCGCCGATGCTGCATCAGTCATCGCAACCCTCCGCCGCACCCCAGATCATCGCCACGAATGAGCGATTCTACGCCGGCCGCCGCCGCCTGCGGCACCGCGCACCGGCACGCGTGGCCGATCAGCCAGAGAGTACTCCGAGTGTAAGCGGCTCACAGCGAAGTTACGTCGACGACACCTCGGCATCGCCCGGCGGGCCAGGTGCCCTCGCCCGCGATGCGGCGCAGCAAGATTCTTGGGGCCGCGCCGAGGCCAGCAGGCCTCGGCCAGGACTCATGGGTGCACGAGCGCGCCCCGGATCGGGCCGGCCGCGGCCGGCCGGGCCCGCGCGCGTCCGTGCTCACTCAACTACGCAATGACGGGGCCCGATTGGATTTCTCGCCGCCGGCAGGCCGGTCGGCTTCAGCGACCGAGTGACACGCCGTGTCTCGCGCCCGCACGAGCGCCTGCTCGAATGCCAGCAGCTTGCGAAGGAACGCGGGGGGTGCCGGCAACGCGAGCCCGACCTCGCAATACGCCAGAACCTGGTCAAGATCACCCGCACGCCGCGCGAGATCCGCGCACAGCATCAAGTCCCCGCCCACCACCGACTTCATCGCGTGCTCGCCTTTAGCCCGCGCCCGTTCGAACAGCTCGATCGACGCCCGTCGTTGCACGCACGCCTGATCGTTCGGCAGCCGCGCATCGTCGCAAGCCCACGCCGCATGCAGCCGACGCCAGCCGGCCGATACCAAGTCACCGGTCGCCTCATCGAGCAGCGACCGACACACGAATCGGTTCGCGAGCCGCGCGCGCCCTGGGAGCTCGAGCCGGTACCGGTCCGAGGCCACCGTCCGTATATCGGACGGCACCGACCTCCCGAGCTCCGGCGAAACAAATCCGCACGACGCGCACTCCTGAAGCCATGTCCCGATGGTCGAGCGCTGCAGCGGCGGCGGCCGCGTATCGAGATCCATCGATCCGAACGAGTTGGTCGCGACACGCACCGTCACCGCCTGATGCTGACGGATCGTCGTCACGGCATCCTCACGGCGAGAACGCGCGGGAGGTCACCGCCATCGTTCAGCGTCGTCCTTGGCCGGGAATCGGTGGGTTTCCCGCCACCGCGGCCACTAGGCACGCTCGGGGCGTAGCGGGCGCGGTGCAACCGCCGCCAACGACGGACCACTCAGGCCGATCAAGTCGCGCGCGAAGAATGCGCCGCCGCACTTGGGACACCGATCGACGACGATGCGCGGTCGTTGCACGATGGCTCTTCTCACCATCTCGGTCGCACAGGACGGGCAGCGTGCCCCATCGACCTCATCCAGATCGTGGCTCGGATCCTGGTCAGCTGCATCCATCGTTCTCGCGTCGGAGCTCGGCCACAGCAACCATCGCCTCTGCAACCACTCCAGCGTCCGCTCACGGCAGAAGATCCCGCCGCAAACATCACAATACTCCGCCGACTCGCCATAGGCGGCCACCACGCTGCTCATCTGCGACGCGCACCTTGGACACTTCACTGAGAGACCTCCGGTTCCTGAAACCCTGGACTGGCTTGACCGACCGTCGCCGATTCTGCACCCGGATAGCGCCCGCAGCGCCTTCGCGCGCCGTCCTTGGCACTGCGCACTGCTGATACGCTGCGGCCCGCGATGCGCACGTGCCTCATCCCACGCGCCGCCGCTGCGCGAGCTCTTCCTCGTGCAGGACGCGCTGCACCTCATCGAACAGGCGGTCTTGCGCGCGCACGATACCGGCCGACGCTCGGATCGACGTGCCTCCGTGCGGATCGAAATTGAGCGCGCCACGCAGATCCGCAATCAGCGTCCCCATCATGGACGCCTGCCGGGGAGTCATGCGTCCCTGCCGGCTCAGCGAATCACAGGTGTCGGACAGCAGCACGAGCTCGAGCAGCAGAGACTCCATCGCCAGTCCAGCGCGCTCGCGAGCCTCGGCACTCGTCGCGTCCTCGACGTCGTGCGGGCCAAGCATCGACTCCATCTCCGCCCACAGTCCGGCAAGCAGCGCGACGTAGCTGTCGTCAAAACCGTCCCTGGATTTCATCGTCGGAGGTTACCAGCGCCACATGACAATCAATTTGCAACAGAGGCGAACGGGACGGCTCCGGGCCGACGCTGTTGCGTCGCTCGCGCCCTCACCGAACTTCCGCCGGGAACTCTGGCAGACCTTCCGGGACGCTCGGTCGGCCGATAGACGAGGCGCACGTTTCCACACGTCGCCGTTCTCACGCACACCGGACCGTGCGTCCGCGACCGCCGGGCGGCGCAGGATGCGTCTAATTCGCTTTGCGGGCCGCGCGCCGAATGTGGCCCCAGAAGCGCCGCGCTGAGCGTCGCGGCGGAAGTTGCGATCGCTGTCGTCAATCCTTCGCGGGCGTAACCTGACCGCGGATCGGGACTCGGACGCTCAGGGTGTAACGGAAACCTTCATCTCGAATGTCTCGGCCGGCGCAGCGTCGGGCTCGAACGGTCGGTGATAGATGATCTTGATGCGCGCCGCGCCCGGCTGCAGCGCCTTGAATACGAACCTCTCGATCCCGCCCGCACCGGGCCTTTCACCCTGCGGCGTATATACGGAGGGTAGCTGCGGCTCGAGAGCAGGCTTGCCGTCCGACACCAGTGTCCACGTGTAGCCAGTTGTTCGATTGCACGGCAGGGTGATCTCAAGGCGTCGATCCCGGGCCAGCACCACGGTCGCGCCCTTGTCCTTGTCGGTCACCTGGATCATCTCCGGGGGACTCTTGCCGCAGGAAGCGACAGTGAACATAACCAAGGCGAGAATCAGCAGTGTTAGACGGCGGCGATGCACGGGATGGCCTCCTTCCCCCGGGGAATCAGTCGGGGCGGGGCGAGTGAAGCGCCTGCCGCCGCGTCGCAACCACCAGCCGGACGGCCATGGGCTGCCTCCTCGCCCCTGAAATAGGTCGAGGTGAAGCGCCGAGTCCATTACCAGCGCCGATGGCCACTGGCCGGTGTCGCTGCACCGAATAGACCACCGATTACCCAGACCGTCAATTCTTCGCGCCTCAGGGGAGGCCCATTGCTCGGCGCAGCATGACGATCCTGCTCCCAAACCGTATTCCAAAGACAAATCCATCGCGGTGTCGAACGCGCCGGGCCAGCCCGGCAAGGACCGCGAGCCCGCTGTCGGCAAGCCACTGTTCCGCGCGTGCCTGGGCTCGCCCCATGAGCCCGCCGCGGGCCTAGCCTCGGCCGATGATCGACCTTGGCACGATCGCCGGCCTGCACGAACACCGTCATGAGCTGCACGCGTACTGCCTGCGCTGCGATCGCTGGTCCGTGCTGCCGCTGCAGCGGATGCTCGCCGAGGGCCAGGGAGCGCTGCGCCTGCCCTTCACGGTGCGCTGTCGTGAGTGCGGCGCACGCGGGCAGCTGCAGGTGCGCCCACCCATGCCCCAGCGATCGGCGACTGGCTGGGTCTCGCCGCAGAGCTAACTCGGGCCACGTCTGTCGTCGCCGAGCAGACAAGAGAATCCCGGGGCCGCTTACCGGACCGAGTTCTTCAGGTCCGCCGCGCGGGCACGGCGCCGAGTCGTTGATTCGAGCGCTTCGAACGTCAGGGTTTACGGACCGGGAGCGTCAGCGCACTGCCTGTGCAACATGGCCTGGCATGCACAAACGACGGGCCCCGGTGGAGCCCGCCAGTCTTGCGAATCGACTAAGCCTAAGCAGCCTTGATCCCGGCCCCGGCGCTAACCCCTGTCATGCTCGCCTCTGTCATGCTCGCCCCTATCATGCTCGCCATGATCCTGCGAGTGACCATGCTCGTGCTCGTGCTCCCGCTGCTTCTGCCAATGCTGCTGAACGACTGCTTCACGGGGCTCGTAGTGATAGTTCTGGGCACGAAGCGAATGCTGTTGCTCGAGCTCGTGCGGATAGCGCTCGCCCGAATACTCGCGCTGGTAATGCGGTAACGGGGCGGGCGGCGGCGCGTAACGGCGATCCCATTCGTTCCAACCGGCGTGACGCTCTTCCCATTCGTGGCCCCAGTGCTCGCCCCAGCGCGGTGGCTCATCTCCACGCCAGCCGCGAAAATACGGCGGCGGCACCCGGTAGTAACCCACGGGCACTCGCAGCACATAGGCCGGTACGTACTCGTAATCCACCGCGTGCCACGGGCCGTTGTACCAGCTGCTCGCAAACCAGCGGTCGTCGTGGAAGACCCAGTACATCCCGTCATAGAAGAAGTAGTTCGCGTTCGCGCGAGGCGCATAGTAGACGGGATAGCCCGGCACCACGGCCAGTTGCGGATATGCCGGCTGGTTGATGCCGATGCTGATGCCCGGCAGAGATATGCCGACGCTGACCTGGGTCTGGGCCGCGACGATCGGACTCACCAGCAGCGACGCGACGATGATGAGGTAGCGCATGTTTCGGTTGCGTGCATGATTGACGGTCATGAATCAGTTACCTCCGGATCATTCAGAACGGTGCCGGCTCCAGAAGGCACCGGCGGTTCCCGACGGGCGCAGCTCGCTCGCTTCCAAAGCGGTGACCAGCGCATGCTCTGACCAACGCACCCCGCCGCTCCGCGTTGACGCCAGCGCGAATCACGCCGCCGCCTGACTCCGCTCGCGCTGGTGTGACTGCGTTGGCATCGCCTCACGCCCGACAGGTTTTCAGAAACTCGATGAATTCGTCTTCTTCCTCGGCGGGCAGGCACGGCCCCCGGCGCGATCCGCCGAGGAATTCATCGAGCAGTTGGCAACCGAGGGCGCCACGCCCGGCCCGCAGATCGGAATACGTTCCCCACCAGTCGACGACGAACTTGCCGTCCGCGTCCGGTGCGAATTCGGTTCGCAGCGACTCCTTGAACCCCTGACGCCGTACCTGCGCCAGGATCGGACGGACCCGCGCCTGGTACTCCTCGAGACCGTGACCCGGCTTGACGTTGTACACGCGCGGCTCAACCTCGAGGAGCGTCTCGATCATCTCGTCTATCGTGCGAAACCAGAGAAACGCCCGCACCGAAACGAGCAGGACGGCGCCACCGGTCAGGTAACCGTACGGGAATTCACGCGGATCGCGCTCAGTGGCGTCTGCGGCGGTCTGAAGCAACTGAGCACTGGGCATCTGGGATACTCCGCATGAGAGAAGGATGGCGGCCGCAGATCGCGCGGTTCGGCGGCACGTCCGGATCGTCTGGTAAGAAGATACGCCCGGTGCGCCCCGGCATTGAACCAGCGATCGCCTCGCGACGCGCGACCCGCGTCACACTTTCCGGCAGCGACCGATGTTTCGAGCGCGGCCGCAGCAATATCGGCCAGCCGCGCGCCGGGCACTCGCAGCGCCCTCCCGTCATCGACCGCCCGGCGCATCTGCGCTCTGCGATCCGGGTCGCCGGCCGCCGCTCGACCGCGATGTCGCCGGTGGGCCGTCAGGCGGCTCCGAGCAAGGCATATAGGCCGATCCCGACACCCAGCGCCGCGAACCCGTAGCTCACGTACTCGAGCGGCTTGCGACGGGACAGCAGGCTGATGGCGGCCATCGCGATGGCGATCTGCAGCGCCGTCGTGGCCTGCGCCCAGTAGTGATGCTGGTGCATCGCGGCCGCACTCTCCTTGTTGGCCGCGGCCGACTCGGCTTCGATCTTCTCAGCCTCGCCCCTGATCTCCTGAATTTCCTTCGCGTACCTGGCCACCTCCTGCACGAGCTGGTCGTGTCGCTCGCCCTGCAGCAGGTCGACACCGAGCGCAGCAGTGTTCGCCTTGTTGCTCTTCGCCTGGTATTGGTTCCAGAGATCGGTCGCCGCGGTGCGCCGGATCGCGGCGTCGTTCTTCAGCATCAGCGCTTCGTTCTCGGTGACGCCGCCCTGGAAGCTGAAGATCGCGCCAATGGTGGAGAAGATGGCCGTGAGGACTGCAACTCGCGAGGCGAACCTCTCGCCTCTCTCGGCACCCTCCTCAATCGCGTACTCATGTGGCCCCTTCACCTCAAACTCTTCTTCCGCCATCGAAGACTCCTCGCGGCCTTGGCTGAAATGAAGTCGGACCGGCGCGCCGCCCCTCCGCAGGTCCGTCCCGTCGTGACGGCGACGGATTCTAATGGCATCAGCCCTTGGAATAGCTGATCTGCCATGGCAGACCAGCCTTCGACTTGGTCGGGCTGCTGTTTGACGAGGAGGCCGGCCTCGAGGGTAGTTACCTCCTCTCGGGCAGCGGATCACGGCAGGGGGTAAGCGTCGGTGTGAACGTCGCGCTGGCCGTCGTATGGGCTGGCGCCTCGTGCGGCGATCGGACAGTGGGTGATCGCCGCACCACGGAACTTTGGACCATCGCCACACGGCACCCCGTGCTGCTCGTGCTCTCGACGGGCGATGGGCCGCGGACGGGTCGAGTCAAGCCCTCGGCTCGCCCGCGCACGGGACACGCCCTGAACGCCGGATGCAATGCGATGCGTCCAGCACGCGGCGCCTCAAACCAGCGCGAGCGAGTCCGAAGCGAGAGGCGCCGCCGCCCGCGTCCTGCCGCATACCTCCGCACGCCGCGCATCCTCGCTGACGGGCTGCATCAGGTAGTCAGGCAGCGTGACGCTCAAATTTCTGCCTGTTCGAGGTCCCACTCTCAACGGCCGGTTGAATCGTCACCATCCGATACGAAGTCGGCGGCCGCCAGCCAACCCGGCGCGGCTCGCGCGGCGTCAGGCGGCCCAGAACCAGGCATACGCGCCGATCGCGATCCCCACTGCCGCGAACACGAAGCTCAGGTACTCGAGTCCCCTTCGGCGCGACAGCAGGCTGATAGCGGCCATCGCGATGGCGATCTGCAGCGCAGTCGTGGCCTGCGCCCAGTAATGATGCTGGTGCATCGCGGCCGCACTTTCCTTGTTGAACGCGACGGACTCGGCCTCGAGCTTCTCCGCTTTGGCTCTGATTTCCTGCTTCTCCTTTTCGTAGCGAGCAACTTCCCGCTGCAGCTGGTCGTGTCGTTCACCCTGCAGCAGGTCGACACCGAGCGCCGCGATGTTCTCCTTGCTGCTCTTTGCCTGATACTGGTTCCAGAAGTCAGTCGCCTCGGTGCGCCGGATCGCAGCGTCGTTCTTCAGCATCAGCGCTTCGTTCTGGCTGGTTCCGCCCTGGAAACTGAACACGGCGCCGATCGTCGAAAGAACGGCCGTAAGAACGGCGACGTGTGATGCAAACTTCTCGCCGCTCGCGGCCCCATGTTCGATCGCGTGCTCGTGCGGTCCCTTCACTTCAAATCCTTCTTCCGACATCTGGAACTCCTCGCGGCCGTGCCTGACACAAAGGCGGATCTGCGCGGCGCCGCTCCGCAGATCCGTCAACTCCTGAGCCTTTTCAATTCTACCGGCATGAGCCCCGAGCGTGCCTTCTGCACAGGGCGAAACGCCCGCGCCCGTGCCATCGAGGCGCTGCGGCTCAGATACGCTGTCACAGATGGCAGTGCCTCTCGCCTGGACCTCGCCGCCGGCAACCGTCATCGGTCCGGGTACGAGCGCAGAAGCCCGTGATCGGCGGGGCCCCCGGCCCACAGCGGCCAACCCTGTAATTGACCGCCGCTCGCGAGCTCCTGGAGTAACCGTCGTAAGTCGCGGTTCCTGCTCCGATTGTTCTCCACACAGGCGCTGGCGAGGACACCTGAGACTCTCCGCGCCAGCCAACGACACGTACTTGAGCCGCTGGCGGTCACGGCGGTTGGCGCCGCGGAGATCCAAAGCCGTGAGACAGCGGGTGCCGCGGCGGCGGGGCTTCCGACGCCGTGGGGCGGTCGCAAGTGAGCAGCAGCGTGCGTCGGCACGCGAGGTGCCAGATCGACGGTCGTTACAGCCTGAACGATTGCTCGCGCGTCCAGTTAGGCAGCGGCGTGCTGGCGACCTCGGTAATGCCCTTAGCGGCCGTGGTTTGAGGAAGGCAAGGAGACAACAGATGGCTACTGAAAAGAAGGCAGGGGAGTTCTCGTATACCGCTACAGGTGTGACGTATGCGCAATTGCCGGGCGGCGGCGTGGCCCACATCAACATGGAGGGCACTGCGACCGGATTCGGCACGCTGCTTGGCACGCTGAGTCTGTTCGGTGACGCGCCGGGTGCCAAGACCGGGCGGTCCAGCTGGGTCGGAACCGCGTTCCTCGATATCGGCGATGAGGTTCAGGGGTCGGCGGAAGGCTTCTTCGAGTCGAGCGGTAAGCACAAATGGAAATTGCGCGGGATCCTGCGCGCGTCTACCGGGGCGGTGTTCCGGTCCGAAGGGATACTCAGTCTTGAGGGGCGTACGTACAAGGGAACCTTTGCCGATTGGAGTTGAGTCGAATGGTCGTGAACGCGCGATCCAGTGGTCGCGCCTTCACGGCACTTGCTGATCAGCCCTGAAACGAAAGTGCTGGGAGACCCCGCGCCGGCGGGGTTTCAGCTTTTGCACGGACACCGGGGGAATCTGCCCGCCACACCTTTGAACCGCGGCCGTTCACCCGGATGTGTCAGCGCTTGCGACGATCGGCGGCGGACCGCCGCCGGTCAGAGGTCTTCGCCTTGAGTCGCGCGGGTCGCTTCCCGCCAGCCGCCCTCGGCCGGCGGGGCGCCGGCCCCCGAAGGAAGGTCTCTTCTAGTTCGTCGAGCGCTTCGCGCATGTAGACCGCCAGTCGCTGGACTCTCGGCACGCAGTCGGGACAGGCAACGAAGCCGAAGGCGAGCTCGCCCGCGTAGCTGATCACCGTGATGTTCAGCGCCTGGCCCTGGCCGATCTGCGAGACGGGGAACCAAGCTTCCATTTCCGCCCCGTGAAAAAAAAGCCTCTCCTGCGGGCCGGGTACGTTCGAGATGAGCACGTTGTAGATAGGCGGCGCGAGCGTAAGGAGGTCCGGCACCCACATTCCGAGCAGGACAGGCGTGGCGGTGATCATTGTGTATTGCAGGACCGCTGTCTTCGTCATCCGCTTGAGATGAGCCTTGCCGGCCAGGCTGGAGCGCTGAATCATCTCGAAGCGCTGGCGCACGTCGGCGAGGTTCGTGCCAAGTCGCACGATCGTGCTGCTGACGGCATTGCCGGCGGCATCGCCTTCGCCGCGCGGGAGCGCCACCGGCACGACCGCGATCAACGACTCCTCCGGCAGCTTGTCGAGCGCATTCAGGTAGCGGCGCAGCGCGCCGCTGCAGGCGGCGAGCACGACGTCATTCACGGTGCCGCCGGCGGCGTGGCCGATGGCCTTGACGCGCGCCAGACTGGTCCGCTGCGTGGCGACGCGCCGTTGCGCGCCAATTCTGACATTGAATATCGTCCGCGGCGCTTCCGTCATGGACGCCATGTCGGGATCGCCGGGGAGGTGGGCGGCTGCCTTCACGGTGGTCGCCACTCCACGGTACAGGCTCGGCAGCGCCTTGAGTTCTTCCCGCAGCATTGACGACACCCGCGCGAGCAGCGGGGTGGGCGGCGGCCGATGCGCGAATTCGTGCCCGAGGTCGGCGGCCCAGATGGGCGGCGCAAAACCGTCCGGACCGTCGTGGGACAGCGCCGTCAACCGCATGGCGCTGATGCCGTCCACCAGCGCATGGTGCAGCTTGAGATACACGGCGAACCGATTGCCCGCCAGCCCCCCGATCAAGTAGTACTCCCAGAGCGGCCGCGCCAGGTCCATTGGAATTGAGTGCAGGCGCGAGACCAGCACCCCCAGTTCCCGCTCTCCGCCAGGATGAGGCAGCGCGGAGAAGCGCAGGTGGTAGTCGAGATCCACGTCGTCACGGATGTCCCAGCTCGGCAGCAGCTTGCCGGTGAGGCCGCCCGTCAGCTGATAGTTGAATGGCTCTGCGGTCACCGGACAGCGGCGCAGGTAGGCATGCAGTTTCGAGACGAAATGGCTGGACGCGCCGCGCGGTGCCTTGAAGATCTGCAGGCCCCCCACGTGCATCGGCGTCTCGCGCGTTTCCGCCAGCAGAAACGCGGCGTCCATCGTGCTGAGTCGAATGGGAGCCGTCATGCGCGCCCGCCCCGCCTCCGAGCCGGCCTGAGCGCTGATCGAGGCGCGGCGTTGCACTCGGTTTCGTGCCGGGCTGTGCGCCGGAGGCGCTGCCCCACCTCGCTCGATCGGCCGCCGGCCCGGCAGGGTTGGCCGCGGCCAGCCCCGCGAGCGATCAGGACTCCCCGCTCCGGCGCGGAGAACGATTTGTCGAGGCGGTACAGCTCTCTCACGCTCCCTCCGTTGTCATCCGCGACCCCGCCGATTCGGGGCTCGCGGCCCTTGGCTCAGCCGTGCAGTTCCAACCATCTCGCGAGAACGAGCAAGCCCCACGGCTTCGCGAATCGATCGGGGATCGGACGCCGCAGGATCTCCCAGTCCATGAGCGTCCGCGACGCTTCGGCGACAATGGCCGGGTCCTCGGCGAGCCAGCGTTCGATCGGCAGGCCGAACCCCTTCTTCGGTGCGTCGAGGTGCCCTTTCGGCAGACGACGACGCATCAGTTCGCGCAATACGAGCTTGCCGCGCCGCGCCACCGGATCGACCAGCAGCTCTGGGCTCAGGGTGAACGCGAACTCGACAACCCGGTGGTCGAGCAGCGGTGGTCGCACCTCCAGGGAGTGAGCCATGCTTGCGCGCTCCACTTTCGTGAGCATGCGGTCGGGCAGGCTCGTGTTGAGATCGAGCCAGCGTAACCGCACGGCGGGTGACAGGTCACTGCGCCAGTACTGCCGATAATGCCAGAGCCAGTCGTACTCCGGGTCCACGAGCGACGGATGCAGTAGAGGCTCGATTCCGGGCAGGTCGAGCCCCCCGGCCCGTGCAGGCATCGGCGGGTCAGCATCCGCCGACTGCCGGTCGATCAGCCGGCCAAGCGCCGACAGTACGCGGCGTCCGCGCCGCGGTCGTTTCCAGTACCGTCCGTACCCGCCGAACAGTTCGTCGCCGCCGTCGCCACTCAGCGCAACCGTCACCTGCTGGCGCGCGAGTTGCGAGACCACGTAGTTCGACCACGCCGCATTGTCGCCGAAAGGCTCGCCGTAGCACTGCGTCACCGTGTCGACCGCCCGGCGCACATCGCTCGACGTCGCGAAGATCTCATGGTGCTCAGTGCCGAGGTGGGATGCCGCGCTGCGCGCGGCCTCCACCTCGGACATCGAAGGGTCGTCGAAGCCCAGCGTGAAGGTGCGCACCTTACCCGCGTAGAAGGCGGTCGTGGCGGAATCGAGGCCGCCGCTCAGGAACACGCCGACTGGAACGTCCGACACGAGCTGCGCGGGTACCGCCTCCTTGAGAAGTGCGTCGAGCCCGTCCACCGCCGCCCGCATATCGCGGACACGCGTCTCGAGGGGTGGACTCCAGAACCGGCGGATGCGCAGCTCCCCATCCTCCAGCACGAGCGTGTGCGCCGCCGGCAGCTTGTGCATGCCGCGGTAGATCGTCTTCGGCGCCGGGACATAGCCGTAATTGAGGTAATCGACAACTGCCGTGCGGTCGATTTCGCCTGCAGTCGCGTGTCGCAGCGCACCGAGCTCGGAGGCGAACGCGAACATCCCCGGCGAATGTGCGTAATGGAAGGGTTTGATGCCGACATGATCGCGCGCGGCGAACAGGCGGCGCCGAGCGCGGTCCCAGATCGCGAACGCGAACATTCCGCTCAGCATCTCGACACAACGGTCACCGTGCTCGCGATACAGGTGCAGCAGCACTTCGGTGTCCGAGTTCGAATGGAACGGGCCGGCCAGCGTCGCCCGCAGCTCGCGGAAATTGTAGATCTCGCCGTTGTAGACGATGACGAGTCGCCCTAATTCCATCGGCTGGTGGCCTGCCGGCGACAGGTCCAGGATCGACAGCCGGGCATGCCCCAGTGCAACACCCGGCTCCGACCACAGTCCGCGATCATCCGGGCCGCGATGCCGCTGCAGCGCCGTCATCTCGCGCACGACATCTGCGCCGGCCTGCTCGCCGATCATTCCTGCGATGCCACACATGCCGGCTACTCGATGCCTGATGAGACGTTCATCTTCGATGCGCCTTCCAGCTGCTGCCGTGGTCTGAGTGACGATCGGGCGGGACGGCCGTTCATGGCGTATCGGCGACCATCGCGAGAGATTTCGCGACGGGCGGGATACCGCTCATCCTATCCCGGTACAGGTGATCAATGAGTTCCAGCCAGCCGTCCCGAAACCTCTCATAAGTGTAATCGCGGGCCATTTCCCGTCCCGCCAAACCGTACCGCTCCCGCAGTCCGGGGTTGGACATCAACGCTTCCATCTTCTGCGCGAGGGCGTCCGGGTCGTCCGTGCCGGGAGCCAGCAGCCCGGTGACTCCGTCGACGATCAGTTCATTGACGCCGGGGCAATCAGCGAACCCAATGCAGGGAAGTCCGCAGGCCATGCCCTGCAGCAGCGCCTGGGGAAACCCCTCGGAGGGGGACGGGAACACGAGGAGCTGGGCCTTCAGGTACTCCTGCGTCACATCATCGGTCGGGCCGGCCAGCTTTGTCTTCTTCCGAAGTCCCCGCCGCAGGACAAGGCCGCGGAAGAAGAACAGCGTGCGCAGATCGTGGTGATCCCCCCACAGCCAAAGCTCCCAATCCGGGAACCGTCTGTGGATCTTGGCAAAAGCATCGACAAGAACCTGCTGCCGCTTCTCCGTGCGATGCAGACGGGCCATGCAAACGATGCGCTTCTTCTGTCCTGGCGCGAGGGATCTTCCGTAACTGTCCGCGGGCTCCGCAGGCATGCTGCACTGGTTCGGAACCACGACACATCGTGCGAACAACTCCGGCGGCAACGTCCTCCGGTAGCTTGGCAGAAGCATGTGAATCCTGTCCGCCCTGCCCAGGTTCTCAAGACGCAGAGGCTCTGAGCCCACCGCTTTCGACATGTCGCGGGGATTGCGCTGCTCGGTAATGACGACGTGCGAATTGACCGCGGCCAGTTGCGACAGCAGGTGCGAGGTCTTGCGGCCGTTGACCGTAATGACGATGTCCGGCTGGAACTCTTCGAGAAGCGGGCGCACCGATTCCTTCTCTACCTTCGCGAAGTGGACTATCACGGACGGATGGAGCGGAAACTTGGGCCTGGGGTTCTGCTCATCCCTGGCGGTCAGCACGCGCACCTCGATGCCTCGCTCCACCAGCTCGTTGGCAACGAGGCAGAACCGCTTTTCGACTCCGCCCCTGTGCGCCGTGAAGCTGGCCGTATAGAACAACACTCGCATGCACCGCTCCGGCAGGACGTGATCAATCGGGCAAGCAGGCTTCTTGATGCGTGAGTCGACAGCGTTCACAGACACGTACCGCTGACCGATCAGCTGCGGACGATCATTGCTTCAGCTCGCGCCGAAGTCGCCGCGCATCGAGCCGGCCCGCCGCCCCAACCCCTCGCCGAGCGCGGGTCAAGGCGCGTCTCGGTCCACAGACTCGACGCATTTGGTTCCCCCCACACCACCACTTCCGCGACGCCGAACTTGGCGCCTGGTGTCTGCCTGCCTTGCGGCCAGCGAATCCTTGTCGTTGGCGCACGAAACCACCAAGCCTACGTCGACCAGGACCTCAGTATACGGATGTCAATTAAGGCGCGAGGGGCCAGCGGAAGTGCCACTCGCGCCGATCGATGCGATCGTTGGCGAGGAGCGCTGATGGCACTCCGGAAGCAATGCCGCGCGGCGGTCCAGACCACCGCAATCTACAATCCGATATCGCCTCTGAAACCAGATGAACAGGGACATCCGCCGACGCCTGACGACAGGTATTTTCGGCAGACGCGTGCGCCGCACGTCGCGATCGCGCGCAGCGCCGCGGACCAGGCGGCGGAGGCCGCGGCCGGACGATGGGCCGCAGCCTTGGCCTCAGAGCCCGTCGACCTGGAACGGCGCCTCGGTCGCGACGCTGATGACCGTCCCGGCCGCCAGGCTTACCTCGCCGCCGGTGTTCTGAGCTACAGCAACGCCCGCCCCGGTCCCCAGAATCCCGCCGATCACGGCGCCGTTCCTATGATTGATCTGGTGCCCCAGAACGGCCCCGACGGCGGTGCCGCCCAGTATCTTCGCCGTGTCCTTGACCGCGTCGCTCTCTCCCTGCTGGAGCAGCCGGCCGGTGATCGCCGCCGTGGAACCGTTCGCGACCGTCAGCTGGTCGAACGCGAGCCCGAGCGTCGGCGTCCCGCCAATCTTCTTGCTGCCCGAGACGACCTGGTTCACGGACCCCTGCGCCGGCGCGCCCGCGAAGGCGACGCGCCGTCCGCCGACGATGAGATCGGAAGCGAGACGCCCCTGCACGCGATCGCCCACCTTCGCGGTCTTGGTCGTCACCGCGGAGGTCAACTCGATCGCCAACTGGGTACCCGCGGGCACGACAACCGTGACCGGCGCCGGCGGGGGCGCGGGCCTGGGCGGTCGTGCCGTCGCCGCAACCGCGGCCGTCTTGGCCGGGGCCCGCTTCGTCTTCTTCGCCACTGCGTCCTGCTTCGCCTTGCGGGCAGCTGCGTTCTCCGCATCCCGCCGCGCCAACTCCAGCTCGATCTCCTTCTGCTTCAGGGCGGCCTCGCGATCGGCCAGCTCCTTCTCCTTCGCGGCGAGCTGCGCGGCTTTCGCTGCCTCCGCTCTCGCCGCCTCAGCCTTGGCCGCTTCGGCCTGGGCCACCTCGGCCGCCGGCGCCGCGGGGGCCGTGGCGTTCGTGGCCTGCTGTGCCGGTTGCTTGGACCCCCCGCACCCGCCAAGGGCCAGCGTCGCGAGCGCAGCGAACAGGACGAGGGCCGAGCGACCCGACATATGCTTGGACAACAGTAGTCTCCTTCAAGTAATTCGATAATTCGAGCCATTGGACGTCGCGACACCGCGCGAGTTCCCGACGGACGGGCCGCCGGGCCAATCGGCCAGCATCCTACACGTCGAGCCCGAACCGGCTAGTTCGTTGAGTGCAGGCCGATCATGTTGCCTTCGGTGTCCACGGCGAGCGCAATGAAGCCGTATTCGCCGATCGAAAACTTCGGGCGCTCCACCTTGCCACCCGCGGCCAGGACCCGTGCGGCCTCAACAGCGCAGTCGGCGCAGCCGAAGTACACCAAGGTGCTGTTGCCGCCGGATGGAACGCCTTTCATCCGCACGAGCGCCCCCGCCGCGCCCGCCTGGTCCATGCTCATCGGGAACGCCCACATCTCGTCAGGGCTGTTCAGCCGCTGCAGCTTGACGTCAAACACGGTCTCATAGAATGTCTTCGCGCGAGCCATGTCCTGCACGTAGATCTCGAACCAGCGGACCGGATTGTTTGCCATGGCACTTGTCCTCCTGCGCGCACAATGAATGCGGGGTCGCCAGAGCCAGCGACCGCCGTGCCGGAAAGCCGCATCTACTTTAGCACCGCTGTCCGCAACCACCGACGGGTGCGCGCACTCCGACCGATCGCGCAGTGCCCCACGCGCGGTCCACCCGCGAACAAGCCCGGTTGGCGCCGCCTCACACCCGGCAGGTCTTCAGAAACTCGATGAAGTATCTTTCATCAGCTGCAGGCAACCGCTGCCCGCGGTACTCCTCGCCCAGGAACTCCGAGAGCAGCCGGCGACCGAGCATCCCGCGCCCGTCCCGCAGGTCGTAATAGGTCCCCCACCAGTCAACGATGAATCTGCCGTCGGCATCCCGCAAGAGCGCAGTTCTTGACGACTCCGTGAGTCCGTCCCTCCGCGCCTGATCGAGGATCGGACGCATCCGCGCCTGGTACGCCTCGAGACCGCGGCCCGCCTTGAGACCATGCAGACGCGGTTCGGTCTCGAGCAACGCGTCGACCAGCTCGTCGATCGTGCGAAACCAGAGAAATACCCGGTCCGAGTTCAGAACCAGACTGCCGCCGATCAGGTATCCATACGGAAATTGACGCGGATCTCGTTCGGCCGCGTCCTCGGCGGTCTGAAATTGCTTGGCGTTCGGCATCCGGAAGACTCCACAGGACTGACGGGCCTCGGCGACACACTGCGCAGTTGCCCGCGCATTCATGTGTGTCGTCCGACGATGCGCCCGGCGCCCTATCGAGTTCAACCGACGATCGACAGCTCCCACTCGACCCGCGTCACACTTTGCATCATTGACCGGTATTCGCAACGTGGCGGCGCATCGCCCAGCGCTGCCTGGGCCTGCGTGAGCCTCGTCCCACGACACCGTCGGCCGCAGAATGCGTTGGACGTGAACCCAGCTCGGTGCACGACAGCGCCTAACAAAGATGACGGACGCACGGCCACGAGGGCCGGGCCGTGCGGTGTGCCCGCGACGCCAGCGTCCGCAAGAAGGCGAGACGGTGAGCAAAGCTCGAGTCAGCGAAGGGTCAGGCGAACGTGAAGAACACCGCGGAAGACCGACTCGTGAGGATTTCCTGACAGGCTCGCGGCAGGTAGCGACCACAAGGCAGGATGAGCGCGACAGTCCGACCGCTAGAACCGCGAGGTCAGCGCCCGACCCACCGGGGGTAGGTATTGGGCCGAGCGCTGACCCGCGGTATTGAACGGTTCCGCCAGCGCGACCGCTGGTACGGGTGTGGTGGCTCAGTCCGGCGCGCCGTCGAAAGGTCCCGGCCGCCGCCGACGCGGCTGCTCGATGCGCGTGAGCCAGATCTCCCAGGGATCCCAGCCATCGTCCGAACGCCCCGCCAGACGGCGTTCAGCCGAACCCGGCCCGGCACTCGCGCTCCCTTGCAAGGCGCCCAAGGCGCGGGCGCGCTGGAACCAGGATCCCATTGATTTGCCTTCACTTTTGTTCATGTCTTCTCCCGCTGACCCCGCGCACGAAGCGCCTCCGACCTGACTGGGCCACATCCGCATCGAGGCGCTCGCGCCCTGCCGCGGAAGGAGTTCGGTGCCGGCGGACCGTGCACCGGAGTGCCGGGGCAGTCCCTTGCCCGCGGCACGATGCACAATGCCACCTGTCTATGACGCCTTGATGGCGACAGTGGCAGCGGCGCCGTCCTTAGACGAAACGACCCCATCGGCACTCGAGCCGAGCCAACCGCGACTCGCTCAAACGGTCTTTCGTCAGCGTGGCCGGTCCGGATTCAGTCTCGTTCGCTTCGACGAGAAACGTCGCTGGCCAGGGAGGCGTGTGACGATTACGGGCACCGCGTTGTTCGTCTTTGGCGCGTTTATCGCCGGCATCAATGCATGGGGCTCGTTTGTCGAACCGATGTTCGTTCGTTTGGCCCGCAGATCGGTCAAACGGACATCCGGTTTCCCGCTGATCGGCTCACTGTA
>Ga0209048_10002273_pt1 | contig 19215 bp, 13 predicted proteins | sample FrelakmetCRP12CR_FD_187146 | JGI IMG/M metagenome (GOLD analysis project Ga0209048, IMG submission 187146) | Freshwater lake sediment microbial communities from the University of Notre Dame, USA, for methane emissions studies - CRP12 CR (SPAdes)... | ecosystem: Environmental > Aquatic >... | reverse complement strand
TACCAAAGCCGACTTGGAACGGTTCACCGGTACCCGCAATTGGTATCGCCACCCGGTCATGTCCTGGGTGCAGTTCACGGACGGTACAATGTATTTGGCCGAAGCCGGAGGTAAGTGGCTCCTCGACGAGATTGCGCTCGCGCAGTTCCACGACGAGAAGCTTGGCGTTCAATACTTCCAGCACTGGAAACTTACCGTCCGCGCCGACCGTTCGGCACTGCTCGTTTGCGAAGACGGCAACGAGAGCCTTCTGTTCTCAAAGGAAATCTAGGTCACGGATTTTCCGTTGGATGAGATCAGGCTCTTCTGCATCGACAAAGTGATCCTGTTGGAGAGCGAGTATTGACCGCGACGGGGCTGCCCGCGCGGGCAGCCCCTTCCCGAACAACCCTCTGCACCAAAGGCCCACCGGCCGGCAACCCGCATTTGGTGACGGGCGCAACGTAAAGGTCCGTGCCGACCACGGGCAAGCCGTGATCAGCACGGACCTCTATGCTTACGGCCCCGGCGGAGCGGAAGGCGGTACCCGATGAACCCGCGGAAAACACTTCGGGCTGGCGGTGCGCTCTTGAGACAGCGCCGTAGCCGCCGACCCGAGGTTTTCCCTTCCTAATTGATTTTCGGTTTGTCGCTATCCTTCCGGCTTCCCTTGACCTTGTGCCACACCGAGGTCGCCAGCTCTTCCCGCATGGCCTCAAGGGCCTGGGTCAGATTGACGGCCAGCCTGTGGGCCTCCTCCTGCTCCAGGTGTTTGGCCACATGAGTCATCTGGCCATTGCGCTTGTAGATCGTGACGCCGTGGGCATACCACGGCTTGCGCTGCCCCTCGGGGAAGGCAAATTGCCGTGCCTCGATCGAGACGATATCCGCGTGATGTCCCGTGACGTAAACCCATTCGGACGGATACGCCGCCATGCCGAAAGGCGCGTAAATCGTGCCATCGCGGCTGAACGTGAGTTCCCTTTTCCGCCCCGGCATGCGGAAGCAGAGTTTCAGCAGCTCCCAGCCTCCCCAAATCAGGAAGACGGCAACTCCCCCGAAGACCCCGATCGGCACACCGGTGGCCGGGGTCCATGTCGCGAAGCCGACGGCTGTGGCACCCAGCCCCGCAAGACACAGGACACACACCACGAATGACGCGAACTGTTCGAGGCCGACCCTGCCCTCCGTCCAATAAACTCCAAATTCCTGCAAATTCCCGTTCTCATCCCGGTCTTCGACGAATTCGCATTGGAAGGTCATGGGTCGGCCCTTTCGATTTTAAGGCGTTGCATGTAGATCGGCGGACGGCCCGGCACGAGGACGAGCTGCCGCCCGGAGTCACGCGAGAACCAACGTGTGATTTCGTAAGGATCGAGCAGGCGAACGCTGCGCAAATGCTCGCGCCGCCCAAGGTCGCCATGCGCCATGGACCCGCCCGAGACGCGCACGTCCTGCCGTTCGAGGACCTGCGTGGAGCCCAGCATCTTCGAGAGATGCTCGGTCGTGGTGATGTCGGCGTTGCCAAACGCCTGTATGACACCGGCGTTGCCGAGGAAGGTCTCCCAGGATTTGGCGTAATGGGTTTGAAGCTGGGTCAGGTCCTGTAAGACGGACCAGAGCTTCACCCCGAACCCCGCCATCAACCCCGCCGCCATTTCGATCGAGCGCATATGGCCGAGTGCGGGAAACTCTTCGAGGACGAACCAGACCGGCAGCGCGCCACGGGGTACGGGCGCTCGCTCCATGGCGGCAAGCGCCTGCTGTACGACAAGCCGCAGCCACCGGTAATGCGTGCCCATCCGCATGCCGGGCAATACAAGATAGATGCTCAGCTTGCCGCTGCGCAGATCGGCCAGCTTGAAGTCCGAGCGCGTCGTGATGCGCACGACGTCATCGAGGGGCGCCGTCTGCTCCTGAGCGGTCGAGAGAATGCCCTGCAGCTCCTTACCCCCGCTTTCCTGCTTGCCGAGGAAAGCCGCGCCGATATTGGCGACGACGCCGTCGAAGGCCGTGGACGCCACCATCTCCGTAAACAGTTTCTCCAGCTCCGCCGGCGTCGACGAGAGCGTGCGGCGCAGCTCCCGCATGGTCATCGTCTCCGGCGCCGTCGAAAGCAGGTGTAAGACAATGCCGCGCACAAGGTTCTTCGCACTGTCCGTCCAGTGCGGATCGCGCTGATTACCGATAATGAGGGCGTCGGCAATCTGCGCGGCATCCGCCGCGATATGCTCCGCCTTGCCGTACCCGAGTTCCGCGAACGGATTGTGCGAGGCCATCGGCATGCCGGTTTCGCCGAAGGGATCGAGCACGAAGACGCGCTGCCCCATGGCCTTGCGTTGCGCGGCTGTTGCACGCGCAAGCTCGCCCTTCGGGTCGAGCACGACCACCGACCCCGGATAGCGCCGCAGGTTTGGAATGAGCACGGTCGAGGACTTGCCCGCGCGGGAGCCGGCAATGGTCACCACGTGGCGATCATCGTCGCGGCCAAGCACGCGACGCTCCCACCGCCCCAGGAGGACCATGCCGGGCTTCCAGCTCCAGCTTGAGCCTAGTTGCCAAGGGTGACCCCATTCTTGCGCAGGAGGCGTCTCGGGGCGGCCAGCCATACCCGAGCCGCGTGGCGGAAAGTCTGCGTCAGACATCACATCGATCGCTCCTCTTCCGCCCGAGCTGTTCGCCGAGTTCCGGCGCATCGCGAACAATGTGAACCAGATCGCGCACGCGCCCGACTCCGGCCTGCCGCCCGAAATGCAGCTCGCATATCGGCAAATCGCCAAGTTTTTTGATCTTTTCCTCGCCGACGAACTCTCCGTCCGTCGCAAATCGTTCAGAAACAGGACCACCCTGCATGGTGCCGCGCATTCACGAACGGGGAACGAGCTTCAAGGAAGCGTGCAATTATATCCTGCACGATCGGGGCAAGAAGACTCGTGACCGCGTCGCTTGGGTAAAAACCCAGAATCTCGGGCACGCTTCTCATGAGCTTGCCTGGGCGCTCATGCACGACACATGGATGAACCGGACAGCGCTCAAAATCAAAGCGGGCGTGCCGACGACGGGCCGGGATAACAAGGCGCCGGTTCTGCATTACACCCTATCCTGGCATGCGGACGACAATCCGACGCCCGAGCATATGCAAAAGGCGGCGTATGAGAGCCTTAAGGTTTTAGGGCTGGGCGAGCATGAGGCGCTGATCGCCGCCCACACAGACACGGACCACCCGCATGTCCATATCGTGGCGAATACGGTCCACCCCGAGACGGGCAAGACCGCCGCCCTGAAATACAGCAAGGAGAAGTTTTCGCGGTGGGCCGAAGCTTATGAGCGCGAGCACGGCATACGCTGCCAGGAGCGCATTATAAACAATGAGCGGCGGCGGCAGGCCAGGGAAGCCCGCAAGCTCGACCCGAGCGTCGTTCTCATGGCGGCAAGCGGGATCGAGCCCCCGGCCAGAAAACCGTACGTGCCGGTGAAGCACAAGGCTGTCAGCCGCAAGGCATGGTTTGAAAAGAAACAGATCACCGAGCGCATGAAGGCCATGCGGTCCTCGCTCGATGGCGAGTTAAAAGCCGCGCGCGACCTGACATGGGCGCGTCATTCAAAAGAACGCGACGCGCTCGACAAAAAAACCAAGTCCGCCATCGATGTCGGACGCAAACAAATCAATGACGTGTACCGGCCGCAGTGGCGGAATCTCTATTGGAATCAGGGAAAGGAAGCGCGGTACGTCGAGCGACTGTCGGGCAACCTGCTTGAACGGGCGGTTTATGTATTCCAGAACCGCGACCGCCTTGGCGGTGTCAAAGGCCCGCTCACCCTCCGGGAGATGCTGCCTTTGATAACCTCCCCGAAAAAGCTGCGAAAGCGCGTCGCACAGATGCACGACGGGGAGCGGCGCGAACTGGCGCGAGAGGTGAAGACCGAAACCAAGGCCATGTCAGAACAGGCATGGCGGCGCCATCGCCAGGAGTTCAACGTCTTGCGCGAACGTCAGACTGGCGAACGGCAATCCGAAAGGGGTGCGCAAAGCTTGCGGCGCAAGACCGTCAGCTTCGCCCTGGCCAAGGCCGCACTTATTAAAGAGCACGAGGCCGCCCAGCCGGCGCCGGAGCCTCGTGCGTTCAAGTACGAGCCCGCGTTGTCGCCTTTGCAAAAGAGCTTTCAGGAAGTGGCAGACCCGCCGCCGCCAGAACCGGCCCCGGAAGCAGAACGAGTGTTCAACCAAGTTGCGAACGACAATGCGCAGCCCGCTCTCTCACGCGCGGAGCAAATCAGGCGCGGTATGGCCGAGTGGCGAAAGCGCAATCAGGGACTGGATTTTGGGCGAGAGATTTGATCTTGACGCCTGAAGTCCAGCACACCGTCCGACACCACTCATCATGCCGCCGTGCTCACGGCCCTCAAGAACAAGCCCTGCGGGCGGTCGCGAGCGACCGTTCTTGACCGCCGCTGCGCGCGCCGGCTTAACGGTGTTATGAGCCGGGACGGAAGGATGACGCCGCTGAACCGAACAAAAGGATGCTCCCTTTGGGTCTTGCATGCTGATCGGTTTTTGAGGAGCCTATTGATAGCCTAAATGACCAAGCATCTCCGGACGCGCCGCAAATAGTTGCAGTCCTGCTTGATGTGGAAGTCCTGGCAGCCATCGCTGAAGCGCTGAATCCAGGCAATGACGTCATTGACCTCGGACGCGGACCAATACCAGCCGTTATGGGAGCGATCGAAGCCACCGATGGCATCCGCGCGCCGGTGGAGAAGGTTGAGATCGTCACGGCCGGGCACCTCCATGTCCTTGCTGCGGGCCTGGGCGACAGCCTCCTCGAACGTCAGAATGAGGCGCTCGTCTTTGTCGTCCCTGGCATCCTCGCGCTCCACAAGAAGGTGGTGCTGCCTGTCAGAAGCCAAACCGCCATAGATGAGGCCGCTATTCGGACCTTCTCGCACCTTATCGCCCACCTTTAGCGCGGCTGAAGATGCCTGATCGGCTAGCCTTGCGTTAGAAGCGTATCTGACGGCACCGGAATGTACGATGATATCGCCGCCGTTGAATTCGACCTTGATACCGTTGCCTTCAATAACGAGAGCACAGAATGCGTCGCTAAGGTTAATAACAATAGGTTTTGTAGCAGAGGTCATAAGAAATCCGCTTGAAAGTTTAGGAAATTATACCCCCATAAATGAATATGTTAATCCGGTTTATTGCAGGATTATATTCCCTGTGACCAGAAGGTGTTTGACCATACAAAGACGCTGACAGTCGCGGCTGCCGATACACATCAAATTTGAGCGGCGGCGAACGCCAACGCGCAGCCCGCTCTCTCACGCCCCGAGCAGATCAGGCGCGATATGGTGGAGTGGTGAAAGCGTAATCAGGGGCTGGATTTTGGGCGGGAGATTTAAGTTAGAAGCGGTGGCGCAAAACGCTCGATAGAAAAGTCGTCTAAAACTCGTACTCACGAGCCTTTCGTAAACAGGAGACCGCGGCAGGGCTTCGATAAAAAAATCTAATCCGAATCAGGTTATCGTTAAGCATCTTTTTGAAATGTTTGCTGGGGCGGAATGCATTTCTTTTATTTGGATGAAACCGGCTGTAATGGCGCTGACCTTAATGCGAGGCAAGAACCCATTTTCGTTTTGGGTGGAATATCCGTAAAAGATCAGGGATGGGTTGCGACAACGGAAGCTTTAGAAGGCATTATCAGGCAATATTATGCTCCTAATCCTGTGCCGCAGGATTTTGAGCTGCACGCCCATGAACTTCTCAGCCCAAATGGCGACGGTCCCTTCGCGGGTCATGAGCGCGCCCGGCGCAATAGGCTGGCTTTCGATCTCTTGGAGTTGCTGCGGACGCGCTCCCATCAGGTTCACCTAATAGCCATAGACAAGACAAAACTGCGAACTGAAGCCGATGGAACGGAGCACGATATTTTCGATGCAAGAATTCCATATCTACTGGGATTCGATTATCTGACGACATTGATCAATCAGCACGTGAAGGATCGCTTGGGACACACGGCTAGAGGCATCATCATACTCGACAAAAAAGAGCAATTCGAAGAAGACATCGCCCGTATAACGCGATTCCGGCGCTTTGAAGTACCCAAGACGCTACGCATCAAGTGGCTAGTAGAATTCAGCTACTCGATCGACTCGCAAAAGCACCCAATGATTCAATTGACGGACCTTGTTATATATTGCGCGAAGAAATTTTACGAGTTGGACAGCGGCTACAGAGATGCATGGCCTCAGCCAGCCAAAGACTTCTATGTTCAGTGCTTTGATAGGTTGTACTCCCGTGTGAGCCAAAAGCCGCTTGTTGCACAGGAGGGTAGGCATGCACGTAAGGTCAATCAGCTGTTACCGGAGGTTGCCGCAAAACCGCGACGCAATTGGAGGCGACACTACGGACGTTGAATTGGCACGGCATCGAAGGGTGTGCCTATTGCGGCGGTGGCTGCTTTGGTCCCTTCATACTTCCACGTCGGGGGAGCCGAATGCCCCAGGGGGTCGACATTCGTGATTTTGTGCGGCCTTCCGCTTACGACTTCGGGTCGCCCGAAGCCGGAGGGAAGCCGTACAAGCCCGGAGGACGCTCGTAGCCCGACAGGTCGTGAACCTGATTAAAAAATGCCAACAACGCTGAGTCTATGCTTCCCTGCTCCGGGTCTGCCAAATTAAAACGGCGGACGGCCTCATTTTCGTGGACCGGCCCACGAATGTCGTCCGTGGTGATACCGATTTCCATTCCACGTGTATGAAGGAGTCCGAGTTCGACCTGGCAGGGGAAGCTCAACCCCATATGCTCATTCGTGAAAGCTATGGCCGTGTGCAATGTCTTATAGAATAATTCTTCGAACACGAATGCAGGCAGGATAGGAAGTGGCAACCAATCCGGACGATCGTTGCGCTCCCTGATGATTATGGAGTTGCTCATGGCCCACAATTCTCCATTCCGAAAGAGCTGCGTTGCCCCGCCGAGGGGAGCGGGGCCGCCCCGGGACACGCGTTTCGGCTCATAGGCGATTGCGCCATACTTGTTGGTCGCTACCAAACAACCAGGCAACTTCTTCATTAACGGCGCTTGACCGGCAATTTCCTTCAACATTGCCAGCTGCAGCGGCGCTTTTCGCGCGATCATCGGGATAACCCGAAGATACGCATGGGGGGGATCGAAAAAAGAGAACTGGACTTGATCGACTTTTGGAACCCCTACCTCTGCGAGAACCTCGCCATCGCTGAAATATGCTGCGCTGCTAAACGTCGAAGGCGTTTCTGGGAATGTGGAAACTCGCGGCGTTGCGACAGACTCCGTGCTCGGTGCCTTCTGCCTGGAGGGTCGCCGAGGAGTGCTGTCGGTTGGCGGCAGGGCATGAAGAATTTCAAATGCAGCGGCGCTTGCTGCATCCGCAGCTAATGGCTGTGAACCGCCTTTATCGGCCTCCGATTTCCCTGATAGAAGGTCTGATATGCCGCGAACGACGCCACCGCGAACGAGAGTGTTAATGTTTACTGCCTCTAGGAAGCCTCTTCCCTCCATCTCGACGGCTATCGCGTCGCCGTAATAATTACGCAGAAACTCCGCGGTTGCTCCTCGCGTAGAGGCTACGACCCGCTCGCCGCCTGCAATAGGACCGACAAATACCTTCGGCGAGTCATGATTGAGGGCGGCATTGAGCCGTTTGTGCCACTCATTGCTCTTCGGCAGCGCGCGGCCGCGCTGCTCGATTTCGTGTGCGCTGTTCTTTACCTCAGGTCGCGGCCTGAAGCCTGTTTCATCATCCTTACCAGATTCATATCCATACATCTTGTCGGCGATGACCACGTCGCCGACGTTCACGTCCTTAACACCACCCGCAATACCGACAAACAGCGCAACGCTCGGCCGGAAATTTGCGATGGCTCTCTCAGCAATAGCGGCAGCGCTAGTATTCCCTGCTCCGCACTCGGCAACAGCGATATCCCAGTCTTCGAAACCCCCGAGGTAGAAGACCGTGCCGTCTATCGTTTTCTCCTGTGCCCCCGTGATATGGCGCAAAACGGCCCGCGTCTCTAAGTCGAGCGCTGTTAAGACTACGGCTGATCGGCGATGTTTGGCTGCGCGCGGCATAAGGGTTAGCTGTTCGATCCGAAGAAATGAAAGTTGGGCCGAAGCCTTTCCGACTCCTTACCAGATTCAACGACGATCGGAGAGGGTTATTGCCGCCAATCACCAAGTTGCTTTGATGCCTCAAAAAGCGCGGAGCCTATGTTGAGCCTAAGACTTTTGGAAGGACTCGCTAAGTCCTTGATTTTAATGGTGCCCAGGGCCGGAATCGAACCAGCGACACGCGGATTTTCAGTCCGCTGCTCTACCAACTGAGCTACCTGGGCGCATATGCATGCGAGGTCGGCGTTATACGAGCTTTGGCCGCCGATGTCGAGCATTCAAGTGAGCAAAAATCCACAGCATTGGGCGACCCGGCGCGCGATGGCGAGACGCTTTTGCCGTCCCGTTTGAAGGCCCCCCTTCAATGGCTTTCGATGCGGGCGTTTTGATCGGCAACCTCATATGCTACAGTTCAGCAAGGAGGTGACCGCCATGTCTTTATCCGAGCGGCGATACGGCAACGCTCCGGGCTTCGAAGGCGCCCAGCCAGCCGCCGAGCCAACCGCCTCACATCCGGGCTATCTCCAAAATTCCGTCTCTCTGCGCATGGCCTTCCTAGGGGCTTGCGCTTTCGCTGCCGCAGCCGCCACTTATTTTGCAGGTACGGACAGCGTCCAGAGCGCAGATCCCGATCTCGCCAGGCTGCTGAAAGGGATGGCGATCATCAAGACGGTCATTCTTTTAGCAGTCGGCGCTGCCATCTGGTGGCGGCTGGGATCGGCCATACGGCCAAGCTTTGCGGCTGGTTACATAATTTTCGGCGCGATGGGAATAGCCGGAGCGGCTCTGGTCTGGAGCATGGCCGGGCTGGAGTTTGCACCTTTCCTCTTTGACGGAGGTCTCCTCGGTTTCCTGATCTTCGCGCTTCGCGATGACAACGGCCAGTGGCTTCGCGCATTGACGCGGGCCAGAAGCAGGCGTAGCGAGTGAACCTCCATAAGTCGACAACACATTCAGAGATGCCCCGATGTTGAAAGTGCGCATCATTCCCTGCCTCGATGTGAAAGACGGGCGCGTGGTGAAGGGAGTGAATTTCGTCGATCTGCGCGATGCCGGAGACCCGGTCGAAGCTGCAGCGGCCTACGACGAAGCCGGAGCCGATGAGCTTTGTTTTCTCGACATCACCGCCAGCCACGAAAAGCGGGGCATCATCCTCGATGTCGTCGCCCGAACGGCAGAACGCTGCTTCATGCCGCTGACCGTTGGCGGCGGCGTGCGCACGCTGGACGACGTGCGCGAACTCCTCCGGGCCGGGGCGGACAAGGTTTCGATCAACACAGCGGCGGTTGCGGACCGGTCTTTCGTCGCACGCGCGGCGGAGAAGTTCGGCAACCAATGCATCGTCGTCGCCATCGATGCGAAGCAGGTTGCAAACGGCGGCGAAGGTCAGCCTCTCTGGGAGATCTTCACCCATGGCGGGCGCAACCGGACCGGCATCGACGCCATAGACTATGCGAAAGAGGTCGTCGGTGTCGGCTCGGGCGAAATCCTCTTAACGTCGATGGACAGGGACGGCACGCGCGCCGGTTTCGATATTCCGCTGACGCGCGCAATTTCGGACGCCGTGCCCGTGCCCGTGATTGCCTCGGGCGGCGTCGGCACGCTCGACCATCTGGTTGAAGGCATCCGCGATGGCGGCGCAAGCGCCGTGCTTGCCGCGTCGATCTTCCATTTCGGAGAACACACAATCGGCGAGGCGAAGAGGCATCTGGCTGCGGCGGGCATCGCGGTGCGCCTCGATTGAGCTCCCGACCGAGACGCAGGATTGCGGAAAGCGCCTCAGGCGCCGGGATCGTCGGTGCGAATCACTGCCATCGGAACGTTCAAGCCTAGCACCGGGTCGCTGCCTGCATCGATCAGGAACGTTGACGTATCGAGCGCGAAGATACCGACTTCGTAGCGCGCCGTAACGCGCACCGTATCGCTGGGAAGCACTCGAAACGGGAAAGACCGCGTTCGCACGACTTGCATCAGCTCCGGCGCAAATGATCCGGTGCGGGAGTTGGGTGCAACGCCGCCGTCCAGCCGCGAAAAGAATGCGTTCCGCCAATTCCCGACGAAGTTGAGTTGTAATACTCCTGCGGCATCGGTGACGCGCACATCCATGCGGCTATTTATTGTCAGCCGCACAGGGCCTGCCTTGTCGAATAACGAAAACAGCCCCTCCTCACCGGCACACGTGAGCACGAAGGTCAACACTGGCGTAAAGAACGTACTGGCTGTCAGGTTTCCGGCGGCCGTCGGGTTGAAATCGAAGCGATGGGCGGTTCGGACAGTCATGAAGCTGGTGCAGTCATCGCCGTTCGAAGCCGCGCCCGAAACCACAAATCGCACGGTGTTGACGGTGTCAGAAATGGCGCCCACCGTGGGACCCTGCGAAAACACGGTTGGATTTCCGTTGCAGGTGACAAAATTCAGGCTGGCGGGACGGCTGAAGGTGATGCTGTCGGCTTGAAATTTGAATTGGGGCGGCATGGGCTACGCCTCCAACCGTGAAAGCAGCGCCTGAATCTGTTTCATCAAAGGGACCCGCTTGGCGATCAGCTCTAGCTGCTGCGCGGTGAGGCGCTCCGCTCGCTCGCGCGCGGCCGCGACGCAAGCGGCGTGTTCTTTGTCACGCACCTCTTGCCCGCCCGCTTCGTCGATTTCTAGCAGCCTGCTGAGTTTGGCTTGGGCAGCTCGACGCCGCGCGAGCGGCTCCTTACTGCGGCTCGATGCGTCGAGTATGTCGGCTTTCAGTGCTTCGGCGGTAAGGTCGAAGTCGTCGTCATCGTCCATCGGCTTCTTCGGGTGTGCAATTTTCCTGGCCACGGTCCGCTCTCTTTTCCGGTCGTAAGACTGAGTTACTGTACCATCGAGCCACGGTAATATTCACTTACTTTAAGAAAGGACAACCTCGAAATATCGGCGCACGACCGCGATGTTGGATGGCCGCGATGAGGCCCGCGCCTGGGAACCGACTCGAATCCGCGCGGTTAACTTATCGCGGCTGCGCTTTGATTACTCTGCTGCCTGACGCTGAACGATCAAGGATGAGATGAGCGCCCTGAGCGCCGCCGGCTTGATCGGTTTCTGCAAGAACGCATGTCCGGCTGCGGTTGCTTTCGTCCGCGCGTCGTGGGAGCCGTCTGCGGTGGCTATGATGCCAGGTATGTCGGCGTTGCAAGCAGCCGCTATGGCGCTAATGGCTTCGCAGCCATCCTCCCGATCCAGATGGTAATCGGAGATAACGACGTTCGGCGTGACCCGCGCCGCCTTGAGCTGTTCGATCGCTTCTTCGCTATCCAGCGCCGCGATAACCGCACACTGCCAGCTTGAGAGCAATGCCTTCATCCCATCAAGGATGCTGCGGTCATTATCGACGCAAAGCACAATCGCGCCGCGCAAATCGCCGTAGGATACCGGCCGTGTCGCGAAAGGCCGGGGCTGTTCCATTTCCGACCACCGGGCCAAAGGAACAGACACCGAGAAAGACGACCCCGTTCCGAGTTTCGACTGCAGGGACAGGCTATGATCGAGAACGCGGCACATGCGCTCGACAATGGAAAGGCCAAGACCAAGGCCGGGCGCGTGGCTGTGCTGGTCGAGGCGCTGGAATTCCTTGAAGATCACGTCACGCTGGTCATCGGCTATCCCCGGTCCGCTGTCGTGAACCTCGATGATCAGATTGCGCCCACGCCGGCGGCAGCCAAGCACGGCGCGGCCTTTATCCTTGTTATATTTGAGCGCATTCGAAACGAGATTCTGGAGTATCCGGCGCAGAAGCTTGCGGTCGGACCGGATCAGGGCGGACGACGCCACAATGGAAAACGAGATCCCGCGCGCTTTTGCGATAGGTTCGAAGTCGATCCTTATCTGCTCCAGCAGATCCTTCACCGGGAATACGCCGAATTCCGGCTTCATGGCGCCGCTGTCGAGCCGGGAGATGTCGAGAAGTGCGTTCAGGATTTCCTCGACGCCGTCGAGCGAGGCATCGATATTCCGGGCGAGCCGGCCAAGCTCCGCGGGCGGCGAGCGCTCCAACAGGCTCGAGGCGTAGAGGCGGGCCGCGTTTAACGGCTGAAGAACATCATGGCTCGCGGCCGCCAGGAAGCGGGTCTTGCTGATGTTGGCCTCATCGGCTTTCGCCTTGGCGATGGCGAGTTCCAGCGTTCGGGCTTCCACGCGCCTTTCGAGGTTCTCGTTGGCTCGCGCAAGAGCCTCGGCGGCGGTTTGGCGCTCGGTGATGTCTGTATAGGTCACAACGACGCCGCCCTGGGGCATGGCGTTGACCCGCACTTCGATCACGCGGCCATCCATGTTGCACTCGTGGAAGCCCTTCGTGGTGAGCTGGTATTTCACGATCCTGTCGGTGACGAACTCTTCTACGGCGGCGGAGTCCTTGTGCACCCGCTTCGCCTTGAAGCGGATGATCTCGTCGAGCGGTGTGCCTACGTGTGCGAACTGGGGCGGCAGCAGCAGGATCTCGCGGTACTGGCGATTCCAGCAAATGAGCTGCATCTTCTTGTCGAAGACAGCGATGCCTTGGCCAACGTGGTCAAGGGCGCACTGTAGCAAATCGCGGTTGTACTGAACCGCCTCAGAAGCTTCGTCGAGCAACCTTAGCGCCGACTCGCGGCCCACATTCAGACGCCTCAGCATGAGAGACATGACAAGCCGGGAGGACGGCGCGCCGATGGCGCTGGCCAACAGGTTTTCCGTGAACTTGACTGCGTGCGGGTCGGCTTGTCCAGGCGAGGACGGGTTTATGCCGCGGCTGGCCATGTAGTCTGCAAAGGATCGGCTGGTTCTCTCCTCGCCGAGATAGCGTGCGACCGTCGACATGAGATCATTGAAGGGAACGCTGGTGCGCCAAGGTTTGAAGGCGGGCGACAGAAGCGGGTTGGCATCCTCGATGAAAAGATTGGTTTGGAGCCGCTCGATCGGTTCAAGAGGACGAAGCAGGGATACGGAAAGAAACGCCACAACGTTTAACGTGATGCTCCAAACTACGCCGTGGGTGAGGTGGTCGAAGTTCAGGTAGAAAAGCATTTCCGGACGCAGAAAAGCGATGCCGAATGGGCCATCCCTTAGAAACGCCGCGCCCATCGCGGTATCGCCGATCAGTTTCGGGAGAAGAAGCGTGTACGCCCAGACGGCAAAACCGGCGAGAATGCCAGCGGCCGCGCCCCTTGCCGTGGCTCTGCGCCAGAAAAGACCGATGAAAAAGGCCGGAGCAAATTGGGCAATGGCTGCGAAAGAGAGTAGCCCGATCTCCGCGAGCGAAGCATTCCCGATCTTATCGTAGAAGGCATAGGCGGCCAGGATGATGGACAGCATCGCCGCGCGGCGCACGTTCAAAAGAAAGCCGGACATATCCGGCCGGCGCTCCGTCGCGGTCATGCCGCGCCGCTGCAGGATGAGGGGCATCAGAAGGTCGTTGCAGAGCATAATGGACAGGGCGACCGTCTCGACCACAACCATCGCCGTTGCGGCGGACAGGCCCCCCAGAAAAGCAATGAATGTAAAAACCTGGCTATTTGCGTGGAGCGGAAGCGCAAGAAGGTACATGTCATGCGGGTATGCATTCCCAAGCATGATGCTCCCGGCCATCGCCACAGGCACGACAAAGATATTGATTGCGATCAGATAGAGGGGAAAAAGCCACGAGGCTTTTCGGAGTTCTTCCTCGGAAACATTCTCGACGAACGTGACGTGAAACTGCCGTGGAAGCAGAATGATACAGACGAAGCTGAGGAAGGAGACGGTCAGAAGGGCGCCACCGTGGATTCCGGTATTGAAGAGATAGGCGTCCGTCTGTGTCATGGCCATTGCGATCAGGTCGCTCGGACCTTCGTTCATGCCGTAGACGACATAGATGCCGACCAAGAGAAAGGCGCAAAGCTTGACGATCGACTCGACGGCAACCGCAAGCATGAGACCGCGCTGATGTTCCGTCGCATCGCTATGACGCGCGCCGAAGAGGATCGCAAACGTGGCCAGGACGATCGCTATGACCAGGTCCATATCGGCGATTGGTAGCGTGACAGCGCTTGCATCTTGCGCCCGATGCCCCAGTAGGACGGCAATTGCTTGTGAGATTGCTTTCAGCTGAAGGGCGATATAGGGCAACACGCCGACCACCGCCACAATGGTTACGATCGCCGCCACGGCGGGGTTTTTGCCATAGCGGGCCGCAACGAAATCGGCAATCGACGTAATATTCTGCTCTTTCGTCAGCCGTCTTATGCGGCGCAGCACCGGCAGGGCGAGCGTAAAAGCGATGATGGGCCCCAAATAGACGGCGATGAAATCGAACCCCTTTTCGGAGGCGGATCCCACGCTTCCGAAGAACGTCCAGGACGTGCAATAGACCCCGAGAGCAAGCGCATAGACATACGGGCGTCCAACAGGCGCAACGCGGTTCCTGCCGGCGCGATCGCCAAGATAGGCAATGCCAAAAAGCGCACCGATATACAGGAGGGAACAGGTTATTATGACCCAGCCATCAATCATCTCTTACTCGTGCCTGGGCTTTTGACCGAAGCGTCATGCGATGACGGCCTGTTTTTCCACGCGTCCATCATATACTAAAATCTTATACCATGATTAAGCAACGCACGCCCTGTGCTTGCAAGGGCAATTCTATTCGAGGGATATAAAATTATCCTTTGCGTGCAATTGAGTTTCGCCTTCGGACGGTTGTTCTACCTCACGGTCCGCTACCGGTAGAGGGCATGCCCTTCTTTCAGCTCACGCTCCACCCAAATAAGATAGATAGCGAACAGGGCTGGAGGCATTCTCATGACTTACGATTACGTGGATGGAACGCTTAGCGCGATGAAACCTACAGGTATATCAGCGTGTTAGGCAGGGTAACACAAGCCTTACACGTTATCGCATGCCAGAGACGGCGCGCTTGCGACAACGCTTCGACGGCGGCAGCGCAAGAATTATTGCCGAGCTTAAGTGCCGGTTGCATTCGCCTCGGCGATCTGTGCGTGGCTCATTATTGGCGCGGTATTGCTCTGGTATAGTTTCGCGCCACGCCTCTCGAATCTTATCCCATGTCTGATCCGATATGCTGTGTCCTTATAGGCATAAAGCCGAGCTTAAGATATTCGTTTGATGTTTCTCGTTCTCGATGCGAGCCCGCCGCAAGAGCGCCGATAAACCGGTGCCATCAACGTCCATGCTGGCCGCGTCAACTGCGAGGTTGAGCGTTGCCATTGGTGCTTGGCCGAAGCCGCGATCCATCAACTCTCTCGCAGCGGCGACTTGCGCGATAGGATTGGCGTCCGGGTCTTCGACAATGGCCTGCAAACGCAGAATAGCGCTCGGACAGGCTTGTCTCGCCAATTCGATGACCGCCTTCGCGCTTCGCGACTGACCGCCTGGGTTGCCGCTGACGCCTTTCGGGAACGGCCTGCCGACTACCTTCTTGACCGGCGTGATGCTCGGCTTGCTGTCAGTCTTCTTCTCGCCCATGCGGAGCCTATTGGTGCGCAGATCTTTCAACGTGGCCAGCTCGCTCTCGGCAGCGGTTAGGTCGCCGCCGCGAGCCGAACCCATGGCCCGCGCAAAATAGATGATTGCCTCGGCCTGCGGAAATTGGCTGCCGCGCGGCTCGAGCATCGCGGCTTCTTGCCAGGCATGACGCTCCAACGCAAAGCGCGCCGGAATCGCCGCCATCGCTCTGTAACCAACCAAATATTCAAATCCGAGATCGCTGCGAGCCAGTCGCGCTCCCGCTCAGTCTTGGCGCCGATCGCCTCGCCCTTCTCCACAGCCTCTAGGCCCTTCCTAAGGACGGCGGCGGTAAGCGGCAGAACCAGCGGATTGGGACGGGAGCTGATCGCTACGCCCCAGTATGCGATTGCGCATTGCGGATCGGCGGCGGCTGCGTCAGTGAAGGCTTGAACACTGTCCGGATAGACGAACGAATGAACCATCGCGAGGCCGCGGTCAAATTTCTCCTGAGCTTGCGGCGTGCACGAGGTCTGAAAGTGCACTCGACCCAACTCTTGCGCGCACGCCGCTGTGGCAAAGGCTGTCGCTAGCACTGCCATCAAGAACGGTATCGGATTCGATTTCATAGCACTCACTCAATTGAGGTCAAGCAAGCAATCTTCCAAGCTATGAGAGAGCAGTCGGGCACATGTCGTGTGCTAAGCGATGAACCGGCAGAAAAGAACGCGGCTCTGACCTGAGACGCGTCCCCGCTGCTCGGCTCAGACGGAGACATCGACGCGTCCTATATTCCAGCATGGGCTATTCCGTCAAATACCCAACATAACAAATAATAATTACGTCGTTCGCGGAGTAGCGAATCGCCTCATAAGCGTTCAGATATTAGTTGCCAAAGATGGTTTCCTCACCGTAGTAGGCCTAATAATTACTGCAACCCCCATATTTTCTTCTAGACTGCTTGTTCCTAAGCATAGATATTATTACTTAAGTGTCGCTGACAAGTCGCAAACAATAAACGGTTACATATATGCATAATATTCCTCTGGCGCCGAAAACAACTTACTTACCTTGCTTAAACAAAATATCTACACCGGGAGCGGACTAAGGTCATTTGATGGGACGCGCCATTTCTAGAAATAAGCCAATCAACCACACGGCCTGTGATCCGCCGTTCGCAAGCGAGCGTTGTTCGGCGCGGCCTTATGATGGCCGGAAAACTAGGGACTACGGACAGAACCAAGCCGGACCAGTCTCAAGGCAACCCCTTGTGCGCCAATCGTTCGGCCGGTAACCGAAGCGGTGCCAACCACGTGGCGGCTCGCGTCGAACGTAGCCCCGCCCGTATGATCAGCAAGCCAAGACATTGATCCTGCATTTGAAGGGGCACACTTCGGCGCCTATTCACAGCGCTTGCTCCGGCTGTCTTCGCGGCAACCCATTTTTGCGCTATGACGCCAGGCAACAGCAGGGTGAGTTCGCATGCGATTTTCATCGGCACTCCGGATCTCGGCCAGCGCGATCATCTTCTTTTTTGGTGGCTGGCTAGCGATTGCGGACGGCGCCCATGCGCAAACGAAAGGCGCCGCGCCGCCAAGCGAGGCGGAGCGCATGATGCGCGGACTCATGGGCGAGCGCGACGCCGACTTTGACGCGCTCATGGATCCATGCATCGTCGATAATGGCCGCCGCATCTGCCCCGGCACGGACGTCGATCCCGACGCCGCTGGCAAGCAGGACCCGGCATCTGGAGCCGCACCTTCAACCGAAATCTCTCGCTCCGAGCGGGGAGTGACCTGGGTCCCCGGCGTACGAGGAGAACTCACCACCACCCTCGCCCTGGAGGATCGCATCCGCGAGCGGCTGGACGCTGGCGCTGGCGCCGAAGCCCTCGAGGATGCCCAGCGCCTGCTCGCCCTTGCCGAAGCGGGGGGACGCTCGGCGTTGCGGACCTCCGTCAGGCTTCTCGGCGACTGTCTTTATGCGAGCGGCCGGTTTGAGGAAGCTGAAACTCAATACAGGCGCGCGCTGACGCTGGAGCTGCCGAAATCGGCCGCGGGAGGTCCCGGCAGCTTGATGGCTACGGCGAGCGTGCTCGGCAAGCTCGCCAACGTCTATGCGGCGCAAAACGACATTTCCCGCGCTTTGAAGCTCTCTGAACGCGCGGTTCGCTTGGCAGGATCGACCCCAACGGCGCTTGGGTGTTTTACAATCACGCATTGCTGGCTTGGCGTGCTCAACGCTACGACGAAGCCAGCAATTATTTCCATCGGGGCGCGGACCTGTTCCTTAGGTTCTATGGCCACAGCAGCCGGGAAGGCGCCTATGGCTTGGATTCGCTCGGCCGTCTCGCCATGCTGAAGCGCGACTGGACTGAAGCGGTTGAATCCTTTCGCCAAGCGGCCAGCATCGAGCGAGGCGCACTTGATGCTGGCCGCTCGTCTCAGAACGCGGAGCCCGATGGGGCAGGCGCCTACATTTTTCTTGATCTCCTGGCTGCGGACTACGCGATGGCGGATCGGCAGCCTGAGCAGCGGAACAGCCTGCTTGGCGAATCCTTCGAGGCAGCGCAATGGGCGAGCCAGAAAATGGCCGCATCGGCGTTGACACAAATGGCGGCGCGCCAAGCCAAGGGACGGGGGGCATTGGCGGAACTCCTGCGCCATCAGCAGGATCTTGTCGTAGAATGGCGGCGAACCAACCATCGTCTCACGGACGCGCTGCTTCTCTCCAATCCAGAAGGAGGCGCTGAAGACGCCGCCAGCCTGCGCAGACGTGCTGCGGACCAGGAACGGGAAATCCGCCAGACCGATGAGCGCGTCGCCGCTGATTTCCCCGATTACTTCACGCTTATCAGACCGGCGCCTCTGTCGCTGGGCGAGACGCAACAGCTCCTGGCGGAAGATGAGACGCTTGTCCACTTCGCCTTCACGGAGAACGATCTCTTCGTTTGGACGGTGAGCAAGAGCGGGGCATCCTGGCGCAAAGCGGAACTCTCGGCCCATGACATCGCAACGCAAATCCAGGCGCTGCGCTGCGGGCTTGATAGCGCGGCTTGGGACGGCGCGGGATGTGCGGGCGTTGTCAGCGAGAGCTACACCGAGACCGATCGGGACGCTGGCGAGTCGCTGCCCTTCGATCACGCTCGCGCGCACAAGCTTTACAAAGCGCTTTTCGGGCAGGGCGAAGACCTCATCAAGGACAAGCGTCTTCTCATTGTGCCATCCGGCCCGCTAACGCAATTACCCTTCCAGGTTCTGGTGACGGCCTCGCCCCCCGTGAACGGCGATCACAAATCCGCAGCGTGGCTCATCCGCGATCATGCGCTCACCGTGCTGCCCGCCGTTTCCTCGCTGAAAGCGCTGCGCCGCGTAGCGCGTTCGAGCGCTGCGACGAAACCGATGATCGGCTTCGGCAATCCACTGATCGACGGTCCCAGCAACGCCTACGCGAGCCTCGCCAAGCTCGCCCGCGAAAACAAGACTTGCACAGGGATCTCGAAAGTCGAGGTGGCGTCAGCCGCCGAGCCTCGCGGTCTGCCTCAGGTGCAGACGCGCGGAGGATTTGCCAATGTCTCTTTCCTGCGCCAGCAAGCGCCGCTCCCTGAAACCGCCGAGGAATTGTGCGCCGTAGCCCAAGAC
>Ga0209048_10002272_pt1 | contig 19220 bp, 17 predicted proteins | sample FrelakmetCRP12CR_FD_187146 | JGI IMG/M metagenome (GOLD analysis project Ga0209048, IMG submission 187146) | Freshwater lake sediment microbial communities from the University of Notre Dame, USA, for methane emissions studies - CRP12 CR (SPAdes)... | ecosystem: Environmental > Aquatic >... | reverse complement strand
GTGGACGAAGTCCTTTGCGATGGCGATGTGGCCGTAGAAGCCACAGAAGCCGCCGAGGAATTCGTCGTGATTGCCGGGGATGTAGACGATGCGTGTGCCCTTGCGTGATTTGCGCAGGAGCTTTTGGATGACGTCATTGTGTTGCTGCGGCCAATAGATTCCGCGCCGCATCTGCCAGACATCGATCAAGTCGCCGACGATGTAGAGCGTCTCGAAATCGTGGTCGCGCAGGAACTCCAGGAACGCGCCGGCATTACTGCTGCGCGTGCCAAGGTGCACATCGGAAATCCACGCCGTTCGAAATCGTTGCGGCACTGTTGCCGTGACGACGCGGAGGTTCCGGCTGCGCGGGGGTGGATCAAGCGGCTGCATGGCCTCCAAAAATAGCAGGCACGGCCTCGTGCCGACAAAGGCTGTTTTGTTACGTTTCTGTGTCGAAATGCTGGTCCGTGCGACCACATTCACCGAGTCTCATTGGGAACCTCGCCCGGAGGTCACAACGGAGACCAAGGGCAAGAACCTCCGTGGCCTTGGTGTGAGTCCCCTCGATCTTGAGCGTCCTGGACGATTGGTTGATGGAGGAGCAAGTGAGATTCGGTCGGCAATTTCAGTGTTTGCATGGCCTTGGGCGACTGTCAGTCGGCGAAACAGCAGATTGGCAATCTGCGTTACGGTTGTCGTTGCGCTGGCGCCTACTTCATGTTCCGCTCCTGAAAAAGCTCTAGGTCGCAGTCCATGTCCGAGCCACTTACAATTCGTGCGGCCGTCGAAGCCGATGCGCCTGCGCTTCTGGCCATCTATTGCCCTTTCGTCGTGGCAACCGCGGTCTCATTCGAAACCACCACTCCCACGATCGAGGAGTTCGCCGCACGCATCGCAAAGGTTGGGGCAGGCTGGACATGGCTCGTCGCCGAGAGAGCTGGACGCTGCGCAGGCTATGCGTATGCCTCGTCACACCGCGAGCGTCCCGCCTACCGCTGGTCTGTGGAGGTCACGGCCTACGTGCACCCATGTTACCACCGCCAGGGCGTTGGTCGCGCGCTCTACCTGAGGTTGTTTGAAGAGCTAGCTCGCAAAGGGTTCTGCAATGCCTACGCCGGCGTCACCCTGCCCAACGAAGGCAGCATAGCGCTGCATCGTAGCGTCGGCTTCGAACCCGTTGGCGTTTTCAAGGCCGTTGGCCGCAAGTTCGGCCAGTGGCAGGATGTCGCCTGGTTTCAACGTGGTCTTCGAGCTTTGCCACCGTCGGAGTAGCGTCTTGGACCAGCGCGCCCGGAGGACTGAAGTTTGAGAATCTTCCCTATGAACGAAAGGCCATATAAGCCAACTAGTCTGGATAACGACTGAAATGCCTGGGAGGATATCTGAGAATAGCGCCAACGAGGGAGAGCTTGTAGAACGTGCCCTTGGCCTACCGGGACAAAACGGGGGCAAGCGGGAGTGCTTGCCCTACAAATTGGCACAATAACAAGAACCCCCGCCGGATTTCTCCAGCGGGGGCGTTGCGGTTACCGTCTTAGTTAGTTAAGCAGGTTAGTTAGTCGCGGTCGACACCGTAGACTTCGACCAGGGAAATACCGGTGCCATCGTTGACTCCGGATACCACGGTCGTGTAACTGCCTGGCTCGAGTCGAATCAGGATAGCGGCCTCGTTCGGGTCCTGCGGAGCAATCGTGGTCGCGGCGATCGCGGCCGCGTTCGGAGCACTCTGCCAGTTATCGTTCAGAGCCAGAGAGGTGCTTCCATCAAAGAGCTCCACCTGTGGATTGGCCAGGACCGGGTTTACACCGGCAGCCGCGAGCGATGGCCCGATCGCGCGGATGAGAACCAATTTCGGTCCACCACGAATGATGAAACCGCCAATTAGACGGCCTTGACCGGTGCTGACAAAAGCTCGAGTAGCGATGTTCGCGAGATGGTGCTCGGAAGATTCCCTTGGTGCGCGGAAGCGATAGACAACGCCGTTAAGGGTAAAGTCGCCGAGCAAGAGGCCATGGCTGGCATTAAGGTGTCCCGTGACCGCTTCACCGGTGACGAAGGTCATGGCGAACGTAGCGCTGAACTCGTGGGAGTTATCGTCCAGGTGATGATCCTGCTGTTCGTCGCTGCCTTCGTGGCCGTGGCCGTGATCATCATCTCCCGGAGGATCGTCATCGCCGCCACCGCCACCCCCCCCGCCGCCATGTGGCGTAGCGGAAGGTGTGGCAAACGGTGTTGCGGATGGTGTGCTCCCAGGTGTGCCACCAGGGGTGGCGGAGGGCGACGGAGTCAGCAAGCCAAATCCTCCCAGGACTGTTGCCCCCTGTTTTGCGACCAGGAAAATGTTCTTTTGCGCATCGACGACGACTTTTATGTCATAGGCCGCGCCGGTATTGCTGATAGCTGTCGCGGTGAAACGGCCACCCATGTGCTCCGATTCGCCAAAGGTGGGAACACGATCTGCCGTCACGCTTTGACCGAGCAGAGTCGCGACAACCGTAGTCAGATCCACCGTGCCGGTGACGGTGCCAGCTGCGGCTGGGGTTAGGGTTAAGGTGAACGTGCCATTAGGCGCGATGGTGCCTCCGCCAAAGCTCGCCTGTTGTCCGGCGGTGTCGAAGACATAGGTCGAGAGTGCATGGTTGCCTTGCACGAAGAAAACGACTTTGCCGCCGCCGGCAAGATTGCCTTCGTAGAAGCCGCGCCTGCTTTCATCCGCGAGGCTCGGAATCGCGAGAGCGATTAGGAGCGCGCAGACCTGAAGAGATCTGATCAACTGTTTTTTCATGGGCGCACCCTATAAGGGCGCAACAAGCGATCTACTGAACAAAGGTAACGCGATTGTTACCTTTGCCGGAGGAGTGGCTCGGGCTTCCATCCGATGTTCGGAAGGTCATCGGTTCGCCACAGCGAGTCCGTCCGGTGGCGGACAAGATGAAGATGTAATGCCACTCCCAGCTACGACGCGCCGTTTCGCGGCAGCCGCAGGCGAAATTCCGTCCACTCGTTATCGGAGCGAACCAATTTCAACTCCCCGTGGTGGGCCTTGGCCAGCTCGGAGGCAATACTTAGTCCGAGACCTTGTCCGGAAATGCGCGCATCGGTGCGAGCCCGATAAAAACGTTCGAAGATATGCGGCGCTCTTTCCGGAGGAATCGGTTCCCCGTTATTCCTCACCGTCACCTCAGCGTCACCATTGGTCGCGTGCGCTTCAATGGAGATGCAGCCCTTGGCCGCGTTATACTTGACCGCGTTTTCGACCAGGTTTTGCACGATCAATGCCACCACTCGCCGGTCCCCGATCAGAGGCAGATGCGGCGGCAGCTTCGACTCTACCCGCAAGCCGGCTGGCTCAGCCAGGGCACGCGCGTCGTCACAGACCCCATCGAGCACTTCGCTTAGATCAAATCTCTCGCGCTGCAAATCGAGTCGTCCTGCGTCGGACCGCGCCAGCAGGAGCAAGTCGTCCGCGATCGAAGTAAGCTGGTGAACCTGATAAAGGAGAGCTTCCGCGCGGGCTTGCTGCTTCTCCGGCGTGTCGGGATCGATCAGGATTTCCTCAATGCCGGCGCGCAGGACGGAGATTGGTGTTTTGAGATGATGGGAGGCTTCGCTCGAGAATCGCACCGATTGCTCGAAGCTTCCCTGCAATCTCTCAAACGTTGCATTCAAGACTGTAATCAAACCGGCTATCTCATCGTGGGTTGGCGGCACGGGAAGGCGTTGATCGAGATTGCGCACCGTAATGCGAGACGCCGCCTGGCGAATGGCTTCGACCGGAGCGAGTGCTTTCCGTGCCACCAATCGACTGCCAACAAAAATCACCACGAGAACAGTCGGTATCGCTGCGCACATTCCGAGCGCGATGTCACGACCGATCTGGTCGACGTCCTTCATGCTGGCGCCGACGCGCTGGGTCAGTCCGCTCCAGTAGAAAGTTCCCATACGCACTCTGCGGCCGTCGATGACGCAGGTGTGAATGCCCTCGATCCCATCGTCCATCGATCCCTGGACGTCCGGCGACCGATAAAGCACCGCTCCTCCTGGACCGAGAATTTCGATCAGCCGGCTCTTCAAGGCGAGCGGGACAAATTTTTCCTGAAAGATACGACGGTTCTGGGCCGGGCCTCCTTCGAAATTCTCGATATCTCGAAACAGCTCCTGCGCATCCAGCGCCAACCGCCGGTCAAAAGCCTTGATCTGCCAATAGCGCATGATCGTCCAGGTGGTCACGGCACCGGCGAGAGTAGCCACGATTCCGAGGACCGCCGCGTAGAAGGCGATCTTCCAACGCAAAGTCCGGCGTTTCATGGCGAATCTCGAATCGTGTAGCCGACGTGCCGCACCGTTTCCACCAGCGGCGGCGATCCAATCTTTTTCCGCAAACGTCCCACGAAGACTTCGACCAGCTTCATGTCGTATTCGTGCTCGCGTTCCCAGACCCGTTCGCATAATTCAGTGCGGGTAAAGACACGACCGGGCTCGCGCATCAGGACTTTTAGCAAGGTCAACTCCCGGGTGGAAAGCTCGATGTAACGGTCACCGCGGTGTGCCTCCTGGTTTGCCAGATCCAGCGTCAGGTCACCCACACGCAGCGCGATTTCCGGTTCTTCCGGATATCGGCGTCCCAGCGCCCGCACCCGCGCGAGCAATTCCTGCATGGCAAAGGGTTTCGCGAGATAGTCGTCCGCCCCGAGTTGCAACCCGGTGACCCGGTCGCTCACCTCACCGCGCGCGGTCAGGATCAAAACCCGATGCGTCATGTTCCTGGCCCGCATTTTTTTGAGAACCTCAAAGCCGTCCATGCCCGGCAAGCCCACATCAAGCAGGACAAGATCGAAAGAGCGACACTCCATTTCCCCCAAGGCGGTCTCGCCGTCGTGAATCACCACCGGATCGTGTCCGGCTTCGGTCAGGGCGGACGCGATATGCCGGGAAAACTGAATTTCGTCTTCGATAACGAGGATGCGCATTTTGAAAAGGAAGAAGACCGGATTCTGCGAAAGTTAGCGCAAATTCAGCCCGAGGCCTGCCAATGGAATCTAAGGACGGTGTCCTCCTGGCAAAAGCGATCCTGCAAAAGTAACGTCCCTGTTACTTTTCTTTCGCCGCTACCGGCCTCACTCGTAACGGAGCGCGACAACGTTTTCCGATCGCATTCATTTCTGCCCGGGCTTGTTCGAGTGAGACGTTCGCGCGCAGCCGTCCGTAAACCTGCATCTTGCGGCGGTTGGCCTCGACCGGGTTTTGCGTTGCCGACGATTAGACAAGGTCGATTGGAAATCGAGCCAGTTCGGCTACGTCGCGCTCTAGTTGTGCTGGCGACCGAGGGACGGACCGGCTTGATGGGCGCGTGGGTACGATGGCATGTGCGCCGTTCGGCGAGGAATTACCCCGCCTTCCGGATGCGGTGGTGGGTTGATCCGTGGGTTAACCGGTGGTGGGATGATCGGCGAGGGAACCTGGGCTTCAGGCTCCCTTCCGCCGGGGCATCGCCGCGTAATCGGCGTGAGCTCGCCGCCAAAGTGAGGCGTCGATCGGCATCGATTCGCAAAGGGGCGAGGATTCGAAAATACGATTATCTGGGTGGGCTGAGCATAATAAATAGTCTGGATCGGCTGAGCATATTCGACGGTTGGGGGCGGTGCCTCGTAGTCGGATTGAACCGTTGCTGGTTCTGGAGCCACTTCAGCGTAGGTGGGCGAATTCACGGCCACGGAACTGTTTGCCACTCCGGACCTGGCGTAAAGCTGTCCGGAGATCTCCCGGTCGTACTTCTGCTGCAACGTCAAAGCCGGTTCCGCGTCAACCGGCTCAACCTGCTCACCGGCAGCGCTGTAGTTTACCGCGTAAGGACGTTGGTCCCCTGGTTCTAACGCGGATGTGGCCGTTGCGAAGTCCGCTGTGCCCTCCTGAATTCCGGCGGCGACGCTCCGTTCGGCGGCGGGAAAACGGGAGTATACGAGCCAGGATGCCATCCCGATCAAAATTCCGAGCTGGGCGGCAATAAGATTTACGACTTTTGGGTTCATTTCGACGAGTCCTCCTACCCGATGATAATTATGACGGAATACCAAAGAGAATTATTCTTTCAATCTGCAAAAATCCTGTCCGAAACCGGAGGATCCAACAATCTCAAAATTGGAGTGAGGTTGCCATCGGCCTGCGGCTCCGAACAGATTGGGGCCTACAAAGCGATGAATCTTTATTTTGCGATCATTTGCTCGACGCCAAGTCTCCTTTGCGATTACAAGGCGTCATGAATCACAAACGTGGAGTCATTGCGATGATCGTGGCGTTCGTTTTTATCTTCTTCTTCGGGTACCTCTGGCACGGTGTCCTGATGAAGAGCGCCTACATGGAAACGGCGTCGCTCTGGCGCACGGAGCCGGATTTCCAGAGCCACTTCTGGATTCTGATCCTCGGCCACGCGGTCATGGCCTTTGCCTTTACCGGGCTTTACGTGAGTAAGGTCGGCGTCCAAAGCGCGGCGACCGGCTTCGGTTATGGGATCGTGATTGGGATCCTTTGTGTGGGAGTCGAGCTCATCCGATTCGCGGTGGAGCCGCTAACGACAAAGATCCTGTGGATGTGGATCGCCGGCGATTTGATCCAGCTCGGAACGGCTGGTGCCTTGGTCGGCGTGATCTATAAGCCGCGAGCTGACTAGGCCGGCGCCGCTACCCAACAAACTGAACCACGGACCGCGAATCACGCGAATTGACGCGAATGGAAGGAAGAGGTTTGAAAGCCTGGCCGTTGCCTCGCATCCGTTGCCGCAGGTCCGCCTTCGGGCGGACTCGCCGAGGCGAGGTTCAGCGTTCAGAGCCGCCTTCGGGCGGACTCGCCGGGAGCCCCTTTTTGTCCTTTGTGGACTCCGTGTGAGGCCCCGGGAACATCTCAACGCTCAGCTAACAACTCTCAACGTCCATCCCCATGACCGCCACCGCCGAACCCGATGATGCCGCGCCTCTCGCCGGCGAAGACCACATTCCCGAATTCTTTGGCCACCCACGCGGGCTTTGGTATCTCGCCTTCACTGAGGCGTGGGAGCGTTTTTCCTACTACGGCATGCAGGCGCTCCTCGTCCTTTACATGGTCAAACATCTCCTCCTCCCCGGACGAATCGAGCACATTGTGGGGTTCGACAGCTTTCGCCGGCTCTATTTCGGTTTGGAGGGACAAGCGCTCGCCTCAGCCATCTTCGGCACCTACACCGCCAGCGTCTATCTCACTCCGATCTTCGGCGGTTTTCTGGCCGACCGTTTGCTGGGCCGGCGCCGCACGGTCCTCCTTGGCGCGCTCACGATGGCGGCGGGCCATTTTCTGATGGCATTTGAACCCGCGTTTCTCTTCGCTCTCCTTTGCCTGATTCTTGGTTGCGGCATGTTTAAGGGCAACATCGCCAGTCAGGTCGGTTCGCTCTATAAACCCGACGACCTGCGCCGCGCGGACGCTTTCCAGATTTTCTATCTCGGCATCAATGCGGGGGTCATCGCCTCGCCGCTCATCGTCGGAACGCTCGGCGAAAAATACGGCTGGCACTACGGTTTCACCGCGGCCGGGGTCGGCATGCTCCTCGCCATTGCCGTCTACCTCTCTGGCCAGAAATATCTGCGTTCGGGGGAAAACGAAGCTCGCGTCGTCGCTGCCGCACCGCGCGTAAAACTTACCGGCCGCGACTGGCGCGCCGTCATCGCGCTCATCCTGCTCATCCCGGTGCTCGCGGTGGCGATCGTGCCGAACAACCAAATCTTCAACGCCTATCTCGTCTGGGGCGACCAGCATTTCGACCTCGTCTTCATGGGCGAAAAGCAACCTACCACCTGGCTGATCACGCTCGACGCCATCGTCAGCGTCAGCTTCCTCGCGCTCGTGGCGCTCTTCTATCGTTGGTATGGCAAGCACCGGCGCGAGCCCGACGAAGTCACCAAGCTCATTATCGGCTCCGGTTTCTCGATCTGTGGCGCGCTCTGTCTCTTTCTCGCCGCCGCGACGCAAGGCGCGGGACAGAAAATCGGACTCTTTTGGCCGGTCGCCTTCCATATTCTCAACAGCATCGCCTTTGCCCATCTCCTGCCAATAAGTCTCGCCCTCTTTGCCAAGGTCGCGCCCAAAGCAATCAACGCCACTATCATCGGCCTCTATTACTTGGCCTTCTTTGCCGGCAACAGCCTGGTCGGCTGGGTCGGCGGCTTCTACCAGACGATGCCGACCACCACTTTCTGGCTGCTCCACGCCGGCTTCGCCGCTGGCTCGGGACTCTGCTTCATCCTCTTCAAATTTGTCGTCGGCCATCACCTCGGAGGTAGGCCGGAGGTAGTTGAGAGCTGAGGGGGGAAGAAGTTGAGAGTTGAGATTTGATTGTTGAGAGTTGCCGGAAGCCTCCTTTCACTCGACTCTCAACACTCAACTAACAACTCTAAACAGCCCCACTACGGTAGCAGCGGGTGAGGAATTCTCTGCCCGGCGACGGTACCGGAACCTGTTCCCAGGGTAACACCGTTGGCGTCAGCTAGCACATAGGAGTAGGTGCCGCTAAAGTTGTTGCCGTTCGAGTCCAACGCTCCAAAGATGGTCACGGTTTTCCGCGCATAAAGCGTCGCATTCTGATTCACAATCAGGCTGATGAATTGAAGGTAGAGATTACCGACTGCCGGAGCGGCTTGCCAGATGCCGTGCCCGGGGGTGCCGGCACGGGCGCCGCCCAGTCTTACCGACGGCGATATGATCAACGCCACTTCGCTCGAATCAGTCTCAATCATGCTGCCATCCGACGTGAACGTGGCCAGGGCGTGGATAGCTGGCTCGGGATTGGGAGTCCCAGGCGTCAAAGTAAATTGCCACGAGCCGGCCAGTGATGGCGGGGTCTGGGCGGTGAGAGGCTCGAGCGCAAACAGGACCGCCCCGAGACCAAGCCATGCGATTACAATTTTCGATTTCATCTGCTTTAACTTCCTTGATAATTTTGAGCTAAATATAAACCTGCGTGAGCAAGGTACCGTAAGCCCAACCCCGACCGGGTCAAATGGATCGCGTCGATCGGCGCGTGCAGGCGGATGCTAGAGGTACTTTGGCGCCAACGGCGCGGTTCTTATGCCGTCCTGAGGACGGCGCGTTGCCTGCGGCTCGCGCAACCGGCTAATCAGCGTCAGCCATCGTGGTTCAACACGTACTGCTGGAGCGCGACAATGCGCCTCTTCTTCCCGAAAGTGTTGGCCGCCGGAGTTCGAAACTGATAGGAATTAGGAATTCGCCGAAAGCCTTCCAAATGCAGCGAGGTTTTGTGCAAACAGGCGATAACGCGATGATCGGCGGTTTCATTGTCGGCAATCAAGCGACGCAGATCGTGGTCCGCGCCATCGGACCATCGCTGGCCGCGCTGCAAGTTCCGACACCGCTGGCCGATCCAACCCTGGAACTGCACGACCCCAACGGAGCGGTGCTCGATTCAAACGATAATTGGAAGGTGAGCTCGGGCGGTGGCAGCCAGCAGGCGGCGATTGAGGCCACCGGTCTTGCCCCGACCAACGATCTGGAGTCGGCGTTGGTGCGGACGCTTGCTCCCGGAAATTACACCGCGGTCGTCCGTGGCGTGAGCAATGGCGTCGGCAACGCGGTCGTGGAAGCTTACAACCTGCAGTAGGGGGAAGGGTTGAGAGAGGCGAAGGAGTTGATGGTTGAGAGTTGGGTTCAGGTCCGCCATCGGCGCGTCCTGATCCGCCTTCTTTAGAATACGCCGCGGCGAGAGCGTCCAGCTAAGGGTGAACATCCAAACCCTCTGTTCCCTCTGTTATCTCCTGTTAGAAGTTGTTCTGGCGTCGATTTTTTTGAGATCAACAGGAGGAAACAGAGACAACAGAGGATAGGATTGTTCGCACTCGTTGAATCCAAAAGGCTCCGTCGAGGCATCATACTGATATGCTTCAGGACTTCAGATTTGCATTTCGGCAGCTGGTGAAGGCGCGCGCCTTTACGGCGGCGGCGGTCATGGTGCTCGCACTCGGGATTGGGGCGAACACCGCCATTTTCAGCCTCATGAACACGATGCTGTTTCAGCCGCCTCACTACGCGAAGCCGGATGAGGTCATGCAGGTCTTTTCGCAGGATAGGAAAAACCCGAAGACGTTCCGCGGCTTTTCCTATCCGACCTACGTCGATATCCGCGATCAGAACAGCGTTTTCTCCGGAGTAATGGCGCACAACCTGGCCATGGTCGGCGTGGGTGACAAGGGTAGCACGCGTCGAGCGTTCACCGATGTGGTGAGCTCGAACTATTTTGCGGTCATGGGCGTGATGCCGATGCAAGGCCGCGCGTTCACGGTGGAAGAGGAAACACCTGGCCGCAACTCCGCGGTCGCGATCGTGGGTTACAACTATTGGAAGAGGCAAGGGCTCACTCCTTCGATGCTGGGCTCGACTATCACGATCGACAGCCACCCCTTCACCGTGATCGGGATTCTCCCGAAAGGGTTCACCGGCACAACGCAGATCTTCGCGCCTGAGATCTGGTTGCCGCTCGGGGTTTACGATCAGGTCGCGAACGATTTCGAGACCGGGAACAAGGACAAGCTCGATGATCGCAACGGCCGGCAGTTTATGATCGTCGGCCGGTTGAAACCGGGGGTGACAGCCGCCGGGGCTACTCCGGCGTTGAAGACGTTGGCCGCGAGCCTGGAGCAGGCCTATCCCGTCGAACAGAAGGATCAGACCTTCATGCTTGAAACGCTTTCTCGTTTTGGCCTCAGCACGAGTCCCAGCAGCGGCAAAAACATTAAACGCCTTGCGCCACTGCTCTTCGGGATGTCCGGCGTAGTGTTGCTGGTCGCCTGCCTGAACCTGGCCAACATGCTCCTCGCGCGTGGTGCAGCGCGGCGAAAGGAAATCGCGATCCGGTTGGCGCTCGGCGGCAGTCGCTGGCGGATCGTCCGTCAGTTGCTCGTCGAAGGTTTTGTCCTTGCACTAACTGGTGGAGTCTTCGGGTTTCTCCTGGGCCTTTGGTCGTCCGACCTTCTCGTGGCGCAGTTAAGCAAGGCGTTACCGATCGATATGGTCTGGGTGACTGGCTTGAGTGCACCGGTGCTGGTGGCGACGTTTGCGTTTTGCCTTCTCGGGACGCTGGCCTTTGCGCTCGGGCCGGCGCTGAAGCTGTCGAAATCCGCAGTCATCGGCGACCTAAAGGAACAGGCCGGCGAGGACCGATTCGTCCGGCGTTGGAGATTTTTGCCACGCAATCCACTGGTGGTCGTGCAGATCGCGTTCTCGCTCGCCCTGCTCACGGCGGCCGCGCTCTTTATTCGAGGCGCGGGCAAGGCGGCAGCCGTCGATACCGGTTTGCAGACCAGCTCAAATTACCTCTTGGAAATCGACGCGAGTCTCGCGGGTTACGACCAGGCACGCGCGCAGGATCTTTATCGCACGCTGGAGGAACGCCTCGCGGCCTTGCCCGGTGTCGAACACGCCAGCATCTCTTCGACGGTCCCGTTCGGGATGATCGAGCTCGACAAGAGAGTGCAGCGTGGCGGGGCCAATCCGTCAACGGACACGAAGCCCGCCACGGCCGCCGAAGGTCTCGCGTTCGATGCGGGCTGGAACAGCGTGGGTGCGGATTATTTCAAAACCGTGGGGCTGCCCTTATTGCGCGGTCGCGCGTTCAATGTGGCGGAAGCGATGCATCAAACTTCGCCGACGATTGCCATCATCGACGAAGTGCTGGCTAAGAAGCTGTGGCCCGAGGGCGATGCGCTGGGCCAGCGGATCCAATTTGCGGAAAAGGATTCGCCGCGCGCCAGAGGTAACGGCTCGGAGAAGACCGCGATGAAAGAAGGCGGTGAACAGACGAAAACACAGATCGAGATCGTCGGCATCGTGCCTTTTGCACGGGCCGATTTGTTTGAGAAAGATCCAGCGGGCACGCTTTATCTTCCGTTTGCCAGTGGTTTTCAGAGCAACGTTTTCTTTCACCTCAGGTTCACGCCTGGTGCCGGTCGTGATCCCGGTGCGACCGCCGATCTGATTCGGCGCACGGTGCGCGAAATCGATGATGCGGTTCCCATCCTGAGTTTGAAAACATTCGCCCAACATCTCGATGGCAATTTCGAGCTCTGGATCGTGCGCGCGGGCGCGGCGTTGTTCAGCGTCTTTGGGGGTCTGGCCCTGGCGCTCGCAACGGTCGGCGTGTATGGCGTAAAGGCCTATTCGGTTGCGCGGCGCACCCGGGAGATTGGCATTCGCATGGCCTTGGGAGCACAGCCCAAAACGGTGCAGTGGATGATCTTGCGCGAAGGCACCGTGATGCTGATAAGCGGAGTTCTGCTCGGTCTGTTGCTGGCGGCGGGGACGGGCAAACTCGTTAGCGGAATGCTCTATGAAGTCGGTGCGCTCGATCCGCTGGCGTTCACGATCGCACCGGTCGTTCTCGCGGCCGCGGCGTTACTCGCGACCTGGCTGCCGGCACGTCGCGCCACGCGGATTAGTCCGATGGCCGCGCTGCGCACGGAGTAGCGGCCAATTTCTGTAGCCGCGACCTGCTCGCGAATACTTTCGGAGTCTCTGAGCGTCGAAGGTCATGCAGGCCACGCTTCTGCCGTCCCTCAAGGGGACTTATTGTTTCTTGGAATCGAGATCCCAGCGTTAAAACGCTGGGCTACTTTCGGAAGGAATCCGGACGCGAAACGCGCCGAGATTGCTCTCGGCGCGCCGCTTTGATCTGATTAGAGTTGGGGATTAGGCCTTGGTCTTATCTTTTCCGCCTTTGCATTCCGCTTTGAACTTCGCGTATTGCTCCGGCGTCAGGATGCCTTCGGCATCTTTCATGAACTTGGCCTCGCTCGCTTCGTTGCAACCGGCCTTGTGGTGCGCATCCATGGCCGCGTCCATCTTCGTTTTCTGCTCGGCCGTCAGTTTGAGATCGGCCAATGAAGCCTGACACGCCATTTTTTCGTTTCCGACTTTCATTGGGCAGTCGCCATGTCCGCCCGCGAACATCGTGCCTGCCGCAAAGAGTCCCGCTGTTACCAACGCAATGAGTTTTGTCATAATGTATCGTAGACGCTCCCGCTGGAATTGTTATTCAAATTGCTGCGTGTTTTTTCAAACCTTGCTTGCCGTCGGCAGTTCGCGTTATGAGTTAGATTACCACCATGAACTACGGCGCCTCCGTCTCCGATTTTTTCAAGAGCCCCAAGTGGATGATGAATCTCCTGCTCGGTGGCCTTTGCGTGCTCATTCCCTTCATCGGACCGATCGTCCTCTTGGGCTGGCTCATCACCGGATTCTGGGGGCGGCAGGATCAAAGTTTCGAAACGTTTCCCCCTTTCGACTTTTCTCACTTCGGGAAGTATCTGGAGCGCGGCTTGTGGCCGTTTCTGGTGAGCCTGGTGGTTGGCCTGTTGACGGTGCCGGTGATGTGGATTGTGATCATACCCACGATGCTGGTAGGCGGGATTTCCGCCGGGCATAACAAGGATGCCGGTTGTCTGGGCGCTTTCGCCCTGCTTTTGATGATGGGTCTCATTTTCCTGATTATCTTCGGCATGATGTTACTAATGACGCCGCTGAAGCTGAGGGCCTCGCTCACCCAGGACTTTTGGCAGGCCTTTGATTTCGGTTTCGTGAAACGGTTTGTGGCGCTGACCTGGAAAGAGATCGTGCTCAGTTCTCTTTTCGTCATGGTCGCCAGCATCTTGTTTGCTTGTCTGGGGCTAATCGTCTTCTGCCTCGGAGTTTATTTTGCCACCGTGCTGACCTATTTCTGCTGGACGCATCTCTACAAACAGCTCTATGCGCTTTACCTCAGCCGCGGCGGCGAACCGGTTCCATTGAGTCCAAAACTGAACGATCCGCTGCCAGTGACCTGAGGACCGTCTTGCCGGCCCGCCACGAAGCGTGATTGGCTCCCTTGCCGTTCAAGTGATGATTTCGATTACCGGCGAATCATGAGGAAGGCTCTCGTTGGTCTGATACTGCTGGCGTCACTCGCCGAGACCGGTGCCGAAAGTCCCGCGCCGAAGTTCGACGCCGCGGCCGCGGAAAGGTTCGCCCGTCTCGCTCTCGCGTGCGTGGACAAAGAGTACCCGAATCACATTAGTCACCTGCTGAATGGCGACGCCGACGCCAGGGCGCCGCACCTGCTCACGCCCGCTTTTTACGGCTGCTACGATTGGCATTCGTCCGTGCACGGGCATTGGTTGCTAGCCAGGTTGGCGAGAGAATTTCCAGACGCATCATTTGTGGCGCCGGCCCGAGCCGCCTTGCGCAAAAACCTGACCGCTGAAAACCTGAAGCAGGAAGCGACCTATCTTCGTGGAGAAGGACGCGCCAGCTTCGAGCGTCCGTACGGATTGGCCTGGCTGCTTCAGCTAATTTCCGAATTACGCGAATGGGATGATCCCGAAGCGAGCGAGATGCTGGCGAACTTGCGTCCACTCGAGGAAGCGACCCTCGAGCGATTGCAGACCTGGCTGCCAAGACTGTCACACCCAGTCCGGATTGGCGAACATGCGCAAACGGCGTTTGCCCTTGGCTTGATGCTCGATTATGCGCGCTCGACCGGCCATGAGAGCCTGGCCAAGCTGCTCGACGAGCGGGCGCGGAAATTCTATTTCGCCGATCGGAGCTGCCCGCTGGCCTATGAACCTTCGGGCGAGGACTTTCTTTCCCCCTGTCTCGCCGAGGCTGACGTCGTGCGCCGCGTGCTTCCGCCGGCTGAATTCGCCAGTTGGTTGAAGAAGTTTTTGCCGCAAATCCCGGCTGCCTCGGGAGCGGACTGGCTTCCGGTCACGGTCTCGCCCGATCCGAGCGATCCGAAGCTGGCGCACCTCGACGGCCTGAACTTGAGCCGTGCCTGGATGCTTGAGGGAATTATTTCGGGACTTCCGGCCAGCGATCCGCGCCGGGCCGCGCTGGCCTCGGCGGCGGGAGCCCATCGCCGGGCCGGTCTAGCGGCGGTGACGGGATCGCACTACTACGAAGGCGGGCACTGGCTGGGCAGTTTCGCCGTTTATCTTGTCACTAAGCGTGGAGCTAAGCCGGACGAGCGAAAGCCAGCCGTCGATCACGCGGCGATGAAGGGTGAGAAATAGGGTCAACATGAGAAGTTTTGGCGTTTTTAGATTGTCCATGGGGAAGGGATGAGCCAGCACATTAGGACTGTGATCACTACGGTTGCGATAAGGATTTTGCCGATCGTATTCATAGAGTTTAAGGGTTGCGCGGTCTTTCCACTGTTTCTTTCTGGTAATTCTTATATTTCTCACAAATGAGTCGCGCCCGTCAACAGAATTTTTGTGCCAGGCCAACCTTTTTTTGCCTGCCCCACCCTGCTGCTCAGGTTTTCGGGGCCGATTGTTCACCCTGAACGGCCAATGATCGCCCACGTTCTCGACACGCGGCAGCTCGGCCGGCCAGGCATCATCGCCGCCACCGCGGTGGAGACGAACGATGGATTGATCCTGTTCGACACGGGCCCGGAGTCGACTTTCGACCACGTCGCCACGGAACTGCGAGCGGCCGGTTTTGCCCTCGATGATGTCCGGCAGGTGTTTCTCAGCCACATCCACTTCGATCATGCCGGCGCGGCGTGGCGTTTCGCGGAGCTCGGTGCGACGATTTACGTTCATCCCCGAGGCGCGCCGCACCTCATTGATCCCACCAAGCTCGTCGCGTCCGCGACGCGCCTCTACGGCGCCGAGATGGAGCGGCTCTGGGGGCGATTCGCCCCGGTCGCGCCGGAGAAGGTCAGGGTGCTTCAGGACAATGACATCGTCCAGGTCGCTCCGTTTGAAGTGCGCGCGATCGCGACCCCTGGGCATGCCAGCCACCACCATGTTTATCAATGGGAAGACAACGTTTTCGGCGGCGATGTTGCCGGAGTGCGCCTTGGCGGCGGTCCACCAGTTCCTCCGTTCGTTCCGCCGGAGCTGCAGATCGAGTTATGGATTCAGTCGATCCAGAAAATTCGGGCGCTGAATGTCGCGAGATTATTCCTGCCTCATTTCGGTCCGATCGACGGTCCGGTCGCAGCGCACCTCGATGCGCTGGAGGAACGCGTCCGTCGCTGGGCCATCTGGTTCCGAGACCGAATGCGCGCTGGCGACGGTGAACAGCAATTGATCCCGGCCTTCGCTGGATACGTAGCCAGCGAATTACGAGAGGCGGGCAGCTCGGAAAAGGAAGTTCTCGATTACGAATGCGCCGATCCCAGTTTCATGGCGGTAAGCGCGGCTATGCGGTATTGGCAAAAACATCATCCGGATAAAGTGACAATGAGCTCGCCGCACTTCGATTAAAAAGGCACCTGAATACGAGACTTTGCCTTCCGCCGCGACGGCAGATTGCTACACCTTACACCCGCGGCGCGGAGTTCTTGGCGGCCTCGGAGACCATCTTCTTGAAGGCGTCGCACGATGCTTTCACAATCGCCTCTGGTCCGGTCATCTTGATGAAGACATTTCCGCTGGCGCCCTCCAGAATCGCGCCGCAGAGCGCGTAACCGGACATTGTCGTAGACGGCCCGCCCGGCATGCCGCTGCTGAACGTGCCCTCAGTGGTGACGTAGGTAATCTTCACGGAACCGGCCTGGACATTTTCGGTTTTGCGTTTCGCTTCGCTCCCCGAGAACTGGGCGAACCAGCGAGAGACATTGTCCGCAACATTGCCGCCTTGTCCCGCGTCGAACTGAAAGAAGGTCACCTCGGCTTTCTCCGATCCTTGCGCGATCTCAAGCTGCGCCTTGCGCATGGGCGAGGATGGCGTCACGGCCTTCCAGGCTTCGGGCACCGTGAAGGTGAACGCTCCGACTTTGATGGGACTCGCTGGCCCGGCGGGGACTGTCCCGATCGCGAGCAGGAGAAAGGCAGTTGCTGAAAAGAGTCGTTTCATGAGGAAGAATAAACCAAGAAAACAGGAAGACAGGAAAAGAATTAGCTTGTCGACTCAATCCTTCCTGCGTCGTTTCTTTCCCATTGGCACGTTGGTAATGTTGGTAATCCATCGTTGTCGAAGGCCGTGGATACCGGTAACCTGGCGGTACCTTGAAAACGCGGTTTTTCTCTTGGGCGTTTCTAATCGGCGCGCTCCTCAGCAGCGAAATCAGTTTCGCGCAGTCGGACATGCCCGCAGCCGATTCGAGCTCGCTCGACTTCAAGCAGTGGGGATTGCTTGCGATCCAGGATGGCGGTCGGCGCAAACCGATCGATACCTTCGCACGGGAGACGCTGATCAAAACCACGGGCCGGTCGAGTTATACCGACACGCGCGGCCGGAAGTGGCAGGCGAATGATTTCCTTTTATCGATGCTGCTCGATACGCACGACTGGAAAAGCGAGCCGATGATCCTGGTGTCGGTCGGGCAATTGATCGAGAAGCTCGGTCTCGACAAGACCCAGCGGCGATTTTCCTTCTCGCAATTGACGGCGCTGCCGGAATTGGACCGGCTTGCGGGGGAAGCGCACGCGCTCAAGAAGGCGGAGAAACCGCTCGATCATCTGCAAAACGAAGTGATGAGCGTCAGTGAACGGCTGGCGATCTTCGCGCATGTGATGGATGGGAGCGCGTTTCTGCTCGTGCCGGCGCCGGCGAAAACGACCGATCCTTGGGTGGTGCCGCCGGACTTCGGCCGGTATTATGACGAAACGCAGTTCGCGCCCTGGCAGACGCAGCTGCAAACATTGGCGACCGCATATGCGAAGGGCGATGGATTTCCGTTTGGCCGTGCGGCCAATCAATTGCGCGACGGATTGCGTGGTTTAAGTCCGAAGATTTATCCGGTGGAATCGCAGTTGCGGCTGGAATATTTCTACAATCATTGGGACGGATTCTATCGCGCCGCCTGGTGTTACGGGATTGCGTTGCTCCTTCTGGCGTTCGCGTCCATGGCGGGAAAAAGCGGAGGCGTGCTGCAAATGGCCGGGGTCGCCCTGTCGATTACCGGCCTCCTCTTTCATGGGAGCGGGATCGCGATGCGATGCCTGATCGCGGGCCGGCCGCCGGTGACGAACATGTATGAGTCGATTATCTGGGTGTCGTTCGCGGTCTCGTTTTTCGGAATGATTTTCTTCGCGCGGTATCGGACGCCGGTTTATCTGCTCGCGGCGCTTCCGGTTTCGTTGGTAGCGCTACTTTTGGTCCATCAAATGCCGATCGCGATGCCATCGAGCATCGATCCGCTCGTGCCGGTTCTGCGCGATAATTTCTGGCTCACCATCCACGTTCTCACCATCACGTTAAGCTACGCGGCCTTCGCCCTGGCGATGGGTTTTGGGCACATCATGCTTTTTCGCTACGTGCGCAACCCGGTGGCAGCGCGCGCGGATCAACCGATGCATTTCTGGCTCTATCGCGTTCTCCAGCTCGGCGTCCTGCTGCTGGCGGCTGGCACGATTCTCGGTGGCGTCTGGGCAAATTATTCCTGGGGACGGTTCTGGGGTTGGGATCCGAAAGAGACCTGGGCCCTGATCGCGCTGCTCTGTTACATCCTGACGCTGCACGGGCGGCTCGCCGGCTGGTGGACGCAATTTGGTCTGGTCGTGGCGAGCGTCGTTTGTTTTCTCGCGGTCTTGATGGCGTGGTATGGGGTCAATTTCGTGCTCGGCAAAGGACTGCACAGCTATGGATTTGGCCTCGGTGGCGAAACTTACGTCGTCAGTTTCGTTGTGGCGGATTTGTTGTTCGTCGCGTTCGCGATCTGGCGGTATCGCGGAACCAAACCATCGCGACGACCGAGCTCGCCGGCCGTCGTGACCAACGAAACCGTCGTGGCGTAGGTTCCAAAGAATAATCCGTTTTTGCACATGTTAGGCCGCGCACCTTAAGGATGCGCTTAAGACCTGCTGACGAATAGTGCGTCTGACAGCTCTTGTGCCGACAGTCGTCTGATGGCCGTTAGCTCGAACCGGCGACTGGGGAATACACGTGATTCTAATGCCAATGTCCCGGAGCCGAAGTATTGTATTTCGGTCGCCGGCGAGCGGTAATGGCCAAATGATGGTGTCGATGCTGGTGAGACCCCAGCGTTTACAGAAGTGCAAGAATTGAGTGTTTCCGTCCTCAAGAAATGTGCCGGGTTTTTCAGGCCGCGGTTCTCTGCGAAGCGGCCCATCAAGGAAGGGCGATTTCCAAATCGCCCCCAACGGCGGTTTGGAAACCGCCGCTCCTTGGCCAGAAAGCTGTGCGTGATTTCAATGTCACAATGCACTGGTCGGTTTGAGGTCGAAGACTTCGCTAAACAGATATCAGGAGAG
>Ga0209048_10002271_pt1 | contig 19222 bp, 15 predicted proteins | sample FrelakmetCRP12CR_FD_187146 | JGI IMG/M metagenome (GOLD analysis project Ga0209048, IMG submission 187146) | Freshwater lake sediment microbial communities from the University of Notre Dame, USA, for methane emissions studies - CRP12 CR (SPAdes)... | ecosystem: Environmental > Aquatic >... | reverse complement strand
GCCGCGCCGCCGTGGACGCGGGGTGGGTGCCGAACGACTGGCAGGTCGGTCAGACCGGGAAGGTGGTGGCCCCCGAGCTCTACGTGGCGGCCGGCATCTCCGGAGCCATCCAGCACCTCGCCGGCATGAAGGGCTCGAGGGTGATCGTCGCCATCAACAAGGACGCCGAGGCGCCCATCTTCCAGCTCGCCGACTACGGCCTCGTCGCCGACCTGTTCAAGGCCCTCCCGGAGCTGCGAGAGAAGATCAAGGCCGGCAAGGGGCAGTGATCGTCCTGCGGGACCTCGCCGACCTGGGCATTCACCGGATCTCGATCCCCGTCCCCTTTCCCGAGGCGGGCGGTCCGGTGAACGCCTACGCCCTCGAGGACCGGGAGGGCGGCCTCGTCCTGTTCGACGCCGGGCTGGGCTCGCCCGAGGCGGAGGCGGCCATGGCCGACGGGCTGAGGCGCATCGGCCGCTCCGCAGCCGACGTGCGGCGGATCGTCGTCTCCCACGGGCACGTCGACCACTACGGGGGCGCGCTCACCCTCCTCGAAGGGGCCGGCCACCCGGTGACGGTGGAGGCGCACCCCCTCGACATCCCCAAGATCGAGTCCGGCCACCCGCGCTGGCGCGACCTCGCTCCGCTCTACGCGAGCTATTTCCGGAAGCTCGGGGTCCCGCCGGAGACCCTGGCCGAGGCGGCGCAGGAGATCGCGGGCGGCTTCGCGCTGGCGCGGCGGATCCCCTCGGTGAGCGCGCTCGACCTCTCCCGGCCGCTCGAGCTCGCCCACGCCACCTTCGAGGCGATGCACATGCCGGGACATACCCCCGGCCTCGTCTGCCTCTACGACCGGGAGCACCGGATCTTCATCTCCGACGACCACCTGCTCGAGCACGTCTCGCCGAACCCCCTCATCGAGCTCGGCCCGAACGGGGAGGAGGGCTGGCAGCCGCTCGTCGCCTACCTGGCGAGCGTCGGCCGCCTGCGCGACCTCGAGGTGGACCTGGTGCTCCCCGGCCACTCGACGCCCTTCTCGGGTCACCGGGGCGTCATCGACCGGCTGCTCCGCTTCTACGGGAAGAGGCAGGCGCGGATCCGCGACACCCTCGAGAAGCGCCGCGCGAACGTCTGGGAGCTCACCCGCGTGCTCTTCCCCACCGCCCCCGCCAAGGCCACGTTCCTCACCGTCTCCGAGGTCCTCGCGAACGTCGAGGTCCTCGAGGCGCGGGGCGATGTCGCCCGGGCGCTCGAGGGCGGGGTCTATGTCTTCCGGCTCGCCTGAGCCCCGCCTTCCGCGACTCCCCGCCGTCCCCGGCCTCTGCTAGAACGGCGCCCCGTGGCCGATCTCGCCCTCCTCGCCCTGACCCTCGTCTGGGGGACCACCTTCACGCTCGTGAAGCTCGTCCTGGAAGACACGAGCGCCGGCGTCTTCCTCTCGCTCCGCTTCGGCGTGGCGGCGCTCGCCGCGGGCGCTGTCTGGGTCTGGCGTCGGCCGCCCTCCTCGCGCGGCCTTCTCCGCGACGGCCTCCTGCTCGGCCTCGCCATGTTCGCGGGCTTCGCCCTGCAGACGGCGGGGCTTCGCTACACCACCCCGGCGCGGTCCGGGTTCCTGACCGGGATGTCCGTGCTGGTGGTGCCCTTCATCGCCAGGTTCCTCATGGGGCGCAAGGTCATGCTCGCCTCCTGGACGGGCGTCGCGCTGGCGGTGGCGGGCCTCTTGCTCCTCACCCAGCCCTTCGGCGGCGGGGTGACCGCGGCGGTGCGCTTCGGCGACGCGCTCACCATGGGGTGCGCGGTCGCCTACGCCTTCCAGATCGTCTGGACCGGCGAGTTCTCCCCGCGCCACCCGCTTCGCTCCCTCACGCTCGTGCAGATCTGCGTCACCTTCGCCGGGAGCCTGGCGATGCTCCCCTTCGAGCCGCTGCGCTTTGCCCCCTCGCCCTCGCTGTGGGGAACGGTGGCCTTCACCGGGCTCGCCATGACCGTGGGCGCCTTCTTCGTCATGAACTGGGCACAGCGCCACACCACCGCCGTGCGGGCGGCGCTCATCTACTCTCTCGAGCCCGTGGGAGCCGCGCTGTTCTCGAACTGGGTGACCGGCGAGCGCCTCGCGCCCTCGGGGATGCTCGGCGGCCTCCTCATCGTGCTCGGCGTCGTGCTGGGCGAGGTGGGGGGGGCGCTCGAGTCCAGGCGGCGCGCGGCCGCCTGAGGTGGTCGAAGGCCGCCCGGGCGGAGGGACAGCCCCCCCTGCTACAAGGAGGGGGTGATGCGTCGCGCGCCCATCGAGCTCGTCCACGGGGAGATGCGCGTGACGGGCACCGGCCTGTTCCTCGACGCCCGCCGGCGGCGCGCCTGCGGCTTCGTCTCCCACGCCCATGCCGACCACCTGGGCCGGCACGACCGCACCATCGCCACGGCCGCCACCGCGGCACTCGCCCGCCACCGCCTGGGCGAGCGGGCCCGCGGCGAGGTCCTGCCGGCCGCCTACCGCAAGCCCTTCGGCCTCGGTGAGCTCACCCTGGAGCTCTTCCCCGCCGGGCACGTGCTCGGGTCGGCGCAGCTGCGCGTCACGACCGGCGCCGGGCTGTCGCTCGGGTACACGGGAGACCTGTGCCTCGAGCCGACCCGGACCGCCGAGCCCGCGGAGGTGATGGAGTGCGACGTGCTCCTCCTCGAGTCCACCTTCGGGCTGCCGCGCTACGTCTTCCCGCCCAAGGAGGAGGTCCTCGCCGACGTGCGCCGCTTCGTCGACGACGCGCTCTCCGACGGCGTCACTCCCGTCCTGCTCGGGTACTCGCTCGGAAAGGCGCAGGAGATCCTGAAGCACCTGGGCGAGAACGGATACTCGTGCCGGGCGCACCCCAACGTGCACGCGGTGAACCGGGTCTACGAGGAGCAGGGCGTCGCTTTGCCGAACGTGACCGCTCTCGGGCCGGACGCCCCCGGGCGCGACGACGTGGTGGTGGCTCCTCCCCACCTCGCCCGCTCGGCTGCGATGTTCCGGATCGGCAAGCGACGGACGGCCATTCTCACCGGGTGGGCCGTCGACGGCAGCCAGCGGTTTCGCGCGGTCGACGCGGCCTTCCCGCTCTCCGACCACGCCGACTTCCCCTCCCTCCTCCGCTACGCGAAGGAGACCGGCGCCGGTCGCGTCTACACGCTCCACGGGCACGCGGAGCCGCTCGCGAAGGCGCTCCGGCGCGAGGGGATCCGCGCCGACCCCCTCGCGGCCGAGCTCCAGCTCGAGCTCCTGTGAGGGTGGACTCGCACGGAGCCCTGGGCCGGGGTAAGAGTGGCCCGTGATCGAGCTCACCGTCAGCCCCGACGCGGCCGGACAGCGGCTCGACAAGTACGTGCGCCGCGCGCTCCGGGACGTCCCCCTGTCCCACGTCTACAAGATGCTGCGCACGCGGAAGGTGCGGGTGAACGGCCTCCGCGGCCGCGCCGAGCAGGTCCTGGCCGAGGGCGACAAGGTCTCCATCCGCGGAGACGAGGACCGCCTGCTCACCCCGTCGCCCGCGGACGCCCCGGCCCCGGCGAAGACCACCTTCCGCGTGCTGCACGAGGACGAGCACCTTCTCGCCGTGGACAAGCCGGCCGGCCTGGCCGCCCACCCGGGCAGCGGCATCGAGGGCGCCACGCTCGTCGAGGAGGTGCGTTCCCACCTGCGCGTTCCCGCGGACCTGCCGCCGGGCGAGTTCCGGCCGAGTCCGGCTCACCGGCTCGACCGGGACACGAGCGGCGTCGTCCTCGTCGCGAAGACCCGGAAGTCGATGGTGCGGCTCGGAGAGATCTTCACCGAGGGCGACGAGGTGCGGAAGACCTACCTCGCACTCGCCAAGGGGAAGATGCCCCGCCCCTCCGGGACCATCGACCTGCCGCTCTCGGAGCACGAGCAGACGACGCGCTCGAAGGAGAAGCGCGGGGTGAACTTCCAGGAGGCCCTGACCCGCTGGCAGGTCACCTCGTCGAACCACGACGCCTCGCTCCTCACCGTCCGCATCGAGACCGGACGCACCCACCAGATCCGGCGCCACCTGCAGGCGGCGGGCCACCCGGTCGCGGGCGACAAGCGCTACGGGGACTTCGCCTTCAACCGCGCCGCCCGCAGCCGCTGGGGCCTGAAGCGCATGTTCCTGCACGCCTTTCGGCTCGAGATCCCCCACCCGGTGACGGGCGCGCCCCTCGCGCTCGTCGCTCCGCTCCCGGAGGAGCTCAAAGACGTCCTCTCCCGGGCCAACCTCACCGCGCCGGGCGGCGCGTCCGAGACGCAGCCTCCTCCGAAGCGCCATTGATCCCGCAGCTGTGCGCTAGCTAGAGTCCACTCGATGGGAGAAGCACCCGAAGAGCCGCAACAGTCCGAGCCCGCGCCGCCGGAGCGAATCGTCCTCTGCGACCTGCCCCCGGCGCGCCCGTGGTGGCGCTCGCTCCTGCGCTGGTCGCTCTTCGCCCTCCTCGGGCTCGTCAACGCGGCCGTGATCGCGGTCGTCGCCGCCTGGGTCTACCTCGCGCGGGACCTGCCGTCGGTGCCCACGCTGGGGGAGTACCGCCCGCCCGTCATCACCGAGCTCGTGAGCGCCGACGGACAGGTGGTGGGCGAGTTCTTCACCGAGCGGCGCAAGGTGGTCCCGCTCTCGCGCATCCCCAAGCACCTCGTCCAGGCCTTCCTCGCCGCCGAGGACAAGAACTTCTTCGAGCACGCGGGCGTCGACTGGCTCGGCATGGTCCGGGCGGCCGCGAACACCTACCTCCTGCACAAGAAGGTGCAGGGCGGCTCGACCATCACCCAGCAGACGGCCAAGGCGCTGCTCGTCTCCTCGGAGGGCTTCGCCGAGGGGACCCGGCGCAACGTCCGGCGCAAGATCCGCGAGGCCGTCCTGGCCGCCCGCCTCGAGCGGGCCTTCTCCAAGGACGAGCTTCTCTGGCTGTACCTGAACGGCGTGTACCTCGGGCACCACAGCTACGGGGTCCAGGCCGCCGCCGAGAACTACTTCCGCAAGAACGTGGAGGACCTCACCCTGGCGGAGGCGGCGCTCCTCGCCGGGCTCCCGCAGGCGCCGTCGCGCTACTCGCCGTTCGTGAACCCGGAGGCGGCGCGCCAGCGGCGCCACTACGTGCTCCGGCGCATGCGCGAGGAGGGGATGATCGGCGAGGAGGAGCGGCGCGTCGCAGAAGGCGCGGAGATCAGCGCCCACGGGCTCGACGACGTCTTCCGCGAGATCGCCCCATTCTACGTCGAGGCCGTGCGCCGCCTGGTGGTGGAGCGCTACGGGAACGAGCGGCTCCTCCAGGAAGGCCTGCGCGTCGAGACGACGATGGACCTCGACAAGCAGAGGGCGGCGCAGGCCGCGATGCTCGGCGGACTCCTCGATGTCGACCGCCGGCAGGGCTTCTGGGGGCCGGTCGCCCACGTCGACGGCTCGGAACGGGAGCAGCTGCGGCGGCGGGTGGCCGAGGCCTGGCCTGGCCCGCTGCGCCCGGGAGAGTACGCCGTGGGCGTGGTCTCGGCGGTGAACGACCTGAGCGGCCAGGTGCGGGTCGAGATCGGCGAGCAGGAAGGGGTCCTCCCCGTCGCCGGGATGCGCTGGGCGCGCGCGCCCAACCCGCAGGTGCACCACGACAGCGCCCCGCTCACGCGCCCGTCCGCAGCGCTCCAGGTCGGCGACGTGGTGGTGGTGCGGCGGGTGACGCGGGACGAGCTCGTCCAGCGCGAGAAGCAGGTCAAGGTGGGAAAGCCGGACGCGGTGCCCGAGGCGAAGCTCCTCGTGGCGCTGGAGCAGGAGCCCCGGCTCCAGGGTGCGCTCGTCGCCGTCGACCCGTGGAGCGGGTACGTCGAGGCGATGGTGGGTGGGTACGACTTCGAGGCCTCGGAGTTCAACCGCGCCTTCCAGGCGTGCCGCCAGCCCGGCAGCGCGTTCAAGCCGGTGGTCTACTCCGCCGCCATCGAGAAGCTGGGCTTCAATCCCTCGACCTTGCTCACCGACGCCCCGGTCGTCTTCCGGGACGACGAGAGCGCGTGGAAGCCGCAGAACTTCGGGGAGGACTTCAAGGGGGAGGTGACCGTTCGGACCGCCCTCGTCAACTCGATGAACATCCCGGCCGTGAAGACCGCCGAGGCCCTTGCGTCGAAACTGGGCCCCCACTTCCTCGGGGAGTGGGCGAAGCAGCTCGGGCTCACCACCCCGGTGAAGCCGGAGCTGGGGAGCGCGCTCGGCAGCTCCTGCACCACGCTCTGGGACCTCGTGAACGTGTACGCGGTCATCGATCGGTACGGAGAGAAGCGCGCCTCCCGGCTGGTGAAGAGGGTGATCGACCGCGACGGCCGCCTCCTCGAGGATCACTCCTCGCCGAGCGATCCCTGGGTCTCCCTCGCGACCCGCGTGGCCGCCGGCTACGCCGAGACCCACACCGCACGCGCGCGCGTCCTCGACGAGCGGGCCGCCTACGTGCTCGTGCACCTCCTCGGCGAGGTGGCCACGGTCGGGACCGGCGCCCAGGCGGCGCGCCTCGGCAAGCCGGCCGCCGGGAAGACGGGCACGACCAACGACTCCTTCGACACGTGGTTCATGGGCTTCACGCGTGGCGAGGTGGCCGGGGTCTGGCTGGGGTTCGACAAGAACGAGCAACCGCTGGGGCGCGCGGAGACGGGCGGACGGGCGGCACTGCCCATCTGGCTCGCCTACATGCAGGCGGCGCTGCGAGACCGCCCGCAGCCGGCGTTCCCGATCCCGGAGGGGATCGTCTTCCAGCGCGTCGACCCGAAGACCGGAAAGGCGCTCCCCCCCTTCGACCCGGGAGGGGTCCTGGAGCCGTACCTGTCGGGAACCCAGCCACAGCCGGAGTCGCAGGAGTCGAAGGACCAGCCGAACGTCAAGGTCCAGGACCTCTTCGCGCAGTAGCCGCGACCCCGGGGACGCCCCGCGGGAGGCGCGTTTCTTGACCCCCCCGGGCGGGGCGCTAGCATGAAATCGGCCTTTCCCTCGCGGCGCGGCCGCGTGCCGCGGGCCGCCAACCATGCTGAAATTCCTAGAGCAACTGGGCTTCAGGCGCGCGAACCAGCTGGTTTTCGCGATCGCGGCAGTCGTCGTCTCGGCGGCGACGCTCCTCGTCGCCTGGCGCGTTGCGCGCGACATCCTCGAGGAGGGGCTCTCGCAGCGCGGCGAGCTCGTGGCCCGGGCTCTCGCCGACGTCGCGGCCCCGGCCGTCGCGAGCGGCGACCCGGCAGCGGCGGACGCGGTGGTCCACGGCGACCTGGCCGCAGACACGGCGTGGACCATCGTCCTTCGCGCGGACGGGACCGTCCTCGCCGAGCGCACCGCTCCCGGCTCCCGGCTCTCCCCGGACGCCCTCCTCGCCGCCTACCGCCGCGAGCAGCTGCAGCCGAGCTTCCGCTTCGACGGGGCGATCGGATTCGCCGCGTCGATTCGCCCGCCGGGAGGGAACGCCGCGGGCAAGCCCGTCGGCCAGGTGCTCGTCGGCCTCAGCAGGGCCGGAGCCGAGCGCTCGCTGCAGAGGCTCCTCTCCTGGCTCACGGTGGCGCTCGCGCTCGGCTTGGCTGCCGTCGCCGTCCTGCGCGCAGCGGTGGAGAGGCGGTTCATGTACGGCCCGCTCGCCGGGATGGACGCCACAGCCCGGCGGATCGCCGCCGGCGAGCTCGGCGCGCGCGCTCCCCACCTTCCCTCCGACGAGCTGGGGAGGCTCTCGCAGGCGCTGAACTCCATCGCCGAGAACGTCGGCGGCACGCTGGGTCAGATCAAGGGCGTCAGCGACGCCGTTGCCGAGGTCATCGGCCGCATCCGGAAGACCGGGTCGGTCGTGGCGGAGGGCGTGGGGACCGTGACCGCGCGGGTGCTCGACACGAGCTCGCTCATGGAGCGGATGATCCCCAGCCTGAAGGGGATCGGGCAGAACGTCGAGACCCTGGCGCAGAGCGCCGACGAGTCCTCCTCGAGCATTCTCGAGATGGCCGCCACCAACGACGAGGTGGTGGAGAACATCCAGGCGCTGGCGGCGAGCGTGGAGGAGACCACCGCCGCCATCGAGCAGATGACCGGCTCCATCAAGGAGGTGGCGAAGAACATCGAGGACCTCTCCGCCACCGCCGAGGAGACGAGCTCCTCCATGAACGAGATGGACGTCTCCATCTCCCAGGTGGAGTCGAACGCCAACGAGACGGCGAAGCTCTCCGAGCAGGCCCAGCGGGACGCCGAGGTGGGCTCCGAGGCCATCACCCGCACCATCGCCGGCATCCACAAGATCAAGGGCTCCAGCGAGGAAGCCGCCAGCGTCATCGAGGCGCTGGGGCAGAAGATCGCGGTCATCGGGAACATCCTGAACGTCATCGACGACGTGGCCGAGCAGACGAACCTGCTCGCCCTGAACGCAGCCATCCTGGCGGCGCAGTCGGGCGAGCACGGCAAGGGCTTCGCGGTCGTCGCCGACGAGATCAAGGACCTGGCCGAGCGGACCGGCGCCTCCACCAAGGAGATCTCTGACCTGGTGCGATCGGTGCAGGAGCAGTCCAAGAACGCGATCCACGCCATGACCCGGGGCGTGAAGGCGGTGGAGGACGGCGTGCGGCTCGGTCAGGATGCCGAGGGCGCGCTCCGCAAGATCCAGGATTCCTCCCAGAAGTCGACGCAGATGGTGAAGGCCATCGCCCGCGCCACCGTCGAGCAGGCGCGCGGATCGAAGCAGGTGACGATGGCCATCAACCGCATCGCCCAGACCGTCCAGCAGATCGCGGCGGCGACGGGAGAGCAGGCGCGCGGGTCCGAGCAGATCATGAAGAGCGCCGAGAAGATGAAGATCATCACCAAGCACGTGGAGCGGTCGAGCCAGGAGCAGGCCCGCGGCTCGAAGCAGATCACGAAGGCGATCGAGTCGATCAGCGAGATGGTGAACCACCTGAACCGCGCGCAGAAGGACCAGGCGCGGGGCTCGGAACAGGTGATGGAGGCGGTGGTCCAGATCCAGCAGGTCGCCGAGGCCCAGACCTACTCCGTCCGGGATCTCGAGGCGGCCATCGTCGATCTCGCCACCCAGGCGCAGGTGCTCCGCGGCGAGACGAAGAAGTTCAAGGTCGAGTAGGCGCCCTGGAGAGGCTCAGGACCGCCTTCCACTGCTCCGCGGTGAGCGGCACCACCGACAGCCTGCCCTGGCGCAGGAGCGGCGAATCCCGGAAGGCCGGCGCTCCCTTCAAGGCCTCGAGGCCCACCGGCGCAGCGAGCTCCTTCTCCGCGGCCAAGTCGACCGCCACCAATTTCCCCGTGGAATCCCCTGGATCCGGGTAGGCCGCCTTGACCACCCGCGCGAGGCCCACCGCCTCCTTCGCCCCGCTGTGATACACCACCGCCCCGTCTCCGGCCTTCATGGCACGGAGGTTCGCGACGGCCTGCGGGTTCGTCACCCCGTCCCATCGCGTGCGTCGCTCCCTCGCAAGGTCGGCGAAGGAATAGGCAGTGGGCTCGGTCTTCAGAAGCCAGAAAGCCATGTCGGTGATATAAAAAGGACCTCCATGTTCGGCCTCGGCTTTTCGGAGATCGTCGTCATTCTCGTGCTCGCGCTCGTCCTTCTCGGGCCCAAGCGCCTTCCCGACGTCGCAAAGCAGCTCGGCAAGGGAATGCGGGAGTTCAAGAAGGCCACCGACGACCTGAAGGGGCAGTTCGAGCGCGAGTTCTACGCCGAGGAGGTGAAGAAGTCGCACCCGAACATCGTCGCGCCTCCCACGGCCGCGGCCCCGGTCCAGGCTCCACCGCCAGCGCCTGCTCCCGCGGCGACGGTCGAGAACATTCCCGGCCTCGACGCGGCCCTGGTCGAGCCCGGGCAGCCGGCGCCGGGAACGGGTGAGCCCGCGACGTCGCCCGCGGCCGGCGAGCCGCCGGCGTCCCGTCCCGCATGAGCGACCCGGACCAGAAGTCTTTGCCCGAGCCGGAGACCACGCCCGAGCCCGAGGGCGAGGTCCGGGCCTCGTTCTTCGACCACCTCACCGAGCTCCGCACGCGGCTGGTGCGGGCCATCATCGGGATCGCCGTCGGCGTGGGAGCCGTCGCCTGGTTCTCCGACGACATCTTCCGCATCGTCATGAGGCCGGTGCTCGCCTCCCTTCCCGAGAAGGAACGCACCCTCAACTACACGAGCTACCTCGAGCCCTTCCTCGTCTACCTGAAGGTGGCCCTCTACGGCGGCCTCTTCGTCGCGGCTCCCTGGGTGCTCTACCAGCTCTGGCTCTTCGTCGCTCCGGGGCTCTACAAGCGCGAGAAGAAGGTGGTGGTCCCGTTCATCGTCATCGGGACCGCGCTCTTCTACCTGGGGGTGACCTTCACCTACTTCCTGGTGATGCCCTTCGCGTTTCCCGCACTCGCCTCGATCGCCGGCCCCGACATGCGGCCCCTGCTCACCATGAAGGAGCAGCTCACGCTCGTCCTCGCCATGATGCTCGGATTCGGGGTGGTGTTCGAGGTCCCGGTGATCATCGCCTTCCTGGCGATGGTGGGGCTCGTCACGCCAGAGTTCCTCGCCAAGTACCGGCGCCACGCCATCGTCATCAACGTCATCCTGGCGGCCATCATCACCCCCACCGGCGACCCCTTCAACCTGGCGCTCATGGCGGTGCCCATGATCCTCTTCTACGAGGTGGGGATCCTGGCGGCGCGCATCGTGGGCAAGAAGAAGGCCCCAGAGGCGGCGGCCGCAGCGACCTCGTGACGGCCCTGCTCGCGCTCGCGGCGGCCTACTCCGCCCTGATGCTGTGGCGATACGGCCGGCGCGGCATCCTCGTCGTGGTCCCCGGGCTCATCCGCTTCAGGTCCGAGGCGACCGCCGCCCCGGCCACCGCGGTGCAGCGGCAGGCGGGAGAGCATCTCGCCCAGCTCGGCTTTCGCCGCCTGGGCAGCCGGTCCGAGGACGGCCCGCTCGGCGGTCTCGGGCTGCGCTCCGACTCGTGGGCCGACGAGGCGCACGGCACCTACGCCGACGTCTTCGAGGACGCGCCCCGCCGGGGAGCCGACGCCAGGCTCTACTTCCTCAGCACCTTCCCGGACGGGGCCGTGGCGCTCACCGCGAACCACGCCCGCAAGGGGCGCTCCGACGGCGCCGTCGAGGTCGGGGCCATGCCCGCCGCCGGCATCGGGGCCGTGTTCGCCGCCCACCTGCGCACGCTCGAGCGGATGGCGGAGCGCCACGGATCCCCCCGGGTGGCGGGGGACCTCGACGCCCGGGAGTCTGCGGCCCGCGCATGGTACCGGGCGGCGGGCGCCCGGGAGCTCCAGGCCCGATTCCTGGTCTACTTTCTGAACACCCTGCTCGCGGTCTTGATCCTGGGCGGCGCCCTGCGCATGCTCTTGTCGAGAAGCCGCGGATCCTGAACGAGGGAGGAGTCATGAAGGCTGCCAGCCGTGAAGACGTCGTGTTCCTCGCAGGCAAGCGCACACCCTTCGGGACCTTCGGGGGCGCGCTGAAGGACCTCACCGCCACCGACCTCGCGGTGCACGCCTCCAAGGCGGCGCTCGCGCAGTCGCGCGTCGCGCCTGCGGACATCGGCCACATCGTGATGGGCAACGTCCTCCAGACCTCGGCCGACGCCATCTACCTTGCCCGGCACGTGGGGCTCCGGGCAGGCGTTCCGCAGGAGGTGCCGGCGCTCCTCGTGAACCGCCTCTGCGGCTCGGGGTTCGAGGCGATCGTGCAGGGGGCGCTCTACCTCATGACCGGCCAGGCAGAGGCCGTGCTGGTGGGTGGCACCGAGTCCATGAGCCAGGCCCCCTTCGTGGTTCGCGGCGCGCGCTTCGGCGTCCCGCTCGGGAAGGCGCCGGCCCTCGAGGACACGCTGTGGTCGGGGCTCACCGACAGCTACGCCAAGATGCCCATGGCCATGACCGCCGAGAAGCTCGCGGAGCAGTACCGGATCACCCAGGACGAGGTGGACGAGTTCGCGGTGCAGTCCCAGCGGCGCTTCGCGGCGGCGCTGGAGGCGGGCCGGCTTCGCGACGAGATCGCCCCGGTGGAGATCGAGGGCAGGAAGGGCCCCTCCACCTTCGAGCGGGACGAGCACCCGCGTCCCGACACCACCGTGGAGACGCTCCGGAAGCTTCCCAAGGTGTTCAAGAAGGACGGCGTCATCCACGCCGGTGCCGCGAGCGGCGTGGTGGACGGAGCCGGCAGCCTGGTGCTCGCCACCCGCGCCTTCGCCGAGAAGAAGGGGCTGAAGCCCCTCGCCCGCCTCGTGAACTGGGGCTTCGCCGGGGTCGACCCCACCATCATGGGCATCGGACCGGTCCCGGCCTTCCGAAGCGCCCTCGCCCGCTCCGAGTCGAAGCTCTCCGACTTCGACCTGTTCGAGGTGAACGAGGCGTTCGCGCCACAGTACCTGGCGGTGGAGAAGGAGCTCGGCCTGCCGCGCGACCGGAGCAACGTGGACGGCGGCGCGATCGCCGTCGGGCACCCGCTGGCGGCGAGCGGGGCCCGCATCGCCATGCACCTCGTGTACGCCCTGAGGAACCGGGGCGGCCGCTACGGCCTGGGAGGTGCCTGCATCGGCGGGGGGCAGGGCATCGCCGTCATCGTGGAAGCGCTGTAGGCGTGGAACGGGGGAGCGCATGGAGAGCTTCAGCGGCTGCAAGGTCTTCTCGACCACCCTGGCGCGAGACCGGGAGGCCATGAGCGACAACATCAACCGCTGGCTCCGGGAGCATCCCGACCTCGAGATCGTGGACAAGGTGGTCGCGCTCTCGTCCGACCGGCAGTTCCACTGCCTCTCGATCGTTCTCTTCTTCCGCCAGAGCACGAAGGAGAGCGCGAGTTGAGCGCCGCTCGCGGTCTCGGCCAGGGACTGAGCTTCGGGGGAAGAGTGCCGGTGGCGCTCGGCGCTCTCATCTCCGCCACCGTCGTCGCGAGCCTGGTGGGCGTGGTCGGGGAGCGCAACGGCCTTCCGCTGCTCCGGCTCGGGATGCTCGAGCCCCAGCGGGTCCTCCGGGGCGAGCTGTGGCGCCTCGTCACCTGGGTGTTCTTCGAGACCGACCCGCTCGGACTGCTCTTCGGCGGGCTCACCCTCTACTGGTTCGGGCGCGACCTGTGCGAGACGTGGGGAGCGAACCGCTTCGTCTTCACCTACATCGGCTTCGCCGCCGCGGCCGGGGCCCTCACGTCGGCCACCGCCCTGCTCGTCTGGCCCTCGCTGCTCGGCGCGCGCTGGGTCGGTCTCTGGCCGGCGGTGAACGGCGTCGTCGTGGCGTGGGCGCTGCTCTTTCCCTTTCGCCAGATCCTGCTGTACTTCGCCCTGCCCGTGTCGGGGCGCGCGCTCCTCTGGCTCACCGTCGGAGCCACGCTCCTCTACGCCGTGTTCTCCGGCCTCGCGGGATTCGTGCCCCACCTCTTCGCCCAGGGCACCGCCTACCTCTACGTGAGCGGCCGGGGACCGGGCCGGTGGTTCCGCCGGCTGAAGCTGCCGCGCCTCGGGAAGCGGCGGCAGTTCACCGTGGTCCACGCCGATCGGGACCCGGACCGGCGCTGGCTCAACTGATCGGGCCGAGGCCTCAACCCACCGAGATCTGGCGCACCGCGCTTCGGTACACCCAGATGCGGCCTGTGTTCGTACGGCTGTCGACGGGGACGACGAAGAAGCCCACCGCGCCCGGCGAGTAGTCCGGGCTCATCCCTGCCACCTGCCTCCCGTCGCCGAAGGTCACGCGAACCTTCGTGCCGAGCGATGGAGGTGGCGTCTCGCCCGGGGCGAGCATGAAGAAGATGGCCTTCACCCGGTCAGAGCCGATGGCGACCGTGTCTCCGCTCGGCTGCAGCAGCGGGACCTCCCCGTCCACCAGGTCCACGTCGCGGATGGCGCCTCGCAGGACCTGACCCTCCACCGTGTGCATGACCACCCGGTGCTCGCCCGATACGAACGACGCGGAGCCCTGCGAGTCGGCCGCCGCCCCGGGCTCGGCGAGGTCGCTCAGGTCCGTGAGCGGCGTCAGCGGCGGTGTGCGGGCCGGAAGCGCGAACGCGGGACCGCTCCGCGGCGAGGCGGTTCGCGCCGGCGGCGGTGGTGCCCGGTCCGGCGCCTCGACGAAGGGGGGCTCGGGGACCACCGGCACCGGCGCCGGGAAGGCAGCGGGGGCGCGGAGGGAGGGGGCGCCGGACGGGCCGAGGGCCGGTGGCGCAACCTCGAGCGCGACTGCGGGGGCCTTCGCCTCGGCCGAGACAATCGGCGGAAGCGGAAGGGGCGGGCCGAGCGCCTCCGCGTGCGGAGGCGGAGGCGTGACGGCGATCTCCTCGAGAGAGACGACGTCGCCGATGGGTGCCTCGACGGACTCGACCGGCTCCGGGACGGCTGGCCACGCCGGCGCCTCGAAGGATGGCGGAGCCTGCGGAGGCGGCACCTTGTGCGCTGCCTTCGGCTCCACGGGAGCCTGGGGCGGGGCGTGCGGAGGCTTCGCCCCGGCGAATCCCTGCGCCGGGACCTCCTCCACGATCTCCTCGATGTCCTCGGCCGCCACCTCGGGAATCGCGTCGTCGGTGATCTCCTCGACCGCCAGGGACTCCGTTCCCTGGGGGGAGTCCGCGACCATGGAGAGGAACTCGCTCGCCGGCGCGAGCTCGACGTCCGCGACGTGGGGCGGCGAGAAGTCGATCGACCGATCGAGATGAGCCGGAGCGCCCTCAAAGGCGGCGGGCTCCGCGAAGCCAGGGCCGCCGATCTGGTCCGCCTCCAGCGTGAATCCCTCGACCTCGTCGGCGCCGAAGAGCTTTCCGGTCGTCTCTTCCGGTGCCGCGGGCGGCACTTGCGGCTCGCCTTCGGGCACCGCGGCCAGGCTCTCCTGCGGCGCGGCGACTGCTGAGGAGGAGATGTCGCCGAGAAGCTCGGCGCCGGGAAGCGGCTCCTCGGTCACGGCAATGGGCGCCGCGTGTGCGGCCTCGGCGAGCCGGTCCACGGCGAAGGACTTCTCCGGTCCCGGCAGGTCGGGCCCCGCCGCCTCCACCTCGGCGATGAGGACCGCGTCCTCGAGCGTGATCTCGTGAAGGGAAACCTCCTCGACGAGCTCTTCCGCAGGCTCCTCCACCACCGCAGGCGGGCTCTCCGGAGGAGACAGGGGCGGAGGAACGGCGGCGGATCCGGCCTCGACCACGTCCCCGGTCTCGAACTCCACGTACCCGCCGACGTCCGGCGCCGGGGCGGCGAGCCCGGAGGGGTCGACGGGCCACGCGGCGGTTGCCTCTGCACCGACCGGATCCACGCTCTCGCCGGTGGGTGCCAGTCCCTCCGGCGAGCCCTGCTCCCACGAGGCGAGCTCCGCGGGGGTGGAGTGGAAGAGCTCGGCTCGCGCGCCATATCCGTGGCCGGGGTCCGGCTCGCCCGGGGCGGCAGCCGCCGTCATCCAGGACGGGTCTCCGACCGGTCGAGGAGGCTCCCAGTCCTGCGGCATCTCGCCCGCGAGCGAGCTCGGATCCCATGTGTCGTCGGCGACCGCCTCCGAGGGGTCCGGCGAGGCCCCGGCATCCCAACCTTCCGGTGCGGCGCTCCCGTCATTGGCAGGCGCCGCGGGCGGGGGATTCTCCTCTCCGGGCTGCGGAGAGTTCCATTCGCTCGCGGTGACGGGCCCCTGTGCCCATCCCGCCTCGGGCGCGGGGGCCTGCCAGCCGGCCGGCGCGGCATCCCAGGCGACCGCGTCGTAGCCTTCGGGAGGCGCCTGCTCGCCCGAGGCCTGGCCATCGCCCTGCGTATCCCAGACAGCGCCTTCGGGAGGCGGCGCGTTCGGGTCGAATGGGGGGACGGCTTCGCTCAGCGGGCCGACTTCCCAGGGCACCGCCGCGGGCGGCGGAGCCCCGCCTTCCTCGAACCCTGGGGTCGCCACCGCTTCCTGCGCCCATTCCACGGCCACGGGGTCCCCGAGGTCCGCCGCCTGACCATTCCAGCCAGACGCGGCCACCCACTCGTCCACCGCGGGCAGGTCCTGGGCCGGGCCGGGCGGAGGCTCGGCCGGAGGGCTCGCCGTCCGGAGCCCGGCCGGCACGAGCGAGGCGCGCAGGGCCTCGCTCGCTGCCTCGACGTCGAATCCGCCGACCACCTTCCCGGGCGCGGAAGCCGGCGCGGAGCTCGGGCCGACGAGCGTCTTCAAGGACTCCCAACGGCCCCGCTCCGTCGGCGAAAGCCCAACGGCCTTGAGCTTCTCGTCGAGATGGCGAAATTCCTTCAGCGGGCTGCGAGGCTCGGCCATGAGGGGTCCGTTGCACCTTGGGAAGCGCACCCCATGATACCCCGCGTCCACGAGGCCTCCAAAGGGACCGGCGGGCTTGATCTGGGGCTTCTGTACGGCCATGTATGGAGCGGTGACACGCACGCCGCGATTCCTTCCGATGTTCCAGGGCGAATCTGCCGCGCGCGGCTGGTCGAGCCTCGACGTCCTCCTCGTGAGCGGTGACGCGTACGTCGATCACCCGAGCTTCGGCGCCGCCGTCATCGGCCGCGTGCTCGAGGCGCGCGGGTTCCGGGTTGGAATCGTGGCGCAGCCGGACTGGCGGACCACGAACGACATCGCGCGGCTGGGGCGGCCGCGCCTCTTCGTCGGGGTCACGTCTGGGGCGATGGACTCGATGGTGAACCACTACACGGCCCACAAGCGGCCCCGGTCCGAGGATGCGTACACTCCGGGGGGGGAAGCGCGGCGGCGCCCGGACCGGGCCACGGCGGTCTACACTCGCCTCGCCCGCCAGGCCTTCGGGCCCACGATCCCCGTGGTGATCGGGGGGGTCGAGGCCTCCCTCCGCCGGATCGCCCACTACGACTACTGGGAGGACCGGGTCCTCCCGTCGATCCTGGTGTCGAGCGGAGCCGACCTGCTCGTGTACGGGCAGGGGGAGAAGCCGATCGTCGAGATCGCCCGGCGCCTGGCTGCGGGAGAGGACGTGTGCGGTCTCACCGACGTCCCCGGGACCGCGGTCGCGCCCACCGACCTCTCGCTGGCGGGCCTCGAGGGCAGGGAGCGAAAGACCCTCATCCTGCCGTCGTACGACGAGGTGGCGTCCGACAAGCGCACCTTCGCCTTCTTCTCGCGCCTGTACCACCTCGAGGCGAACCACGACAACGCGAGGATCCTCGTGCAGCGCCACGGCCGCGGGGAGGCCACCCGGTTCGTGGTGGTGAACGAGCCCATGCCGCCCCCCACGACCGCGGAGCTGGATGCGGTCCACGAGCTCCCCTTCGAGCGCGAGGCCCATCCGAGCTACGGCGACGCCCACATCCCCGCGCTGGAGCAGATCCGCTGGAGCGTCGCGATCCTGCGAGGCTGCGCCGCCGGCTGCGCCTTCTGCTGCATCACCGAGCACCAGGGGCGTGAGGTATCGTCCCGTTCCAAGGCGAGCGTGCTCCGCGAGGTCGAGGCGCTGACCCGGCATCCCAAGTTCCGGGGCACCATCACCGACCTCGGGGGCGCCACCGCCAACATGTGGCAGATGGGGTGCGCGAGCGCAGACGCCCACGCGGCCTGCCGCCGGGCCTCCTGCGTCTACCCCTCGGTGTGCCAGTTCTTCGCCGTGGACCACGGCCCTCTCATCGAGCTCTACCGCGAGGCCAGGAACGTGAAGGGCGTGAAGCACGCCTTCGTGGGCTCCGGCGTCCGCTACGACCTCGCCCACGCCGACGCGAGGAACGGGCAGGCCTACCTCGAGGAGCTCGTCGGCCACCACGTCTCCGGGCAGCTCAAGGTCGCGCCGGAGCACGTCTGCGAGGACGTCCTCAAAGTGATGAAGAAGCCGGGCGTAGAGGAGTTCGAGCGGTTCCGCGAGGAGTTTGCCCGCTACTCGCGGAAGGCGGGGAAGGAGCAGTACCTCGTGCCCTACTTCATCTCCTCCCACCCGGGCTCGACGACGGAGGACGCGGTGCGTCTCATGGAGTACCTGCAGAAGAACCGCTGGAAGCCTCAGCAGGTGCAGGACTTCATGCCGACGCCCATGACGCTCGCGTCGGACATCCACTGGTCCGGGTATCACCCCATGACCGGGAAGCCGGTCCACGTCGTCCGCGACATGCGGGAGAAGCGGCTCCAGAAGGCCCTCATCCGCTGGGGCGATCCCCGCAGCCGCCCCTTCATCGAGGAAGCCCTCCGCCGGACGGGAAGGCTGCGCCCCGGAGAACGCCTTCGCCCGGCGGGCGCGCCCCGCCGGCCTCGCCGCCCGCTCGCGCAACCCTGAGCCGCGCCGCTCATCCCCGTAGAACGGAGGTCGCGATGCAGCCACGTCGGCCTGTCGAAGGCGCCCGCCGGGGGGCGCGACGCCGGCTCGCCTGCGGTGCGATCGCCGCCGCGCTCCTCGGTGCCTGCAGGCCCTTCGATCCAGAGCCGCTCGAGCGGGCCGACTTCCTCGCGCGAGCGCAGACGCAGGAGCGAGACGGCCTCCGGGTGACGGTCGCCGCGCTCACTCCAGGCGAGAGCCTTCGCTACGCCGGCGTCGACCTGGCGGGCAACGGCGTCCAGCCGGTCTGGATCCAGGTCGCGAACCGCGGCGCGAAGCTCGCCTGGTCCATGCCGCTCGCGACCGACCCGAGCTACTTCGCCCCCTACGAGGTGGCCTACTCGTTTCACAGGGCCTTCGCCGCCGCGCGCAACGGGCGCGTGGACGACCACTTCCTGAAGGTCGCCCTTCCCCTGGCGGTCCCTCCGGGCGGGAACGCCTCGGGCTTCGTGTTCACCCACCTCGACGAGGGTGCCAAGTTCGTGAGCGTCGAGCTCCTGTCGGGCGGAAGGGTCGTTCACTTCCGCTTCCTGGCCCCGGTCCCGGGCGGGAAGTGGGACTTCCAGAAGGTGGACTTCGAAGCCCTGTACCCAGCCGACCAGGCAAAGCCCGTCGACCTCGCCGGCCTGAAGGCCGCACTCGAGGCGATGCCCTGCTGCACCACCGGCGCCGACGGGGAGAGGCAGGGAGATCCCCTCAACCTGGCGATCGTCGGCAACCGCCCCCAGGCGCTCTTCCCGTTCGTCGAGCGGGGTTGGAACCTCACCGAGCCGTTCGACCTCGCCGCCGCCCGCAAGACCGCGATGGCCTTCCTGTTCGGGGCCGACTACCGGACGTCGCCCGTGAGCCCGCTCTACGCGTTCGGGCGGCCGCAGGACCTCGCGCTCCAGAAGGCCCGCAACAAGATCAACCAGCGGAACCACCTGCGCATCTGGCTGACCCCCCTCACCCACGGCGGGCAGGCGGTCTGGATCGGCCAGATCAGCCGCGACATCGGCGTGCGGTTCACCACGAA